>Ga0075436_100003179_pt1 | contig 11266 bp, 10 predicted proteins | sample RhiMethybrSRZTD5_FD_75303 | JGI IMG/M metagenome (GOLD analysis project Ga0075436, IMG submission 75303) | Populus rhizosphere microbial communities from Tennessee, USA - Rhizosphere MetaG P. TD hybrid SRZTD5 | ecosystem: Host-associated > Plants > Roots > Rhizosphere > Soil | place: USA... | reverse complement strand
TGCGCGAATTGAAAAAACTGCGTGGCGAAACTCCCATGCCCTCTTCCGCTGCTGCTTTTTCCGCTGCGCAACTCGATGACCTCATCAATTTTCTTGCATCTCAGCGAGGCAAACCATGAAACGCGTGGACCCAAGGCTTGCCATTTTTCTTCTCGCGCATTCTCTTTTTTCTTGCCCCGCGGCTTTCGCGCAAGTCCCGTTTGAGCGCATCGTCAACGCCGACAAAGAGCCAGGCAACTGGCTCACTTATTCCCGCGATCTGCGGGGCCACCGCTTCTCGCCGCTCACGGAAATCAACACGCAAAATGTTTCCCACCTCAAAGTGAAGTGGGCCTTTCAATTTCTAGACGAGCATACGGAAGTATCTCCCATCGTCATCGACAACATCCTTTACGTCACGGGGCCGAACGCCGCTGCCGCGCTGGACGGCCGCACCGGGCGCTCCCTCTGGGTCTGGAAGCGTCCGATCCCTTCCGACTACCACTCCATCGGTTTCGGCCATAGCAATCGCGGCGCCGCCGTTCTGGACGACAAACTATTTGTCGCCACGCTCGATGGCTACCTCGTCGCGCTCGACTTGAAAAGCGGCATCGAGCGCTGGTCCGCCAAAGTGCTCGATTACAAAACCGGCTACAGCATGACTATGGCGCCGCTCGCGATTGACGGAAAGGTTGTCGTCGGCGTTAGCGGCGGCGAAGCCGGCATTCGCGGATTCATCGACGCCTACGACTCAAAAACTGGCGCGCTGGCTTGGCGTTTCTGGACCATCCCCGGCCCCGGCGAACCCGGTCACGAAACCTGGTCGGGGGACGGCTGGAAAACCGGCGGCGGCGCGACGTGGGTCACGGGCGCCTACGATCCTGAACTAAAACTCGTCTACTGGGGCGTCGGTAATCCTGGTCCTGACTGGAATGGCGACGTTCGCCCCGGCGACAATCTCTACACCTGTTCGTTTGTCGCGCTCAATGCGAACACCGGAAAGCTGCGCTGGTATTTCCAATTTTCGCCGCACGACACGCATGATTGGGACGCCACGCATGTGCCCATGCTTTTCGATGCGCAAATCGGCGGCGCCAAACGCAAACTCATTGCGGTCGCGAACCGCAACGCGTTTTATTACGTGCTCGATCGCGCCACCGGTGAATTCATCGCAGGCAAGCCTTACGCCAAGCAAACCTGGGCGAAAGGTCTCGACGCCAAGGGCCGCCCGATTACCGCCGCCAACAACGAGCCTTCCAAGGAAGGGAATCTCGTTTGGCCCAACGCGAATGGCGCGACGGTGTGGTTCAGTCCGTCGTACGATCCGCAAACCGGATTTGTCTACGTGGCTACGCGCGAAATTGGAGCTCGCTATTTCAAGCGCGACACGCCTTACAAGACCGCCACTTTTTTTGGAGGCGGCGGCGAAGACGAATTGCCTCCCGACGATGCCTGGGGGGCGATCAAAGCGCTGCAAGCCGAGACGGGCGAGTTGCGCTGGGAGTTCAAGCTGCACTCGCCGCCGTGGGCCGGCGTGCTGTCCACCGCAGGCGGCCTGGTTTTCTCCGGCTCCGACGAAGGCAATTTCTATGCGCTCGATGCGCGTACTGGAAAACCGCTGTGGGATTTCCAAACCGGCGGCGCAATTGGCGCCAATCCTGTTTCTTTCACCATTGATGGCCATCAATGCATCGCCATCGCCGCCGACCGCGTCCTCTACGTCTTCGGTCTGTAGTCCGATTAGCGGTCCCTTGCTTCGTTAAAACGAAGCAGCAGGAAGCGCGTAAGCTTCTGCTCGCCTGCGGGAACGATGGTCCACCGCTTCCCGCCTTCGAGCCACAACGTCTCTCCGCTGTGAAGAGGCTGTGAAGTCCCTTCAGCAAATTCGACTCGCAACTCCGACTTGTCTTCCGCAACTAGCAAATGCGAATAGTTCGAGTCTGGCTCCATGTAATTCGACTTCAGGGCTATCGAAAAGCCCGTCAGGAAAACTTCGTCGCTCTGGAACATCGGTTTTATCGTGACCTCACCTATTGGGACAATGAGCAACCGCGATTCCTCAAAGACAGGTTTGTTGCTTGGACTTGGACATTCACTGAACGGCCCGTCGGCGACAACCCTTTCACAACGATTTCTCGCGTTTCCCTGGGGTTTCAGTAGTTCGATAGTGATGTTGCGGAAAGGAGTGTCGGCGAGGTTGCGGGCGACGTGAGCGAAGCCTCCGCGCGTGAAGTGCGTTTCGCCGTCCTTGAGCTGAAGATGAATTTCGGGCTTGTTCACGATGGCGTTGACGACGTCGGAAGGGCCGAGCGAAACATAAATGTAGTCGTGGTCGTGCTGGTGAAGCTGCGTGTCCTTGTGCGGAGGGACTTCGACGTAGTAGACGCGGACGTATTCATTTTCGATTTTCAGGTGATGATGCGGCTCACCCGGCGAATTCCCGCGCGCCAAGGGCACCGGCTCCTGCGCCTGGCCGTTGAGCGAGAAGACAGCGGTCAGGCCGATCGCAAAAGCATAGAGCGCGAATCGACGGAAGACGAGAAGTAGGTCCCTCGCCGCCGTTCGCCAAAACCATGCGACCGGGCTCGGGATGACACGCTCCAAGATTTGTAAGTGCATTTTCATGCGAGGCGTTCGAGGATGCCGGCGGCGCCCATGCCGCCGCCAATGCACATCGTCACCAGGCCGTAGCGGGCGTTGCGGCGCTGCAATTCGCGGATGATGCTGGCCGTGAGTTTTGCGCCGGTGCAGCCGAGCGGATGGCCGAGCGCGATGGCCCCTCCATTGGGATTGACCTTGGCGGGGTCAAGACCGGCTTGCTTGATGACGGCTAGAGATTGCGCGGCGAAAGCTTCGTTGAGTTCGATGACCGCGATGTCATTCACCGAGAGGCCGGCGAGTTTCAGCGCTTTGGGAATCGCAGCCACGGGGCCGATGCCAAATTCTTCGGGGAGAACGCCGGCCGTGGCGTAGGCCACAAAACGGGCGAGCGGCCTAACGCCGAGCGATTTTGCGCGCGCGTCGCTCATCACCACGGCGGCGGCTGCGCCATCGCTCATCTGTGAACTGTTACCTGCGGTCACCGTGCCCTTCACGTGAAACGCGGGTTTCAGCTTGCCGAGAGCTTCGAGCGATGTGTCCGCCCGCGGGCCTTCATCTACAGAGAAAGTAAACGCTTGAGTCGCCGGTTTGACCGGACCCTTTGGTTTGGAAGATGCGCCGTTGCCGTTGGGCAGCGAAGTGATCTTCACTTCAACGGGAATCGTTTCGTCTTTGAAATTCCCCGCAGCGATGGCGGCGAGAGCTTTTTTATGTGAATTCAGGGAAAACTCGTCGGCCTGCTCGCGGGTGATGCCGAATTTGCGCGCAATGGTTTCCGTGCCCAGGCCCATGCTGAGGTACGCGTCCGGATAATGATCCACCAGCCAGGGATTCGGCGAAATTTTGTTGCCGCCCATGGGCACCATGGACATGGACTCGGTGCCGCCCGCAACGATGACCTGAGACGAGCCGCCGCGAATGCGCTCGGCGGCGAGCGCGATGGACTGCAAACCGGACGAGCAGAAGCGGTTGATGGTCATCGCGGAAGTTTCCACGGGCAGCCCGGCGCGAAGCGCGGCAATACGCGCCACGTTCATGCCCTGTTCGCCTTCCGGCATGGCGCAGCCGAGAATCACGTCGTCAATTTCTTTTGGATCGAGACCTGGCACCCGCGCGAGCGCTTCCTTGATGGCCAGCGCGGCAAGATCGTCGGGGCGCGTGGCGCGGAGCGAGCCTTTGTAGGCGCGGCCCACGGGCGTGCGAACGGAGGAAACAATGACGGCTTCTGGCATGGCAGACCTCGAAAATCGAAACTCGAAATGCGAAATTCAAACGCGAAACTGGAAACTCGAAAATGGAAGCTCGCCTCGGCGCGGCCCTCTAAGCGGGCGCAACGGCTTGAGCTAACAGTGCATTGTTGGGTGCGCAAGGGAAAAATGCAACCTGCGCCGCGAGCGCTCAGGCACAATGCCCAGCTTGATCCGCCACACTGCCAGGCGCCACAGCCCGGCCAGCGCCCGCGAAGCAAAAAGCTGCGATTTCTTTGTGAGTGCGATTTGGGTGAACTCCCGGTTTGTTTTGTCGGGCAATCCCAGGGTCTGTACCCCTCGATGACGACCGAATACCCACCCCGGGGTGGCCTCGCATGTGTGGCAAACAAAGGACTTGCGGGAGGGGGTTTTCGGAAGTGTGGCAATGATTAGAGTTACGGGCGATCTCTTGGAAGTGTGGCAAGGAAAGGGGTTAGCGGCGCTTTCGAGGAAGGTAGGGGGCTGGTAGCTGGGGGTGAGAAGGACGGCGGCGCGAGGGGCCATAGTAAGCGGGCACAGTGGATTGACCCTCTGCCATCAAAAAAGATTGTATACCACAAAGTTAGATTTGTTAAGACGTTAATAAGTCGCCTGGATTGTTGCGGTTAGAAGGGGGAACTGGAGCCTAAAAACCGACGCAGAGAGCGAGAGAGCAAGTCGTTTGTTTGGTGCAGGATAGAAGGCGCGGTTGGAAGGCCAGCAACGCGTTTGACCAGGGAAAGTGACAGCGCTTGAATGCCCTTTTGCCGGTTTCGAGTTCCAATTCGGGAATTTATCTGCCTGCATTGTATGTAAGCAAATTCAAAAGGTCACCCATTGAGAGCGGCGGGGTTCTTTTGAGTTAAAGAAGGGGTAGGCAAGTCCTCCCCTCTTCTTGCATAAGGGAAAATTTTAAATCTTGCCGGGTAGAGCAGGTTTTCGCCGGCTGGGAGGATTCGCCTCGAGGGTGATACCTTTGCGGGCGATGAAGATGGGAACGGGCGGAGTGACGCCGAACTGCTTGGAGTAGTTGCCCTGATTGACCGCGATGCCGACGCGGCCGCGGGAGTCCACATAGAGCAGGGGATCGCCGACGGGCACTTCCATGAAAGTTTTGACGTAAGGCAGGGTGACGGGCTGCTTGTTGAGGCGAAGCGGGACTTTGTCGCCGAAACGGTAAGCGAGCTTCTTGAATTCGTCTCCGGGTATGTCGGTGATTAGCGAGCCAAAAGGATCGTCGAGGCCGATGACGTCTCCAGCGATGCCCTTGTCCGTGACGATAGCGGTTTTTGGATTCAGGCGGACGAGCTGGGAAATCTCTGGGCCCACGAGAACGAAGTCTCCGCCGGCGGCGAGATGCGCTGCGACGGGCGAGAAAATGTCGCGGCCGTGAAAAGTGGAAGAGATTGGCGATTGAATCATCCAGTCGGTGTTGGTGATTTCGCGCGCGGACTCGAGGCCGTCGCGGTCGATCACGGGAGTAATGAGGCCGTTATCAGGAAGGACAAAGTATTGGCCTTTCTTGGATTTGACGACGATGGCTTTGCGCGAAGTGCCGACTCCGGGGTCAACAACCACGAGGAAGACGGTGCCCGCGGGATAGTAAGGCGTGACTCCTTGCAGGAGGCGCGCTCCCTCCTCAATGGAGTAGGGAGTGACCTGGTGAGTGATGTCCATGATGCGGGCATCGGGCACGATCCCGAGAATCACCGCTTTGCAGATGGCCACGGCGTCGTTGGCAACGCCAAAATCAGTCATGAAGACAATCGTGGGATGCGGGATAGGCACGCCGGGGACTGGTGTGGGGTCGGCTTGAAACTTCGAGCAAGCGGCAGCCAGAAAAGCGGCGAGAAAAAATAAGGCAATCCGAGGAACCCTGGGAATCATCCTCTCTCCGGGGACGTAAGTTGAGATTTTGCGTAAGCTCAGTGTATTCCGTCCGGTTGACATTCGGCAAGGCACGTTCTAAAAGAGACGCCGCAGCGGGGAGTCCATCCTTACACACACCAGAGGGAGGAAATCATGGAAGGTCTTCTTTACGCGGTGATTGTCGGCTTGATTGCCGGATGGCTGGCGGGACAAGTCATGAAGGGCGGGGGCTACGGGATTTTGGTGGACATCATTCTGGGAATCCTGGGCGGAATTGTGGGCAGCTGGGTATTTGGATTATTGGGCCTTCAGGCTGGCGGGCTGATTGGAAGGATTGTCGTTTCGTTTATCGGAGCGGTGATCCTGGTGTGGATCACGAGGCTAATAAAGAAGAAGAAGTAGAGCGACAGACAGGGTGCCACTAAGGGCGGTATCTAGATAGCCTTAGGTGGGAGCCAACGGGAGTCAATTAGTAGGGCGCGGCAGTGCTGCGCCCCTACAAGTGTAATGTGAGTGCTCCTTTCAACCTAGTTGGATTGGGTGGTGGCGTTGTGCGTGGCCAGGAACCATTCGGGTTCGGAGCTGCGATGGTATTTCAGGCAAGTGCGGGCGGCCTGCGCGTCCGCGTTATGGCCCAGCTTTTCCTGGACGGCGGCCAATTGCTGAAGCACCAGCGGTGAGTGCTGGTCGGCTGACAGCCCTTCGGCAGCGTTCTCCAAATCGCCTTTTGAGGCCAGTAAATAGCCGCGCGCCGACTCAAAGTAGCTCTGGATGAGCTGATCCCGCGAAGCCGTGGCCAGAGCTTCGAGGTCGGAGACGGCCTGTTCGGCGTCTTTGGATTGCCCTTGAAGGGCGGCGACGCGCACATGTTCGCGCAAAACGGCAGCCCGATTGAGGCCGCGATCAGATTCATTCATGCCTGCGAGAGGCTTGGCAAGAAAAACGGAAAGAGACTTGAGCTGCTCGAGTTCGGACTGCGGATCGGCGGCGAGCATGGCCTGCGCCAACCCGATTTGAAACTGTGAGTTCGGCTCTTTTTTGCCGACGGCTTCATTGGCAAGCGCAGCCAACTCGTTGCGTCCGTCCGAGTGCTTTCCCTCCCAGAAGTAGATAAGCGCTCTCAGATACTTGATGTAAAGCTCGTCCATGGGATTCTGCGCCATGGGGACGGCGCGGTCGTATTCCTCGCGAGCGCGTGCAAAATCGCCCATCAGCGTGCGCGTATTGCCGAGCCCATACTGCGAGCTGATGTAGGCGGGGTCGATTTGCAGAGCCGCGCGGTAGTGTTCGAGAGAGCCTTGATCTTCGCCCGCTTCCCGCAGGACTTCGCCAAGGGAATCCTGCGGATTGGGAGAGGAGGGTGCGACTTCGGCATAGCGCTTCAGAGAAGCGACAGCCTTCGCGGGATCGGGATTTCTCGAATCAAGATACAGATAGCCGAGGCGGTTGAGGGCCGCGGGGAAATTCGGATCGACTTGTAGGGCGGTTTCGAGCAAGGTTCGCGCGCGATCGTTGTCTTGCTGGAGGAAAAGCCATTCGCCGGTGACGTACAAGACGTGCTTGTCGCGCGGATAACGCTTCAGCAGATCATTCATGCTCGCAATGGCGGGAAGAAGATTGTGGTCCTGAATGTCGGTCATCCAGCGGACAAGGAGTTGTTCATCCGAAGTCGCGTGTAGGAGCAGCGCTTTGGCTTTGGCAAGCGCGGAAGCATCCGGCATGCCGCGGCGCGCAGCAAAGGAAACCATGGCGTAGCTCAGGGCGGAGTGTGCGTCTTTCCGCGCGGCTTCGCGAGCCTGGTTTGCCGCAGGCTCGTACATGGCGTTTTCGTATTTGTCCCAGGCCTGCTCGAGGGACTTGCGCACGTCTTCGGACTTGGTGGTGAGAGGGATGGCGCCAAATAGCTGTTGCGAAAGGGGAGCGACCGGCGACGTGCGAGCCTCACGGCGTGAGGCCGTCTCCACGTGCGGAGAGGGCGTTTGCGCCCCCGCGCCGGAAGCAAAAAGCGCGGGAAAGATCAGCAAAAACCAACGCGCAGTGAAACGAGCCATGTCGAATCACTCCCTGTTCCAGAATTGAACTCAGAATAAGTCCTATTCCCTGAACGTAGCCCAGCCTGGGTAGGCGTGGATACTGACCCGGAGGGCAGGTGTGCGGAAGGATTAAGGGAGGGGCTGGCCGCAGTTGCGTGCCATGGGGAAGCGTAAGGTTGGACACATGCTTTGCAAGGGAGGCTTGCCAAGGAGCGTTGCAAGTGAACATACTGCCCGGAAACTATCCAAGATGAGAGTGGACCATGAAGCCGAGTCAAATGCCAAGAAAATTGCCAACTGCCGCCTCTTTGGGCTGCCTCCTGCTGCTGTCGGTGGGGTTAGCGTTCGCTGGAATCAAGAACATGGCCGTGGTGGTGTCCGCAGGGAGCAAGCTTGCGGAGGTTTCGCTGGCGGATTTGACGAAGCTCTGCAAAGGAACCCTGAAAACGTGGCCGGATGGGAAGAACTTCACCCTAGTGATGAGGGATCCGGAGTCTCCGGAAATGCGTTCGGCGGCGCAAAAACTGTTTGGTGCCGCACCCGGCGAAATCAAGGCCATGATCGTCAAGCTGAATGAATCTCGGCTGACGATAAAGATCGTGGACAACGACGAAGATTTGCTGCGCACCGTGGAGGCGACGCCGGGAGCTGCGGGAGTCATCGATGTCTATGCGATCAATAGCTCGGTAAAGGTTCTCCGTGTGGACGGAAAGCTGCCTTTTGACATCGGGTACGCACTGAAGGGAAACTGAGTTCACCCGCTTCCTCGCTCCTTGCTACCGCTTGCACCCACTGCCTTTGGCAATCGGTGACGAAAACTCTTAGCCACCATAAGAGGCTCTAACTCAGGCTTCCCCCATCCTCAAAAGTTCGGCTCTTCAGAGATTTCGGACAGGCAATGATATGCCCAAAAATGTGAAATCACTACCAAGCGCGAGGCGAAACACCCCTGTACGGGTGGTCAGGTTTTCCACAAGCGGTACAGGGAAAATCTGGCGAAAATCATAGCGAAAGTGTATACTACTCTAAGCCGTTTATCTTCATTGCCTTGCATTAAGACAAGTTCACAAAGCCCGGTACTAGGAGACTCGTTTGAGGCTTAAAATGTGACTTGCGTACCATCGATTTCGGCATCTGCCGGGGTGTCTAATGGTACAGGTATTGCGAAGATGCCCGATAGGGCAGGTTGCTGCATCTAATGAGTGCAATAAGGGTTTTTAGTGAACCGGGGGACTCGATGAGTGCGGGTGGGAGTCAAGTCAGAATGAGGAAGCTGGATAAGGATCGGAGGTGGATGTGGTGGCTGCTTAGCAGCATCGCCGCGCTGCAACTTTATTTTGTGCGCGAACTGCTGGCGGCCCTTGCGATGTTTGCTTTGGGATTCCTGGCCATTGCGGGGGCCATCGTCGCTCTCTATACGCTGCAACGGGCCTGGGTCGTGACCGTGGACCGGGTGGCGGACAGCCAGCATCCGGTGATGATAGCGGTCCGGCATGGGATTTACAGCGTTGAGGAGCTGGCGCGCCGGCCGTTCCGGCGCCCGGGTTCCGAGCAGCCAGCGAACTAAAGAGTTTCTGGTCTCAGCCAGAGCATACGCGGAGCGGTTGCTCCTGCCTCCTTCAGGAGTGACAGAAGTTCTGCAATCAGGAAAAGCAAAAAGGCCAGCCGTCCTAAGAGAGCGGCTGGCCTTTTCGTTTTGGGCGAAACCTTCCAAACTTAATGAGTGAACGGATCAGGATCCGGGGCGGGGAGGATTTCCGGGCCCTCGGGATTTGTGGTGCCGTTGCCCCCGTTGCCCGGGTCGTGACCTTCAAGTAAGGAGTTTCCATCTTTGGTAAGGTTCTCGAGGGTGGATTTCGAGTGCTCATCCACGGCGCTAACGGCCGCAACCAGGCAGGAATAAAGGAACGCTTTCATGCTCTTGCGGAATTGATCGGTGGAGCGTTCGGCGGCGCGGGCCACGTCCGCTTCGAGAGTCTGGCGGCGCGCTTCGCAGGCGGCGCGGTTCTCGGCATCGAGAGAAGAAAGGGCCGAGGCGGCGCGGTCTTTGGTTTCGGAGAGAATGCCATTCATCCGCGATTCAGCCTGCCGCTGTAAATTCGCCAGAGTGGAGTTCACGGCCCCTTGCACAGAAGCCTGCGCCTCCGCTGAGCGCGCATCGAGTTTCAAAAGCGCCTCTTGCAGGACGGACTGGCTACTCTCGAGGAGGCGCTCGAAACGGCGATCCATGATTTTGGCAACCGCGCCGTCGAATTGCGCACTTACACGGGCGACCGCTTCGTTGAGCCGCGCTTGAGCTCGGGGTTCGAGTTCACTGTTCATCTTTCCCAAAAACTCCTGGCAGCGGTCGAGCTCGCGTTTCAGATCCGCGGCCTGCTGAGCAAGCCTTTGCGTCAGGTCCTCGGCGTGGCTGCGGTATTTCTCCATTTCTTCTTTCCAATGCGAGGCGATCACCGAGGCAGTTACTGCGGCGATATCGTCTTTTGTAGCCAGGCCGGTCGCGACAGCTTCCACGCGTGTGGGGAAAAGCTCTTGAACTTCGCGAATGCTGGATTGGCGGACATCATCGATGGCCGACACAGCGTTGCGCACGGCTTCGTCCAATTGCTTGGCGGCGGCCGTTTGCACGGCCTTCTCGGCCGCCTGCTGCAGTTTTCCCTGAAGAACGTTGATCAAGCCATCCGGAGTAATGACGACGCGTTGCGGCTTGGGAGCCTCAGTAAGCGTGGGCCCGGGAGGCTTTGACGCTGCGGGTGAAGGAGAAGGAAAAGTGGCCACGTCCGCCAGCTTGTGTTCGGGGTCCGAGGGAGGCTCTTCCGCCCCTAACGCTTCCGCGTCAAGGGGCGCGGATGCTGGATCAGGTTCGGACTCAGTCTCCTCAAAGGCGGAGAATTGAGGCATGGAGCTCGTGGTTTCTCCAAGAGCCAGCCAGTCTTGCGGCGGGGTAACAATGCCCCAGACGTTGGCGGGAGTCTCCAGTTCCACGCCCACCTGCTGCAGTTCGCGCATGCTTTGCGACGCGTGAATCGAGCGCACTCGGGCGCGAATCGCGGGCGGAGCCGGCTCTACGTTCAGCCCGACCACTTGCAGCGTCACCCAGGTCCCTACGCCATAGTCATGACGCGAAGGATAGCGGCAGCCATGCAGGTTCACACTGGTGGAGACGGTTCTTTCGACAAACGGCTCGCCCAAATTGTTTTGGCCGAAGACGATCAGCGGAACGGACCGCTCGATTCGGGTGCTGCGGCGCGATTCTTCTTTCACGAAGTTATCAGGAGTCCTAGCAAGAGACGATTGGCTCACGTCTGCTCCCTGCACGCCGTCTGGATTTCCCGTGGTGTTGGGAGCGGTTCGCTTACGGGGGAGTCCCGCCGCTCCTTTTTGCCGTTCCTGGGGGCCCGAAGCGCCGATGTTAGCCGAACGCGGCGTGGTTGTCGAATGATTCCCGCGATTTTAGCAGCGAAAACCGCGCCAGGCTTAAAAGTTTTGGCACGCGACGAAAAGAGGAGTCTCTGATAGGCTTGCGGCTCCGAAGGAGGAAATTCCCATGCGCCG
>Ga0075436_100003178_pt1 | contig 11268 bp, 6 predicted proteins | sample RhiMethybrSRZTD5_FD_75303 | JGI IMG/M metagenome (GOLD analysis project Ga0075436, IMG submission 75303) | Populus rhizosphere microbial communities from Tennessee, USA - Rhizosphere MetaG P. TD hybrid SRZTD5 | ecosystem: Host-associated > Plants > Roots > Rhizosphere > Soil | place: USA... | reverse complement strand
GCGGTGAGCCACCGGCGCCGTACCGGACAAGCATCGCGCGCATGAAGCAGGGCGGGTTAACTGCCGAGTTCTTCTCGCTCTACGTCAAACCGTGGTACGTGACCCACGGCGGCGCGGCTCGGCGCACACTCGACATGATCGACTCGGTTTATCGCGCGGCGGAACGACATCCGCGAGATCTCATGATCGCCACTTCCGCGGCCGATATTCGTCGTGCCAAGCGCTTGAACAAGATCGCCGCGTTGATGGGCATCGAAGGCGGCCACGCGATTGAAGACTCGTTGCCGACGTTGCGCGAGTTCTATCGACTCGGCGTTCGCTACATGACCTTGACGTGGAACAACACGAACAACTGGGCGGACGCGGGTCGCGGAGAAAAGAAACACGGCGGGTTGAGTGATTACGGCCGCGAAGTCGTGCGCGAGATGAATCGTCTGGGAATGCTGGTCGACGTGTCACACGTTTCGGACGACACGATGAGCGACGCGCTTGACGTTTCCAAAGCGCCGATTATCGCTTCGCATTCTTCGGCGCGTGCGCTGAGTAACGTGCCGCGTAATATCCCCGACGATCTGCTGCGAAGGATCGCGAAGAATGGCGGCGTTGTGCAGGTTAATTTCTACAGCGTGTTCGTCGATGAGAAAACTGTTGCGCCGCAGAGTGACGAACGCGAAAAGCGTTTGAAAGCGCAACAGGACGAGATCAATCGCAAGTATGCAAACGATCCGGAGCGGCTGGCGGAAGAGAGCGACAAGCTCGAAGCGGCGAATCCGTTGCCGCCGTTGCCGATCTCGAAACTGATCGATCACATAGATCACATCGTCAAAGTCGCGGGCATCGATCACGTCGGCATCGGCGCGGACTTCGACGGCGCGAACGACATGCCCGAAGGCGCGCGCGACGTTTCGATGTTGCCAAACATCACCTACGAACTCTTGAAGCGCGGCTACAGCGAACAGGACATTCGCAAGATACTCGGCGAAAACTTCCTGCGCGTGTTCGCGGAAGCGGAGCGAGTCGCACGCGGCATGAGTAAGTCAATCAGCGGCGACGGCAGTACCCGAAGAATCCGTTGACACGATTTACAAGGTTAACAAGATGACTGCAAAAGAGGTGAAAACTCCGACTAAAACACCCTCACCTCCGTAACAAGCCATCTTGTCAATTGTGCCATCCTGTCAAAACAAAAAAAGAGCACGGCGAACCGTGCTCAAAAGCAGAAAAGAAGAGAGTTTGTATGACTTATCGATTCGGACGGTTTTGACCGCCCTGACCGGCGCCGCCCGATTTTCCTGAGCCGCCGAACTCATCCTTCATGTGGCCTTGCTCGCCACGCTGTCCCGCGCCGCGCTGGCCCATGGAAGCATCGTCCTGCTGCTGACCGTGACCAGGCGTCTTCTGACTGTATTTGTCCTGATCTTTTTGACCAGCTCCACCCATATTCCTGTCGAGATCGTCGTTGTTCCTCATTCTGTCGTCTGCCATCTGACCTATCCTCCCATTGTTCGGTGGTTTATTTAGTCCGCGGTTGTTAATTCAACCCGTGTGCCAACAAACACACGCCGTAATTAGTGAGATAAAGAAGTTAATGGCGTCTGAAAACCAATCCGCCAGGGCATGAAACGATACACAGCACGCGTGTTATCATGCGTCTCGATTCATGACTCCGGCCGGACTTTATATTCACATTCCGTTTTGCAGTTCGCGCTGTTCCTATTGCGACTTTGCAACGGGCATTTACCAGAGTGAACTGGCCGAAGCGTACGTTCGCGCGGTCGTCGCGGAGCTTGAAACGTTCGCCGTTGCGGGCGCGCGAGTCGACACGATCTATTTCGGCGGTGGCACGCCGTCGTTGCTCGATCCGCCGCAACTCGAACGAATTTTAAGTGCGGCGCGCGATTCATTCGCTGTCGATGAAGCGGCCGAGATTACACTTGAAATCAATCCGGGCAGCGCGACTCTCGCGAGGTTGCGTGAGTTTCGCGACTTGGGAATCAACCGCGCGAGCTTCGGTGCACAGACGTTTGACGATCGCGAGCTAGCAAAACTCGGACGCTCACACACAGCGGATGATGCGCGGCGCACGTTTCACGATCTGCGTGTCGCTGGTTTCGCAAACGTGAGTTTCGATTTGATCGCCGGATTGCCCGGACAGACGCTCGCCGGCTGGGAACGAAACGTCGCCGAGGCACTTGAGTTACGACCCGAACACCTTTCGTTTTATTTGCTGGAAGTACATTCCGGGACGCCGTTGGCGCAACATATCGAGCGAGGCATTCAACCAAAACCAGACGAAGATCTCGCCGCAGTGATGTATGAATCGATGCTCGAACGCGCGGTTACGGCTGGTTACGAGCATTATGAGATCTCGAATTTATGCTTGCCGGGGTTTCCATCGCGACACAATACGAAGTACTGGACAGGCGAGCCGTACTTCGGTTTCGGATGTTCGGCACATTCGTACGACGGTGCGACGCGATGGTCCAATCAGCGTGACGCCCACGAATATGTAAGGCTGGTGGAACAAAAACTTTCGCCGATCGTTGAAAAGCAGATCTTAACCGAGCGCGATATTCGCGCCGAGAGTCTCTTTCTTGGCCTGCGGTTGATGCGTGGTGTCAGTCGGGATCTGTGTAAAGAGTACGAAACGGATCTCGAAAGATTTAAAGATGCCGGCTTGCTCGAACTTGACGGCGACTTTATCAAACTCACGCGCAACGGCGCTCTTCTATCCAACGAAGTCTTCTCCGCGTTTGTATGATCATCGCCATCGACGGTCCATCCGGATCCGGTAAATCGACTTTGGGAAGAATGCTCGCGCGGGAGTTGCACCTGCTCTACATCGACACCGGTTCGATGTATCGCGCCGTCGCGCTCGCCACGATCGAAGCTGACCTCGATCCGCACGACAGCGAAGCCGTCGTCGCGCTGGCCACGCGGAGCGACCTCGATCTCGAAGGCGATCCCGACTCACTAAGAGTTTTGCTCAACGGCCGCGACGTCACCGAGCGGATTCGCAGCGAAGCAGTGACCGAGATGTCGTCAATCGTTTCAACCATTCCCGGCGTGCGGCGCGCAATGGTCGCCAGACAACGCGAGATGGGCCAACGGGGCGCCGTGCTCAACGGGCGCGACATAGGCACCGTCGTTTTTCCCGACGCCGACATCAAGTTTTTTCTTACGGCGGCGCCCGAAGAACGAGCCGAACGACGTTACAAAGAAGATCTACTGACAAACCACGACGTCTCGTACGAACAAACAATGGCCGAGATGACCGAGCGCGACCGGCGTGACTCAACTCGCGCCGATTCACCTTTGAAAGCGGCTGGCGATGCGATCGTCATCGATTCTTCAGCTCTTTCGATCGACGAAGTCTTCCAGCGGATGATGGAATATGTTCACCGGCATCATTGAAGAGCTCGGCCGCGTGCGCAGCATCGAGCAGCGCGGCGAGAACGCCTATATCGTCATCGAGGCGCAACTCGTGACCGAGGGCACTAACCACGGCGACTCGATCGCGATTAACGGCGTCTGCCTGACCGCACTCGACATTCACCCCGACTCATTCGCAGCGGACGTCTCGCGCGAAACATTACATCGTTCGACGCTCGGGAACTTGAAACCCGGCACGCCAGTCAATCTCGAACGCTCCGTCACGCCTGCGACTCGTCTCGGCGGACACATCGTCCAGGGACACGTCGACGCGCGCGGCGAGTTTGTTTCCGTCGAGGACCACGGCGAGTCGTGGACCGTACGCATCTCTTTTCCGCGCGAAATTGCCCGTTATCTTGTTTTCAAAGGCTCTGTGGCGGTTGAAGGAATTAGCCTGACCATCGCGAATCTGGCTGACGACTACTTCGAAGTGGCCATAATTCCGAAGACCTGGGAAGTAACGAACCTCTCCCACCTCAAACCCGGCGACAACGTTAATCTGGAGGTCGATGTAATCGGCAAGTACGTGGAAAGATTACTGGCTTTCGGTTAGTATTAACCCGCTTTTCGTTGCCGTTGTAAGTTAGGACCATCACCCGTGGCTTTTGCAAGCATCGATGAAGCCGTCGCCGACATTCGCGACGGCCGCATGATCATCATTGTTGACGACGAAGACCGCGAAAACGAGGGCGATCTCGTGTGCGCGGCGGAGAAGGTCACTCCCGCGATCATCAACTTCATGGCGCGTTACGCTCGCGGCCTGATCTGCTTGCCCTTAACCGAAGAACGTTGCGACGAGCTCCATCTGACCACGCAGGTCGCTGATAACACTTCCTTTCTCGGCACCGCTTTTACAGTTTCGATCGACGCGCGCCGCGGCATCACCACGGGGATCTCGGCCGCGGACCGCGCGACCACGATTTTGGTCGCGGTCGAGCCAACGTCGCGGCCGCAGGATTTGGCGAGGCCCGGTCACATTTTTCCGTTGCGTGCTAAAGACGGGGGCGTGCTGGTGCGTCCAGGGCAGACGGAGGCGAGTGTCGACATGGCACGCATCGCCGGACTCTATCCCGCAGGCGTCATCTGCGAAGTGATGAACGAGGACGGGACAATGGCGCGACTGCCACAGCTCGAAGCTTTTGCGGCGGAACACAACCTGAAAATGATCAGCGTCGCCGAACTAGTGCGCTATCGCATGAGCAAGGAGTTGCTTGTGCGCCGGGTAGTCGAAACTGATCTACCGACGGTATATGGCCGTTTCCGCGCGGTTGCTTATGAAAACGTCATCAACGGCGACGTACATCTGGCGATGGTCATGGGCAACGTCAGAACAGACGAGCCCGTGCTGGTGCGCGTCCACACTGAGAACGTCACCTGCGACATGTTTGGCTCATTGATCGACGATACGGGTTTTCAACTACACACGGCGCTCGAAAAGATCGCGGCCGAGGCGCGTGGAGTGGTGCTCTACCTGCGCCAGCGCGAACACAGTTTGGATTTGGTGAACCAGTTGCGTACGTACAACGTGATGCAGGAAAGTGGACTCAGTAAGCGAGAAGCAAGTTTGCAAACGGGTTACGGAATCGATCGCGACTACGGTGTGGGCGCGCAGATTCTGCATGATCTCGGGTTGCGCCAGATCTTGCTGCTCTCGAATCATCCCCCCAAAGTCGCAGCACTCGAGGGCTTTGAATTGTCGGTGGTCGGCAACGTTCCGCTAGGCGAACCGGCATCGAAGGGCCACGAGACTGCCGTCTGACTGCAAAGTTGGTCAGCGTTTTCAACTTTCGGTCTCTCCCTCTTAGAATTCGAAGTTCCCCGATGTCGCCGAGCGGCTGTGTGTTATGAGTGTAGACGATCCTAAGAGACCAACAGATCTACCCGAGCGCCCCGAACCACCCAAGCCTTCGGTCGGCAAACGTTGGCGCTACTTCTCGCGGCGTCACGCCATTCTTGCCGGCCTGATTATCGGTGCCGGCGTCTTTGTGCTGCTTGTGCTGGCGTTCTTGCTCTACCGGCTTGGGTTCGTGGATCGCTACGTTGCCAGTCAGATCAAGAGCACGTTTGCGAACTACGGTATTCGCGCGGAGATTAAAGAGTTTCACGCGACGGTGCCGCCGGACACCGTCGAGATGAACGGCGTCGAGCTGTTTGATTCGCTCACCGGTGAGAAGCTCGGCAAGATCGATCGACTCAGCGCGACGATTCGGATCGAAGATCTTTACGCCTTGAATCTCCGCCGCAATATCAACCTGCGAGATCTGAAGATCGAAGGCTTCGAGGCGTGGGTCACGTTTGACGAGCAGGGCCGCACAAACTTCCGCAACGTCCACGTTCCGCCGCCTGAGCCAAACAAACGCATCCTCTTTGCTTATTCCACTGCAAACGTCGAAGTGAAGAACGGCGTGATTCACTACGGCGACGCGCGTCACGAGATCTCCGGCGAAGCACGCAATCTTCAGGCGACGATTCAACCTGACAATCCAAACGCTCCGGCCGATAGTTGGGCAAACGCCGTCACATTCTCGCTTTCCAATTCGACTTTTACTTACGACGGACGAAGCGTTGAGAACATCGATGTAAACGCGCGTGGCCGTGTTAACCAGACGAACGCCGAGATTCAGGAACTCGTACTTAAGTCTCCAGTCGCGGAAGCCCATTTGACCGGCAAGATGGACGACTGGCGTGCGCTGCGTTACGAGATGAACGTCACCTCGTCGGTAGATCTCACGCAACTGTCCGACGTCATCCATTCAGGGACAACGTTGCGCGGCGCCGGAAACTTTGCCGGCACGATCACGGGCCAAGGCGATCAGTTCAAGGTCAATGGTGAGATCAAATCCGACGCACTTGCTGCCGACAACTTGCGCTTGCAGGGTTTGAACGTCAGCGCGAATGGGTCGGTCCAGGGCCGGACCTATGAGATTAACGGCAAGGCGGTCGCCGATCTGCTCAATGCCGGAAACTTTCGACTCGACACGCTACAACTCATGGGCCAGGTGATGGGCACCGGCACTGACTTTCGCTGGGTCGGTGAGCTGCGTGCTGTCGCCGAGCGAAGTTACGGCACGACGCTTACGGGATTGATCCTTCGCGACGCGCGCGCTGAGATGAATAAAGGAAATCTGACGGCGTCAGCGAGTCAGTTCGCGGCGAATGGCCTAACGGCATCGAGCGCGAAAGTGAGCGGCATCACCGCGTCGGATCTGCGCGCGCGCCGCGAAAACGACACGACTACGGCGACGATTGCGAACGTCAAAGCCGGAACAATTAGCGCCTCAGGCGCAACGATCAAGGGCGTCACGGCAAATAATGTCGATATCGTCGATCGCGGCGGTGTGACGAGCGTGGCCGTGAAACAGGTGCAGGTTGGCGCGACGAGTGCCGCCGGCGCGGAGATCGGTAGTCTCAACATCGCGGGCGTGCGATTGTCAGTACGCAATCAACAGATCCAGGGATCGACTGCCGATATCGACGTCGGAACCGTCAAGCTCGCGGACGGCCAGGCGGAAAAGGTGAAGCTGGCGAAGCCGGTGTTTGTGGTGGAGCCTTCGGGGAGTTATCGCGCGAGTGCCGACTTGAGTATCGGCGGTGGCGTGCTCGGCCAGATGCAGATGGGCCAGGCGCGCGCGCAGGTGGTTGCTACGAATCGCGAGATTCAGTTCAACAACTTCACGGCCGACGTGTTCAATGGACATGCGACCGGCAATGCGCGCGTGGCGATCGCGCGGGGCGGCACTTCGCAGGTCACCGCTAATTTCAACAACATCGATATCGCTGGGCCGCTGACTGCGATCGCCGGTAGCGCGGTGCCGCTGAGTGGTCAGGCTACGGGACGCGTCGATCTAACTTTCCCCGGGACCGATTTCAAGCTTGCTTCCGGTTCTCTTACGACTCAACTGACGGCCAACACTGCTACGGCTGGTCCGGATAACATTCCGATCAACGGCACCGTCGCGTTGCGCGCGAATCATGGGCTATTTGATATTCAGGAAGTGAATTTGCAAACGCCGGCGACGCGGTTGACCGCGACGGGACAGTTCTCGTTCCAGAACGATTCAAACCTGCAACTCGATGTGGCTTCGACGGACGCCGCTGAGTTTCAAACGGTGTTTCTCTCTTCGGGATTGCTGCCGGAAGTTGACGAGAAGCTGCGCGAGTATCGCATCGGTCTTGCGGGCCAACTCGCGTTCAACGGAAACATTCGCGGACGCCTCATTTCGCCGGATGTGAACGGACGGCTCACGCTTGGCTCGTTGCTTGTAAACGGAACAGAACTGGGCGCGCTTTCGGCGTCAATCGCGATGAATGAGGCTGAACTACGCGTGGCTGACGGACAGTTGTCGGAAAGAGACGGCGGCGGCGTGCGTTTCTCTCTCATCGCACCACGCACTGGCGAGAACAACGCCTCGCTGAACGCGACACTCGACCGCTTCAGCGCGCGCTCTGTGCTTGCGTTGTCGCCACTAAGCGGCAATCAACGCGTGACTTCGGATACGCAAGCTGACATCTCGGGGAACATCACGATCACGGGTATCCCAAACGCGATGAGCGGCAGCGCCAATCTGACGCTTGGACCAGGCCGCCTGGCCGGTGAGCCTTTGGAAGGCGGAATGGCGCGCGCGACGTTCAATGGACCAAACGTGAACATCGAGAGTGTTGACGTCCGGCTTGGCGCCGGCCATATCGTCGCGAGCGGGAATCTCAACACCACCAGCAAAGAGTTCGATCTCCAGGGACGCGCTGAGGGCGTTCAACTCGATCGGCTGGCTGCTCTGACCAGCAGGCCGGGTCTCAATTCTGTAAGCGGCGTTGCTGCTTTCAACGCGCATGTTATCGGCAATTTCGCCGACCGGGATTTCTCGCGCTATCAGATCACGTTTGACGGCAAAGCAACCGACGTTGTCGTCAATGGCCATCCCGCGGGCCCGTTGGCTCTCGAAGGTCGCACACAAAACCAGCAGCTCAGCATTACGCTGAAGACCGGCATCCTGGGCCAGGAGCAAGTCGTCGCCGCACAGATCAATCTCGCCAGCGAGGCATTGCCGGCGAGTATCGAGACCACGCTTACAAACGCCGACCTGACGAATCTCCTTGCGATTGTGTTGCCCAACACCGGAGTGCACGTTGCGGGCCGCGCGAATGGAACGATCAAAGCAAGCGGAAACCTGATCGACGATGACGGGAACTTCTCGCTTGCGGGTTTGACGGGCGAAGCGAACTTTTCAGAGCTGAACTTCCGTGTTGAAGATATTCAACTAACTGCCGCGACGCCGCTTGTCGTGAAGTTCAGACCGAATGAAGTGGCCTTTGAGTCGGCGCGGTTCACTGGTTCGGGCACCAACATCGTGTTGGATGGAACGATCGCCAGTGGTAGTGGCGGACGGCAGAGTCTCGATATCAACGGCGACCTGAACCTGCGCGTGCTCAACGGCGTCTCGCCCGATTTCTTCTCCTCGGGCACGGCGCAAGTGGCGATGCGCATCAATGGCAGTTTTGAAGCGCCACGCGTCATCGGTACCGCGTCAGTGAGCAACGCTTCTGTTTCTGTGTTGCTGGGCAACGAGCGTTGGAACGTTTCGAATTTGAAAGCCGCGATCCGGTTTACTGCAAACCAGGCGCAGATCGATTCGTTTGACGGCATGTTGGGCGGCGGCCGCATTACAGCAACCGGCGGCGCCTTGCTTGAAGGTTTCCGAGTCTCGGCGTTTCGAGTCAGCTTGCACGGCAACAACGTGACCGTGCCTTTTCCTGAAGACTTTCGCTCCACGCTCGATGCCGACGTGGAGATCCGCGGCTCGTCGCGCGAGCAGTTGATCGGCGGCACAGTGAACCTCCGCCGCACTGAGTACACGAAAGACCTCGAGCTTGCGGACATCATCAATACGCGCCGCGAATCGATCGAGGAAGGCGCCGAGATCGAACTCACGCGCACGGCGGTGTTCGCGTCGCTGCGCGTGGAAGGACGAAACGCGCTCGTCGTGCGCAACAACCTCGCCGATCTGGTTGGGTCGGTCTCGCTGCAGCTCGATGGTCCAGTCAACGATCCGACCATCTCCGGGCGCATCACGGCGACGAGCGGCACGCTCAACTTCCGCAACGATCGCTACGAGATCACTCGAGCGTTGCTCGATCTGCCGGCCGGCCGCAATCAGGATCCGGTCGTCAACATTCAAGCAGAGTCGCAGATTCGTGGTTATCGGGTGATCGTCAGCCTCACTGGTCCATTGTCACAGCCGCAGGCCGCCGTGCGTTCCGAGCCGGCACTGCCGCAGGCGGACGTAGTTTCACTGATCACGACCGGACAACTCTCTGCGGGCGATACGAGTACGTCGATCCTGTCGCAGTCGGAAGTCGGCGCCGCAACGAGCTTGTTAACCGATGCGCTGATCAACGCGCCTGCGCAGCGCGCGACGAGCAAATTGTTTGGACTGACGCGCTTCGAGATCAGTCCGGTGATTGGAGGGACTAGTGGTTCCACTCCGGCCGCACGTTTGACGTTGGGCCGGCGCATTAGCAAGGAAGTGACGGTCACTTACTCGACCAACGTGACCTCCGATCCGAATCAGATTTTGGCGTTGGAGTATCGCGTGTCCGACCGGCTCTCGTTCATCGCGCAGTACGAGCAGGCTTCAACGCGAAGGCTGACCGCGCGGACCAATAACTTTAGTTTTGAGATCCGTTTTCGCAAGCGATTTTGAGCAAGGGGTAAGTGACGCAATTGTTGCCGGAGGCGCCTAAGATTCGACTGCTGCTCATTGTCCTGCTGGTCCTTGTGTTTCCTCTCGTGGTTTTTTGCGGAGCCGAAGCCAAGACAGCGAAAGACGCGAGAATAGAAGACTACGAGGGCCGGCAAATTACCGCCGTCGAAGTGGTCATTGAAGGCACGGCGGCGGATCCAAACACGCAAGCCGAGTTTCTTGCCTTACTCAAGGTCACCGCCAACACACAGTTCTCCGCCGTCCGCGTGCGCGATTCGTTACAGGCGCTGTTCGATTCAGGGCGCGTGGGGAATGCGCGCGTGGAAGTTGTCGAAGAGGGTACGCCGCGCACGGGTCCTGTGCGCCTTCGCTTCGTGGTCCAACGACAGGTGCAGATCGGCGAAGTGCGTATCGAACTCGGGCCTGTCACCGGCACGCCTATCGCCGTTGACGAATTGCGCGCGCGTTTGAACTTCGTCCAGCCCGGCACTCGTCTTTCAAAACAACTGATCCTGCGCAACGCCGACGAGATTCTCGTCTACTTGCGCGACCGCGGTTACTTCAACGCCACTGTCGATCCGGTCGAACAGCTTGGACCGCGTGGTGTGCGCGCGACCGTCACTTATCGCGTCACGCCGGGCGACCAGGCGCGCGTCGAATTGTTTGACATTAAGATTACCGGTTTTGATGTCTCCGGTGTGCGCAACTCTCTTACGTTGCAGCCACAGACGCCGTTCACGCGTGACGCTCTCGCCGACGACACTAAGAAAATTCGCGACGCCTTGATCGCGCAGAACTATCTCACGCCGGTGCTGGAGGACGCGCGTGTCGAACGCGATCCCGACAAGAACATGGTCAGGATCTTTTTGAACGGCAGCGTCGGTCCGAAGGTCAACGTCACCGTCAAGAACTACGAGCTTAACGACAAGTCGCAACACGATCTGTTGCCGGTCAAACGCGAAGGCAACATTGATTATTCGGCGATCGTCGAAGGCGCCCGGCGCATTCGTAACAAGCTTCAGGAAGACGGTTACTTCTTCGCTGAAGTAACGAACATTTGTCGTGTCGATAATCCGCCGCCCGACATGGGTCCGAACGGCACCGAAGACACTTGTCAAAGTCTCAATCCCACTCT
>Ga0075436_100003176_pt1 | contig 11270 bp, 7 predicted proteins | sample RhiMethybrSRZTD5_FD_75303 | JGI IMG/M metagenome (GOLD analysis project Ga0075436, IMG submission 75303) | Populus rhizosphere microbial communities from Tennessee, USA - Rhizosphere MetaG P. TD hybrid SRZTD5 | ecosystem: Host-associated > Plants > Roots > Rhizosphere > Soil | place: USA... | reverse complement strand
TTCGCGCCGAGCGCCATGCGGATGCCGATTTCGCGAACGCGTTGACTCACGAGGTACGACATCACCCCGTAGATGCCAGCGACCGCCAGGAGGAGCGCGAGTCCGGCCAGCACCGCGGCACATGTCGCCATCATCTGCGGCATCAGCCGCTGCAGGCGCAGCGGACCATCGGCCAGGCTCATGACGCTCAATGAGGGCGCCAGCTTCCTGTCGATCGACTCGACCGCCGCGCGGACGGCAGCGGCTGTGGCCCGCGCGTCGCCTCGGCTTCGCACGAGCACGTTGTAGACGGTCGACGGTTTCGTCGGCAGATAGACGAATGCCGGGTCGACGCGCGACAGGTTCGCCGTGCGCACGTCGTTCGCGACGCCGACGACCTCGAATCGCGCCATCGTGCCCCTGAAGTCCAGATCGAGCTTCAGATGTTTCCCGATCGGGTCGTCGCCGGGCCAGAGATGACGTGCGGCCGACTCGCTGACGATCGCAACCGGCGCGCCGACTTCACCTTCGGTTCGTGTGAAATTGCGTCCGCGGCGGATGGCGATGCCCAGCGCGTCGAAATAGCTGGGCGACACGTAATTGGCCAGCGTGCGGGCCGGCAATTGCTCCGGCGACGCATGCGTGTCCTCAGGCGTCACTGGCGGCGACCATGTGCCGGTCAGCGGAAACCGATCCATTTCCGCGACGCCATCGAGCTCGGGCGTGCGGCGGAGCTGGTCGATCAGGCGTGCCTGCACGGCGACGCTGTGCACCCGATCGGTGCCGGAGTTCACGAGGACCATCCACACGCGCCGCGGATCGAATCCGGGATCGGCCGTTTGCGATCGCAGCAGCCCTCTCAGGAGAAGACCACCGCTGATCAGGAACATCATCGACACGGCGACCTGGGTCCCCAGCAGCAGTCCGCGGAGTCTCGACCGGCTCACACGATGACCGAACGTGCTGCCTTGCTCCTTCAACGCGGAGGAGACATCCGAGTGGGCCAGTTGCAGCGCCGGCCACAGCCCAAAAACGATGCCGGTTACGAGCGACAGTCCGAACACGAATGCGAACACCGCGGCGTCCGGCCGCAGCGATGCAGAAACAGGAACATCGCTCCCGCCGAACATCATCAGTCGAATCATTCGATCGACGGCGATCCACAGCGCCTGCGCCACCCACGTGGACAGCACGATCGCAGAGGCGCCGCCGATCATCGCGAGCAGCACGCTTTCGGTCAGCAGTTGGCGAACGAGGCGGCCGCGGCTGGCGCCGAGCGCCAATCGAACGCCGATCTCTCGCTGGCGGACCGATGCCCGGGCGAGCAGCATGTTGGCAAGGTTCACGCAGGCGACGATCAGGATCATGCCGACGAGCGCCAAGAAGAGCGCCACGATCGCCTGGAACCGGACATCGTCGGTGCCGCCGAAATACGTGGCAGGCTGCAGCGCCACCGCGCTCGTCTTGCCCTTGGCACCAGACCCTTCCGTCACTTCCTCGATCTGGCGGCTGAGCACCTGGACTTCCGCCTGCGCCTGCGTGCGCGTGATGCCAGGCGCCAGCCGCGCCAGCAGCTGGATGCGGTGGATGCCCGGCCGGTCGAGCCACGCGAAACCCGGATCCAGTTGTGCCTGCATCGCGAACGGCGACCAGAGGTCGGGCACCTGGGGCGGATTGCCGGTGCCGATGAAGTCGGCCGGCGTGACGCCGATGACCGTGAATACGCCGTCGTTCAACGTCACGGTCTTTCCAAGGACCTGTGGATCGGCGTGAAACGATCGCCGCCAGAACCGGTCGCTCAAGACGATCACTGGGTGCGCGCCAGGTTCTTCGTCTTCGTCCGGCAGAAACGTCCGGCCGATCGCCGCGTTCACGCCGAGGACGGAGAAGTAGTTGCCGGAGACCGCCTGCGCCTGCACGATGTCCCTGTCGGTCGCGACGCGAATCGGCCAGCTTGCGCCGATGACACCGGCGAACGTCTGACTGTGGCTGCGGTAGTGCCGGTACTCCGCGAACGAGAAGGCGTACTGGATATCGCCGCGGGCGCCGCGGTCGAACCAGCGCTGGAGCCTGACGATGCGACCGGCGTCGTTGACCGGCAGCTCTTTCAGCGCGACCGCATCGAACAGCGTGAAAACGGTCGTATTGACGCCGATCCCCAACGCGAGCGTCAGAATGGCGACGCAGGTGAATCCAGGGCTGCGGCGGAACACGCGCAGGGCGTAGCGAATGTCCTGGACGAGCCCGTCGAGAAGCGGCAGGCCTCGCTGCTCGCGCTGCCGCTCGCTGAGTTGGGTCGCTCCGCCCAGCGTGAGACGCGCAGCGCGCGCCGCGGCGTCGGGCGTCATGCCGCGCCGGATGTTCTCCTCGGCCAGCATCACGAGATGCGTCTGCAGCTCCTCGTCGAAATCAGCATCGAGCCGGCTGGATCGAAGCCAGCCGGACACGCGGGACGTGAACGTACGGCACCAGTTCAGCATGGCGTCATCATCCACTCATGTTGAATGACCACAGGAGTATGACAAAACGACATGTTGGATGTCAACAGGAGGAGCTCGGGAAATTGGTGAATTGGTGAGTTGGTGAGTTGGTGAATTGGTGTAGCCTTTCATTTCTTGCTTGGAGGACCGAACGTGACAGCCGTCTGGCCGCGCGTATTCGTGGGTTTCGTGACGACCCTCTGCCTGATCGCGGGCGGGCCCCGTCCCGCCGCGCAGAGTCCGGCGCGATCCGTCAGAGCGCTCGTCGGCGGCACGCTCATCGACGGCTTCGGCGGCCGCCCGATTCAGAACAGCGTGATTCTGATCGACGGCGAGCGGATCTCCGCGGTCGGGCAGGTGGGCACGCTGGCCGTGCCGGCCGGCGCGGACGTCATCTCGACCGAAGGGATGAGCGTGCTCCCCGGCTTGTGGGACATGCACGTCCACCTCCAGATCGTCGGCCACGCCGATTACGACCACTGGGACAAAACGTATCCGCCGCTGTTCGAGTCGGTGATCTTTCCCGCGTCGGCGAAACAGCTGCTGCTCGCGGGCGTCACGAGCGCGCGCGATCTCGGCGGGCCGCTCGACGTCAGCATCTCGACGCGCGATCGGATCAACGCCGGAAGAATCCCAGGACCGACGCTGTACGTCTCCGGCCCGTTCATCCAGCACGCGCCGTATCCAGGCACCGAGCTGTACCGGTGGGGCGTGAAGGGACCCGACGATGCGCGCGCCAAGGTCGGCAGGCTTGCGGACGCGAAGGTCGATGTCATCAAGCTGATCGATCAGGACGACATGACGCTGGATGAAGTGCGCGCCGTCGTCGAGGAGGCGCATCGCCGCGGCAAGCCGGTCGTCGCTCACGCGCACCGGCCCGAGGAGATCCGCCGCGGCCTCGCCGTCGGCGTCGATTGTTTCGAGCACACGGGCCTCGCCACGGCGGCCGAATATCCCGCCGACATCATCGCCGCGATCAGAGAGCGCACGGCGAAGATGAGCCTCGGCCCGCTGTTCTGGACGCCGACGATCGAGGGGCTGCTCAATTACGAGTACCTGCGCGACAACCCTGAAGCGCTCGACGACCCCGCGTGGCATGAAGGGCTGCCGCAGAACATCGTGGACGATGTCCGCCGGTCGCTCGAACATCCCGATCGCCTGCCGTACTTCCAGCTCACGGCGGCACGGCGGCCGACGCTCGCGCGGAAGTTCAAGCAGTTGCAGGAATCGGGCGTCACGCTGCTCATCGGCACCGACAGCGGGATCCCGATGAACTTCCACAGCCATTCGACCTGGCGCGAGCTGGACGCGTGGGTCACGTTGATGGGCGTCGACCCGATGACGGCGATTCGCGCGGCGACGTATTGGCCGTCGGTGGCGATGAAAGTAGAATCTCAGGTAGGCACGGTGAGCCCCGGCAAGTATGCCGACATCATCGCCGTGCGTGGCGACGTGCTGCGGTACATCTCATTGTTGCAGCGTGTGGATCTCGTGATGAAACACGGCGCGACTGTGCGCCGGTCGTCGACGTCGTAACCGCGGCATGAAACATTGCCGCCAATCTTGTCGTCCATTCTGAATATGGCAGAACAAACCTGGAAGGAATCGTTCAAAGTCACCGGCGAGCAGCTGCTCGGCGCCGTGAAGCAGTTGCTGCACGAAGGCAACGTACGCCGCGTGATTCTCAAGCAGGACTCGCGCACCGTCGTCGAATTTCCGCTGACGGTGGGCGTCATCGGGGCGGTGCTCGCCCCGGTGCTTGCGGCGGTCGGCGCGATCGCGGCCGTGCTCACCGAGTGCACGATCGAGGTCGAGCGCGTCGGGGCAGAACCGAAAAACCGCGACGTCGCCTGAGGTAAACTAGGGCGGGTCTGATGTCGTTCCTCATCCGCTGGCTCGTCAACGCCGCGGCCCTCTGGGTCGCGACGCGGATCGTCTCCGGCGTCAGCTACACCGGCGGATGGGCGCCGTTTCTCGGCGTCGCGCTGCTGTTCGGGTTCGTCAACGCCTTCATCCGGCCCATCGCGAAGTTCCTCACGTTCCCGCTGATCATCGTGACGCTCGGCATCTTCTCGTTCGTGGTGAACGGCCTGATGCTCTGGCTGACGAGCGCGCTGTCCGGCGCGCTCGACCTGGGCTTTCACGTGCGCGGGTTCTGGGCGGCCTTTCTGGGCGCGCTCGTCGTCAGCATCGTCAGCACGCTGCTGTCGATGCTCATCACGGAACGCCGGTCCGTCAACGACTGATGCCGCTCGCGAGCGGGAGCGGCTCGCGCGAGAGGAAATCGAGGAGCTCGCGCCTGGCGACGTCGCGCCGCGGGTCGCCGGTCGCCTCGTAGCAGTCGAGCCGCAGCGACAGGAACGTCTGGTTCCAGGGCACGTGCGGCTCCAGCCGTCCGACTGCATCGCGGCACAATCCCTTGAAATCGACGGCCGGCGTCAGCGTCGCTCGTGCGATGAGCCGGTCATCCTCCAGCGCACGCACCGCGAGCGGCGCGCCGAGCGCGTCGAACACGCGGCGAGCCGCCGCTGGCCCACGTCCCGCCAGCGCGCCGGCCAGATCCAACGCCTTCTGTTTGAACGGCGGAAGCGCCCACGGGTCGGTGCGAAATTGCTGAAACGCCAGCTCGAGCGCCGTGACGGCGTCCTCGTACCTCTCCTGCCGGACGCGGAGCTGCGCGAGGATCGCCTCGGCCTCGCCGGGTTGAACCGCGCGCAACGCTTCGATGTAGCCGAGCGCGGCATCGGATCCTGTGTCCGCGTCGAGATCGGCCAGCATCGCGAGCTCGGTGGGATCGCGCGGCGGCGCGGCGCGAGGCCAGTGGAGACGCGCCGCCGGGAGATTGCCGCCGTCGTAGTAGTCGACCAATGCAAGCCTGCGGCCTTGCTCGTCCGCCTGCGCCTGCGACTCGATCCGCATGAGGCTGAAGACATCCGCGCCCGATCCTTCGGACGCGTGAAAGCCGACGCGTGAGGTTTCCACCGCATTCCAGTCGATGGTCCCCGCATCCGGCAGCGGCGGCCGTGCGGCGCCGAGCGTCGTAGCGAGCTGCTGCACGTCGGTGACGATGAGCGACACGCTGCGGCCGACCGATCGCGCGAAGCCGAACTCCACGACGTTTCTATCGTCGGTGTTCACCTCGACGCCGGGTGCGCTGGCGATCGCGCGCGTGAGCCGGTCGCCGGCCAGGTAGTGCGCGAGCACGCCGTTGACATCGACCGTCCGCCACGCGACGCGTAGCGCGGTCTTGAACGGCTCTTCGGCGATGCGAGCACTCAATGCGCTGGCGCTGTAGGCGAGCGGACGCTTTGCGGCGACCAGCGCGAAGTCGCTGCGTCCAAGCTGCCACGTCTCCACGTACGGAAACACCGAGCCCATCGTCGCGTACACGGTTCGGAGCGTTCGCGCGTCGATCTCGTAGGCCTGCACCCACTGCACGAACACGCCGTCGGCGCTCAGCCGGTCGCTCGCCGCGCGGTAGTACTCGCGCGTGAAGAGGCTGGCGACGCCGGCGCGAAAGGGATTGGATGGTTCAGAGGCGATGACGTCGTACTGGTCGACCGACGTGAGCAGCCGCTCGCGCGCATCGCCGATCGCCACATGGACTTTCTGATTGTGCAGCACACCGTGATTCACCGGCTCGCACGCGCGCGCCACCTCGATGACGAGCGGCTCGAGCTCGACGACGTCGACCCGTTCCATCGCGGGAATGGCGCCCAGCCACCCCGCAGTGCTGCCCGTGCCGAGGCCGATTGCCAGCGCGCGCCGCGCGTGCGGGTTGACGATCGCGCCGAGCAAGCCGAGCATCACCTGCGTGGCCGCGTCGGTGCGCGCGCTCCCGTCGGACTTGCCGTTGACGATGAACGCATAACCGCGCGGCTGCAGAATGAGCGCGACGCTGCTCTCGATCCCGTCGCCATCCCAGACGACACCGCGCTGGGAGATGGTGATCCAGTTTCGCAGCTGGTTCGCGGACGTAATCGTCTTGATCGCCGCGCGGCCGGCGCCGACGCCGCTATGCCGCCATGCGGCGGTCGGACCCGTCACCACGAGCAGCGCGAGCGCGATCGCCATCAGCACGATCTGCGGAGCGAGGCTGCGCCGCGCGCCGCGAGCTGCGGCCAACGCTGCGGCGCACACGCCAAGCGCCACCAACGCGATCGACACGAGGCGCCACGCGCCGGGCGCCGACAGCCACGGCAGCAGCCCGAACCCGCCGGCGAGCGATCCGGCGATCGCGCCAATCGTATTGGCCGCGTAGACCTGGCCGATCTGCCGGCCGACGCGGTCGCGCCCGCGCCCTGCCAGTCCGACGAGCAATGGGAACTGATAGCCCGCCACGAGCGCCGGCAGCAACACAACGATGCCCGCGATGAGACACCATCCGCTGACGTGCGCGGCGAAGCTCTCCTGGCTGAGCGGCGTGAGCACGAGCGCGAGGACCGCCAGTCGATCGCCGAGCGCGAAGGCGAACGCGATGGCGACGGCTTCGAGCAGGCACGAGTACGCGAACGCCGGAAGGGAGGCCGGCCGATTCGAGCCGACGAGCGCGTACAACAACCCGCCGAGGCCGATGCCCGCCAGCGCGAACGCGAGGATGAGCCCGAAGGTGAACACGGATCCGCCGAGCAGCGGACCGAGCATCCGATACCAGACGAGCTCCATCAGGAAGAACGCGAAGCCAACGATGCCCGACGCGGCGAGCACAAAACTCACACCCGAGAAAGCAACCGCGGAGGTCGCTGAGACCGCAGAGTTATACGTTTTCTCTGCGCGCTCCGCGGTCTCCGCGGTTGCTTTTTGCATCGAGCGATCGATCTGCCGCGCCGCCATCGCGACGAGCAGGTTGACGCCGGCCGCGAGCCACAGCGTGGTGCGCGTGCCGAAGATCTCCAGCATGTAGAACGTGGCCACCACGCAGCCGAGCACGGCGCCGAGCGTGTTGAGCGCGTACAGCGCCGCGACATCCTGACGCCGCGCGTCGGCCTGCCGCGTCACGCCGCGCGCGGCCGCCGGCAGCGTGCCGCCCATGAAGATCGTCGGCACGGCCAGGACCAGCGCGCTCAGGACGAGCCGTCCAATCGTCCCTGCCGCCAGGCCCAGCCGCGGCGTGCCGCCGGCCGCGACGTAGAGCTGTCGCACGAGCGCCAGCAGCAGCGGACTGGCCGCCGCCGACAGGGCGACGATCGTTTCGAGCTGTGCATAGAAGAGGATGGGCCGCGGGTGCCTGTCGGCGCGCGGCCCGAGCAGCAGCCCACCGAGGCCGAGGCCGCCGATGAAGATGGCGAGCACGGCGGCCGACGCCGCCGTCGAGGCGCCGAAGATCAGTCGGAACTCGCGCAGCCAGCCGATCTGATACACGAGCGCGCAACAGCCCGAGCCGAACAGCAGCGCGGCCACCCGCCAGACGGACGATTTCACGTCGAACCTATCGGCTGAAGCGGGTCCCGAAATCAGATCAGGAATTGGGTAATCGGGTAATCTGGTAATCGAGTGATTGGATTGCGAGATTGCCTCGTGCGAGATTGTCTCGCAATCAGCCAATCCAATTACCCAATTACCCGATTACCCAATTACCCAATACATGGATGAGATCGTTTACCTTCTCGACGTCGACAACACGCTGCTGGACAACGATGCCGTCATCGAGGATCTGCGGCGTCATCTGCGCGACGCGTTCGGCGACGAGTGCGAACGCCGCTACTGGGAGATCTTCGAGCAGCTTCGCCGCGAGCTCGGCTACGCCGACTACCTCGGCGCGCTGCAGCGCTACCGCGTCGAGCGCCCGCGCGACACGCAACTCCTGCGCGTCTCGCTGTTCCTCCTGGAGTATCCATTCGCGAACCGGCTGTACGCCGGCGCGCTCGACGTCATCGCGCAGCTGAAGGCCCGCGGTCAGGTCGTCCTCCTGTCCGACGGCGACGTCGTCTTTCAGCCGCGGAAGATCGAGCGATCGGGCCTGTGGGCCGCGGTAGACGGTCATGTTCTCATCTACATCCACAAAGAACAGATGCTCGACGACGTGGAACGACAATATCCCGCGACTCGCTATGTGATGGTCGACGACAAGCTGCGGATTCTCGCCGCGATGAAATCGGTGTGGCGCGATCGATTGACGACGGTGTTCGTCCGGCAGGGGCATTACGCGCACGATCCGGCGATCGTGAGCACGGCGCCGTCCGCCGACATCACGATCGAACGCATCGCTGATCTCGCTCGCCTCTCACCAATCTGAAGCCTGCCGTCACTTTACCAGCGACGACTTCTAGTCGCGAAGTTGTCGCGAAGAGTCCTATTACAAAGCTGGAAGTTAATTTTTCCTGTGAAATCTCTTGCGTTTTCTTGTTGCGTCTCGGCCTGACGCGGCTTTAGATACGCGCGCCTTCATCCCCCAACCGTCAACCCGCACGTAGACAAGGAGGGCGAGTATGAGACGTCCCAATCCGGCGATGGTCGTGCTGGCCGCAGCAACCGCGGTGTTCCTTGGGTCGTTATCATTCACGGTTCAAGGCCAAAGCGCGACGGAGGCGCCCGCGGGATTCGACAACCTGACCAACGGGTTTCTCACGCAAGCGGAGTTCGACGCCGCGAAGGCGGCGTTCGAGGAGCGCGATGAAATCGCCGACGGACTTGGGCCGGTGTACAACGCGCAGGGCTGTGTCGAATGTCACCAGAACCCTGTGACCGGCGCCATCAGCCAGATCAGCGAGCTGCGCGCGGGGCATCGCGACGGCGTCGGCAACTTCGTCGACGCGCCTGGTGGATCGCTGATCAACGACCGCGCGATCAACGCGGCGATTCAGGAACGCGTGCCGGGCGCCGAAAATATCCGGACCTTCCGCATGACCACCAACGCGCACGGCGACGGGTTCGTCGAATCGATCAACTCGAACACGCTCGTGGCGCTCGCCAACGCCCAGCCGGGGCAAAGCGGCGGCCAGATCGCCGGCCAGTTCATTCAGATTCCGGTGCTCGAATCGCCGGGCGCCGTTCGCGGCGGGCGCTTCGGGTGGAAGAACCAGCATGCGAGCCTGTTGTCGTTCTCATCCGACGCATATCTGAACGAGGTCGGGATCACCAACAGGTTCAACCTGGTCGAGAACACCTCAATGGGGAACTCGGTGGCCGCGTTCGACACGGTGCCCGACAACCAGCCGTGTGCGTCGGCTCCGTCGGTCAACTGCGGCGAGGACGGGACAGAGGACATCGTCGCATTCGCGAACTTCATGCGGGCGACCAAGGCGCCGCCCCGCGACACGGCGCTGGCCGGCACGGCGGACGCCATCGCCGGGTCGAGCCTCTTCAACAACATCGGCTGCGGGATCTGTCACACGCCCTCGATCACGACAGCCGCGGTGGGGACGGTGATCAACGGCGGGGCCTTCACGGTCCCGGCGGCGCTCGGGAACAAGATCATCCACCCGTTTGGCGACTTCCTCCTGCACGACATCGGCACCGGCGACGGGATCGTGCAGAACGGCGGGCAGTCGACGCGGAACAAGCTGCGGACGCAGCCGCTGTGGGGCGTGCGGACGCACGACCGGCACATGCACGACGGCGCGACGCTGACGTTCAACGAGTCGATCCTGCGTCACGCCGGTGAAGCGACAGGCGTGATCAACAACTATCGAGCTCTGAGCTTCACGCAGCAGAGCCAGCTGATCACGTTCCTCAAGTCGCTCTAGCAGTTGACATGGCTGCGCGGGATGCAGAACTATCTGCCTGACGGCAGAGATGCTGAACGCGCAGCCGCCCAAACAGTTCACGCACGGCGACATCGTTCGCTGGCGCAAGGTCGGCGGCCTGCTGCTGGCTGAGGTCGTCTACGCGCCGGGCCAGCGCATTCACCGGCACATCCACCCGCATGCCCGGTTCGTGCTCGTGCTGCAGGGCGCGATCACCGAACTCCGCGGCGAAGAGTCGAACACGTACGGTCCATCCACGCTGTTGTTCCGCAGCGCCGCAGAGCCGCATTCCTACGTCGTCTCCCGCGCGGGCGCGACCTGCCTGATCGTCGACGTCGACGATGGGTGGTATGCGCGGGCGCGGCAGCATGCGCCGGTCCTGGCGCAGTCGGCCGCGTTCGGGGGCGGCTTCGTCGTCCATCTCGCGCACCGTCTGTACGGCGAATTCCGGCTGCGCGACGAAGTGTCGCGCCTCGCCATCGAGAGCATCGCGCTCGGCGTGCTGGCCGAGGCGTCGCGGCGCGTGGCGCGCGCCGGCGAGCGCCGGATGCCGCAGTGGCTGCAGCGGGCGCGCGCGCTCGTCGAGCGGCACTTCGCTGAACCGCTGCCGCTGGCGGCGGTCGCCGGACAGGTCGGCGTCCATCCGGTGCACCTCGCCCGGACGTTCCGCCGCTGCTACGACACGACGTTCGCGAGCTACGTGCGACACCTGCGCGTCGAGTTCGCCCGGCGCGAGCTCACCGGGTCTGCCGCCTCGCTCAGCGACATCGCGATCGCGGCGGGGTTCTGCGATCAAAGCCACTTCACGCGACTCTTCAAGCGCCACACCGGCCTGACGCCCGCCGAATACCGCCTCGCGCTGCAGCCGCGCTGACGCCGGGCTAATCCCGTCCCATCCGTTCGTTTCGTTCAAGACGCCACGGCCCACTAAGCGGATAGTCGTTGCAACCAAAGCAAAAAATGCCCTTCTTCACAAAGAAATCAATCGCCGAGCTGCAGGCGGAAGCCGAACGCGGGCTGCTGAAGCGGTCGCTTGGCCCGTTGAATCTCACGGCCCTCGGAATCGGGTCGATCATTGGCACAGGCATCTTCGTGCTCACCGGCACGGCGGCGTCCCAGAATTCCG
>Ga0075436_100003174_pt1 | contig 11276 bp, 9 predicted proteins | sample RhiMethybrSRZTD5_FD_75303 | JGI IMG/M metagenome (GOLD analysis project Ga0075436, IMG submission 75303) | Populus rhizosphere microbial communities from Tennessee, USA - Rhizosphere MetaG P. TD hybrid SRZTD5 | ecosystem: Host-associated > Plants > Roots > Rhizosphere > Soil | place: USA... | reverse complement strand
GCCGTGATCACGCAGGATTTCGGGAGTAATCGCCAGGGTCGCCGTGGTCATGGAGGGAAACTATATTGTCGCATTTTCGACACGCGGTGAACAGCACAACTATTGAGCAGTCGAGCTTCGCTCGACCGGACGGGCGAGGGCGCCCGTCCCCACATGGGCAGTCTTGCTCCGCATATACTGACACTCGAATGAAATCCATCATCGTCGGCACCGCCGGACACATCGATCATGGGAAAACCGCGCTGGTAAAGGCTTTGACCGGAATCGACGCCGACCGCCTGGAAGAGGAAAAGCGCCGGGGGATAACGATTGATCTTGGCTTCGCTCACATGGAACTGGCGGGTGAAGGTGGAGAGCGCTTGCGCTTCGGTTTCGTGGATGTTCCTGGTCACGAGCGCTTCATCCGCAACATGCTCGCGGGCGTCGGCGGGATTGACTTCGTGCTGCTGGTCATCGCCGCCGATGAGGGCATCAAGCCGCAGACCCGCGAGCATTTTGATATCTGCCGCCTGCTGGGAATTCGCCGCCGGATTACGGTTCTTACCAAAGCCGACCTGGTGGACGCCGAGACGCTGGCGGTGGTGCGGGCCGAGGTAGAGGATTTCGTGCGCGAGGCTTTTTTAGGAGACTCGGAAGCGGTCTCAGGGTCCCCCCATTCGCCGATCATCGCGGTGAGCGCGCTGAAAGCCATGGCGCTGGATGAGTTGAAGCGTGAGTTGATCCGCATCGGACGTGAAGGTTCGTCGAAAGATGCCAACGCCATCACCCGGCTGCCGATTGATCGCGTCTTCACCATGAAGGGATTCGGGACCGTGGTGACGGGGACGCTGGTCGCAGGCACAATCAGAAAAGAAGACGAGCTGGAGTTGTTTCCCGCGGGAAAACGAGTGCGGGTGCGTGGAGTTCAAGTGCATGGAGCCCCGGCAGAAAAAGCCGTCGCCGGAGAACGTACCGCGCTGAATCTCGCCGGAGTCGAAAAGCAGGAACTTGAACGTGGCATGGTACTGGCTTCGCCGGGACTACTACAAACGTCCTCGCGCATGGATGCGAAGCTCTCCCTGCTGCCCTCGGCAAAGGCGCTTAAGCATGGCGCGCGGGTGCATCTGCATGCCTTCGCATCAGAAACGATTGCGACGGTGAATCTATACGAAGACAAGCAGCTCAGGCCGGGGGCGGAGGCATTTGCGCAACTGCGTTTGAGCGATCCGCTCTTGCTTGTGCACGGTGACCGCTTCATCGTCCGGCAGTTTTCGCCGGTGGTCACGGTTGGTGGCGGCGTAGTGCTAGATGCCGCGCCTGTACAGAAGACGGCACTCCCGGCGCGGTTGGAATTTCTGAAGACCCAAGCTGCAGGTGATTCGAAGGCGAAGCTGTTGGCGCGAATTGCTCGCCGAGGCGAGCAGGGGCTGGCTTTGTCCCAAGCCGTGGCTGAGACCGGATGGCGCAAGGAAGTCATCGAAGCTCAGCTCAAGCAAGAGCGAACAGCTTTTTCTTTGGGTACCCTCTTGATTGATGGGGATGCGTTTGCGCGAGTCATGCGGGCGATAGTCGATAGCATGGCGAAATTCCACGAGCAAAATCCGCTAGCTGGTGGAATTCGCCCGGCCGCGCTCCGTGAGCATGTCAGGGCGAGTGCTGAGTTATTCGATTTCGCGCAGGATTCAATGCTGCGTGCTAAAAAAATCGAGGTTACCGGCGAAGGGCTACGGCTTCCCGGCCGCGGCGTGGTGATGAAAGATGAGGAGGCGGAATCGCGAAGGACCATAGAGCACGCGTTCGCCTCGGCGGGGCTAAAGGTTCCAGCTCTCAGGGACGTGCTCTCGAGTTTGAAGATAGACAAGACACGCGCACAGAAGATCATGACCTTGTTGCTGCGTGAAAAAATCCTGATCAAAGTCTCCGACGATCTGGTTTTTCATCAAGCCGCGCTCACTGAGTTGCGCAAGAGCCTGGCAGCACAAAGACTGATTTCCCCGCGGCTCGACGTGGCCCGCTTCAAAGAAATCACTGGAGTCAGCCGGAAGTATGCCATCCCGCTGCTGGAGTATTTGGATCGGGAGCGGGTGACGAAGCGGGTGGGCGATGACCGCGTTATATTGTGATGAGCATCTGACATCTCATTGGTCTCTTGGTCCGTCCATGGCCGAAACAAATAAGTGCTCGACGTGCGGCAGAGTGCACGAAGAAGTGCCTCTGAGCTTTGCCGCTGACTTTCCAGACATGTATGCAAACATGAAGTGGGAGGATCGAGACGTGCGAGCGGTGATCGGCACGGATCAATGCATCATCGATCAGAAGTTGTTTTTTATCAGAGGCTGCATCGAGATTCCGGTAATTGGCTCAGAAGACATCTTTCTGTGGGGGCTGTGGGCTCTGATTCGAGAGGAAGTATTCGACGAGATTTCCGAATTGTGGGAGACGCTCGGCAAAGAAAAGCTTCAGGGACCTTTCAAGGGGAGGATTGCGAATTCCCTTTCAGAGTATCCCGAGACTTTGAACCTGAAGTGCGAAATTATCATTCAGCCGGTTGGTGCACGTCCGTTGTTCAGGCTGGACGAGCCGGAACACCCGTTGACGGTCGAGCAGCGAATTGGTATTACGCGTAGCCGAGCTCTGGAGCTAGTTGGCTTAGTGCTTCATCAAGTGACATAGGTGCACGCGAACTGCCGTAAAGACTGAAACGTCCGTGTTTCCCACAGTTTCTCCACAACAATCGGTCTCGGCTATATTCCTATTAGCGTCGGTGTGGCTGACAATCTTCTCAGCGTTCTATCAACCGCATGGCCCTCGCCAACGATTTCGCGCAAAGCCTCAAGCTGCAGGCGGACATTGTCCGGATTGTCGGCGACTACGTCACGTTGAAGAAATCCGGCGCGCAGAATTACTCTGGGCTGTGCCCATTCCACAAAGAAAAGTCGCCGTCATTTTCCGTTCACGCGGCGCGGCAGTTCTTCCACTGCTTCGGGTGCGGAGTTTCTGGCGACGTTTTCAGCTTTGTGCAGAAGATTGAAAACATTACATTCCCCGAATCGGTGCGCTTGGTAGCACAGAAGCTCGGCGTGTCCATGCCTAAGACTGTGTTCAGCAGCGAGGCCGAAGCACGTGACGCTAAATTGCGTACGACGCTGCTCGAAATCCATGAACGCGCCTGCGCCTTTTTTCAAGAGTGCCTGCGCAGGCCGGAGGGGGCACGAGCGCGGGAATATCTGTCCGGACGCGGACTTGATGAAGTAACGATCAAGAAGTTTCGCATCGGATTCGCGCCCGATTCCGGGTTTTTGCTGCGGGACCGGCTGAAGAGTGAGTTTAGCCAGGAAGCTCTGCGAGAGAGCGGACTGTTTTCGTGGAAAGAGGGCAGTCAGCAATCAGCAGGCGGCGCTCGGCAAGAATCACAGAAGCCTGTCATCCCGAGCGAAGCCGAGGGACCTGCTGTCGGAAAAGCTGAGCAGCCGAGAGCCGACAACCGAGAGCCGAGAACGACCCATGCCACTCCCGATGCAGCTTCCATTTCCGCCATGTATTCGAAATTCCGCAATCGAGTTATGTTTCCGATTGCGAACGAAAGCGGGCGCGTGATCGCCTTCACTGGACGAACCCTTTCAGCCGATGAGAAGGCCGGTCCGAAATATTTGAACTCGCCGGAGACCGCGATCTATTCGAAGTCGCGCGTGCTGTTTAACCTCGATCTCGCCAAAGAAGGCATCCGCGCGCTGAATTACGCCATTCTGGTCGAAGGACAAATGGACTGCGTGTCGGTCTTCGCGGCCGGATTTCACAATGTGATCGCCACCTCGGGCACGGCCTTTACGGCGGCGCAAGCCGGTTTACTCGGCCGTTTCACCAAGCAGGTGGTTGTCAATTTCGACCCCGATGCCGCCGGGGCCAAAGCCACTGAACGCACGCTGGGCCTGCTGGTGGAAGAAGAGTTCGACATTCGCGTGCTGACTCTCGAGCAGGAGCTTGATCCTGACTTGTTTGTGCGGCGAAAAGGGAAAGATGCTTACGCCGCCGCGCTGCGCAATTCACAAAAATATTTTGACTATCTGATTGAGCGGGCGCGCACGCAATTCCCAGTGCGCAGCGCGGAAGGCAAGCACAAAGCGGTGAATTATTTGTTGCCGCATATCCAGCGGGTGCCTAGCCGAATTGTGCGTGACTCCCTGGCCGAGGAAATCGCGCAAAAGCTGAATATCGATTCAGCTGTGCTTCGCCAGGAGTTAAAGCATGCGGCGGGCGGGCGCAAAACTGCCAGCGTGAAAACCGCACCCGATTCGCAGATCACGGATGCGGAGAAAATTCTGATCCGTGCTCTCACTTCAGCCACTCAGCTTCAGAGCGAAGAGTCCGTCTCCGACCGGTCCGGCGAAGATGACGCGTTCGATCCTGCGCGCCAGGCCCGGTTTGTGCTCGCGGCCGAGCGCTTGCATGTTGGGCTCGCCACCGAGTCGCTGATTGATGCGCTGCTGAACGCGCCAGCAGAGACGCAGGACATCATGGATACGATGCTTTCGCCAGATGATCGACGCGTGCTGGCGACGATCCTGATGAAGGATGATGAAGAGCTTTCGGCTGAGAAGATCGAAGGCGCGACCCGAGCGCTGATTCGCGTGCAGATTCGACGGCGGCTGGAAGATATTCAGCGTCAGGTCGAAGCACTGCGCGCCCATGATCCGGCTCAACTCAAAGTGTTAATGGATGAGAAGCTCAGGCTGAAGCGCGCGCTGATGAACCCGGGCGTCACGGGCGATCAGATTACAGCGGCGTCGGTGAATTAGCTTCTCGACACGTCTCTCACTCTCGGAAAAGCAGATTCCTCACCGCTAAAGCGGTTCGGAATGACATAGCCATTTATCTCGGAAATGGAATCGGGCTTTTTACCATCAACCCCTGGGCAATAAGCAACTCATAACAAAGAGGAAGGCGATTGGTTGGTGTAGCCTAGAGACGATGGCTCCCAGAGGTGGTCCGGTGCCGAAACCGCGGTGGTATCTCATCCCCGTACGTGTGCTGTTGGTCACGTTCATCGTCACGCTGCTTTCGTTTGCGGTCAGCCTCTTGTTGGGGATCACAGGAATAGTGTTCGCGGCGCGATTACGACATGCATCGCACCCCAACTTGACGGTTGCCTATCGCTACATAGCGCTTCCGGCTGCGGCGACGGTCGCGGGCATTGTCCTGGTGGGTGCGTGCGCTATGGAAGCACGGCGGTATCGGCAGTTGAAGATGCTGCGAAAGATGGAAGACGAGATGCAACACGCCAACTGAGCTATGAAGCCGCACATTGCCATTCCCCTTCCGCACGGCGCTGATTCCGAGTACGCCGAAAGAGCGATTCCACAATATGAGCGGGCAGTGGAGCTTGCAGGCGGAGAGCCGGTGCGGATTCCGCTTGATCGCTCTCCAGCAGAGGTGATGAAGATCATCGAGCGTTGCGACGCGGTTCTGCTGCCGGGAAGCAAGGCCGACGTGGATCCAGCGAAATTCAACGCTTCGCGGCACCCCCAAACCGAAGCGTCTGATCCAAAACGCGACACTGTTGACGAGTTGCTGTTGCAAGACGCGTACAACATGGGCAAGCCAATCCTTGGCATCTGCTATGGACTGCAGATCCTGAACGTGTATCGGTCGGGCACGCTGGTGCAGCACATCGAGTCGGCTGTCAATCACGCTGCGGGCAGAAAGGTTCCGGTAGCGCACACGGTCGAAATTGAGCCAGGATCAAAGCTGGCGGCGATTACAGGCCTCAGCTCGTCGCAATTCCGGGCGGAAGCATCACTGGGGAATACAGCCGGTTCGGCCTCAACCCGTGCGGTTCCGATTTCCGTGAATTCCAGCCACCATCAATCGGCTGATCTTGTGGGTGATGGATTGAAAATCGTCGCGCGCTGCCCAGAGGACGGCGTCATTGAGGCGCTGGAAGGCACGTCATCCGATCACTTTGTTGTGGCCGTGCAATGGCATCCTGAGCGATCAGTGGATGATGACGAGCATTCGCGAGCGATCTTCCGAGCGTTGGTGGAAGCAGCGGAAGAAAAACACCGGGAATTGAAGGGCGAATTTGAACAGGCTTTATAGGCGAAAACACGGATTCAGTGATTCAAATCTTCAGCACCACTTTTCCGAAATTCTTCCCTTCGCATAGCAGCTCATAGGCTTCCGCTGCCTTCTCCATAGGGAACGAAGCCCCAATCACTGGACGCAAATGTCCCTCTGTAGCGCGAGTAGAGAGCCACTGCCAGGCCTGCTTCATCAAATCGGCATTCGACGACAAGTAAGTCAGCCAGAGCCCATGCACACTGGCTCCTTTGGAGTAGAGAATGCCGGGATCGAGCAACCCGCGCTGTCCGCTAGCGCTGCCATAAACGATCACTCGTCCGAAATCTCGCAAGCAGCGCACGCTCTTGGCGGTGTGTTCGCCACCAAGCATTTCAAAGACAACATCCACTCCTTCGCCATTGGTTAGATCACGGATGGCTTGTTCATAATCCTGTTGCTTGTAGTTGATGGCATGATGCAGGCCGAGTTTCTGCACGCGGGCGATCTTTTCTTCGGAAGAAGACGTGCCATACATTTCCACGCCAAGAAGTTTGCCGATCTGGACTGCAGCGGTGCCCACACCTCCAGCAACGGCGTGGATGAGCACTCGAGCGCCCTTCGGCTGATCGAGCAGCCCAGCCTTCCAGTAGGCGAAGTAGGCGGTAAAGAAATTGACGGGAAAAGCGGCGCCTTCCTGGGGGCTCCAGTTCGCTGGCACAGGCCAGAGCAGATTCGACCGTGCCGCGACGTTCTCCGCGAACGCTCCCCACTGGATGTATCCCATAACCCGATCGCCATTAGCCCGGGCCCCACAGAACTCGCGTCCTGCGACCAGTGGAGGTTTTGGAGTTCCTGGATACCCACCGCGAGCCGTCATGGTATCGGCGAAGTTCAAGCCCCCGGCCTGCACCCGGACCAGTTCTTCACCACTTTTTGGACTGGGTGCAGGGACGTCCTGAATCTGCAAAACCTCAGGGCCACCCAGGCGAGTTATAACTACAGCTTTCATGACAACAGTTTAGCAACACAAATGTGTATTCCCGCGGCTGCCAAGGTTCGACACTTGCCAAACTTCTTGACTCTTGATTGAAGAACGTTAACTGCTTTTTGCTTTACAAGCAGGTATATACTTTCAGCGTATTGAACTAGCCCTCGAATAGTGCCGGGGGCGCGGGGCCTCTTCATCTCATAACGCGGCTCCGAATAAAAGGTCGGCTGCGGTACCTGTTCGTCGTTTGTGGCCGGCAGGAAGACCGCGTGGCTGGCGGTTTTCCAGGGGAGGCACTTGTTGTGGACATAGTTCTTATCCGTCTGATTTTCATTGTCTTTGTAGCAGTTATTTGCTTTCTGATTCGGCCATTTGGCCCTGACACCCGCCTGGATGCGATCATCGGGGCGCTGCTTGGAACGGCAATCATCATCTTCGAGTGGCGACTGCACCGCATCAGTCTGAAGCGTCTGATCGGTGCGGCAATCGGCAGCATTCTCGGTATCTTCGGCGCCTACCTGTTTGCCCTGGTAATCCGGAACAGCCTGGGCGAAGGCCCCCTCCGCAATTTTCTTCAAATATTAATCATGTTGCTGATGGCCTATGTCGGTTTGCTGGTGGGCGCGAATAAAGGTGACCTGCTGAATCTGGCAGCGCTGGGTGGAATTTTCGGCGGGGAGAAACAGCTCAAGAAGAGCTACAAGATTCTGGACACCAGCGTGATCATCGACGGGCGGATAGCGGACATCGCCGAGACTGGGTTCCTCGACGGGGTTGTGGTCACGCCGCAGTTCGTCTTGCGCGAACTGCAGCTCGTGGCGGACTCAGCCGATTCCCTCAAACGCAATCGCGGCCGCCGAGGCCTGGACATTCTGCAGCGGCTGCAAAAAGTAGCATCACTGCAGATTCAAATAGTTGAAGATGATTTCCCCACCGTGCGCGAGGTGGACCTGAAGCTCATCGAGCTTGCCAAACTATACGAAGGCAAGATCATCACCAATGATTTCAACCTCAACAAAGTCGCGCAACTCCAAGGCGTGCAGGTGCTGAACATCAACGAGCTGGCCAACGCGCTCAAGCCGATCGTTCTGCCCGGCGAAACCATGCGGGTGTTCATTCTTAAGGAAGGCAAGGAGTACAACCAGGGAGTTGCCTACCTGGACGATGGCACGATGGTGGTTGTCGACAACGCGCGCAAGATGATTGGCAAGACAATTGACGTTTCAGTCACGTCAGTGCTTCAGACGACAGCTGGAAAGATGATCTTCGGCAAGTGGGATGAGCGCAGCGGCCCACGCAGCGAAGCCCGCCCGGTAAGTACATCTGTCTCGATTCCCGAGGCAAAGAAACAGGCTGTGGCCGCTGAACAGGCGACGGAATAAGCAATCAGAGAATGGGCGCAGCTGCGTCTACCAGGATGGCATCGTCCTGAAGATTGCCGGTCACTCTCACCCGCTCACCAACCAATTTACTGATAGCATCCTCACCGCCGATTAGTGTGTAGCGGCGGTTCCCATCGATGAGAACATAGCTTGCCCCTTTCCGGTAGCAAGCGCGGGCGCATTCCGTCGATGTCAGGTTGGATTTGCGCATGTGGCGTGCGCCACAATGTGAGTCAGTAATCATTCCAGTAAAGCTGGTGCCGTGGTGGGGAGCAGTCTCCTGGGGAAGGTCCTGCGCCTGCTCGGCGACCGCGCCTTGATGGCTGGCTAAGGCAACCGATCCTCCAGCAATAATTAAGGCGAAAGCGAGCGCGGCCCCAAGAGTCGTCAGAACACAAAAGCTCAGCAGCGAGAACCAGGTGCGTTTCCGTCTCACAATACCTCCGTGGAAACAAAGGTCAAGCAGAGTGGCATAGGTTTGGTTGCGCAATCCACAGCCACGGTTGCACCGCAGTGCCCAGTTCCGGCACCTATTGGACTCGTTTATACTGTTCGCCCCACATGAAGGTTACGGTAATAGTTCCGGCTGCAGGTCTGGGCACCCGCATGGCCTCACTGGCGAAGGACAAGAAACCCACTGCCAGCAAGCAGTTCGCAGAGCTAAAAGGAAAATCGATACTGGTCCGCACGCTCGCGAAATTTGCCATGCATCCGGAAATTCACGCCATCTTTGTAGCATTACGAAAAGAAGAAATTCCTCCATTCCAAGCGCGTCTGGAGCGGGAAGCACCTGAGATACTGGCTAAAAAACCTGTATTACTAGAGGGCGGAGAGCATCGCCAACAATCTGTCGCCAACGCGCTGGGTCAAATATCCGCCGCGGACGATGACGTCATTCTGGTGCATGATGCGGTGCGGCCGTTTGTGACCGATGAGACCATCCACGAAGTCGTCATCGCTGCACAGAAATACGGAGCGGCGATCGCCGGAGTTCCCGCAGTAGACACCATCAAACAAGTGGAACGCACGTCCGAGGGAGCATTGATTAAAGCCACCATCCCGCGCGAGAGGATTGTGATGGCGCAAACCCCGCAAGGTTTTCAGTACGGAGTGCTGAAGAAGGCGTTTGATGAAGCCGCCGCGGACGGATTTATCGGCACCGATGAAGCTTCGCTGGTGGAGCGTTCTGGCCACCCAGTGGCTGTGGTGATGGGAACGGCACAAAACATCAAGATCACAACCCCAGCAGACTTAGAACTGGCAGAATTCTATTTGGAGCACTCGTAAGGCTTCCCACTATTCCTTAGTGCTGCAATTCCAGCGTCCCCGACGTGACCAAACCCAAGTCCTGCTGCAAGGCATACGCCTGAGAACTCGAGACAGGGTACATCACTAAATTGAGGGGAGGATTGCTATTAAAATTTGCCACGATGCGACTGTTAGCGCCGACAGAATAGGTACCAGCGATGAGACCCGGACTGGCACCGCCGTTAAATTCATTGGCAAACTCATTCAGGGTCAGGTTGCTGGAGCCGTCGAATTTCAGAAGTCCGACACGCGAAAGGTAAAAGCCCGAATTGAGATCCAACCCATCCATATCGATCACGTATTGGCCAACCAGTGATGACGCGGAGAAGGGATTCGTCGTCTGCAGGTCCGCCGTACCATCTTCAAATGTCGCACCGTTGTCGTCGAGGAAAAATGCTCGCGAAGGATTTACCATCCAGAAAATTTGCGTCGTGGAACCCGAACATGGTGCTCCCGATCCGTTGGTGGCGACGACACGCCCGTTAATTCCGCCAGCCGCTCCAGCCGCAAAACAGGTTGAGGCAAGGACGGCGTTTGGAGTGAAGGTTCCATCTTGCATCAAATCCTCGACCCCCGCGATAGTTCCGGGGGCTGCGGTGAACTGCCCAACCGTAGCCAGCCCTTGCAGGGAGAGGTCATCGCCGCGGCTGCCAAAGGCGTAGCTGCCTGAAAGTCCGGTGCCGCCAGCCACGCCAGTTTGCACCTCAGCACTACCTGAACCGGTGGCTCCAGCGTCACTCACCAGCAGCGCCAATTCGCCGCTGTTCACGATGTAGTACACGACGTGAGTCGTGAAATTCGCCGTGGTGTCGAGCAATGTGGCGGTTCCTCGGCCCGACGCTGCGGGAGCATTGAAAGACACAGTCAGGTTGGGGGACGACAACGTCGCGCTGCTGCTGGTGCCCAGGATCTGGTCCATCGCACCACTGCCACTGCCGCTGGTGAGAGCAAACCCGCCTACCTGAGATGCTTCTTCACTGTTGGGGTTCTGAGCGGCCGCCTCCTGATGCAAGCGGAAGACGAACGTGCCAGCAGGAGTGGTGCCTGCAGCCGTTGTATCCTGCAATTCCGCTACTCCAGCCGCGTTCAGAGAAGGATCGTTTTCAATCATCTGTACTTTGGAAGTACTAACCATCGTCACCGCAAATTGGATCGCGCCCAGAGACGACGTGTTGAATGTGATCTCGCCGGTGCCGTCGCTGGCTATCTGATAAGAGCCTTGAATCGTGGTTCCGGAAGAACTGAGGCTTGAGTCATCCGTGCCGGTAATTCCTCCTGCACCATCCGCCGTGAAAACTCCCACCTGCCGGTAAGGAACAATCGACACACCGTTTACCAACGCGACCGCATGTATCTGATAAACATAGGCTCCTTTAAGACTGGCGTTGGAGAAGTTTCCGGTGAAGTGATTCAGAATGGGGGATCCACCGGTGCCGCAACCGATCGCGGCAGCAAGTGAAAGCAGTGCGAGGCAAAGGCAAGGCACACGTCCGAAGGTTCGCAAGGCGGAACTCCTTCTATATGGGTGACCAGCTAAATCAGTGCAAGGATGTACTCTGGAT
>Ga0075436_100003171_pt1 | contig 11282 bp, 8 predicted proteins | sample RhiMethybrSRZTD5_FD_75303 | JGI IMG/M metagenome (GOLD analysis project Ga0075436, IMG submission 75303) | Populus rhizosphere microbial communities from Tennessee, USA - Rhizosphere MetaG P. TD hybrid SRZTD5 | ecosystem: Host-associated > Plants > Roots > Rhizosphere > Soil | place: USA... | reverse complement strand
CACACGCCGGCCGGAGAGAAGATCGAGATCCTGAGCGGCATCGCGTTCGACCTCGTGGGCGACCGGACCCGGGTTTCCCACACTCGGGTCTCGCGCAACGTGACCGAGGACGCCTACACGATCTCCATTCGAAACCGCGGGCAGAAACCCGCGACGGTCACCGTCGTCGAGACGCTCTACGGGAATTGGGAGATCACCGCGAAGACCGTGGATTACCGGCTGAAGGACGCCGACACGATCGAGTTCGACCTCCCGGTGCCCGCGGGGCAGACGGCCGCGATGAACTACACGGTTCGGTTCACGTTCTAGGGACCGCGATGCCGCGCGCCGTCGTCATCCTCGCCGCGGCGGTGATCGCCGTTGCCGCGCCGGCTGTGTCCTCGCCGGCGCCCGCACCCGCGACGTGGGTCTTCTTCCGCGACCACGGCGCCCTGGACGCGGCCGGGCCCGCGCGCGATCGCGCGCTGGCGGACGCGGCGCGGAGAATCACGCCGCGGGCGCTCGCGAGGCGCGCCAAGGCCGCGCGCGAACGCTCGACGCTTGGGGGTACCGCAACCGCACCCCTCTCGCCGCTCGACGACCTGGACCTGCCGCCCGATCCCGCCTACGTCGCGGCGGTCGCGGCGCGTGGAGGCGCCATCCGCACGCGCTCGAGCTGGCTCAACGCCGTGAGCGTGGCCGCTCCGGCCGAGTCCCTGGCCCGGATCCAAGCGCTGCCGTTCGTGGCGGAGGTGCGGGCGGTCGCGCGCGAGTCGTGGGACGAAGCGCCGGAAGCGGACCCCGGCCCCCCTGGCTCCGCGGGCCCCGTCCCCACATCGCCGGACGGAGGGGGCGACTTCAACGCGGGCCCCTCCTTCCTCCAGATCGACATGCTCCACATCCCCGAGGTCCACGCGATGGGCGATCACGGCGAAGGCGTTCTCATCTGCGTGCTCGATTCGGGATTCGAGCTGGACCACGAGGCGTTCCGGCAGCTCGACGTCCGGGGCCAGCACGATTTCGTGAACGGGGATGACGACCCGTCGTACGACCCTCGCACCGACGTGCCGACGCAGTCGGTCCACGGCACGGCCGTCCTCTCCACCATCGCGGGCTACGTGCCGGGAAAGCTCATCGGCCCGGCCTACCGCGCCGCGTACCTCCTGGGCATGACGGAGCGGATCGGCTCGGAGCTGCCCGTCGAGGAGGATTACTGGTGCGAGGGCATCGAGTGGGCCGAGGCCCAGGGCGCCGACATCGTCACCAGCTCGCTCTCGTACCACAACTGGTATCACGGGTGGGACCTCGACGGGCGAACCGCCGTGGCCACGCGCGCGGCCAATCTCGCGCTGACGCGCGGCGTTCTCGTGGTGAACGCGATCGGGAACGAGGGGCCGAAGCAAGGGAGCATCGGCGCTCCCGCCGACGCACCCGGCGCGATCAGCGTGGGCGCGGTCAACGGCATCGGCAATCTCGCGGGCTTCAGCTCCGTGGGCCCCACCTACGATCGCCGCGTGAAGCCCGACATGGTGGCACCGGGAGTCGGCGTGTTCACGGCGCTCGCGCGGACCCACGACCAGTACGCGCGCCTGAGCGGAACCTCGTTCTCGACGCCCCTCGTGGCCGGATGCGCGGCCCTCGTGCTCTCGGCGCATCCCGGGTGGGGGCCGGAGGCGGTGCGCGACGCGCTGGCGATGAGCGCGAGCCGCGCGGGCCAGCCCGACGACCAGTACGGCTGGGGAATCGTGAACGCGCGCGACGCGGTGCTCTACCCGCTGCTGGAGGGGACCGTGACCGACTCGGTCACGCGCGAGGCGCTCCAGGGCGCGACCGTCCGGTGGGAGCCGGTGGCGGGATCCCCGCGCGGCGCCGCCGGCGCGAACGCGGCAGCGCCCGAGCCCGGCGAATCACCGGCGAGCGGCCAGGTCCTGACCGATTCGACGGGCGCCTACGTCATCCCGAGCCTCCCGCGCGGGACCTACGCCATCACGGTCTCGAAGCCGGGCTACCTCGATGGGTCCGCGGGTCCCTACGAGGTCCCGCCGAATCTCGGGGACGCGAACGTGGCGCTGCGCCCCCGCTAGCCCCTTCGCCCCGGCGTCCGTTACCGCGGGCTCAGGAGGTCGCGGCTCGGGATGCCGCCTTCCCAGCGGATCCGCCCGCGCTTCTTGAATTCGTAGTCGGGATGGCGGCGCAGGAAATCCTCCGCCGCGTCGTGCGTGAAGACTCCCGTGGGGGCGGCCTCCCCGGCCTTGGCGAACTGGGTGTAGCCGTCCCCGCCGCCGTAGAGGAAATCGAGGGTGGCGACGCTGTAGGTGTGATTGGAGTCGAGGGGCAGGTTGTTCACGCGGACATCCGAGGCGCGCCCGCGCTGGATCACGAACGAAGCGCCGGAGATCTGGGCGAAGCCGCGCTTTCCCACGCGCCGCGCGATGAAGTCGAAGAGCTCGCGCACCTGCCAGCCCATCATCGGAACCTTCACGATGGTGTTGTCGAACGGCAGGACCGTGAGGATGTCTCCCACCGTGACGTCGCCCGCGGGCAGGGGCGCCCGGATCCCTCCCGAGTTGACGATCGCGAGGTCCGCGCCCGAGGCGTCGAGGATCGCGTCGGCCACGAAGTTCCCGAGCGGCGTGTCGCCGTCCTCGAGACCTGACATGCCCACGCGCGAGGTGGTTCGAAACACGGGCTGGTTCATCTGCGTCCCGATGGAATCTCCGTAGGGCTGGAGCAGCTCCTTCACCGCACGGTCCTCGCCCTCGCTCGGGCGCACCGCGATCAGCGCGTCGGTCAGCCCCCGGACCCCGCCGGGGCCGAGGGCGATGGCCAGCCTCCCCACACGGTCGCCCCATCGTCCGTCCTGCACGATCGCCGTGCCGTGGTATCCGTTCGCGTTGTGGTTCATGACCACGAGCGGCTGCCAGAGATAGGTGTGGCTGTGGCCGCCCACGATCATGTCGATCCCCGGCACTCGCGAGGCAAGCGCCCGGTCGGCGTCCACGCCCAGATGGGTGAGGGCGACCACGAAGTCGGCTTTTCGCCGGATCTCGGGGACGAGGGCGGCGGCGGCTGTGACGGGGTCGGAGACCGCGACGCCGCCGTTCCGCGCCCGGCTCACGATGGCCACGATGTCTTTCGTCGTGAGGCCCAGGATCCCGACCCTGACGCCGCCCACGTCCTGGATCACATAGGGCGTCGTGAGGAAGCGCAGCGGGGCCTCATCCAGAACCCTCTCTCCGCCGATCCATCGGGCGCCGCGCCGCACCTCTCCCTCCGCGGGGAGGAGCGGAGCCGCCCAGGCGCTGTCGACCGTGACGAACACGTTCGCGCTCAGGATGGGGAACGTCGCGTGCTTGCGGACCCGGAGCCAGTGGGCCGGACCGTCGTCAAGCTCGTGGTTCCCGAAGGCGCCCGCGTCGTAGCCCACGAGCGACATCGAGCGGTAGTCGGGCACTCCGCGGAAATAGTTGTAGTAGGGGGTGCCCTGGAAGACGTCTCCGGCGTCGAGCAGGAGGGTCTTGCCCGGGAACGCGCGGAGTCGCGCGATCAGCGCGGCCCGGGCCGCCGCTCCGCCCACCCGGTCTCCCTGCGCGTCCTCGTAGGGCATGAGGTGCGCGTGGATGTCGTTGGTGTGGAGGATCAGGAGCGATTCCGGCCCCGAGGGCCACGCGGCGAGCGCCCGCGGCATCGCGCCCGGCCAGCAAAAGGCAAGAAACGCGAAGACCGTTGCCGACACCACGAGCACATTTCTACGTTGTATTACGGACATCCGGTGTGGTCCAATTTGTCGTCTCAGTTCCTACGCATTACGGACGAGGGGCGGCGGAACAGCAGCAAATCTCTTGACACAAGTACCTGGATTCTATATAGTTATGTTGTGTGTCGTCAATTCTCCGCGCGTTGGGGATTTCTCCGGTAGCAACGAGCCGACTCCGTGCAAGGTTTGACCCCGATCCACTCTTTCCCGCTTTGTCCCAACGAGACCCTCGTATGCTACACCCTTGCCTCTGGCGCTACTCGCCCGCCAGGGGCTTCGTGTTTTCGGGCGAGAGCGCTTCGGAGGCTTCATGGTGGAGAGTGACAAGACTATCAAGTGTAGGGACTGCGGAGAGGAGTTCGTTTTCACGGCGGGGGAGCAGGCGTTCTACAAGGAACGTGGGTTTCAGCACGAGCCGACCCGGTGCCGCCGTTGCCGCGATGAGAAGAAGCGGCAGGGCACAGGATCGGCCGCGGGAGGATTCGGAGCCTCCCCGGTTTCGACGGGGGCGTCCTCGCGCGAATTCCACGAGGCGGTGTGCTCCTCGTGCGGCGTGACGACCCAGGTTCCATTCAAACCGACTGCGGGCAAACCGGTCTACTGCAGGGATTGTTTTCAATCCGTCCGCACCGGAAGGGGGGTCGGCGCCTCGTAGCGTACCAAGATCTCCAACCGCACCCGTGCGGAAAGGAGGGGCCCGAAATTGAAGCACCGCGGCTCGGTCAAGTGGTTCAACGAGACCAAGGGATACGGGTTCATCCGCGAAGACTCCGGCGAGGAGTTCTTCGTTCACCACTCGGCGATCCAGTGCGACGGGTTCCGAACGCTCGCGGAAGGTGAGGTCGTCGAGTTCGAGCCCGTGGAGGGCCAGAAGGGGAGGCAGGCGGCGAACGTCGTGAAACTGCAGGCCTGATCCCGAACGACCCGTTCAGAGGCCCCGGCGGGGAACCTTCCGCCGGGGTTCGTTTTTATCCAGAGATACGATAGAGTCCGGACCAGGCCCAGGCTCACCCCGTCCCCGGAGGTACTCGACCGAATGCGTCTCAGCCCCGCGCTCCCGCTCCTCGCCCTGCTCCTCGTCTTCCCAACCCATGAAGCCGCAGCGGTTCCCGATCTCGTGCGGACCCTTCCCAACAAGGCCACCCTCATCGTGCGGGAGGTCCACACGCGCCCGATCGTCTCCATCCAGGCCTGGGTTCGCGCGGGCACCCGCGACGAATCGGTCAAGGATCGCGGCCTCGCCGCGGGAACCGCGCAGTGCATCATGGAAGCCACCACCAAGCGCGATCCGGGCGAGATGCAGAAGGAGGTCTTCGGGCTGGCGGGCACCTACTCGAGCGAGGCCGGCTATGACTACTCCTACTTCAACCTGACGGTGCCTTCGCGCTCGCTCGGAACCGGGCTGGACCTCCTGGCGGAAGGGGTGACGCAGGCCCGCCTCGACAAGCAGGTCGTGGATGTGGCGCTGGGCCGCGCGGAGGGCTACTCCCGCACCGTGCTCTCGAGCACGGATGGCGTGTCGGTGAACTCGGTGCGCGCCCGGTTGCACGAGGGCAATCCCCTGTCCTCCCCCCTCGCGGTCAAGGAGGAGGAGTTCAGCGTGATCACGCCGACCCTGATCCAGCGCTTCTACCATGACTACTACGTCGCCGAGAACCTGACGCTCGTCGTGACGGGGGACGTCGACGCGGAAGAGGTGGCGGAGAAAGTCGCGGCGGCGTTCCAGGGGATGCCGCGCGGCAAGGCCTCGTCGCGTTCCCGGATCAGCGATCGCCCGTTCCAGAACGGGCCTCGCGTGGCGCTCGAGCGGGATCCCGCGGGCCTCGCCGGCGCGGCGATCACGATCGGCTTCCCCGCGCCGCCGTGGGGCAGCGCCGACGCGCTCGCGCTCGACGCGCTCATGGCCGTCCTCGTCGACAGTCCGATCTCGCGCACCCAGGCGCACATCAACGCGGGGAACTCCGAGTTCATCCGCGCCGCCGCGATCCGCGAGTACGAGACCGACGGCGGCACGATCGCGCTCACCTTCGCGGTCGATCCGGACAGCGTCCAGGATGCCGAGGGGGCGGTCCTCAATCTGATCGAGCAGGCGCGCTCCACGCCCATCACCCAGGACGAATTCCAGGCCGCGATGAGGCTCACCGTCCAGCGCGATCTCGCGGCGCGCTCCGACCAGGGCGGCGTCGGCCGCGCCCTGGCGCTCGCCTCGCTTCGGGGCGCTCCGGGCTCGGATGACGTCTATGTCCAGAGGATGAGGGCGCTCCGGCCCGAGGATCTGGTCGCGGTCGCTCGAAAGTACCTCGACATCAGGCGGGCCGTGGTCGTGGAGCTGGGGCCCGAGGCGTTCGTGTCGAACGTCAAGGTCGCCGAGATCGATCGCAGGATCCGCGAGAAGCAGTCCGTCTACGACGTGGCCTACCGCACGGGACCCCAGGCGACCGCGAGCGCCGACGCCGAGCGGATGGCCCGCATCGACGCGCCCCTCAAGGCGGCCGCCGCGGCGAAGGCGGTCAGCGCGGGCGGCGGCCGCGTCGTCCGCACGGTGCTTCCCGGCGGGACGCGGCTCCTCGCCAGCGAGGACCACAGCGCGCCGCTCGCCACGGTCGCGGTCTACCTCATGGGCGGCGTGCGCTACGAGAACGACGTGAACAACGGGATCACCGCGCTCGTCCGGGAGACGCTGCTCAATACCAACGATCCGGAAGGGAAGGGGCGCACCTACCGCCAGACCCTTTCCTCCATGGGAGCGATGCTCTCCTATCAGGACAAGGACATGTGGGGATGCTCGGTCACGGTTCCGTCCGACTCATGGCGGGACGCGACCAAGCTTCTGGGTTCCATGTTCACCCATCCGGACCTCGACACCGTGAACGTGGACGCCACGCGGATCTACGTGCTCGACGCCCTCGACCGGTGGCTGCACGACGACGAGGCGCAGCGCCAGCGGCTCATCTTTCCCACCAAGTACCAGGTGAGCGGGTACCGGCTCCCGGGGCTGGGGACGCACAAGACCCTGGTCAGCATTCCGCATCCGCAGGTCGGGGATTGGTATCGCACGTTCGTGGTGCAGCCGAACATGGTCATCGCGGTCTTCGGGGACGTGAGCCCTTCCGAGGTTCAGCAGGAGGTCGAGCGGAGCTTCCACGACATCCCGGCGAAGCCCTTCCAGCCCGGGACCGTGGCCCAGGAGGGCGAGTTCGAGGGATTCCGCGAGAAATGGGAGCTGGGGGCAGGACCCACATCCACCGTCACCATCGCGTTCAACGGTCCGAACGCGCACAGCCCGGACGTCCCCGCGATCTACGTGGTGGCTTCGCTCCTCGCGGGGCCCAGGGGATGGCTGCAGCAGTACGTGATGACGACGGGGGGAGCCAAGGGCGTGAACGCCGTGTGCTCCCAGGCCCTCGACGAGTGTCCGCTCCTTTCGACCGTGGTGGTCGGGGGTCCTCTTCAGGAAGAGGACATGGTGAAGCTCATGTTCCGCCAGATCAAGAAGGCGGCGCTTCTCCCGCTCCACGGCGACCTGGCGCCCGATCTGCTGAGGGCCAAGACGCTCGCCGCCGGTGGCTACGACATGGCCCTCGACTCGAACCCGACGCGCGCGCTGCAATTCGCGCGCTCGGAGCTCTTCGGCCTGGGGATCGATTACCCCATCCTTCTCTCGGCGAAGATCGAGGGCATCACGTCGAACGATCTCCTCCGCATCGGGCTCAAGTACTTCCAGAAAGACCAGTGGACCCGCGCCCCGTACGCCATCTGCGAGACGCGCCCGGGCGGATGGTAGCCCCGGTTTCTTCCGCCTAGGCGCGCGCCTTCCGTTGGAGCCGGTCGCCCTCATCGTCACGGTCCGAAACGAAGCGGCGACGGTGGGCCCTCTCCTGGATTCCATCCTCGCCGGGACGCGCCTTCCCGAGGAGATCGTGATCGCCGACGGCGGCTCCACCGACGCCACCTGGCAGGTCCTGAGCGCCCGCGCCTCCGCCGACCCGAGAATCCGCGGCGTCCTGGCGCCCGGGAACCGCTCCGTGGGAAGAAACGCGGCGGTGCGCGCCTCCCGGTCGCCGATCATCGCGTGCACCGACGCGGGGGCCGAGGTCGAGCCCGAATGGCTGGAGCGCATCACGCGTCCGTTCGCCGCGGAGCCGGGCGTCGACGTGGTCGCTGGGTTCTACCTCCCGGCCGGATCCACCCCGTTCGAGCGGGCCGCCGGCGTCGTCTCCGCACCCTCGCTTCGCGAGGTCGACCCCGCGCGCTTCCTTCCCTCCACGCGCTCGGTCGCCTTCCGCCGCGCCGCCTGGGAGCGGGTCCGCGGCTTCGACGAGGCCCTGGCCCACAACGAGGACACGCCCTTCGCGCTCGCTCTGAAGCGCGCGGGGGCGCGCTTCTTCTTCGAGCCCGAGGCGCGGGTGCGCTGGCATCCGCGCGGCGACCTCATGTCCTTCTTCCGCCAGCACCGCCGCTTCGGTTTCGGGGACGGGGAATCGAGGGTGCAGGGATCCTTCTACGCGCGGCTCGCCGCCAAGTACGCGCTGGGGGCGGCTCTCTTCGCGGGGGGATTCTTCTACCGGCCGTGCTGGTGGGCGCTTCTCGCGGGGATCGCGCTCTTCGTGGCATCGCAGGCGCGCCGCGGATCGGGGAGGATCGGCGGGGCGGAGCGCTTTCTGCTCGTGCCCTTCCTGAAACTGGTTTACGACGCGGCCTACCTGAGCGGCTATCTCAAGGGGCGGCTCACCCCTCCTGTCCGACCTCTTCCGGACCCGGGCTCTCCTCGGGCCTCGGGTTGAAGATCGCCGCGAGCTCGCTCCGGAGCTGACCGGAGTCCAGTTTCCACTTCAGCTCCCCCTTGTGCGCGATGGAGATCGCTCCGGTCTCCTCGGAGACCACGATCACGACCGCGTCCGTCTCCTCGGCGAGCCCCAGCGCCGCGCGATGTCTCGTGCCCAGTAGAGGCGAGAGTCCGCGCGTGGGGCTCAGGGGCAGGATGCAGCCCGCGGCCACGATCTCGTCGCCGCGGATGATGGCCGCGCCGTCGTGGAGGGGCGAGTGCGGGGTGAACACGGTTTCCAAGAGCTCGGTCGAGACCAGGGCCTCGAGCTTGGTGCCGGTCTCCACGTAGTTTCGAAGGCCCATGTCGCGCTCCACCACGATCAGGGCGCCGCGCCGCTCCTCGCTCATCTCCTCCACCGACTTCAAGATCTCGCCGATCACGCCGTATCCCTCCACCCGGATCAGGGCGCGGAGGAGCCGGTTCTGCCCGATGTGGGTGAGTAGGGCGCGCAGCTCGGGCTGGAAGAGGATCACGAAGAGAATGACCCAGACGGTCTTCAGGCTGTTGATGATCCAGTTCAGCGCGTTCAGCCGGAACCACTGGGCGACGATCGAGATGAAGACGATGACCACCAGCCCGACGAACATCTGCGAGGCGCGCGTGCCCTTGATCATCGCGAAGAGGCGGTAGAAGAGAAACGCCACGATGAGAATGTCCAGCACGTCGAGGGCGATCTGGGGCTTGATCGCGATCACGCCCGCGCTCCTTCCGGGACCGGCGCCGGCGCCGGATTCAGAAGGCCCTCGGCGAGACGGAGCGCCTCCACGGTCTCGCGCACGTCATGGGTGCGGAAGATCCTGGCGCCCACCGCGTACGCCGCCACGGTGGCGCCCAGCCCCGCGGCGAGGCGGCTCTCGACCGGCTCGCCGGTCACGGCGCCCAGGAAAGACTTTCGCGACAGGCCCACGTAGACCGGCCGGCCGAGCGCTGCGAGGCGCGGAATCCCGCGCAGCGCCTCCAGGCTCTGGTCCGCTTTCTTGGAGAATCCGACCCCGGGATCCAGCGCGATCCGCTCGCGTGGCACCCCCCGCGATTCGGCGAGGCCCATCCGTCCTTCGAGAAAGGCGAGCACCTCCTGGGCGACGTCGGTGTAGTCGCGCGGGGCGTGAATCCGATCGGGCGCTCCCAGCGAATGCATGAGCACGAGGCCCGCCCCGGCGCTCGCCGCCGCTTCGGCCAGCGCGGGATCCACGCCCAGCCCGCTCACGTCGTTCACCATGGAGGCGCCCGCCTCGAGCGCGCGGCGCGCGACCGAGGCGTGATACGTGTCGATGGAAAAGGGAAGAGGGATGCGCTTCACGAGGGAGCCCAGCGAAGGACCCAGCCGGGCCCATTCCTCCTCGGCGCTCAGGGGCTCGGCGCCGGGGCGCGTGCTCTGCCCGCCGACGTCGATCGCGTCCGCGCCCTCGGCGGCCATGGCTTCGGCGCGCTCCAGGGCCGCGGCGGGCGTCGCATGGAGGCCGCCGTCGGAAAAGGAATCGGGAGTGAGATTCAGGATGCCCACCACCCGCGCGGGTCCGGGCCATTCCCAGACGCCGGTGCGGTGGCGGAAAATCAGGGGTTCGCGCGGAAGATCGGGGAGGTTTTGTTCCGGCTGCGGCACATCGCGGTCCGATCGCACGGGATCACGCGATACCGGGACTCTCGCTGGGCGTGATCCGAGGCGCATGCGCGCCCTCGCGGGCTCCCTTGCCGTCGTCGGCCTGCTGGGCGGCGCCGCTCTGGTCCTGGCCGTCCGACGCGGAGCGCTGCGGCCGCGGGAGCGGCTCGAGCTTCTCGCCGCGCAGGACCTTCTCGACCTCCTCGCCGTCCAGCATCTCGCGCTCGAGGAGCGCCATGGCGAGGGTGTGCAGCTTGTCGAGGTTGTCTTGCAAGAGCTGGCGGGCGTGGTTGGAGGCTCCGTCCACGAGACTCCGCACTTCCTCGTCGATCATGATCGCGGTCTTCTCGCTGTAGTCCCGGGACTGCGAGATCTCGCGGCCCAGGAACACGAATTCTTCCTTCGTTCCGAACGTGAGCGGGCCCAGCCGCTCGCTCATGCCCCATTCGCAGACCATGCGCCGGGCGATGTTGGTCGCGCGGCGGATGTCGTCCGAGGCGCCGGTGGTGAGCTGGTTCAGCACGATCTGCTCGGCGGCCCGCCCCCCCATGAGGTGCGTGAGCACCCGGAGCCAGTACTCGCGCGAGAAGGAATGCCGCTCATCCTGGGGAAGGTAGGCCGTGAGCCCCAGCGCGCGTCCGCGCGGAATGATCGTGACCTTGTGGACCTTGTCGCTGCCGGGCTGGAGCCACGCCATGAGCGCGTGCCCCGCCTCGTGGTACGACGTGCTCTTCTTCTCGGTGTCGGAGATCACGAGGCTCCGGCGCTCGGTGCCCATCATGACCTTGTCCTTCGCGTCCTCGAAATCGGGGGCCGAGACCCGCTTGTGGTTTCGCCGCGCCGCGAGAAGGGCCGCTTCGTTCACGAGGTTGGCCAGATCCGCGCCCACCATTCCCGGGGTTCCGCGCGCGATCGTGTTCAGGTTCACGTCCTCGCCCACGGGGATGTTCCGGGTGTGCACCCGGAGAATGCCCTCGCGGCCGCGCACGTCCGGCACGTCCACCACGATCTGGCGGTCGAAGCGCCCGGGGCGCAGAAGCGCGGGGTCCAGCACGTCGGGACGGTTGGTGGCGGCGATCAGGATCACGCCCTCGTTCGATTCGAAGCCGTCCATCTCG
>Ga0075436_100003168_pt1 | contig 11285 bp, 7 predicted proteins | sample RhiMethybrSRZTD5_FD_75303 | JGI IMG/M metagenome (GOLD analysis project Ga0075436, IMG submission 75303) | Populus rhizosphere microbial communities from Tennessee, USA - Rhizosphere MetaG P. TD hybrid SRZTD5 | ecosystem: Host-associated > Plants > Roots > Rhizosphere > Soil | place: USA... | reverse complement strand
GAAGCGAGGCGGGTCGTGAAGCAGCGGCTTCGGGATCGCGGGTACGCGAATGTTTGATCGTGAGATCGATCGCACGATAGACGAGGTCGCGCGCGAGATGACGGCGGGCGAGCCGGCGCATCACTTCCGCGGCCGCGTCCTCGCGCGGATTGAAGCGCGTCAGCATCCCGAGCGTCGTACGTGGCAGCCGCGGATGATCGCGGCCGCTGCCGTCGCGGTGATCGTCGCCGTCGTCGCCGGCACAGTCGTGGTGAAGCGGCTCGGCGGTCCTGAGACGACCGCGACACGCACCACAGCGACAGTAGTGACTCCTGGCGATCGCGGCCGCGAAACGGATGCGCCATCCGAAGGGACGACGCCACCTGCAAGAGCTGATGTCACTGCTGGCGGTGGCGCGGGCGTTTCAGGCCGGCGATCGGATCGCGGCGCTCAAACGACTGCGCCTCATCGTGAAATGCGCGCTTCACTGACGGACGGCATCGCCGCGCTCGCGCCGCCGCCGGTCGAGACCGAGTCGATCGCGCTCGGCGAGCTGGCGGCCCCGCCGCCGCTCGCGATCGAACAACTCGAACCGATCGCGCCGATTGCGGTCGCGCCGCTCGGCGAGGGCGTGCGGCCCGAGTGAGGCGCTGGAAGGAACCAAAAGGAGATCGACCATGACTGCTCGCACGCTTCTCTGCACGATCTGTGTCGGCGTCCTCGCAGGCGGGACGTCGCTCGCCGCCCAGCAGCCCGCGGCGACGTCACAGCCGCAGCGCGTCGACGCGCCGGCCACGGCACCAACCCCCCAGGCGTCGACGACGATCAGGCCGCCTCGCCCGGTGGGGCAGGCAGTGAACATCCGCGTCGACGTGACGATCAGCGATCAGCGCGGCGGCGCCTCCGCGCTGAAGAAAACGGTGACGGTGGTGACTGCCGACCGGTTGAGCGGCTTCATCCGATCGACCGCCGACTACCGCGGCGACATCGGCGCCGTCCCGCTCAACGTCGACACCGAGCCGGAGCTGCTGAACGACGGCAAAATCCGTCTGGCCGTCAACCTTCAGTACGACTTGCCCGGCAACGTGACCGCTCAGGCCACGGAGGCTCACGCCGACGGCCCGCTGCGCCGCACGCAGATCCGCGAGAACCTCGCCGTGATTCTGGAAAACGGCAAGCCGCTCGTCGTCGCCCAATCGGCCGATCCGGTCGGCGATCGTCAGGTGACGATCGAAGTCAAAGCGACGGTTCTACGCTAACCGCCGTCCCTTGATTCGCTCCAGCACGCGCAGCGGCGAGCGCTCCGGCTCGCGCATCGCGTCGACCGGCAGCAGGAACGTCTGCTCCAGCTGATACTGACCCGACATCGCGGCGTGGCTCACCTGATCGGTGAAGGCGAGCCACGTCGTGCCCGAAGCAAAATCAATCGCGCGCTGCGGCGATCGCGACTGGAACTCGCCGTCCGCCTTCATGCGATCGTGCAGCTGCAGCATGAGCGCATCGTACGGCGTGCGCGCGCTCTTCGTGATGCGCAGCAGGGCCAGCAGCCGCCCGCTGCCGGGCAGCGGCACGCGCAGCCGCGGCGCGAAGCGGCGCGCCACCGCCTCGAAGTCGTCTCCTACACGCCACGCGCGCGGCCGTCCTTCCGGATTCACGTTGGTGAAGACGCGAAGGATGCGTCTGCCGCCCGACGGCGTTGCCGGAAAGCTGTCCACGTGGAGGCGCGTGTCGTCCTTCCGCCACGATGACGCGCGGCCCGCGATCTCGGCGGGACGAAAGCTCGCGCGGCCGCGCTGCAGGTGCGCGGCGTACGGCGGGCAGAGCGCGTCAGCCACGCGTGCGGCGCCGTCGCTGAAGCGCCGCATCAGCGCGCGCAGCCGCTCCGCGTCCGCGCCGTCGAGCGTCGTGCCGCCGAGGCGGCTGCTCTGTGGATCGAAGCTGGCGTTCTTCGCGTGCCCGAGGATCGCCGGGTTGAACAGCCGAGTCTCGTCGGGAGCGATCTCGAAGCGCAAATGTGGTAGAAGTATGACGTCCCCCTGCTCGAGCCTTCCCGCTGCGAGCGGCGCGGCTTCTGACGGAGCGCGCGGCGCCCAATCGCGGATAATGACTTCGTAAAGAGACATCAAATGACGACTTCTCCGTAAATGGCGCGGCTGCGACTCCAGTATCTTCTGGTATTTCCGTGGAGCCGAACCTCGTGTTCCGACACCGACGTGTAGACCGACCCATCCTTATTTATATGTGCGTCGCCGCGGGACTCGCGGCTGGCGCCTGCAACGGCAGCACGACGTCGGCGGCCGGCCCCGGCGGCGGCGGACGCGGCGGCCGTGGCCGCAGCGGCGACGGCGGACCCGCGCCGGTCGTCACGGCGAGGGTCGCCGAAAAGGACGTGCCGATCGATCTCGCCGCCATCGGGAACGTCGAAGCCTACACGACCATCTCGGTGCGATCGCAGATTACTGGCCAGCTGCAGGAGGCGTTGTTCCGCGAGGGCGATGTCGTCAGGAAAGACGAGCAGCTCTTCACGATCGATCGGCGTCCGTTCGAGGCGGCGCTCGCGATGGCCGAAGCGAACCTGACGCGCGACAAGGCGCTGCTCGCACAGGCCGAAGCGCAGCTCGCGCGCGACGCGTCGAACGCCGAGTATCAGCAGCTCACATCGGAGCGACAGGCGCAGCTGCAGCAGCGCGGCATCATCTCGAAGGATCAGGCCGAGCAGTCGCGCGCGCAGGCCGACGCGACGCGCGCGCTCGTCAACGCCGACAAGGCGAACATCGAGAGCGCGAAGGCGCAGCTCGTGGCTCAGGAAGCGGCGGTCGAGAACGCGCGCGTGCAGCTCGGCTACACCGTCATCAGGTCGCCGATCGACGGCCGTACAGGAAATCTGGCCGTGAAGGTCGGCAACCTCGTCACCGCGAACAACACCGAGCTGATGACGATCGCGCAGGTGCAGCCGGTCTACGTCACGTTCACCGTGCCGGCGGTGCATCTGCCGACGATCAAGCGCCACATGAGCGGCGACCCGCTGCAGGTGACCGCGGTCCCACAGGACGCGGACGCGCAGCCCGCGACCGGGCGCCTCACGTTCGTCGACAACGCCGTGGAGATGACGACCGACACCATCAAGCTGAAGGCGACATTCGACAATCGCGATCGCCGGCTGTGGCCGGGTCAGTTCGCGCGCGTCACCCTCCGCCTCGCGACGCTGCCGCACGCCACCGTCGTCCCGTCGCAGGCGGTGCAGACGGGACAGGACGGCCAGTACGTCTTCGTCGTCAAGCCGGATTCGACCGTCGAGCAGCGTCCCGTCACGACCGCGCAGCACGTGGATCAGGACATCGTCGTCGAGAAGGGACTGACGTCGGGCGAGACGGTCGTCACCGAAGGACAGCTGCGGCTCGAGCCCGGCTCGCGCGTCACGACCGATCTGAACGCCGCGCCCGGCGGCGGCCGCGGTGGGCGCGGCGGCCGCGGCCGCGGGCGAGGATGACGCTCGGCTAAAGCCTCGCGCTCCACATCGAACCGTTGGCGCGCTCCACATCGAACCGTTGGAGCGCGAGGCTCTGGCCGAGCGATAACCATGAACATCTCCGAGATCTTCATCCGCCGACCGATCGCGACGAGCCTGATCATGCTCGCCATCGCGATGTTCGGCGTGCTCGCGTACCGCGCGCTGCCGGTGAGCGATCTCCCGCAGGTCGACTATCCGACGCTCAACGTGAACGCGAGCCTGCCCGGCGCCGATCCCGGCACCATGGCCGCGTCGGTGGCGAGCCCGCTCGAGCGGCAGCTCACGACGATCGCCGGGCTCGACTCGATGGTCTCGCGCAGCGGCTCGGGCGGCACGAACATCACGCTGCAGTTCGATCTCGATCGCGACATCGACAGTGCGACCGTCGATGTGCAGACGGCGATCGCCGCCGTGATGCCGCTCCTGCCCGCCGGCATGCCGTCGGCGCCGTCGTTCCGGAAGAACAACCCGAACAACGAGCCGATCATCACCATCAACCTGACGTCGAACACGCTGCCGCTCTCGGTGCTGGACGACTACGCCGAGACGATCGTCGCGCCGCGCATCTCGATGGTGAACGGCGTCTCGCAGGTGCAGGTGCAGGGCGCGGCGAAGTACGCCGTCCGCGTGCAGCTCGATCCCGAGAAGCTGCACGCCGAGCGCATCGGCATCAACGAGGTCGACGCGGCGCTCACGCAGTGGAACGTCAACCTGCCGACGGGTCAGCTCTTCGGTCCGCACTCGACGTACAACATCAAGGCGGCGGGTCAGCTGATGAACGCCGACGCGTTCAAGCCGGTCATCGTCACGTACCGGCGCGGCGCGCCGGTGCGGCTCGAGCAGGTGGCGAACGTCATCGACAGCGTCGAGAACGTCTTCAACGGCAACTGGTTCTACACGAAGGGGCCCGACGGCAAGCCGCAGATCCAGCGGTCGATCATGCTGCAGGTGATGCGGCAGCCGGGCACGAACACGATCGCGATCGCCGACGCGGTCCGCTCGCTGCTGCCGACCTTCCAGACGCAGCTGCCGCCCTCCGCGCATCTCACGCCGCGGCAGGATCGCTCGCGCACGATTCGCAAGGCGTTCAGCGACATCCAGATCACGATGGCCGTGACGCTGGTGCTCGTGGTCGGCGTCATCTTTCTCTTCCTGCACAACGGATCGGCCACGCTCATCCCCGCGCTCGCGCTCCCCTTCTCCATTCTCGGCACCTTCGCCGTGATGGAGCTGCTGAACTTCAGCCTCAACAACCTCTCGATGATGGCGCTCATCCTCTCGATTGGCTTCGTCGTCGACGATGCGATCGTGATGCTCGAGAACATCGTGCGCCACATGGAGGCGGGCGAGGGACCGTTCGAGGCGGCGCTGAAGGGGTCCAAGGAGATCGGCTTCACGATTCTGACGATGACCACGTCGCTCGCCGCCGTGTTCATCCCGATTCTCTTCATGAGCGGCATCCTCGGACGGTTGTTCCGCGAGTTCGCCGTCACGATCACGACCGCGATTCTCATCTCGGGCGTCGTGTCGATCACGCTCACGCCGATGCTCTGCAGCCGCTTCCTCCGCGTCGTCCACAGCAAGAAAGGCTTTGCGGGCCTGATGGACCGCGCGTTCGAGGCGATGCTTGCCGGCTACGAGCGGAGCCTGCGCGTCGTGCTGCGGTTCCGCCTGGCGATGCTCGTCGTGTTCGTGGTCGTTCTCGCCGCGACGGTGCGGATGTTCAGCATCGTCCCGACCGGCTTCATCCCCGACGAGGATCGCGACTCGATGTTCGTCAACCTGCAGGCGGCGCAGGGCACGTCGTTCTACGACATGGCGACGTGGACGCAGCAGGTGGCCGACATCATCATCCGGAATCCGTACGTCGATTCGTTCATGGCGAGCGTCGGCGGCGGACCGGGCGGGCCCGGCGGCGGCGGAGGCGGGACGAACAACGGGCGGATGATGGTGCAGCTCGTGCCGCGCGCCAGCCGTCCGGTCACGGCGCAGCAGATCGCGCAGCAGCTCCGGCCGCAGCTGCTCCGCTTCCCCGGTTTCCGCGGTTTCATCGGCCTGCCGGCGTCGCTGCAGATCGGCGGGCGGATGGGCAATCAGAACTTCAGCATCATGATGCAGTCGATGGACACCGATCTGCTCTATCAGTGGGCGCCGGTGCTCGAGCAGGCGGTTGCGTCCGAGGTGTCCGAAGTGCAGGACGTCTCCACCGACATGGAGATGAAGAGCCCGCGGATCAACCTCGTCATCGATCGCGACAAGGCCGCGACCGTCGGGCTGAACGCGACGATCATCCAGAACTCGCTCTACGACGCGCTCGGGCCGAAATGGTCGTCGACGATCTACGGCAACACGGCGCAGTACCGCGTGCTCGTGGAGCTCGATCCGAAGTATCAGGGCGCGGCCGACTCGCTGCAGAAAGTCGCCTTCCGCACCAACGCCGGCGCGCTCGTTCCGCTCGAATCGGTGGTGGCCTTCAAGGAAACCGTCGGCCCGCAGTCGATCAATCACTCCGGCCAGCTGCCGTCGGTGTCCGTCTCGTTCGGTCTCAAGCCGGGTGTGTCGCTTGGCGCCGCGACGGCGCACGTCAAGCAGGTGGCCAACCGCGTGCTGCCGCCGACCATCACCACGAGCTTCGAAGGTCAGGCCAGGGTCTTCCAGCAGTCGATGAACAACCTCGCGCTGCTGCTCTTCGTCGCAATCGGCGTCGTCTACATCGTGCTGGGCGCGCTCTACGAGAGCTACATCCACCCGATCACGATTCTCTCCGGGCTGCCGTCGGCGGGCCTCGGCGCGCTCGTCACGCTGTACCTGTTCGGCAACGAGCTGAACATCTACTCGTTCGTCGGACTCGTGATGCTGATCGGAATCGTGAAGAAGAACGCGATCATGCAGATCGACTTCGCGCTCGAAGCCGAGCGTCAGCACAACAAGACGCCGACCGAAGCGATCTACGAGGGATGCATCATCCGCTTCCGGCCGATCATGATGACGACGATGGCGGCGCTGCTCGGCGCGGTGCCGATCGCGCTCGGCTACGGCTCGGGCGGCGAGTCGAGGCGTCCGCTCGGACTCGCGGTCGTCGGCGGACTGATGGTGTCGCAGCTGATCACGCTGTACCTGACGCCCGTCGTCTACACGTACATGGCGACGATGTTCAAGACGAGAAAGATTCCGCAGGTGGCGACGCAGGGAATCGGGTAATCGGGTAATCGGGTAATGGCGAATCAATCTCCCAATCAATTACCCGATTACCCGATTACTCAATTACCCAATTGTGAGTGGTTTTTGTGAATATCTCCGAAGGGTTCATCAAACGTCCGATTGCGACGAGCCTGCTGATGGCGGCCATCGCGCTGTTCGGGCTCGTCGCGTATCGATCGCTGCCGGTGAGCGACCTGCCGAACGTCGACTTCCCGACGCTCCTCGTCACCGCGCAGCTGCCCGGCGCGAGCCCCGAGACGATGGGCGCCTCCGTCGCGACGCCGCTCGAGAACCAGTTCTCGATGATCGCGGGGCTCGAGTCGATGACGTCGGTGAACTCCCTCGGCTCGACGCAGATCACGCTGGAGTTCGATCTGAACCGAAGCCTCGACGGCGCGGCGGTCGACGTGCAGGCGGCCATCACGCAGGCGGCGCGTCTGCTGCCGCAGGGCATGCCGACGCCGCCGACGTTCACGAAGGTCAACCCCGCGGACCAGCCGATTCTCTATCTCGTCATCACGTCGACGACCGTGCCGCCGTGGACGCTCGACGAGTACGCCGAGACGCGCATCGCGCAGCGGATCTCGATGGTGAGCGGCGTGGCGCAGGTGCAGGTGCTCGGCAGCCAGAAGTACGCCGTCCACGCGCAGCTCGATCCCCACAAGCTCGCGGCGCGACAGATTGGCATCAACGAAGTCGAGAACTCGCTGCGCGCGTGGAACGTGAACACGCCGACCGGCAGCATCATCGGCCCGCACAAGGCCTACACGCTGCAGGCGACCGGTCAGCTGATGAACGCCGGCGAATACAGGAACATGATCGTCGCCTACCGCAACGGCGCGCCGGTTCGGCTCGCCGACCTGGGCGACATCATCGACGGCGTGGAGGATCAGCGCACCGCCTCGTGGTTCTACGCGCACGGCGAGAACCAGCGCGCGATTACGCTCGGCATCCAGCGCCAGCCCGGCACGAACACGATCGCCGTCGCCGACGCGGTGAAGGCGCTGCTGCCGCAGTTCCGCCTCGAGCTGCCGACGAGCGTCCACATGGACGTGCTCTACGACCGCTCCGACACGATCCGCGAGTCGTACCGCGACGTGCAGTTCACCATGATGCTGACGCTCGCGCTCGTCATCATGGTCATCTTCGTGTTCCTGCGGAACGTGTGGGCAACGGTCATCCCCAGCCTCGCGCTCCCCTTCTCGATCATCGGCACGTTCGCGGTGATGTACTTGCTCGGCTACAGCCTCGACAACCTGTCGATGATGGCCTTGATCCTCTCGGTCGGCTTCGTCGTCGACGACGCGATCGTGATGCTCGAGAACATCTACCGCCACGTCGAGATGGGCGAGGAGCCGTTCGTCGCCTCGCTCGTCGGATCGAAGGAGATCGGCTTCACGATCGTCTCGATGACGCTGTCGCTCGCGGCCGTGTTCATCCCGGTGCTGTTCATGGGCGGCGTGCTCGGGCGGCTGTTCCGCGAGTTCTCCGTGACGATCTGCGTCGCGATTCTCATCTCCGGCGTCGTCTCGGTGACGCTCACGCCGATGTTGTGCAGCCGCTTCCTCAAGAAACCGCACGGGCACGGGTCCGGTGGGTCTGGTGGCTCGCTGGTGCGTCGCTTCGAGCGTGCCACCGAGGGAGCGTTTCAGAAGATGCTGAGCGGCTACGACCGCACGCTGCAGATCGTGCTGCGGCATCGGCCATCGACGATGGCGGCGTTCCTCATCGTGCTCGGCCTGACCGCGCTGCTCTTCATCCTCGTGCCGAAAGGATTCATTCCGGATCAGGATACCGATCAAATCGCCGTCACGACGGAAGCGGCGCAGGGAACGGCGTACGACAAGCTGGTCGAGTATCAGAGCCAGGTGGCCGAGATCATCAGCCGCGATCCGAACGTCGAGGGTCTCGTGTCGACCATCGGCGGACAGGCGGCGAACACACTCGGCGGTCCGAACCTCGGGCAGATCGTCGTCCACCTCAAACCTCGCGGCGATCGCGATGAGCTCGCGAACGACATCATCGAGAAGCTGCGGCCGCAGCTTGCCGACGTGCCGGGCATGGAGGTGTTCCTGCAGAATCCGCCGACGGTCCGCATCGGCGGTCAGGTGAGCAAGAGCCTCTATCAGTATTCGATGCAGTCGCCCGATCGCGAGGCGCTGTATGCGACGGCCGAGACGCTCGTGAAGGCGCTCGGGGCGAACGTGCCGGGCATCGTCGATCTGACGAGCGACCTCGAGGTAACCAGCCCGCAGGTCGACGTGCAGATCGATCGCGACAAGGCGGCGGCGCTCGGCGTCACCGCGAACCAGATCGAGAACGCGTTCTACGACGCGTACGGTCCGCGCTGGGTGTCGACGATTTACGCGCCGGTCAACGAATACAAAGTGCTGCTCGAGCTCGCGCCGCAGTTCCAGGCCGATCCGTCGGCGCTCTCGCTTCTGTATTTCAAAGCCGGAGCGACCGGCGGAGCTGCCGGACCGGCGGGCGGCGCGGCAACGGCAGGAGCCGCCGCAGACACGGCGCAGACCGGCGGACGCGGAGGGAATCCCGGCCTCATCCCGCCGACGTCGGCCGGAACGGTCGTGCCGCTCGATACGCTCGCGCGGACGACGCAGGTGATCGGTCCGCAAACGGTGAACCACAAGGGACAGCTGCCGGCGGTGACGATCTCGTTCGGGCTGAAGCCGGGCGCGTCGCTCGGCAGCGTCCTGAGCAAGGTGCGCGAAGTCGCCGATGCGACGCTGCCCGAGGGCGTCAGCGGCCAGTTCGAAGGCGCGGCCAAGGCCTTCCAGAGCTCGCTCGGCAACCTCGCGGTGCTGCTGGTCATCGCGATCATGGTCGTCTACATCGTGCTCGGCATCCTTTACGAGAGCTACATCCACCCGCTGACGATTCTCTCGGGTCTGCCGTCGGCCGGCTTCGGCGCGCTCGTCACGCTCATCCTCTTCCGCATGGATCTGAACATCTACGCCTTCGTCGGCATGATCATGTTGATCGGCATCGTCGAGAAGAACGCGATCATGCAGATCGACTTCGCGCTCGAAGCCGAGCGCTCGGGCAAGCAGCCGCAGGACGCGATCTACGAAGGATGTCTGATCCGCTTCCGGCCGATCATGATGACGACGATGGCGGCGCTTCTCGGCGCGGTGCCGATCGCGCTCGGGTACGGCGCCGGCGGCGAGGCCCGCCAGCCGCTCGGCCTCGTCGTCGTCGGCGGCCTGCTCTTCTCGCAGCTCGTCACGCTGTACCTGACGCCGGTCGTGTACACCTACATGGCGCAGTTGCAGTCGTCGATGCAGGCGCGCCACGGCGCGCGCACGCTGCACCCCGTTCCGGTCGGGAAGTAAGCGATCTGGATACTTTGTATCGGGGTCCGACACCGGTCTGACACCGGTCCGATCCTGGTCCGACACGTGTCGGACCCACTCCTAACGACCCGCCTCCACACCTCCCGCCACCTCGAGCCCGGGTACGTGTCGTGCAGTCCGTTATAAAAGGATGCGTACTGTTCAGATTGCCCTCATCGGTATGCTCGCGGCGCAGGGTGTCAGCCCTGCGATCGCGCAGACGCGGCGCGCGAACCGCCCGCGCCCGCACACACAAGTTCAAAAGGCGAAACAGCCCGAGCCGCCGCGACTGCCGTGCGGCGACTATCTCCCCTTCCAGGTTCTCCTCGATCGCCAGGGATTTTCTCCCGGCGAGATCGACGGCAAACCTGGCGACAACTTCACGCACGCGCTCATCGCGCTGCAGCAGGCGCGGCAGGTTCCGCTCACGATGCAGCCCGATTGCGACACGTGGCACGCGCTCGGCGGCGACACGGCCGGCGATCTGCTGACGACGTACACGATGACGCCCGCCGACGTCGAGGGACCGTTCGAAGCGAGCATCCCGAGGAATCTCGTCGATCAGGCGAAGCTGCCGGCGCTCGGCTACCAGTCGCCGCTCGAACGGCTCGCCGAGCGGTTTCACTCGTCGCCGGCGCTGCTGCAGCAGTTGAACCGCGGTGTCGCGTTCGCCCCCGGAAAAGAGATCAAGGTGCCGGCGGTGACGCCGTTCGATGCCGACGCGAAGCCGGCGGCGCCGGCGGCGGATGCCGGCGACGTCGCCGTTCAGGTCTCGCGGGAGGAATCGGCGCTTCGCGTCACGCGCGCGGACGGATCGCCGCTGTTCTTCGCGCCGGTGACGACCGGCAGTCAGCACGATCCGCTGCCGCCGGGGAACTGGACCGTCGTCAGCATCCAGTGGCACCCGCCGTTCCACTACAACCCCGATTTGTTCTGGGATGCGAAGCCGCAGGATGCGAAGGCCACGATCAAGCCGGGCCCGAACAACCCGGTCGGCGTGGTGTGGATTTCGCTGAACCTCGAACACTACGGCATCCACGGCACGCCGGAGCCGGGACACGTCGGCCACACCGAGTCGCACGGCTGCGTTCGGCTCACCAACTGGGACGCGGCGCGCGTGGCGTCGCTCGTCAAGCGCGGCACGCCTGTGGTATTCAAGTGAAAGTCGTCGTCCCCAGCTTCCTCGCGGGCGTGATCGTCACGTGGCTGCTGATGACGTACGGTCCGCCGCAGCCGGCGTACAG
>Ga0075436_100003167_pt1 | contig 11285 bp, 9 predicted proteins | sample RhiMethybrSRZTD5_FD_75303 | JGI IMG/M metagenome (GOLD analysis project Ga0075436, IMG submission 75303) | Populus rhizosphere microbial communities from Tennessee, USA - Rhizosphere MetaG P. TD hybrid SRZTD5 | ecosystem: Host-associated > Plants > Roots > Rhizosphere > Soil | place: USA... | reverse complement strand
CTGCGCGTCGACCGCCGCGAGCAGCTGACTCGTCAGGCCTGGAACGTCGTCCAAGCGCCTCTATTCGCTGCTCGATGCGGCCCAGAGGTTGATGCCGCTTTCGGTCGCATGCCGGTCGATCTCCTCGAGCTCCTCGTCGGTGAGGTCAAGATCGTCGAGGGCGGCGACGTTCGACTCCAGCTGCTCGACGCTGCTCGCCCCGGCGAGTGCCGACGTGACGCGCGGGTCGCGCAGGGCCCAGGCAAGCGCCATCTGGGCGAGGCTCTGGCCCCGTCCGCTGGCGATCTCGTTCAGTGCCCGGATCTTCTCGACCGCTTCCTCCGTTATCAGGTCCGGCGAGAGGGTCGCCGTCCGGCTCGCTCGGCTACCTGCCGGGATCCCGTCCAGGTACTTGTCGCTCAGCATGCCCTGAGCGAGCGGTGAGAAGACGATGCAACCAGCGCCTTCGTCCTCCAGCACGTCGAGGAGGTCCGGCTCGATCCAGCGGTTCAGCATTGAGTACGAGGGCTGGTGGATCAACAGCGGCGTTCCGAGCTCCCGGAGCATCTCTGCGGCCTCTCGGGTCTTCGGCGCCGAGTACGAGGAGATGCCGGCGTAGAGCGCCTTGCCCTGCCTGACGGCTGCGTCGAGAGCGCCCATCGTCTCCTCGAGCGGCGTCTCGGGATCGAAGCGGTGCGAGTAGAAGATGTCGACGTACTCGAGGCCCAGTCGACGGAGGCTCTGGTCGAGGCTCGCCAGCAGGTACTTGCGCGAGCCCCACTCGCCGTACGGCCCCGGCCACATGTCGTAGCCGGCCTTCGTCGAGATCACCAGCTCGTCGCGGTAGGCGTGGAGGTCGAGCGCGAGCATGCGACCGAAGTTCTGCTCCGCCGAGCCGTACGGCGGGCCGTAGTTGTTGGCCAGGTCGAAGTGGGTGATCCCGAGGTCGAACGCGCGCCGGACGATCGCCCGCCCGGATTCGAAGGGGAAGTCGTCTCCGAAGTTGTTCCACAGGCCGAGCGAGAGCAGCGGCAGCCGCAGCCCGCTCCGCCCGGACCGCCGGTACTGCATCCGGTCGTAGCGATCCGGCCCCGGGACGTAGGTCACCGAACGCTCGCCGCCGTGGGTTGGAGCTCGACCGGCGCGCCCGAGCTCGCCGAGCTATGGAGTGCCTCCAGCGCTCGGGCCTGGCCGATCGCATCGGCGCGGCCGAGCAGCAGCTTCGCCTCTCCGGCGATCGCAGCGGAGACGTTCTCGAGCTCTAGCAGGTACGAGTCGGCCGGATGCACGGCGATCTGCTGCCACTCGACCGCGTCGTCGCGAGTCGGTCGCCCGACCTCGATTCCCGGCACTCGCGGCTGCCAGGGATCGGCGACAAGGAGCATTCCCTGTTCGCCGACCACCTCGAGCGCTGCGCGGCGGGGCAGGACGAAACCGGCGTCGAAGTGCGCGATGACCTCGTTCGGCAGCGCAAGTGTCGCGGCAAAGCAGACGTCGACGCCGCTCGTGCCGAGCGCCCGAAGAGCCTGGACCCGCTCCGGCTCTCCCGCGAGCAGCCGGATCGCATCGACGCAGTACGCGCCGACGTCCATGAGCGCACCGCCGTCCAGTTCGGGGTCGAGGCGGGCGTCATTCGCCCCGTGTACGGCCGCGACGTCAAAGCTGAAGGCCGCGCGGACAAGCCGCAGGCGCCCGATCACGTCCGGGCGGGCGAGTTCCACGAGCTTGGCGGTCTGAGGATGGTGCCGCCACATGAATCCCTCGGACACGATCAACCCGCGCTCGTCTGCGCCGTCGAATACCCGCTCGACTGCTTCCGGGTCGCGGGAGAGCGGCTTTTCGCAGAGCACGTGTTTGCCAGCCTCTAGCGCCCGCAATGTCCACTCGACGTGCAGCGAGTTGGGCAAGGAGACGTAGACCGCCTCGACCGCGTCGTCCTCGAGCAACGCTTCGTAGCTTCCGTGCGCTCGTTCGAGCCCGTGCGCTCGAGCGTAGGCTTCTGCGCGCGGGGCGCTCCGGCTCGCCACGGCGACCACCTCCGCGAGATCGCTCTTGGCCGCAGCCTCGAGGATCACGAGATTGATTCGCGCGGTCGACAGCAGTCCCCATGCGACGGTCACGCGTCCTCCGTGGGCACTTGCGCGGGGCGGCCCTCCGTAACGAGAGTCAGCTCGAGCTCGCCGCGCGTGGCGCCGGTCATGATCGCCACGGCCTCCGGCATGGTGTGGGTCTGCGGCGTTACGACCGCGACGCGCCTGCCCAGCCTCATGATCTGGATCCTGTCGGCGAGCTCGAACACGTGCGGCATGTCATGGCTGATCAAGATGACGGGCAACCCCCGGTCGCGAACCCGCAGGATCAGGTCGAGCACTTGGCGTGTCTCTTTGACGCCCAGCGCGGCCGTCGGCTCGTCCATGATCGCGACCCGCTGCGCCCACTTCGCCGCGCGTGCGACCGCGACGCCCTGCCGCTGCCCGCCGGATAGGTTCTCGACCGGCTGACTCATCGACTGGACGCCGATCTTTAGCTCCTGCAGGTGAAGCGCCGCCTCCCGCCGCATCATCCGCTTCGCGAGCATGCGCAGCGCCCGACCGAGCGGCCCTCGTCTTCGCGCTTCGCGGCCGAGGAAGATGTTCGAGGCGATGTCCAGCGAGGGCGCCAGTGCGAGATCCTGGTACACGGTCTCGATGCCGGCACTCCGCGCGTCGCCCGGGGACCGGAAGCGGACGGGTTTTCCGTCGAGGCGGATCTCGCCGCGATCAGGCTGGAGTGCGCCCGAGAGCGATTTGATCAACGTCGACTTCCCCGCGCCGTTGTCCCCGATCACCGCGACGATCTCGTCGTGGTAGAGCTCGAAGTCGGCCCCGTCGAGCGCCACCACATGCCCGAAGCGCTTCACAATCCCCCGCGCTTCGAGGAGCGGTCGCCGCTCGCTCACAACCGCCTCCGGTGCGTGAGCTGGTCGACCGAGACGGCGAGGATCACGAGAATGCCCGTTACGAGGTACTGGTAGATCACTTCGACCCCGATCAGCGTCAGCCCGTTGCGGAAGACCCCGACGATGATCGCACCGATCAGGGTCCCGATGACCGTGCCGCGCCCGCCGAAGAGGCTCGTGCCGCCGAGAACCACGGCAGTGATCGCGTCGAGGTTCTCGGTCGTCTGACCGGCGTTGGGATCGCCGAGTTCCGTCCGCGAGACGAGCAACCAGGCGGCGAGGCCGTACATGAGGCCGGCGACGACGTACACGCTGATGAGCACGCGGGCGGTCTTGATGCCCGTTAGTCTGGCGGCCTCCGGGTCGTCCCCGGTCGCGTAGACGTGCCTGCCCCACGCCGTCTGCGTGAGCGCGAACCACGCGAGGGCGAAGAGCACGAACATGAAGACGACCCCGTAGGTGATGTCGGTGTGCCCGATGGTGAACGTCCGCCCGAAAAAGAGCAGCGCGCTCGGCAGGCTCGACGCTCCGGACTCGCCCGGTGGGTAGGTCAGGTCGTTCGAGTAGATGTGCGTCAACGCGAAGGCGATGTTGAGTGTTCCCAAGGTGACGATGAACGCCGGCAACCGCACGATCGCCACGAGCCCACCGTTGAACAGCCCGAACGCGACGCAGGCAAGGATGCCGAGCAGGATCGCCGTCGTGGGGCTGTAGCCGGAGTCGATGGCCAGCTTGGTCATCACGATCTGCCCGAACGCCATGACGGTTCCGACCGACAGGTCGATCCCGGCCGTCAGGATCACGAGCGTCTGCCCGATCGCGAGCACACCGACAACCATCACCTGTTGCAGCACGAGCGAGAGATTCGGCCCCTGCAGGAAGCGGTCGCTCTTGAGCGAGAAGAACGCCATCGTCAACAGCAGCGCGAGGAGCGGGCCGACCGCGGGTGCGGCGAGGACGCGGCGGATCTGCTGGACCGCGGACCGCTCCCACAGGGGCTGCGCTGAGGTGTCCGTCGCGTTCAAGTCGATCCCGTTCCGGAGGGGCGATCCTAGGCCGATCTCACCGCGACCGGAGAGCCGTCGGGGCCCTCCGGTCGCGGTGGGTGTGAGGGTTCTCTAGCCCCAGCAGTTGGCGAGGCCGTACCTGACGCTCTTCGACTTGACGCCGACGAGCGGTTTCTTCGCGATCAGGTTGACCCCGGTGTCGGTGTAGCCGCTGGGTTTCTTGCCGGTCTTCGCGAACTTGACGACCGCGGCGACGCCGCGAGAGGCCATCAGCAGCGGGTACTGCTGCGAGGTCGCGTCGATGATCCCGGCCTTGACGTTGCGCACGCCGGCGCAGCCGCCATCGACCGAGACGATCGTCGTGCCGGCCTTCGTCTTGCCGGCCTTTTTCAGCGCGTTCCAGGCGCCGAGCGCGCTGGGCTCATTGATGGTGTAGACGACGTTGATGTTCGGGCTCTTCTGGAGACAGTTCTCCATCGCCGTCTGCGACGGGGCCGTCTGACCCTCGCCGTTCCCGGCGCAGGCGATGAGCTTGCTGTTCTTCTTGATCCCGAATCCCTTCAGGAAGCCGTTGTGTCGCAACGCTCCCACCGACGAGCCGGCGTGCTCGTCGATCATCCCGATCGTCACCTTCTTGCCCTTCGTCGCGGCCCGGGCGTACTTGCCGATCAGGACCCCGGCGTTGAAGTTGTTCGTTGCGAAGAGGGCGTTGGTCGCGCTCTTCGGGACGGTCGGCGTGTCGAGAGCGATCACGACCACACCGGCCTTGCGCGCCTTCGCGATCGCCGCGTTCTCGGCCTTGCCGTCGGCGACCGTGATCAGGATCCCCTTCACGCCGGCGGTCGTCATGTTCTCGATCGCCGCGATCTGGCTCGCGTTGTCGGAGCTGCTCTTCCCGGCCGCGTAGCTGAGCTTTGCGCCGAGCTTCTTGGCAGCCTTCGTCGCGCCGGCGCGCATCTTCACGAAGAACGGGTTCGTGGCGTCCTTCGTGATCAAGCCCACTTTGATCGTCGCGCCTTGCGACGTCGGCTTCGCGGACGCGGCGGCGACGAGCACCGACGTGCCGATGACGGCTGCGAGGAGTGCCGTCGCGAGAACCAGCGTCCGCCAAGACGTGTGCTTCCTCTGCGGATCGCGCATCTGCTACCTCCCTTTGCCCCGGTGTCGTGGTACCGATAACACGTACGTCACTGAATAGTCAAGCCGTCTGGAGGTAGCTCGATGAGCAGGCCGACGTTAATGTGTGTTATCGCTACCAGCGACTCGCGGTGACCACGAAACACTTCAACGTGACGATCAAGGACGTCGCCAAGTTGGCAGGCGTCTCGCCGATGACCGTGTCACGGGTGATCAACGGCAGCATTCGAGTCAGTCCGGACACGCAGCGTCGCGTGCAACAGGCGATCTCCGACCTCGGCTACGTCCCGAGCCGACTCGCGCGCGGCCTGAGCGCGCGCAAGACCGGGACCCTGGCCGTGATCGTGCCCGACGTGGCAAACCCTTTCTTCACGCTGATCGTACGCGCCGCCGAGGAAGTGGCTCGGCGCTCGACCTACCGCGTGATCCTCTGCGACACCCGCGCGGACATCGCGGTGGAGCGCGACGTTGTGGAGGAATTGATTGCCCACCGCGTCGAGGGGATCGCGATCGCCCCAGTCGGCGACCGGTCGAAGCCCCACCTGGCGCGGCTCGCCAGGTTCGGCGTCCCGTTCGTGCTGATTGACCGAACGGTGGAAAGAATCGACTCCGACGCCGTCGTTGGAGACAACGCCGGGGGTGGGCGGCTGCTCGTCGAGCACCTGATCGGCCTGGGCCACGAGCGCATCGGCCTCATCGTCGAGGGCGAAGAGGTCTCGACCGCCCGTGAGCGGCGAAGGGGGTACGAGGCCGCGCTGAAGGCTGCGGACCTGTCGCTCGACCCAGCGCTTGTCGAGGTACAGGCGCCGGATCCCGACGGTGGGTTCCTCGGAATGAGCCGGCTCCTCGCGATCAAGGAACCGCCGTCGGCTGTGTTCGCCGTGAACAACCTCGTCGCACTCGGCGCGATCGAAGCGGTGCGCGGCGCCGGCCTGGAGGTCCCTGACGATGTAGCGCTCGTCTGCTTCGACGACATCGAGCTGGCCTCGCGGTTGTACCCGTTTCTCACGGCGATGGAGCAACCCGCCGAGACGTTCGGCACCCTCGGGACCCAGCTGCTGCTCGAGCGGATCGACGGCCGGGGGCCGGCGCACGGCCACGTGGTCGTCCTCCCAGGGCGTTTGACGATCCGTCGGTCGTGCGGCGCCCGCCCGGTCGAAGCGCTTTGACGGTCTACGGCGGCATCGAGGCGGGCGGGACGAAGTGGGAATGCGCGATCGGCACGGGCCCTGGCGACCTGCGGGCGACCACGACGATTCCGACCACGACACCGCGAGAGACGATCGACCGCGCCGTCACGTTCTTCGAGCGTGAAGGACCGGTCGCGGCGATCGGGATCGGGTCGTTCGGGCCGCTCGACGGCAAGCCGGGCTCCCCGACGTGGGGGTACATCACGACGACGCCAAAGCCCGGCTGGGCACAAACCGATCTCGGCCGAGAGGTCAGCCGCAGCCTCTCGGTTCCCGTTGTCTTCGACACCGACGTCAACGCGGCGGCCCTCGGCGAGCATCGGTGGGGCGCCGCACAGGGGCTGGAAACCTTCTGTTACGTCACCGTCGGTACCGGCATCGGCGGTGGCGGCATGGTCGGAGGGACGCTCTTGCACGGCCTCGTGCACCCGGAGTTCGGGCACATGAGGGTCCCCCACGACCGGAGCGCGGATCCATTCGGGGGCATCTGCCCCTACCACCTAGACTGCTGGGAGGGCCTCGCTTCCGGTCGGGCGATGGAGGCGAGGTGGGGGAAGCCCGCCCACGAGCTGTCGGACGACCTAGTCTGGGATCTGGAGGCGCGGTACCTCGCCCTGGGGCTCGTCTGCGTCATCTGCGTCCTCTCACCGGAGCGAGTCATCATCGGCGGCGGCGTGATGAACCGCGCTGGGCTACTACAGCTCGTTCAGCGCGAGATCGTCGCGCTCATGAACGGCTATCTCGGCGCGCCGCCGCTCGCCGAAGGTATCTCCGGCTTCGTCACGAGCCCGGGGCTCGGGGCGAGGGCGGGCGTGCTCGGAGCACTCGCCCTCGCGGAGTCCACGTAGCCGGACCTAGGCGGTCACGTCACGTCGCGCGAAGACCGACGCCGCGACGGCCGCCGCGAGCGTCACGTACACCGGTGAGGAGCGCGAGGACGACTCGCTTGCCGCGCAGCTGCTTCGGGACGTTCACTCCATCTTCGAGGCGAACGGGAGCAAGCGCTTCAGGACGGCAGACCTACTCGACCAGTTTTGTGCGATCGAGGAGAGTCCCCGGGCCGACTACTACGGGAAGCCACTTTCGGCGCATGGTCTCTCGAGGCTCCTGCGGCCCCACCGGATCAAGACGATGCCGGTTAAGGTCGACGGCGAGACCGTCCGAGGGCAACGTTCGACCCGGGGAACTTCCGGCACCGCAGAGCGCTGGACGAGTCGCGACCGCTTGACGACCCCGAGCTCGAAGAAGCACGTCGGCACGTGCTCGACTTGCGCGGGCCGCGCGGCGCTCGGGTTCGGGGAGCCGAGGCGCTGCAAGAGTTCGCGCGACTCGTGGCTGGCCGACCGGGTTGAAGGGTAAGACCAGCGATCGCGGCTACGGCACCGCTCACCAGCGGCTTCGGCGTAGCTGGTCGAAGCGCGTAGCGCTAGTAGGCGTGGCTTGTGCCCGCTGCGAAAGCCCGATCTTTCCGGGCGAGCCCCGGGATCTCGGCCACGACGACTACGACCGAAGCGTTATACCGGCCCGGAGCATCGCGCCTGCAACCGAGCGACGTCCCGTGACCGTAGAAAGGTTGGAGAATCGTTGCTGCGGGCTGGTAGTCGTGGAGCGATCGTCGCTCTCTCAAGCAACGAACGCGCAAGCGTGCTCGGCGCTCACGCCCGGCAGTCTTAAGGCGCGGACGCAGACCCTGCCCAACTCCCGCTCTGCGCGCACTCCGGGCAGTAGACGACGAGCTCGGCCGGCTGATCCAGGTCGTCGCCGCCCTGGTAGGCGAGCCAGCGCGCCTCGTCGGCCGGCAGCCAGACTGCCTCGCACTCGGCGCGCGTCGGGATTAGCGCGACGCGCTCGGCGCTCAGTGCTGCAGCCTAGAACGACGTACTCGAGGCGTAGCTTGAGCACGGGCTGGGGTCGACGAAGCGGCCAAGCGCACTGCGCGCTGCGCACTTAGCCGTGGCGCGGGGCGGAGCAGTGAGGCTGTCTCTTCGCGCCGGAAGCGAAGCTCGTACCACTCGGTGCCCGGCGCCCGGCGCATACGCTCCCATCCCTGAGCCAGTAGATCGGCCTTAAGAGCCGCCAGTGCAGCGCGAGCGCTCGTGTCCTGCTTGGTGGGCTTGCTGTCCTTCCAGGGAAGGCGCCAGGCTCGAAAGGACTGCGAGACGCAGAGTGCTCCAGGACTGCCCTGCTCCCGGGCGAAGAACTGCGCTGTGGCGTAGCCCCTCCAGAGCGCGATCGAGCATCGCTGTTGCTGCGGCCTTTTCGTCACGACCCAAGACGGGCAATGGTCAAGGCGCGAGAGGAGGCCCGAACCTTGTCCCCCGTCGAGTTGTCACCACATGATCGCGGACGAAGATCGAGGACGCAAACCTGACGAGCGATCGGCGGAGCCCAGAAGCTGCAAGATGAGGTAATTGCGTGCGCGGTAAACGTGGCCGAAGGGTATGACCCCTCGATCTTCTGGACGTCTATCGGGGTGATCTTCGTCATCGCCGCCGGCGCTCCGTGGCTCGCGAGCCGCCTCTACAGACGACACTTCTCGCAACCTTCATGGAAGCGCCGCCCGCGACGCTGGGCCCAGCGCGAGGCGCGCCGACACTCGGGCCATGGCCGAAACAGCCACTAGCCCGCGACGGGAGCGGGGCGTAGCGTGATTCCGGACCGAGTCGCGCAGCGCAAGCGCAAGGCGTTCGGCTCGCCGCCCCCAACCAGCTACTTGTCCTTCTCCTCGCGCTCCGCCTGCTCGATCTCCTTCTCGGTTGCCTCGCGCTGCCGCTCGATGGTGTCGGGCGAGTCCTCGCGTTCGGCTCTTCTGATCTCGTCCTCGTCAGCCGGACGCTGTGCTGGGGGGTTCACTGGCTAGTCCTCCTCCCGCCTCCAGAATTGCCAAAAGCGCCTCTTCCGTCGAACACTCGGCGGGCTGGCCGTGGGCGGAGCGGGTGGAGCCTCTGCTTGACGGATTTCGTCCTCCGTTGCCGGACGCTGGCCTACCTCGTGGGCGCGTTCCTCGTCCTCGTCAGCCGTACGCTCTCCTGGCCGGGTCATCTCATTGTCCTCCTTACGTGGATCCTCTCCGCCGATTGCTTTCCAGCCCCTCTAGGAGCTCCTCTGATGCCGGCTACCCGTCCCGCTCTGCTGCCTCAATCTCGCTCTCCTCGGCTGGACGCTGCTGCGCAGAGGGAGCGAGGTCCGGGGGGATTTGCGGATCACCGCCAACGTTGGCGATGCTGCCGGCGTCCTGTGTCCCAATGCCGAAGCCGGAGCTACCCCCAGCAGCTCGGCCGCCCTCTGCACCAACGTCACCGACAGGCTCCACGGGCTCGCTGTCGCCAACCTCGCCCTGCTTGACGACCCCAATAACCCACTCACGCTCCTCCGCGCGCTCAACGGCTTCACGGGTCAGTGCTGTCGCGACCGCAGGCTGGGCGGGGACGACTGCCTTGGTAGTCCAGCAAATGCCGCCACCTTCCTTGCGCCGCTCATAGACGTGACAGCTAATCCGGTAGGCGACGACGTTGGTCCCCGACGCCGCGGCTGGGATCGGAATGACCACGTCGTCGGTGATCGTCTCTTGGGACTCGATCTCGAGGTGATCGGGGTCGCCCTCGTCGCTACGGAACGCATGAGCACGTGCAACATCGCGCCAGACGGGGTGCCCGTGTTCGTCGACCTCTCCTGCTCCGTAGGCCGACACAGTCAAGAGTGCGACGCGAAGGGGAATGTCCGCAGGCCCCGTGTTCTCTACAGCCACCTTCGCTCGAACAGCACGAGACGATCCGGTCGTTAGCAGGGTTCCTTCAACGGCCGGCTCGGCGCGCCTATGGAAGATGCGTCCCTTGACGAATTTCCAGTAGGCCCACGCTGCACCGACGATGATGGCTGCGATCTGAACGATCGCTAGTGCGGCGGAGATCCAGTCGCCGGCGTTCATCGCTGCTGCCAGCACTAGTCGAGTCTAACTCTGTGGTACGAATCTCCAACCGAAAATTGCAAGGGAGATCCGGCTGTGGCTCGCAAGACCATCCGTATAAGCGATCAGTCCGGCGACGAGATTCCCGAGGGTAAAGGTGCGGTGGTTCGCATCACGTTTGCAGATGCTCGGAAGGGAGTGCGCGAACTCGACCTAACGGACGCTGAGGCAGACGGACTCGGTGGGCGACCGGTCGCTCGCCGCGGGCGTCGCCCGAAGACCTAGAAGGTAGCTCGCCGCCTGCCAGCGTTTCCTCTTAGACGATGCGCTCGAGGCTCAGCCCGCGAGCCCTTCTCATACAACCTCATCGCTGAGGTGATGGGGTTGAGTCGCAACACCGCGACAGAACTGGGTCGAACGATGCCGAGGCTGACGAGCGACTTGTTCTCATCTCACGCGATGATCATGCGGCCCGAACCTTGAGCGAGAGTCCTCACCAGGCCTTTGAAAAGGATTAATCCGCGGTACCCGGAGTTCGCGTCTCATGTTGCCTCGCGCGCCGACCGAGGATGCACAGGGGTAAGCACGGGGCGGGCGTTTCCGGCCTCTGCGTCACACCTGACCCACGCAACCATGCGGTTTGGCCAATAGCCAGCGGTTTGAGATGGGCCGTGTAGGGATCGAACCTACGACCTTGGGATTAAGAGTCCCCTGCTCTACCAGCTGAGCTAACGGCCCGGGGCGGCGACTAGTGTAGCCGCCCCATGAAGGTCTTCTCCGTGGTCGGAAACCGGCCCCAGTTCATCAAGGCGGCACCCACTTCGGTGGCCCTGCGGGAGCGGGGAATCGACGAGGTGGTGCTGCACACCGGCCAGCACTACGACTCGCAGTTGTCGCAGGTGTTCTTCGAGGAGCTGGGGCTCGACGAGCCGCGCTTCGCGCTGGATCTGCGCACTGCCGACGCCGCGGAGATGCGTGCTGCGATCACCGGGCCCCTCGCGCAGGAGGAGCCCGACTGGGTGCTGGTCTACGGCGACACCAACTCGACGCTCGCGGGAGCGCTCGCGGCCGAGGAGGCGGGCAAGCCGCTCGCCCACGTCGAGGCGGGGCTGCGGAGCGGCGACCTC
>Ga0075436_100003166_pt1 | contig 11288 bp, 8 predicted proteins | sample RhiMethybrSRZTD5_FD_75303 | JGI IMG/M metagenome (GOLD analysis project Ga0075436, IMG submission 75303) | Populus rhizosphere microbial communities from Tennessee, USA - Rhizosphere MetaG P. TD hybrid SRZTD5 | ecosystem: Host-associated > Plants > Roots > Rhizosphere > Soil | place: USA... | reverse complement strand
TGCAGGACGTGGGCACCGAACCCGCCAATCGCGCCTTCCTCGATCGTGATCAGAATTTCGTGGTGCCGCGCAAGGCTCAGAATCAAATCGCGGTCGAGCGGCTTGGCGAATCGCGCGTCGACCACCGTCGTGGAGATGCCGTGCGCCGCGAGCATGTCCGCCGCTTTCAAGCACTCGGCGAGACGGGTTCCTAGCGACAGGAGCGCAACCGTGCCGCCCTCTCTAACGATGCGTCCGCGCCCGATCTCGAGCGGGACGCCGTGGTCGGGAAGCGCGAGACCCAAGCCCTCACCGCGCGGATAGCGCAAGGCCGAAGGACGGTCGTCGATGGCCGCGGCCGTGGCGACCATGTTGACGAGTTCGACCTCGTCGGCCGCGGCCATGATCACGAACCCGGGCAGGCAGCCGAGATAGGCAAGATCAAACGAGCCCGCATGCGTGGGACCGTCGGCGCCGACGAGGCCCGCGCGATCCATCGCAAAGCGCACGGGCAGGCGTTGGATTGCCACGTCATGCACGACTTGATCGTAGGCGCGCTGGAGGAATGTCGAATAGATCGCGGCGAACGGCTTGAATCCTTGGGCGGCCAAGCCGGCCGCGAATGTGACGGCATGCTGTTCGGCAATTCCGACGTCGAAGGTGCGCTGCGGGAATGCTTTTGCGAAAATGTCCACGCCGGTGCCCGAAGGCATCGCCGCGGTGATCGCTACGATCCGATCGTCCTTTTGCGCTTCCTTGACGAGACTTTCGCCAAAGACCTTGGTGTAGGCGGGCGCCGCCGCTTTTGCTTTCTTTTGCTTTCCGGTGTCGACGTCGAATTTTACGACCGCATGGCCCTTATCGCTCGAAGCCTCGGCCGGTGCGTAGCCCTTGCCTTTCTGCGTTCGGACATGAACGAGGATCGGGCCCACATTCGCTTCGCGAACGTTTTCAAGAACGGGAAGCAATTGGCCGAGATCATGACCGTCAACGACGCCGACATAATAGAAGCCGAGTTCTTCGAACAGCGTGCCGCCGACGACGAATCCGCGCGCCAGCTCCTCCGCTCGCAGCGCCTTGTCTTTGATGAACTCCGGCAGACGCTGCGCGAACTGCTTGCCCATGCCGCGCAGCGACATGTACATCGGGCTCGAAAGAAGTCGTGTCAGATAGGCCGCCATGGCGCCGACCGGCGGCGCGATCGACATCTCGTTGTCATTCAAGATCACGATCAGCCGCGGCTTCAGCGCCCCGGCGTTGTTCATCGCTTCATACGCCATGCCGGCCGATATCGCGCCGTCGCCGACGACGCAGATGACGTTGTGCTGTTGTCCAGCGAGGTCGCGCGCCACCGCGAAGCCGAGTCCGGCCGAAATCGAGGTGGAGGAATGCGCCGCGCCGAAGCAATCATATTCGCTTTCCGCGCGCTTGGTGAATCCGGACAAGCCTCCGCCCTGCCGCAACGTCCTGATGCGATCGCGGCGGCCCGTCAGAATTTTGTGCGGGTAGGCTTGGTGGCCGACGTCCCAGATCAGCTTGTCGTTGGGAGTGTCGAAAACATAATGAAGTGCGACCGTCAGTTCGACCACGCCGAGACCCGCGCCGAGATGGCCGCCGGTCACGGAAACCGCGCTGATCGTCTCGGCGCGCAATTCGTCTGCAACCTGTTGCAGGTCTCGCGCATTAACACGACGCAAGTCCGTCGGACTCTTGATCGAGTCGAGAATTGTCGGCTGCATCATGAGCTCATCCCTCGGCAACCAGCGCGCATTTATCTGCTTAGAAGCAAACCCATTCACAGGCAATAAAGTTCCGTGGCAAAGGTTCCAAGCACGAGATGGAATGTCTAGATGGAATGTCTATATGTTGATGCGGCGTGACGCCACATTCATGCCGAAAATAATCCCGATACGGACCCCTGCATGCTAGCCTCTGCGGTCGCCGGAATCGTGAGGTTTTGCAGCCGTTTCCCCAGGCTGGTCATCATCTTGTGCTTCTGCGGCGCGGCCGCGTCAGCGGCCTATACTGCCACCCATTTCAACATCACGACGGACGTAGGCAAACTGATCTCGCCCAGCTTGGAGTGGCGTCAGCGTGAGTTGAAGTTCGAGCAGGACTTTCCAGGACACTTCGGCTCCACCTTGGTCGTTATCGACGCGCCGACGCCGGAACTTGCATCCGCGGCCAGCGCGACGCTTGTGCGACAACTGCACGCATCGACGGACAAGTTCCGCTCCGTGCAAGAACTCACCGGCGGCGAGTTCTTTTCTCGCAACGGCTTGTTGTTTCGGCCGACCGCCGAAGTGGCGAAACTCTCTCACGGCCTTGAGCAAACGGGACAGCTGATAAGTCCTCTCGTCGAGGATCCGAGCTTGCGCGGCCTCACGCAGACCCTCTCGTTGGCTTTGCTCGGAGTCGAGAAGGGCATGGTCAAGCTCGACGATCTGTCCCGGCCCTTGTCGATGGCCGCGGATTCGCTGGAAAATGTTCTCGCCCGCCGTCCGGCAGTGTTCTCGTGGCAGGAAATGTTGAGCGGGGAGCATTCCGGCTCAAGCGAGTTGCGCCGGTTCATCGGCGTTGATCCCGTATTGGACTACTCCTCGCTCGAGCCGGGCAGGAAGTCGAACGACGCCATCAGGCAGGCCGCTTCCGATCTCGAGCTTTCTTCAAAATACCAGGCGCGCGTTCGGCTCACCGGCGCGATTCCGATGGCCGACGACGAATTCGCGACCGTGCGACACGGCGCTTTGGTCAATGCCACCGGCACGCTCTTCGTCGTGCTTGCCATTCTGTGGATGGCGCTGAAATCGGCGCGGATTATCGCCGCGGTCTTCCTCAACCTGTTCGTCGGGCTCACCATCACCGCGGCTCTCGGCCTCGCCCTGGTCGGCGCGTTGAATATGATATCGGTCGCTTTTGCGGTGCTGTTCGTCGGGATTGGCGTTGACTTTGCCATTCAACTTTCGGTTCGCTACCGCGACGAGCGTCACCAGGTTGGCGGGTTAAGGCCCGCGCTGACGAGCGCCGCGAAAAAAATCGGGACGCCGCTGACGCTCGCGGCGGCGGCGGTGGCAGCCGGGTTTTTGTCTTTCCTTCCGACGAATTATAGCGGCGTGTCGGAATTGGGTCAGATCGCCGGCGCCGGGATGCTGATCGCTTATGCCACCAGCATCACGCTGCTGCCTGCCTTGCTCGCCGTGCTAAATCCGCCCGGGGAGCCCGAGCCGGTCGGCTACCGTGCGTTGGCGCCTGTCGATCGATTTTTGCAAGACCACCGAATTGCGACCATCGTCGGCACCATTGCCATTGCGGTGGCCGGCTCGCCGCTACTTTATTATCTCACCTTCGATTTCAATCCCATCCATCTGCGAAGCCCTGCTGTTGAATCGGTCGCGACATTGCTTGAGCTCGGGGCGGATCCCAGGGCCGGGTTCAACTCGATCAGCGTGATCATGCCGACGCTGAAGGAAGCCAAATCGGCGGCCGAACGATTGCGCGAGCAGCCGCAAGTTCTGCAGACGATGACGCTCGAGGACTTTGTGCCGGACGACCAGTCGGCAAAGCTCGCGATGATCGAAGCGCTCGGCCGACAAATCGGTCCGATCCTGCGCCAACCGGCCGGCCAAGCGCCGACAGACGAGGAGAATATTGCCGCCCTGAACGACATCGCCGATCAATTGAACAAGATGGCGGTCGGCGCGGGGCCGGGCGCCGATGCCGCGAAGCGGCTCGCCGCCGCCTCCTCGCAATTGGCAAAAGCCGACAAGCCTTCGCGCGACGAGGCTCAGTCGGCCTTTATTGTGCCGCTGAAAATGGATTTGGCCGGATTGCAGTCCTTCCTTCAGGCCAGCCTGATAACGGCCGACAATGTGCCACCCGACATCAGACGCCGATGGGTGACCGCCGATGGCAGGGCCCGCGTTGAGGTATCCCCCAAAGGCGACACCAATGATACGGAGTTCATGCGTGGTTTCGCGCGCGCCGTTCTCGCCGTCTATCCGAATGCGGTCGGCGTTCCGATTTCGATTCTCGAATCGGGAAATGCCGTGGTAACGGCCTTCATTCACGCGGGGCTGTACGCGCTGCTGTCGATTGCCATTCTGCTTTGGATTGTGCTGCGCCGGTTCGGCGACGTGCTGCTCACCCTCGTTCCGTTATTGCTCGCCGGCGTCGTGACGCTCGAAGCTTGCGTCTTGATCGGCATGCCGCTCAATTTTGCAAACATCATTGCGTTGCCGCTTTTGCTCGGCATCGGCGTCGCATTCAAGATCTATTACATCATGGCGTGGCGAGCGGGACAGACGAATCTCTTGCAATCAAGCCTGACGCGCGCCGTGATCTGGAGCGCTTTGACGACGGCGACCGCGTTCGGCAGCCTTTGGCTGTCGAGCCATCCGGGTACCTCGAGCATGGGCAAGTTGCTGGCGTTGTCGCTGGTGTGCACCCTGTGCGCCGCCGTGTTGTTTCAGCCCGCGCTAATGGGACGGCCCCGCGGCCCCGGCGAGCGATAGGCAAATGGCCTCCTCGGGTGAAGGCGGCGGACTTTTGGTTTTGGCCCCCGGTTTCGCTGCCGCAGGCGTGTTCGTGCTGGTCGGCGGGCTCACGCGCGTCCAATTTTCTCCGCCGCACAAGAAGCCGAGCACGCATCCTTGCACCTTGAGCAGGTCGGGATTGAGCAGGCTGATGCTTGAAGAATATTTCCTTCCATCCTCCGCATTATAAATCTCGCCGCTCCATTCGTTCGGCTTGGTCTGCGCCATGCCGAGAAGAATCGGCATTCCCAAGGTGGGCCGGGTTCGCTTGGCGGGATCGGGATTGTTGCTGTCGACGCCGGGTTCCATTTCCCACGACAGCACGCCCCAAAGGCGGTTATCACAGTTGACGATCTTGATGCGGGCCACGCGCTTGGCGACAAGCCACTCGCCGGTCGGATCCGTCGACGGATCTCCCGTCGGGTTCGCCGACGCGCCCACCGGTGCAATCAGCAAGACTGCGAACGCTGCGTGGAGTAGCCGCATTGCGGATGGTCCAAAACTGGTTCGGCGCGCCCTTTGCATTCGCGGTTCCAAACTAGGGCGACCCTGAACAACGCGTCGACGCGCGCATGGGTCCATAGGCAAGAAAAATAGTCAAAACCACGGCGTCTGCGCCGCGTGACGAAACGCGAATGCATCTCCGCGGAACTCTGGGCCGATGCCGGCTATGCTATTATGTCGCACGGTCGGCATGCGCTGCGAATGAAAAGCGCCCCCTCCACGTCGCGAGCGGAGATTGTTGTGCTCGATTTCAGCTCCGAGCTACGTCCACCGGCCCCGACGCCGCGGCCAAAATCATTGGGGCCGTTTGCGCTGCTCCGTGTGCTGGCGAGGAACCCGCTCGAGGCGTGGACGACGGCCCATTTTGAAGCGCCGATCGTGATGGGCGGCCTGTCGATCGGGCGATTCGCTGTCCTCAGCGATCCTACTGGAATCCGCCATGTGCTACTCGATAACTCGCACAATTATAAAAAGGATTGGCTGCAACACCGGGTCCTTTCGGCCGGCTTGTCCAATGGGCTTTTGAGCGCGGAGGGCTCGCAATGGCGAAACCAGCGTCGCGCCTTTGCGCCGCTTTTTTCGCCCAGGAGCGTGATGAGTTTCTCGGCCGCCATGGTCGATTCAGCGCGTGTCATGGTCGACAGGTTAAGCCGACGCGATGGCGAAGTTGTAGACCTCGTCGTTGAGGTCACACGCGTAACCCTCGAGGTGTTGGAGCGCACTATCTTTTCCGATGGGCTCGGGCGCAATCCGGACGAATTCCGCGTGTGGATGAAAAACTACTTCGAGACGGTTGGACGGATTGACCTGTTCGACATATTGGGCGTTCCCAGTGTGGTTCCGCGACCGGGCCACCGGAACATGCGGCAAACGCTTCGCCTTTTCGAACAGGCAATCGACCTGATCATTTCGACGCGGCGCAGGCTTCTTATTGAAGATCCGACCTACGCGCCGCACGACATCCTCACGCTTCTGCTCAAGGCGGAGGACCCCGATAGCGGCGAGGCGCTGAGTGAAGCCGAGATCCGCGCGAATATTCTGACCTTTATTACCGCCGGCCATGAAACCACGGCCAACTGTATTGCCTGGTCGCTGTTTCTCTTATCGCAGTCAGCCGAATGGCAGGAAAGGGTCAGGATGGAAGCAGACCATGAGCTTGACGGTGACATCGACGGTCTTGCGGAGCGTCTGGTTGAGACGCGAGCCGTGATCGACGAGTCGCTTCGGCTCTACCCTCCCATCTCCGCAATTAGCCGTGCGGCGCTCGCGCCCGACGAGCTCGCGGGCCGGGCCATCAAGCGCGGCACCGTGGTTGTTATCGCGCCGTATGTTCTCCACCGTCACCGCGCATTATGGAATCGGCCTGATTACTTCGATCCGAGCCGGTTCCGCAATGGGGCGCGCGAGAAAATAGGCCGCTTTGCCTACCTGCCTTTCGGCGCTGGACCACGGGTGTGCATTGGCGCTGCTTTCGCCCTGCAAGAGGCGTCTATCGTTGTCGCGACGATCGTGCGACATTTCAGACTGCAACTCGCGCCGGGGCATTCGGTCTGGCCGGTGCAGAAATTGACGTTGCGACCGAAAGGCGGGTTGCCAATGGTTGTCAAAAGGAGATTACAATGAATTGCGTGCAGGAACTTTAAAAACCGATCCGCATTAGTCCGTTGCCTGGGGAGCCGCATAGGCATTTCAGTCGAGTTATCGGGTTACATCGTCATGACAGCCGTTTCGCTCGCTGATCTCCAGCATTCGGATCTCGACATCGAAATGATGCGGCGGTGCATTCGGCTTTCAGCCGCCGCCGCCCAATTCGGCGAGTTCCCCTTTGCCGGTCTCATTTGCGATGGCAGTCGTGTGATTGCCGAGGCGACCAATCAGGTCGCGCGCGACGCCGATGTAACCAGGCACGCGGAACTGGTGGCTATTTCCGGTGCGCAAAAAAAGCTTGGGCGGAAGGATTTATCGAATTGCACGATATATTCGAACGTCGAGCCTTGCGTAATGTGCTCGTTCCCCATCCGCGAAACCCGAATAAGCCGCGTTGTCTACGCCATAAGCTCGCCGATGATGGGCGGGTTCTCCAAATGGAACGTTCTGCGCGACGGCGAGATTTCGCGCATGATGCCTGAGGCGTTTGGGCCCGTTCCGGAAGTGATCGTGGGCGTTCTTCAGCGCGAGGCGGAGATGGTGTGGCGAAAATGGAACCCGGTGATCTGGGGCGTCATCAAGTATCGCGGCTGCTTCGGCAGCCCCCGCGCCACCGACACCTGCACCCACCTGCCGGCCATTCCGCAACCACAGAGCCTGATGCGCAGGATTCTAGGCTTGAAAGCGACTAGACACACGATTTGACCCGCGTTGCGGTCATTGACCGTGGCTTTCCAACACTTCGCGGCATGCTCTGCTTATGCGCTGGCGGTTTTGTTGCAAGCACGCCAACACACGGAACGTGTCGGGAACCGCATCGCGACAGAACGTCGTTGAGTCCCGCCGGCACGCAGTTTGCTCCTCCGGAGTGCCTTGAAACGGGCCGGGCGGCATGGGCGCCTGTCCCTGTTGGGCCATTGCTGCGCCGCTTGTCGCGAGCAGCGCGAGCGCAAGAAAAATCCGAAGCATTTTGAACCCCTCTAGAGCGGCGCGGCCAATGAGACCAACTGCAGCTAGAACGAGATCACCGCGCCAGGGTTCCGCCGAGAATCAATAAGATTCGCCGGCCATCCCGCTCAACGCGCCGCCCAAAGCTCGTGGTAGTTGCTGAATTTCGCCAGCGTTTTGTCGTGCCGCGTCGGCTCCAGCAGCGGCAATAACCACTTCATCAAGATATTTATGGTGCCCGATGTGTGCCGCACGTAAAGATCGATAGGGTCGAGTAAGTGCCGTAGATGCAGTTTTGGATCGTAATTGAGGCCGCTGCTGCGGAACCACTTGTAGCCGTTGGCGATCGCCCAGCTGACGACGTCGCGGAATACGTAGTGGTAGAGGTGAAGGTCCAGCGCGACGTCGTAGTCGAGGCCGATATATTCCGCATAGACCGAGTCATTTTGCATCATGCAGGCCGCGAACGCGACGATCGCGCCGTTCTGGCGCCAGATAAAAAATCGAACCTTATCTCCCATGCGTTTGCCCAGTTCGCAGAAATATTGCTCGGTCAATTTCTCGAAATGCAGTTTCGAGCGCTGGTAGACTTGCAGATAAAGCGGGTAGACCTGACCGATAATCGGCGTCACATCGTCGACGATGCTCAGTTCCAATGCGGCGGCCTGCTCCGCAGCGTGGAATTTCTTGCGCAGCTTCTTGCGGGTCGCGCTGGTGAGTGCACGATTCATATATTCGTCGAAGCTGGCGTAGTCGATGCGGAGGCGGGTCATCGGCATGCTGGGGATGCGGCTGAAGCCGTTGTCGAGGAAACAGTCGAGCGTCGAGCGATACCTTGACGGGAACTCCTTGAGCACGACCAGCGGCGCGCCGAGCGCACGGGCATGACCGGTGATGAGAGAGGCCAATTGGCGCGCGAGAGGGCGGCCGGGCGTTTCGCCGCCGTCAAGGTGGCCTTCGCCGGCAACGCATCCAACCATCAGCGTGCGCACCCGCATGAAGCGCGGCCATAGCCGGCGAATGCCGTCAATGAGCGCGCCGAAACGCGGGCTCGTTCCGACCAAGAGATCCTGATCGAGCATGAAGAAGGGCTCCACGGCGCGCGCCTCGCCGCGTGCATCGCGCAAGATGAAATAGCGATAGTCGAACTCGGGGTGGAGCGTGTCTTCGATCAGCTCGTAATAACGATGATCCTTGCGCTCGTTTGCGAACGCCGTCTGCCAATGAGGAAATTTGATGAGATCGCCGCGCCCGACGACATCGAGGCGCAAGGAGCTTTCGGGCCTATCGACATTTGCGGCGCGGACTGCTTGTTTGACCGGGAATGCCGTCATGCAAATCTCTCCGTCCGAATCGCGGCAAGGACAGCGACGATCTTTGCCGCGTTTCCCCCTCGCTTACAATTCATCCGGTGCGTCAACAGGTCGCCATGTCGCGATAACGTGATCGAGCGGCAGACAACGGAATGAAAATGAAATCGTTCATCCTTTGGCGTAATGCGCCACATATCTGATGGATTTCCGCCGCAGCTAGGGTCAAGAAACGGCGAAACAATTGTTGTAGACTGCGAGTATGAATGTGGAACCTGTGGCAGTCATAGCGGTGGCCGGGATGGCCTTTGAGGCGCGCATCGCCGCCCGGGCGGGGACGCGCGCCATTTGCGTCGGCAATGCCCCGAAGCTCGCGGACTCCCTCGCACGCGCCATCGGCAAAGACTGCCGCGGGCTCATTAGCTTCGGCTTCGCGGGCGGTCTTTCTCCGGAGTTGCAGGCGGGGACGTGTGTCGTGGGATCCACCATTCTGGCCGGATCAGCCCGGTTCGCGACCGATCGTGATTGGGCGCGGAACCTTCTGCAGGCCATTCCCGGTGCGGTTCACGGCGAGATCGTGGGGGTTCATGCCCCGATCGCCCATCCCGATGCCAAGCGTGCGCTGCATGGCAGCACCGGTGCAATGGCCGTCGATACGGAGTCGCACGTGGTGGCGAGCGTGGCTGCGGCGCGCGGGATTCCGGTGGCCGCGGTGCGGGTGATCACCGATTCCGCCGAGTGCACCTTGCCGCAGTGTGCGTTGGCGGCGGTGCGGGCTGACGGAACAATCGACATCGCCGCTCTGATTCGCGCGATCGTGAAAACGCCGGGTGAATTGCCTATGCTGTTGCGGACGGCGCGCGATGCGTTGGTGGGGGGCGTGGTGTTGCTGCGCACCCGTCGGTTGCTCGGCACGAGCTTCGGGCTCGATCAAAGCGGAAGCGTCATGTGGCGGCCCCGATGACTGACGATGTCGCTGATTTGTTCGCGCGTCACGAGCGCGAACGTTATGCGATGTACGCGCGCCACCTTGATGCTCAGATGGTCAGGGTGCTGCGGGCCATTGGCTACGACATCGGCTTTTGCCGCGGCAGCGGTCAGTACCTCTATGATCGAGACGGCGTTCGCTATCTCGATCTACTGAGCGGCTTCGGTGTATTCGCGATTGGACGGAATCATCGCGTTGTGCGCGAGGCGTTGAAAAGCGTTCTCGACAGCGAACTTCCCAATCTTGTGCAGATGGACGTATCGACGCTCGCCGGCATTCTTGCCGAGCGTTTGCTCGCGCGCGTGCCTTACCTCGATAAAGTATTCTTCGCGAATTCCGGAACGGAATCGGTCGAGGCGGCGATCAAATTTGCCAGAGCCGCAACCGGCCGGCCCGGGATCGTTTACTGCGAGCACGCGTTTCATGGCCTCTCATATGGCGCGCTGTCGCTCAATGGCGACGACGTGTTCCGTAGCGGCTTTGAGCCTTTGCTGCCCGACTGCGTGCGCGTCCCCTTTAATGATCTTCTTGCGCTCGAGAAGGCGCTGCGTTCGCGGACGATGGCCGCGTTCATCGTCGAGCCGATCCAGGGCAAGGGCGTCGTCCTGCCGGCCGACGACTACCTGAAAACCGCCGCCGATCTTTGCCGCCGGCACGGCACCCTGTTCGTTGCCGATGAAATTCAGACCGGTTTGGGACGCACCGGCCGTTTCCTCGCGGTCGAACATTGGAACGTCGAACCGGACATGGTCCTCATTGCCAAATCGCTGTCCGGCGGCCACGTCCCGGTTGGAGCGGTACTGACGAAAAAACATATTTTTGAAAAAGTGTTCAACCGTATGGATCGAGCCGTCGTGCACGGATCGACGTTCGGCAAGAACGACCTTGCCATGGCGGCCGGGATCGCCACGCTCGATGTGCTGGCGTCGGAAGGGTTGATCGAGAATGCGGCGCGCGCCGGCGACTATCTATTGCGCGGGCTCGCCGCCATGACCGAGCGTTACGAGTTGTTGCGAGAAGTGCGCGGCAAGGGGCTGATGATCGGGATCGAATTTGGCGCGCCCAAATCATTCAAGCTGAAATCGTCCTGGAATATCCTGGAGACCGCAAACAAGGGTCTGTTCTGCCAACTCATCACGATCCCGCTTCTTAAGGATCACAAGATTCTTTGCCAGGTTGCGGGCCATGCCAGCCACACCGTTAAACTTCTGCCGTCTTTCCTCGTTTCCGACGCCGATTGCGATTGGATCCTGAACGCGTTCGATTCCGTCATCGCCGATAGCCATCGGGTTCCCGGCGCCATCTGGTCGCTGGGGAAAACCTTGGCCGGCCATGCGATGCGCGCCGGCGGGTGAGCGCCGTTACGCCCTGATCGCCGGC
>Ga0075436_100003162_pt1 | contig 11290 bp, 9 predicted proteins | sample RhiMethybrSRZTD5_FD_75303 | JGI IMG/M metagenome (GOLD analysis project Ga0075436, IMG submission 75303) | Populus rhizosphere microbial communities from Tennessee, USA - Rhizosphere MetaG P. TD hybrid SRZTD5 | ecosystem: Host-associated > Plants > Roots > Rhizosphere > Soil | place: USA... | reverse complement strand
GGGGGCGAGAGGACCATTATCCCAACTTGGGCACAATCGTGGCAGTAGTCGCGAATCCCGCTGCTGCGCTGTTAAGATTCCGAGACCGGTACCCAAAACGCTCGGCAGTAAATGACAGCTGTGCTCTCCGCAAAGCGGGTTTCAAACCATGGGTGTGAGCTTCGAAGACTGGGTTCGAACGGTGTTCGACCACGCGCCGGAAGGGCCGGAGTGGTTCTGGGACCCGCTGTTCTATCCCTTGTGGGAATCGCTCGGGTTATCGGATGCACTCACCGTCAATTACCTCACCCGTCTCTTTCTCGACCCAGAGCCGCTAAGGCCATACTCCCTCGCACAGGTCGCTCAGGGAATCTGGTTTCTCATTGGCGAATCATCTCCTGCCCAGCCCAGCTACGCCCTCATCCGGCCGGAGGTGGCTCTGCAGCAAAGGGTCAACTGTATACATTCCATGGCGGAATTCTTTCGCCGTTTCGTTGCCCCGGCTGCGCCGGCAACGGCTCAAACCGACTCCGACCCTTTTCACATCGCCTGTTACATGTGGTGGGACATTTTTCCCAGCTACGGCGGAGCGAACGCGGGGGAACCGGCAATCCACGAGGCTTGCCTCCAGGTGATGGAGAAAGTTCTTCTGCTGGCGTCGGAACTCTGTCAGATCAGCGCCCTGCACGGCCTGAATCACTGGCACCTTCACTATGCTAGTCAAACCGAGCGGATCATTGACAACTTCCTTGCAAGTAGCCGCGGCATTACACCCAGGATTCGGGAATACGCGATGCATGCACGCAGGGGAATGTGCCAGTGAGCGTTCCGGGGCAAGGGAAATAAAAGGGCGGCCCGCAGGCCGCCCCGTTCGCTGACTACCGACTCCTGACTCCTGGCTCCCGCTTCTACGTTCCTTCCGACCAGCTCGCCAGGTACTCTTCCTGCTCGGGCGTGAGCCGGTCAATCTTGATGCCCATGGATTCCAGCTTCATGCGGGCCACACGCTTGTCCAGATCTTCAGGGACGGCGTACACCACTTTCTGCAGCTGGTTGTAGTTCTTCACCAGGTACTCCACCGAGAGCGCCTGGTTGGCAAAGCTCATGTCCATCACCGCCGCCGGGTGGCCCTCTGCCGAGGCCAGGTTGATGAGGCGGCCTTCGCCCAGCAGATTGATCTTGCGCCCATCCTTCAGCGAGTACTCCTCCACGAAGGGCCGGGTGGTGCGCTTCGACGACGACATGCGCTCCAGCGCCGGAATGTCAATCTCCACGTTGAAGTGGCCGGAGTTGGCCACGATAGCGCCGTCCCTCATCAGTTCGAAGTGTTCCTTGGCCAGCACATTCTTGTCGCCGGTGACGGTCACGAACACGTCGCCCAGTTTGGCCGCTTCTACCATGGACATCACGCGGAAGCCGTCCATTACCGCCTCCAGGGCGCGGGTGGGTTCAATCTCCGTGATGATCACTTCTGCGCCCATGCCGCGCGCGCGCATGGCCAGGCCGCGTCCGCACCAGCCATAGCCGGCAACCACGAATTTGCTGCCCGCCAGCAGGATGTTGGTGGCGCGAATCACGCCGTCCACGGTGGATTGGCCAGTACCGTAGCGATTGTCGAACAGGTGCTTGGTGGCGGCATCGTTGACCGCGATGATGGGATAGCGCAGTACGCCTTCCTTGGCCATCGCCCGCAGGCGGATCACGCCGGTGGTGGTCTCCTCGGTGCCGCCAATGATGGTATCGGCCACATCCAGGCGCTTGGTCAGCACGCAGGTCACCAGGTCTGCGCCATCGTCCATGGTGATGTGCGGCTTGTGGTCCAGCGCGGCGGTGATGTGGCTGTAGTACGTCTCATTGTCCTCTCCCTTGATGGCGAACACGGGAATACCGAAGTCGCGCACCAGGCAGGCCGCCACGTCGTCCTGGGTGGAGAGTGGATTGGAGGCGCAGAGTGAAACCTCAGCCCCGCCATCGCGCAGGCAAACCGCCAGGTTGCCGGTTTCCGCCGTCACGTGCAGGCAGGCGGAGATGCGGATACCCTTCAGGGGCTGGTTTTTGATGAATTCCTTGCGGATAATCTGCAGCACCTTCATGGACTGGTTGGCAAAGTCCAGACGCTTGCGTCCAAGATCGGCCAATTCAATATTTTTAATATCGCAGGGCACGGAAGTGGGTGTGGTAGACATAAGCTCCTTACCTACAACTATGAATTAACGCAACCCGGTGGGGCTAGCGGACACAATCCTGCCCGCAAAAAATCACGCCTATCAGGATAAAGGAAAGGCAAGGGGAATTGAAGGGGCGCTATTTGGCGCCCCTCAGCCTTTCTTGCCGCTCTTACTTTTTCACCGCGTGAGCCGGCTCGCGCGTCTCGCCCAGCCCGGCATCGCTGCGCAGCTTGGCGGCCTTGTCCGTGCGCTCCCAGGTGAAATCGGCATCCGGCCGGCCGAAGTGTCCGTAAGCTGCTGTCTTCTTGAATATGGGCCGGCGCAGATTGAGCGACGTAATAATGCCCTTGGGTGTCAGGTCGAAATTGGCGCGCACTAGTTCCTGCAGCGTCTCCGGCCCCACCTTGCCGGTGCCGAAGGTATCCACCAGCACGCTCACCGGCTCGGCCACGCCGATGGCATAAGCCACCTGCACCTCACAGCGCTCCGCCAACCCGGCGGCCACCACGTTTTTGGCTACGTAACGCGCCATGTAGCAGGCGGAACGGTCTACCTTGGTCGGATCTTTGCCGCTAAAGCAGCCGCCGCCGTGACGGCCCATGCCGCCGTAGGTGTCGACAATAATCTTGCGTCCGGTCAGGCCCGTATCGCCCATGGGGCCGCCCACCACAAAGCGTCCGGTGGGATTGATGTGGTACTTGGTATCGGCGTCGAGCATATGGCTGGGAATTACGGCCTGGATCACGTGCTTGAGAACATCGGTGCGGATCCTGTTGTTGTCTACCAGCTCTGAGTGCTGGGTGGAAATGACCACAGCGTCCACACGCATAGGTTTGTGATTGTCGTCGTATTCCACCGTGACCTGCGACTTGCCATCCGGCCGCAGCCACTCCACTTCGCCACTCTTGCGGACTTCCGCCAGCCGGTGCGTCAGCTTGTGCGCCAGCATGATGGGCGTCGGCATGAGCTGGTCATTTTCATTGGTGGCATAGCCGAACATCATGCCTTGATCGCCTGCCCCGCCGGGGTCTACGCCCTGGGCAATGTCAGGCGATTGCTCGTGAATCGAGGAGATCACCGAGCAGGTGTTGCAGTCGTAGCCGTAGGTGGCATCGGTATAACCGACCGCGCTGACGGTGCCGCGCACGATAGCGGGGAAATCCACATAGGCATTGGTGGTAATTTCACCCGCGATGAAGGCCAAGCCGGTAGTCACCAGGGTCTCGCAGGCCACGCGGCTATAAGCATCGTCGGCCAGGCAGGCATCAAGAATCGCATCAGAAATCTGGTCGGCAATTTTGTCCGGATGCCCCTCGGTCACAGATTCTGAGGTGAACAAATAACGTTTTCTGGAAGGCACGCTACAATCTCCTTATCAGGTGGGTATTAATGGAGTTAGCATCCCACGGCGGGCCCGTCTGGGAAAACAGGCTGTTTGAGGGTAGCAGAGCGTGCCAACCTAGGGCAACGGCACGTTCAGCGGATGGAGACTTTTGGGCATCAAGGCGGCCTGAAGCTGGTGCAGACGGAAACGAATTGGCACGTAGGGTGCGGGGGTTACAAAGGTTTGTTGCCCCTGCCTCGAACCGCTGCCTATAATACGCCCACCCCCTTTGCAAGCTCTTGAGGAAGCTGTGATGACCGAGGCCACGGGCACCGAGCGCAAGCGCTATCTCCAGGAACTCAGTATTTTCCATGATGTTGCCAAGGCCCTGACCTCGTCCTTGGACCTGGATTCCATCCTGCAGACCATTATGGAAAAAATGGCGGAATACTTCCGTCCGGATACCTGGTCGCTGCTCATGGTGGACGAAGAGCGGGACGAACTGTACTTCGCCATCGCCGTCGGCGATGCCGCGCAAAGCCTTAAAGATATGAGGCTTAAGGTAGGAGAGGGGATTGCCGGCTGGGTCGCCCGCCACGGTGAAGGCTTGGTTGTCCCTGATGTTTACAACGACCAGCGCTTCGCCCGCCGGGTTGACGAAATGACTAAGTGGGAGACGCGCTCCATCATCTGCCTCCCCCTGAAATCCAAGCATCGGGTGCTCGCTGTTATCCAGTTGATCAACGTCAACATGGAAGGCTTTGGGGAAAACGAACTCTTCTTCCTGCAGGCCCTGTGCGATTACGCCGCCATTTCCATTGACAACGCCAAGGCGGTGGAAAAGATCCAGGAACTCACCATTACCGATGACTGCACCGGCCTGTACAACGCCCGCCACCTCTACCAGATGCTGGACGCTGAGGTTTACCGCTCAGCGCGGTTCGGCCACGAATTCACGGTGCTGTTCATTGACCTCGACCACTTCAAGCAGGTGAACGACACCCACGGGCACTTGGTGGGAAGCAAGCTCCTGGCTGAGGTGGGCAACGCGATCAAAGAAAACCTGCGGCTGATTGATTCCGCCTTCCGCTACGGTGGCGATGAATTCGTTGTTCTGTTGCCGCAGACCGGCAAAGACCAGGCCCTGATCGTCGCCAAGCGGTTGCGCGACCTGTTCCGCGGCAGCGCCTTCTGTGCCCCCGAAGGGCTGAATCTGAACGTCCGCGCCAGCATGGGCCTGGCCACCTTCCCTGGTGACGCGCAGACCGCGCACGACATCATCCGCCAGGCCGACGAGATGATGTACGCGGTGAAGAACACCACCCGCGACAACATCAGCGTGGCCCAGCGCGGCGTAGTGAAGTAAACCAGTTGCCAGTGGTCAGTGGCCAGTTGTCAGTTCCTGGTTAGAACATCCTTCCACTTCTCATCCTGAGCTTTCCACTTTGTCATCCTGAGCGCAGCGAAGGACCTGCTTTCCTCATCCTCTTTCTCCTTGTCATCCTAAGGCAGCGCCGGCCGCGCTTGCGCGGTGAGCGCAACAAAGGACCTGCTTTTCCTCATCCCCCAAAAGAGAAGCCATCTTGCCCCGAAAGCCTGCCCTGAGCTTGCGGAAGTACATCTCGCGTGCACCTGTGAGCGAATCCAATTCCGACATGGTTCGTATCAGGGCATGACTTTCAGTCATGCCGATAAGATCCAACCTAAATTCGCCTTTAGGCGCCTGAAATCGGCGCTCCCAATCCTACTTTCCCGATTCCGTCGGCCGCGTGAACGAGATATTCAGGCCGGTGGTCAGAATGATGTCGTTTTTCTTCTTTCCTAACGGCGGGTTGGTTACATACACGTCGCTGACCGAATTCTGCCATCCCAGCCACTTGCTGATTTTGGTCACCGTGCCGAAATCGAATGTGCCGCGGTACTCGCCCAGATCGCTCAAATCGGGGAAAAAGCCTAGCTTCTGCGAAAGCAGCGTGCTGGCGCCCAGCTTGTGGGCCAACTCTTCTCCAAGAATGGCGGCGGGAAAGTTACGCGTGAACGTAGTGTAGGCTTCGTGCGTGTAATTCAGGCCGGCCAGAAGATCGAGCGTGGTGGACGGCGTGTTAATGGCATGCAAACCGAGGCCGCCGCCCAGAACAGACCGCAGATCTAAGTTCTGCAAGTCGTCGGTAGCAAAATCCGCGCTGCCAAAACCGAACAGACGCGGGTTGAGGTCATGGTCGTATCTGGTTCCGCCCCGAATCGCGTTCGCTGTCGTGCTTGGGATCGCCCCGGGCGCATCGTTGGTGGCGTACACCGAGGTGGCGTACAAGCCGAGTTTGTCGTGCAGTGTCTTGCGGTCAGCAGTGAAACTCAGCGCCAGGTTCTTGCTTTCACTGTTGCCCCGAGTAAGGGCGAACCCGAAATTGGTGCCGCCCTCCCAGTTCTGCAGCAGCCCTGGATGCTGCGCCTGATCCCAGGCGGTTTGCTCCGTTTCGCCGCGGATCAGCGACACATCCGCCTTAGACACGGGCACCGCTTGCCCGTTCGCCTGCCGCACCACCCAACTGCCATCCTGCGCGGCGACATTCCCCGTCAGCGTGCGCCCATCCTTCGTCTGCACATGCAGCGGCGCGCTCGAGGATAGACTTTGCACCGCCGCCCACTTGATGGTCACCGGACCGGCATAATCCGTGTTCAGCACCAGCTCTTTCTCATCCGACTTTACGATGGTGCCGCTCAGCCGATCGCCATTCTGCAGCGCAATCTGGTCGGCATTGGAGCTGATACAAAAAGCGGCGGTACAGCACAAGAGCAGCAGACAATGGCGCATATCAATTTCCTCCCATGCTTGAATTCGGGTAACGAGTGCGAGTCGTTGCTTGCCATGGTCCAGCGAAGCACGTGATTCTATTCGAATCGGGGAAGGATTGCTTCCGAGCGCCACCTTTTCGTAAGGAGACCTATTTAACGCGGAAGAACAAGAGGCCTAATTGTGGGGCCGGGTCTGCAGTATCGGGGGCTGGGTGCTGGCGGGCTTGGCTGCGGCGGGCGCCGGCTTCCAGGCCAGCGGATTGGCGGGCGCGTTGGGGTTTACGCCAAAATCCCACACGTACAGGTTCATTTCCTTCGGACTAAGCATCTCCACCACGGCATATTCGCCCGGCTGCAGGTCGGCGCCGGGCGTCACCTTCACCCAGTTGCCGATGAGGCGTTCGAAAGTCGAGGGCACGAATTTCTGCTCCTGGCTGACTTTCCCATAGACCGCGATCTTCAGATTCCCCAGCACCCGCTTGTCCTTCTTTTGCTCCAGGCGCACCAGACGGTAGGGCTGAGCAGGGGCCGCATCAGCCTCCTTGCCTTTTTCCTTCTTGGCGTCTTTCGTCTGCGTTGCCTTTTCGGCTTCCTGGGTCTTCTGCTGCAGAACGGCGTCGGCCGGTTGGTCGGGCGCCATGTTCACAAAGATCACTGGCCGGCTCTGGTGCACCTGCACCGGGGCGTGCTCTCCGGGCAGTTCAATAGATTGCTTGGCCGAGGCCAGGGGATTAATGGCCGCGCTCAGAACATTGCGCTTGATGTTTTTGTTCAGGTCGCCGGCATCCTGCTGCAATTCCAGCAATTGCGGCTGGCCCTGGTAAGCATCGAGCACAAACACACCTTCGAAATCGGGCAAGTTCAGGCCAGGGGCGGCCTGCGGCGTGGGCGCCTCATCGGCGGTATCAACCTTCAGCTCTTCGTCCACCTGCTTCTGAATTTCGGGCGGCGGCGCACCCGCTACCCGGGCCTGGTTGTACTTCTTCGTGGCATCCCAATCTATCAGCGAGTTGGGCATCTCTTCCCAATCGTTGCGTTCCGCACTGTAGTAGCGCACGCGGTCACCCTTGACTTCCCACTTGGTAACGGCCTGGTAGGAGCCATCCTTCAGGATCAGCCGTTTGGATAGTTGTTGCGCCTGAGCGGTCGCAAACAAGGCGAGGGTCAACAGGGTCGCGGCCGCCAGCGAACACCATCTCCGCATAGTACGTATTATCTCGCGTTCAGGAATTCTGTGCTGGTTAGATGCGCTGGCCGGCCTGCAAGTAACCAAATCGGCGGTCGAGTACAATAAGCGGGCAAAAACAGCACTTAGGGAAGCTCTGATTAAGTTCATCTCTGTCATCCCGAGCGAAGCAGAATTGCCTCTTTTTTAGGCAATTCTGCGGAGTCGAGAGCCTGCCCTGAGCTTGCCGAAGGAGACCTTGCGTTTTTTGTGTCGCACTTATCAGAGGTTTCCTTAGCAATTGCAACTTAGCACTTAGCCCCTAAAGTTTTGGAGCGACTCCCATGAAGATACCCCTCCGGCTCTCTATGATCCTTGGCGTCTGCATGCTCCCTGGTCTTGTGTGGTGCGGATCCGGTCCAAACCCCGCGCCGCCTGCCCCGCCTTCCCCAGCAGAAGATGGCACCATGCCGGCCCTCACAGCGATTGCCGGCCAAGGCATGATGAACACCCATGCCTACGATGAACTCGAAGACCTGAGCGACAACATCGGCGGACGCCTTACCGGCTCGCCTCAGGCGGCCAAGGCCATCGAGTGGGGACAGGAACGCATGCGCGCCATCGGCTTGAGCAACGTGCACGCGGAAAAGTGGCAGTTGTCGCACGGCTGGACCCGCATTTCCGCCGCCGCCGAGCTCACCGCTCCCATCCAGCACAAGCTTAGCGTGGATTCCATGGGCTGGGTCGGCTCCACGCCTAATGGCGGAGCGGAGGGCGAGGTGGTGCCTGTCAACATGTACCAGCTCGACCAGGAAATGAAAGACAACAGCGGTAAATGGGGCGGCAAGGTGCTGCTCATGACGGAAAAAGGCGAAAAGCCCGGCCGCGAGGAGATGATGAAGCTGTTCGGCAAGTTCGGCCCCTTCCTGAAGGCTGCTTATGCCGCGCATGCCATCGGCGTGATTGGCGGGCAAGGCGGCTCCATGGCCCAGGGCATGCACCTGACACACACAGGCGCGCTGGGCTTCGATACCTATTACGACATTCCCGTGGTCAGCATGATTGCCGAGGACCAGGAACAGCTCCAGCGCTTCCTGGATCATGGCAAGACGGTGCGCGTGAAGCTGGATGTGCAGAACCGGGTGAGCGGGCCGGTGGAGAGCGCCAACGTTGTCGGCGATATTCCGGGAACGGAACATCCCGAGCAGGTGGTGGTCATCGGCGGGCACCTGGATTCCTGGGACCTGGCCGAAGGCACCACGGATGACGGCGTGGGTGTAGCCACCACGCTGGGCGCCGCCGAAGCCATCCTCAAATCAGGCCAGCGCCCCCGCCGCACCATGCGCTTTGTGCTCTTCACCGGCGAAGAGCAGGGCCTGTTGGGCTCACTCGCCTACACAAAGACACACAAAGACGAGATGAAGAACCATGTAGGCGCCGTCATCCTGGATAACGGCCAGGGGCCGGTCGTGAGCCTCAACCTGGGCGGTCGCGATGACCTGATAGCCGCGGTGCAGAAGTTCACGGACTCGGTGAAGGCCTTTGGTGACGTCAAGGTGGATGACCGCACGGTGTTCGGCACCGACGCCGGCCCTTTCATTCTGGCGGGATTGCCGGGCATCAACATGGGCCAGGACTCGCCGGAGTACAAGTTCACCCACCACTCAGCCGTGGACACCTTCGACAAGGTCAAGCCCGACCTGCTCACCCGTGACAGCACGCTGATGGCGCTGACCGCGTTCTGGATCGCCGACCGGCCCGACCGACTGGCCAGCCCCTGGTCGCCGCAGCAGACCGCCGCCATGCTGACCAAAAAGCACGAGGACACCATCCTGAAGATGTTCGGCATGTGGCCGTTTGGGGACCTGGGCGGCAGCGCGGCGGAGAAAACCAAGTCCGGCGGAAACTAAAACCTATTTCACCGCCGAGACGCCGAGGTCGCCGAGGAATCTGTTTCTAGTATTCTTGATTTTTTTCTAAGGCTTTCTCTGCGCTCTCTGCGTCTCGGCGGTGAACAAACTAATCGAAGTTGTTCTTCTTCCCCTTGCGCACGTAGGCCACGGTGTCTCCGATGTGGTTCCGGCTGTGCACGGCTTTTTTCTTCGCCAGGTGCGCGAACATCTGAATGCCAAATCCGCCATCCAGGTCGTTGGTAATGCGCTGCCTCCACGGCCGCCGCACAATCTGCGTGGTCAGCCGACGCGTCGTGCGCGGCTGGGTCATGATGTGATCGGCCAGCTGGTAAGCGCGTTCGACCAGCTTGGCCCGCGGTACCACTTCATTCACCATTCCGTATTCCAGCGCTTTCTTAGCATCAATGGCTTCGCCGGTCAGCAGCGCATAAGCCGCCCGCTTCACGCCCAGCAGTTCCTGGAAGCAGCAATGGATGCCATCGCCGGGAACCGAGCCGATGTCATAATGCAGGTCATAGATGATGGCGTCTTCGCTGCAGATGGTCAGGTCGCACATCAGGCAGATTTCGGTGTGGAACCCCGGGCCGTTGAGTACGCCGATGGTGGGAATTTCCAGGTCGTTAATCAGAGCGCTCACGTTGATGCGGCCATCCTTGTAGGCGTACTCATACGCCCAATAGGCAAGGTCCTCCTCTTCCAGCTTGAATCCGTTGCTGTCGGAATCCATCATGAATTCGTCGCCCGAGCCGGTCAGGATGAGGATTTCGTTTTTGGGATCGGCCCCGATGGTCTTCAGCATCTGCCCCAGCGAGCGGTGGTTCTCTACGCTCAGTTGAATAGGCCCTCCCCGGGTGTGCGCCTGCACCAGAAGCACGCCGTCGTCGCGGCGCTCCAGCTTGTAATGCTCCTTGAACCGCTCTTTGTATTCCTCAAATTCGGGAGTGCGGATGAAAGCCATGTGTGATTCCTTCCTCGCAAGCAAGTGGTTTTAGAACGGCCTCAAACAGGCGCATAGGCGCCGGGAACGCTTTCCACCACCGGCGCGATAGGCACCGGTCCGCCAACGCCCAAACCGCGCCAGGCAACATCGAGGATGTTTTGCGTGCTCAGGCCATAGCGCTGAAAGAGGAATTCGCGGCTGCCGGATTCGCCAAACACGTCGGCAATGCCGATTCGCCGCAGGGGCACGGCCAATCCCGCTTCTGCCAGCGCCTCAGCCACGGCCGAGCCCAGCCCGCCGATGACGTTGTGGTTCTCGGCGGTTATTGCCATGCGGCTGTGGCGAGCCGCCGCCACGATGGTTGTTCCGTCCAGCGGCTTGATAACCGGAACATTGAGCACCGCGGCGCTCATGCCGTGGCTCTCCATCACCTGCGCGGCCGCCAGGGCGGCGGGAATCATCATCCCGGCCGCGATAATGCAGACCTGGCTGTGATCCTTGCCAGTCAGGACCTGGGCCCTATTCAAATCCAGGCGATGCTTCTCATCGAAAATAATGGGCGTTTCGCCGCGCTTAAGCCGCATGTACACCGGCCCGGGTCGATCGGCGATTGCCGCTACGGCTTGCCGCACCTCCACCGCGTCGGCAGGCTCTACCACCGTCATGTTCGGCAGGGCGCGCATGAGGGCCAAGTCGTCAATCGCCTGATGACTGGGGCCTCCCGGGCTCGACAGCCCGGGCATAAACCCCACGATTTTTACGTTCAGCCTGGGATAGGCGATGGACATGGCCACCTGGTCGAAGCAGCGGCGGGTGCAGAACACGCCAAAGGTGTTCACGAACACCACGTGTCCGGCGCGCGCCAGGCCGCCGGCAATGCCCATCATATTGGCTTCGGCCATGCCCACATTAATGAAGCGCTCGGGTATGGCATCGCGAAAAATGTCGGTTTCGGTCTGGCGGGTGAGGTCGGCGCCCAGGCAGATGATTTCAGGCCGCTTGTGCGCC
>Ga0075436_100003158_pt1 | contig 11298 bp, 20 predicted proteins | sample RhiMethybrSRZTD5_FD_75303 | JGI IMG/M metagenome (GOLD analysis project Ga0075436, IMG submission 75303) | Populus rhizosphere microbial communities from Tennessee, USA - Rhizosphere MetaG P. TD hybrid SRZTD5 | ecosystem: Host-associated > Plants > Roots > Rhizosphere > Soil | place: USA... | reverse complement strand
TGGTACGGGCGTGGCGGCCTGGCGTTCGTCCACGGCCCCAGCTTCGATCGGGGCGGCACCTTGCGGCCCGGCCTCAACCTGGTCCGCAACGACACGGGCGCCAACGAGCCACTCGTCCCAGCCCGCGGCGCCGCCGTGCAGATCACCGAGGCCCACTTCCACGACGCCGTGGACTACGACGCGTTCCTCCAGCGGACCTCCTGGGCAGTCCGGGCAGGGCGGCTGTGACCGTCACCCTCACCGCCGACGACGGCACCGTCCTCGAGTTGGACGACTGTGCGGCCGGCTACCTCGTCCAGTCCGTCGACATCGGCGGGCCAGAGGTCCGGGCCGTGACCGACCCCCGCACGATGGCGGACGGCGTAGTCGACCGCACCCGCTACGTCGGCGCCCGGGCCATCACCATCGGCCTGCGGCTCGCGGAAGACCCGACCACCCGGCTCGCCCTGCTCGACGCCCTGGCGCCGTTCCTCCACCCCGGGCAACGGTCCTGGCTGTCGATCGCCCGGGAACCTGAGGCTGCGCCCCGCATGTACCGGGTGCGGGCCGACGACTGGTCCCAGCCCTGGGAGCGGCCCATGGACCTGGCGATGTCGGTCTCGTGGCGCACGACCGGCACGCCGTTCTCCGTCTCCGCTGACCTGCACGCCGTCACCCTGGTGCCCTCCACGGCCGCCGGTTCGGGCCGGGCGTACAACGAGGCGCTCATCTCGGGCACCACCTACGGCCGCCAGTACGACCGCACCTACCCTGCCGCTGCCACCTCCGTCGCCCCGGTCGTCAACGCCGGCTCCGCCCCCGCGGAGTGGACCGCCACTGTCTGGGGGCCGATCAACGGCTTCACCCTCCAGAACCTGACGACCGGCGACCAGCTTGCGTTCCCCACGCTCAACGTGGCAGGCGGCACCAACGTCGTCATCGACTCCGCCACCCACACCGTGCTGGCAGGCGGAGACCCTGGCTCGTCCAGGTACTCGTACATCGACTTCGCCCACTCGACGTGGTTCCGGCTGGCCCCCGGCCTCAACCGGATGACCGTCACGTCCTCCACGTCCTCCGCCCCGTCGCAGACGACGGTGGCCTGGCGGGACACCTACATGACCTGAGGGAACCATGACCCTGTACCCGCCGCTCTGGGCGCAGAACACCAAATACCCTGCGACGCTGGACCGGCTGGTGTTCTCGGCCACCTTCGACGGAGGGGTCATCGGCACCGCCGACCTCAGGGTTTCCCAGCGGGCCGCCGGCGCCTCGATGTCGGTCGACATCGCGGCCGGACGGGTGGTCGTTCCAGGGCCGTCGGGCAACTACCTGTGCAGTTCCGACGCCATCGAGAACCGGGCCATCGCCCCGGCCCCGGCGCAGAACACCTCACGCTTCGACCTCGTGTGCGCCACCGTCACCGACAACCAGGCGACCGGCCAAGGCGACCCCGCGGTGGCCGCCACTTGGGACATCCAGGTCATCACCGGCACGCCCGCCGCATCCAATCCCCAGGCGCCGGCCCTGCCGGCCAACTCGGTCGCCCTGGCCCGGGTGTCCGTCACCGCCACCACGGCCTCCGTCCTCGACGCCGCCATCCGCGAGGCACGCTCGGCAGCCATCCGGCCGGCGCTCGGCCTCCTCGCCAGCGTGTCGACCACCGCCGACTACTCCGCCTCCTCCAGCAGCTACACCGCGCTGCCGGGTGGCTCCGTCAGCCTGACCGTCATCGGCCACCGCTACATCTGGTTCACGTGGGGCGGTGTCCACGTCGGCTCCGTGGCCGGCGCCATCACCGACGGCTACGTGCAGGTCAACGGGACCAACGTCCCCCGCACCTACGTCACCAACCGGGCCAACGCGGCAGGCGGGCCAGGCCAGAACAGCAAGGCCGGCTTCGGGTGGGCCGTGCTCGACCCTGGCGTCTACACGGCCCGCATGGTCGGCCGTGACCAGTTCTCCGGGCCGTCCACGTGGCTCGCGGGGTGGACGCTCAACTGCTTCGACCAGGGCGCCGCGCCCGCCGCCACGCCCCCGCTGATCGCCGCCCCCTGAGCGTGTGGCACTTCTCCCTCATCCGCTCCGACACGGGCGCGGTGCTCAACGACCTGAACGACGCCGTTGATCGGCGCATCTCCTTCAAGCTCAACCAGCCCACCGAGTTCACGTTCAAGGTCGCCGGCACCTCCGAGACCGCCCGCGCCCTCGGCACCCTCACCACCGACATCTACATCGCCTGGGACGCCCTGCTGCTGGCCCGGTGCCGCGTCGGCTCCACCACCGACACCCTCGACGAGAACGACCACCAGGTGGACGTGTCGGCCCTGGACTACGTGGCGCTCCTCGACCGCCGCTACGCCCACCAGGCCATCTCCTACACGGCCCAAGACCTCACCTTCATCGCCTGGGACCTCATCGACTACACCCAGCGCCGCGACCCCGCACCGGCCGGCGACTGGGGCATCACCCGGGGCCTGACCGCCGTCACCGCCAACGTCAACTTCGCCGTAGCGGACGGCAAAAAGCTTGGCGAGGCCATAGCCGACGTGCGCAACACCTTCCCCGAGTTCGACTACGAGATCGACGGCGCCCTCAAGTTCAACTGCTGGGCCATGCGGGGCACGCAACGGGACTTCGCCCTGGAGTACGGCGGCAACGTCTCCCAGATCACCCGCACCGTCGACACCGCCAACTACGCCAACCGGGTGCGCCAGTCGGGCGCCGACGGCCTGGCTCCCGCAGTACGCCAGGCGTCCGACCTCGCCACCCGACCCGAGAAGCGCATCGAGGCCCAGGAAGGCAACACCGACCTCGCCAACACCGCCCTCATCGGCTGGGCCGCCGACGCCTACCTGCAACGCCACGGCACCCTGTACGCCACCTACACCTGCAAGCTCAACCCCGCGGCCGGCTGGGACCCCACCCAGCTATGGCTCGGGGACCGGGCCTGGGTCGTCATCGACTCCGGCCGGCTCGCCGTCCAGACCCTGGAGCGGGTGTTCCAGATCGACGTCGAGGTCGGCAACGACGGCCAGACCGACACCTCCGTCAGCTTCGGCGACTTCCAAGAAGACATCCTCGCCATGTTCCACGCCGTGCCCGCGTCGCTGGAGCAGATCAACAGGCGGTGAAACGCGGTTCCGCCCCTGCGAGAGGTGGAGCCAGACCCGCAGGGGCGGAGTGCCGATGGACGGACGCATGGTCCGACAGCTCGCCGCGGACCCTACCCCGAAGGAGCCAGCCATGACCACCCCTGACACCCCCGAGACCGAGCCGGAAGAGGCCCAGCCCGTGGAGACGCCACCCGTCGAGGACCCGCCCGCCGGTTCACCGTCGCCGTGGGACAACCCCGCGCCGGAGGAGCCTGATGAGCCAAGCACCGCCTGACGACGACGACACCCTCGACGGCATCTGCGACCTCGACGCCGAGATGGCTCCAGAGACCGCTGACGAGGACGTGGACGCGCTGGTGCTCTACGCCGACACCCAGTTCGATGACCCGACCGCCGTCGAGGCAGCCGAGGCAGCGTGGAACGAACTGTTCGGGGGAGACGGCTGATGGGCTACGACACCGGCATTGCCAGCCGGTTGCGCGCTGCGGGCCTGCGAGTGAGCGAGGTTTCGGGTTGGCAGAGCCGCGGGTCGTCGTCGTTCACGCCCCGCGGCTCGGTCAACCACCACACCGCCGGCTCAGCGTCCGGCTCCGCTCCGTCGCTCAACACCTGCATCTACGGCCGACCCGACCTCGCCGGTCCGCTCTGCAACGTCATGCAGTCCCGCGAACCGGACGGCAACGACATCGCCTACGTCATCGCCGCCGGCCGCGCCAACCACGCTGGCGAAGGTGGCTGGCGGGGCATGTCCGGCAACTCGACCGTGTACGGGCTGGAGATCGAACACACCGGCACCTCCACGCTCTCCGAAGGCCGCCAGCGCATCGCCGCCCGCATCCACGCCGCCATGTACCAGGGCGCCGACGTCGGCATGGTCTGCCAGCACTACGAGTGGGCCAGCGGCCGCAAGATCGACGCCGCCACCAACGTCAACGGCAACACCTTCCGCCAGTACGTGGCCGACGCCCGCGCCGGCCGCGGCCCGACCCCCGCACCCGAACCGCCTGACGACGAGGAGGACGACTTGATCATCTTCACCAGTTCCGGCAAGCCCCAGTACGCCCTGAGCGGCGGCAAGGCCGCAGGCATCAAGTCCGCGACCGACAGCACCGCCATCCAGAAGCTGGCCGCCTACAAGGGCATGGTCACGCTCAGCAGCGGCACCTACGACGAGTGGATTCGCAAGTTCCGCGACGGGGCGACGGGCGCTTGACCTGCCGCTGCCAGGGCCGCTGCCGGTGCGTGCCTCGCTGCCCCATCTGCAACACGCCGTGGATGGCGTGCGGGCCGCACGAACCGATCCCCACCCCCGAGGAACGGGAGGGCACGTGAACCTGTACCAGGCGTTCTGCCGGCTCGGCGCTGGCACTGCCACGTTCGGCGCCGCCCTCTTGCCGCTGGTCGACCGCTCGCCCAACAACTGGGAGCGGTCGTTCGGCGTCGTCGCCGTGCTGGCCGGCCTGGTCCTGGTGGTCTCCGTCGTGCGGGAGCTGCGGCCTCGGGTGGTGGACTACGCCGCCACCCTCGCCGCGTTCCTGCTGTTCACGGACGGCTGGGAGTCGATCCTGTCGCACGAGCAGCGCACGCCGTCCATCTGGCGCACGGTCCTGCTCACGTGGGCCGGCGCCGTGATGGCCCTCGCCGTCATGTACGACGCCAAGCGCCAGGAGCGGGCGCCCGGGTGAGTTGGGACCAGTTCATCTCCGGGTGCCTGTCCCTGTGCCTCATCGCCCTGGCCCGGATCATGGACCGCTGGCTACCGCCCAGCCACCCCGCGAAAGTGACCGGAGAGGGGCCTCCTGCGCCCGCTCCTGCGCCCGGACCGCCGTCCGTGGGTAATGCCCCACCCGACCCGAACGGCGCCGCCTAGGCCACCAAGGAGCGGCTACCCTCGGCCGGGGTCGGCGGGCAGGCTCCCGCACGGTGTCTTCCCCAGCGGCACCCCTGCTGGTCAGAGCCGCGCCGGCCCCAACCAGACCCCAGACGCAAAACGTGCCCCGGCCCGCCTCCCAGTGGACCGGGGCACTTGCGCGTCCGGCCGGACAACCGGGGCCGTTGCGACGTACAGCCTCGGCATGAAGCGTCGCGTGACCGTGTGGGTGCCCCCGGAGCAGGCCCGGCTAGGTACCCGCCACCTCAACCTCAACTGGCACAAGCCCCGCAACCGCGCCGAGTGGCGCAAGGCCCAGCGCCACGGGCGCGTAGTCCCCTCGATGTCCACCCCGACCTGGACGTATAGGCCGGTACTAGGCGGCTAGACTTCTGCCAGTAGAAAGCTAGTAGCCTAGTACCTATGACACCGCTCCAAACCGCCACATCGTTGGCACAAGTGCATCCAATCGAACTGGCTCGGGCAGAGCAGGCGAAGCGCCGGCTCCGGGCCTTGCTGTACGCCCGCGTCTCACACGACCCCCGCAAGCGCGGCAAGTCGGTCGGCCAGCAGGTCTACGAGATGACCGACTGGGCCGAGGTCGAGGGCTGGGACATCGCCGGCACCCTGCGGGAGACAGACCGATCGGCCAGCCAGTACGCCCGCCGCAGCCGCGACCTGTGGGCCGAGGTCGCCGGGCTACTTGCCTCGGGCACGGTCGACATCCTGGTCGCGTGGGAGGTCAGCCGGGCGACCCGTGACATGGAGGACGGCGTGAAGCTCGTCCGCCTGTGCAAGCGCCACGGCGTCCTGTTCGGCTACGCCGGGCGGGTGTATGACCTCAGCGACCCGCTGGACGAGCACCGCGTCCTGGCGGACATCAACGACGCCCAGAAGGAGTCCGGCATGACGAGCCTGCGGGTGAGGCGAGACCAGCGCCGCGCCGCCGCCAACGGCCGGCCGATGGGCCGCGTCCCCTACGGCTACCGGCGGCTGTACGACCGCGAGACCGGCGACCTGCTGGGCCAGGTGGAGCACCCGGACGAGGGGCCGGTTGTGCGGGAGATGGCTCGCCGGTTCGTGGCGGGCGACAGCGCCCGGGGCATCGCCCGCGACTTGAACGGCCGCGGCCTCCTGCCCAAGCCGACCCTCCGCCACCACGACGACGGAACCGTCGACACCGTGCAGACCGAGTGGACCGCCCAGTCAGTGCGCCGTGCCCTCCGCAACCCGGCCTACCGCGCCCAGCGCGTCCACCAGGGCAACGTGGTTGGCGCTGCGGACTGGCCGGCTCTCATCGACGGGGACCAGGCCGCCCAGATCGACGCCCGGCTCGATGACCCTGCGAGGCGTGCCTACCGGGAACCGACCGACCCCAAGTGGTTGCTGACCGGCATAGCCCGGTGCGGGGCGTGCCTCGCCAAGATGGGCCGGGCCAGGGGCGGCCACCGCCGCCGCCACGTCTACACCTGCTTTGCTTGCGGGCGCGTAGTGCGAGATCTGGAGCGGGTGGACGCCTACGTCACCGACCTTGTCGTGACCAAGCTGGAGCGGGACGACATCGGTCAGGACGACCCCGCCGACCTCGTCCCGGCGGCTGCCGCTGCCAAGGCGCAAGAGGCCGCCCTCCAGAGCCAGTTGGACGAGGCCCTGGCCGCGAACCTCGCGGGCAAGTTGTCCGCGGTCATGCTGGGGCGCATCGAGGCCGACCTCACGCCCAAGATCGCCGCGGCCCGTCGCGAGGGCCGACGGGCCATCGTGCCGGCCGTCGTGGAGGAGTTGGCGGGGCCAGGCGCCAAGGCGCGCTGGAACGCTGCCACGGTCGAACAGCGGCGCGAGGCCGTGCGGTTCTTGGTCAGCGTCACCATCCAGCCCCAGGGTTCGGGCCGGCCGTTCGACAAGGCGACGATCACTGTCGAGCCACGGCTATGACCCTGCGAGGTTCACCACGTAGCGCACCCGGGCGGCTACGCTACCGGCCTACGTCCAGCGCACTCAGAGTGATCAAACGCATGCCCGGGGCGGTGGCGTCGTGAGCGCACCGCATGTGGAGGGACCCCGCAGCCTGCCTGACCTGCGGGAGTGGCTTGTCAACCAGTGGCGGCCCGGGCGCCCGTTCGCGGCGACGGCGCCCGCGACGATCCGGATGCAAGACGACAAGGGCGACCTCGCGGTGGCGGGTGAGCACCTGGCCGACTGGAACCGGGGGGTGCTGGCCGACTCGGCGCTGTGGTGGGTCAGCGAGGAGATGGTCGACCTCATCGAGACGACCAGCGCCGACCTACCGGCCGTCGACCTCAGCCGCCAGCTTCTGCCCTGCGAGGACTGCCTGGTCGTGTTCGCCCGGCCGATCCAAGGCGCCGACGCCGAGTCCGGCGAGCCAATCCTGGTGGACGCGTTCTGCTGGGGTGCCGGCGCCAAGCTGCCCGACTGGGAGACCGGCGGGCACCGCCCAGGCATCATCGCCACGGCCTACCGGCGGGTGCGGTTCGAGGACGGGCTGACCCCCAGCGAGATCGCCCACGCCACCGTCATCGACTCCGTGCGCCAGCAAGGGTTCGTCGGCCCTGGCACCTACACGCTCAAGGGGGAGATGTGGCTGCCGTTGGGCCGCACCGACTGGCGGTTCGGGGACGACTGGTCGGTCCAACTCTCTGACGCCATCACCGCCCAGGCCGCCGCGTCGCTCAGCGAGGACCGGCGGTGGCTGGCGACCCTGTGGCTGCTGGCGACCCAGCCCAACGTGGTCGACCTCACCGACCAGGTTCCCACCCGACCTGAGCGCAGACGGGCGCAGCGCGCCAACCTGAGCGACCCCCTGGTCCGCGTCGTGGCGTTGCGTAGGAGCGTGTACGAGGGGGCCGAGGCGTCACGGGAACCGGGGCCTGGACGCACCTACCGGGTGCGGTGGCCCGTGCGGGCGCACTGGCGCAACCAGGCGTACGGCCCGGGCCGCGCCTACCGCCGGCCCACCCTCATCGCCCCGTACATCAAAGGCCCGGAAGGGGCACCGCTCAAGAAGGGGTCCACAGTCCACGTTCTGAAGGGAGAGCTATGACCATCACGTCCAACGGCTCGGAGGCACCGCCTGCGGTCGAGTGGTACGACACGTTCGTCACGGCCGACAAGCTCGGCCTGACGGGCGCACAACTGCGGCAGCTACGCGACGAGGGCGGGCTGCCGGAGGGCGCGTGGCGCCGGATCACCCGGGGCAAGCGCCGGATGCATGAGTACAACCCGGCGGTCATCGACAAGCTGGCCGTCGCAACCTCTGGGGAGAGCAACGTGGCAGAGCCAGACCACCAGCCGTCGACCGTCGAGATGCGGGAGCGCATGAAGTCCGAGGGGCACCTGATCCCCTTGGCCGAGATCAGCTTGGAGCCGCGGGCGCTGGAAGTGTTGGCGGTCGTGGGCCGGCTGGGCCCAATCGTTGACGAGAGCGGCCGGGTGCGGACCGTGCTCCAAGACCTCATGCCCAACGGCGCCAGCTACTCCAACTCGTCGGTCACCCAGGGGGCGTGGGCGCTGGAGCAGTTCGGGTTGATCAAGCGGGAGATGCGCGGCAAGCGCACGTTCTCGATGTCCATCACCAGCCGGGGCCGCAAGTGGCTGGCCGGCAACCGGGACGAGGTGCCCTACGTGCCCGACACGCGGCACGGCCAGGTCGCCACGGCCAACGGCGACGACCCGCTGGCGCTGTTCGCCGGCCAGAAGCCGGTGGCGGAGGTGGACGCGCCCACCGAGCCGCCCGAGCCGGCGCCGGCACCCCAACCCGAACCGGTGCCCGAGGTGCCGTTCCCGGAGCCGGAGGTCGAGGCCGAGGTCGAGGCCGCCCCGCTACCCCAACAGGTCGGCCTGGAGCGCCACACGCTCCTCCAGTACGCCGCCACCAACGGGCCGGCCGTGATGGCCGAAGCCGTCGACCCCGGGGCCATCGCCGCGGCGCTGCTCCGCCAGACCGTGCGCGTCCTGGCCGACACCGACCTCGCCGCCGTGGTCGCGGAGCGGGACGCCCTGCGAGCGCACGTCGCCACGCTCCAGGCCCACGTCACCTCGTTGACCACCCGGGCGCACGACGCCGAGGCCGCCCTACGCGAGACCCAGGGCGTGCTCCACAACATCGAGAGCCAACTCACCCCGATGCTCACCGGGCAGACCGAGGGGCTGGACTGGCTCGACGCCCGCACCCGCACGGACCTGCTGGTGCTGATCGGAAAGGCTGCCGAATGGGCACGATGACGACCACGTTGGACCGGGTGTACGCGCACACCGAGTACGTGCGCTGCCGCACCTTCGGGCACGCCTGGGAAGAGGTGCCGGTCATGGAGGGCGACGCGTGGGGCCGCCCCCAGTTCTGGCTGCGGTGCGTCCGCTGCTCCACCGAACGCCACGACGTCATCGACGCTGGCTCGGGCAGCCTGGAGGGCCGGGCCTACCAGTACCCGGAGGAGTACCGGCTGGGCCGCGACGAGATGCCGACCCGGGACGACTTCCGGCTGCGGCTGCTGTCCATCGCCGCCGACCTGGCCGACCGGCGGGAGCAGCGCGGCCGGCGCCAGGCGTCGTGACCCGGGCCGTCAAGCCGCGGTGCGGGCTGCTGCTGGTCAAGAGGGAGTACGCCGTACGCTGCCGGCTCAACGCCGACCACGCCGTCGACCACCGCTGGTGGGGTGGCGCCGCCAAGGTCGAGTGGACCGACCGGGGGGTCGTCACTCTGTCCACCACCAAGTCGTGGCTGGAGGGCGCCCGGTACGAGCCGGAGTGGGTGACGTGATCGACTACCCGCTCGGCCCGGTCCAACGACACTGCCTCCTCGTGCTCTCCGTGCGCCGCGAGGCCGTGGTGACCGACTGGGGCGCCTGGTACCCCTACGACGGCAAGCAGGCCGCCCAGGCGCTCTACGGGCTGGCTCGCCGGGGCCTGGTCGACACGGTGCGGATGGAGGGCCGCGCCACACGGGTGTACGCGATCACCGCCGAGGGCGAGGCCCACGTCGACGCGCTCGGCCTGGACGAGGCAGACCTAGATGGCTGACTCACCGCTGGCGGCTCAACACGACCTCCACGGGCACCAGTCCGATGAGCACGAGGTCGGTGATGAGCAGCACGGTCCGGGCGTCGCCGTGGCGCACGAAGATCTCGTACGCCAGGCCGAACAGGCCGAGGCCGAACATGAGCGACCGCCGGATGACCGTCTCAAGGTTGGTGAGGCCGTCCACCTCCCGCAGCGTAGGGCGAGCCGACGGTGAGTGACGTCGTGCGGCCCGACGGCCTGTGGGTGTCGACCCGCTTCGCCACCTTCCTGGTCGTGGTCGACGCCGAGGGCACCATCACCGACGCGCCGCCCATCGTCCGGTGGGCGATCGGCAAGCACGCCGCCGACGTCGTGTGGTGGGCCTACCGCAAGGACCACGACCCCCGGTTCGTCTGGCACCTCACCAACGGCACCAACGTCCCGTGGGGGCCGCCCCCAGACGGCACCATCGACCTGCGAGTGCCACGCCGATGAGGGTCGCCGGCCTGTTCGTTCACGAGCGCCGGCTGTGGGCGGAGGGTGAGCACTGCTCGATGTGCGGTGCCCCCGCCATGCACAAGGTGGAGGAGGAGGGGGCGCGCCCGCAGCGCCACCCGTTCACGGCCTACGTGTGCTGCGCCTGCTTCGCCCGCATCATGGGACCGGTCGCGGCCGACTGGTGCGGCGTCGAATGAGGCGCCGTCGCCACGGCCGCTCCGGCCGGCTGCCCGCCTTCAACGTCACCGTGGCACTCCACGACGGCACCACCGTCGTCGCCACCGCCTACCTGCGCTCGATCACCCACGACGGCACCGCCCTCTACGAGGCCGACCTGCACGACGTGGCGGCCGACGACGTGGAGGGCCTGGCGTCACGCACCCGCCCGCCCGAACACAGCCTGCTCCGGCTGCGGTTCATCAGCGGGCTGCGGTAGCTAGTGCGCCGGCTGGCCGCCCTGGTGGCGCTCGCTCTCGCCGCGTGCGGGGGCTTGAAGGACGACGAGGTTCCGTACACGCCGACCGTAACGACGCCCACGACCACCACGACCACCGTCGGCCCGGCATGAGTGCGCCTCACCAGATGCTGCGGGACGTTCTCGCGGAACGCCACCTCTCGCAGGCTCAACTCGCCGAGATGACGGGCCGTGACCGGCCATGGGTGTCGCGGGTGCTCTCCGGCAAGTACCCGATCGGCCCGTCGTTCGCCCTCGACCTGGAGGCCGCCCTGGGCATCCGGGCCGAATATTGGTGCCGGCTCCAGGCCGACTGGTCCGTCCAACAGGAGCGTGACCGCCGTGCCCGCTGACCAGTGGCGCCCCGA
>Ga0075436_100003152_pt1 | contig 11309 bp, 9 predicted proteins | sample RhiMethybrSRZTD5_FD_75303 | JGI IMG/M metagenome (GOLD analysis project Ga0075436, IMG submission 75303) | Populus rhizosphere microbial communities from Tennessee, USA - Rhizosphere MetaG P. TD hybrid SRZTD5 | ecosystem: Host-associated > Plants > Roots > Rhizosphere > Soil | place: USA... | reverse complement strand
CCTGCGACAATTTCGTGAAATGCCATTATACTGTCACGACAGTGTGTTCTTTGTATACGTTGTGCTCGTGGTATTACAACTAAAGTTGTAATATACGATCATAACGTCATTTTTCACTTTGAGTTACATGGTTTGTGATAAATTTCACAGCCGCCAAGGCCGATTGTCGCGATCTTCATCGCGCCCGGTAATAGGCGTGGGAGCGCGGTTGGTGCGTCCTCCGGCTCCCCGGCACCGGGCAAAATCCGCTGAGGCTCGCAGCGCCCCTCCTCAGCCCAAAACGAGCTAGGAGTGTGGATGCGTGCCTACATAGTGCTTCTCGCCTTGCTGGCGACGCCGCTTGCAATAGGCGTCTCTCAGCTGCCCGGCAAGAGCTCTTGCACCAACGGCCAGGGCACCAGCAATCGCTCGGCCCAGGGGACGGCGAATGCTCATCAAGGGCTGTGCGCGGTGCAGGATCCGCCGCCACCTCCGCCCCCACCGCCACCCCCGCCCCCGCCCCCGCCCCCAACGAACGCGGGGTGCGTGAATTCCGCGCCCGCTGGTGGTACGGCGTCGATTGACGGACAGGTGTACATCGACGCGTCGCCGTGGCCTGGCCTGCAGGGCTGGTGCCTACAGCTGAGCGGTCCGGTGAGCGCGACGGCGGTGACGGACGCGTCGGGTAACTACATTTTCACGGGTCTCCCGGCCGGCACATACACGCTGTGCGAGGTGGTGCAGACGGGCTGGCACGAGACGTTCCCGACGAGCGGTCCCGCATGCTCAGGTGGCTTCGGCTGGACGATCACCGTTGCGGATGGTGCCGGTGCCAGCTTCATATGGTTCGGGAATCTGCTGAATTAACCGGCGGAAAACGACTACAACGTTCAACGAAAGGCCCCGGGCTGTTTAGCCGGGGCCTTTCGCTTGTAACTTCCCAGTCCATGCACACCGCCCGGCGCACGCACTCCTTCACGGAATCGGTCATCCGAGGCATGACCCGGCTCGCCGCCGAGCACGGGGCCATCAACCTCGCGCAGGGGTTCCCCAATTTCCCCGCGCCCGAGATCCTGAAGGAGGCCGCCGCCAGGGCGATCCGCGACAACGTGAATCAGTACGCGATCACCTGGGGCGCCAAGCGCTTACGGGATGCGCTCGCTCGGAAGTACGAGCAGTGGTACGGGATGACGGTAAACCCGGAGACCGAGGTCACCGTCACCTGTGGCGCGACGGAAGCGATGGCATCCGCGCTCCTCGCGATCGTGGATCCGGGTGACGAGGTGATCGTGTTCGAGCCGTTCTACGAGAACTACGGCCCCGACGCGATCCTCTGCAGCGCCCAGCCCGTTTACGTACCGCTCGCCTCCGGTGACGAGCTCGATCTGGACCGTCTGGCCGCGGCTTTCTCGCCCCGCACACGCGCCATCATCGTGTGCACGCCCAACAACCCCACCGGGCGCGTCCTCTCGCGGCGCGAGCTCGAGGGCATCGCGGAGCTGTGCCGGCGCCACGATGCGTACGCGGTGACGGACGAGATCTACGAGCACATTTACTACGAAGGCGAGCACATCCCGATCGCCACGCTCCCCGGCATGCGCGAGCGGACGATCACGATCAGCGGGGCATCGAAGACGTTCAGCGTCACGGGCTGGCGGATCGGCACGATCGTGGCACCGCCGGATACGACCGACGCCATCCGGAAGGTGCACGACTTCCTGACGGTAGGGGCGCCGGCACCGCTCCAGGAAGCCGTCGCGGTCGGTCTCGAGACGCTCGGTTCGGACTATTACCACGGCCTGGCCCGGGATTACCGCGCTCGGCGGGACCTACTCTGCCAGGCGCTCAGGGACGCAGGCTTCCGGTGCACGCCGCCCCAGGGCGCGTATTACGTGCTCGCGGATTGCTCGGCGATCTCCGATTTGCCGGACGACGAGTTCTCCTTTTGGCTCACGAAGGAGATCGGCGTCGCGCCGGTGCCGGGCTCGAGCTTCTTCAGCCGGCCCGAGCTGGGCCGGCGCCTGGTGCGGTTCGCGTTCTGTAAGACGGAAGACATGCTCCGGGAAGCGGCGCACCGCCTGGCCCGGATCAGGCGTCGCGCCCACCCGGTACAGGCGTAACGACTGGCGAGAGCGCGGCCGATCCGGAGGACATCTCCCGAGGACCGAGGCGCAGCCCCGCCAGCCTGAACAACCACTCTCCCAGCCGCCCGCTCCAGAACCGCATCCGCCGCTCGGTCTTGGGATCGGTGCGGAGCTCCGTGCGGCGGCGCGCGACGAACGCGGCGAGGATGGCGCACGTCGCAAGCGTTGCAAATGCCGTGGGGATGCCTGTCGTATGGTTGAGGACGGGCAGGTCCACGACGGCCCCTGCGACGCCGGCTGCCATCGCCAAGCACGCATACGTCACCCACCGCAACACCCGCTCGAGTCGGGACGGACCATGGCCGTAGAGAAACGAGAGCTCTTCGCGCCGATGCGTCAGCTCCGCTCCCAGGGCCTCGGTCAGATCGTGGCGCCCATATCCGGCCCTGAGCAGGCGTCGCACTCGGGCGAGCATGACCGCGAGGGGCACTGCGACGAGCAGACCGGAGACTGCAAGCACCGTCGCCCAGGTGAACCGAATGGCCGTTATGGCCAAGACGATGGTCGCGGTCGCGCCGTAAATGCGCGCGGTGGTCGACAAATGCCGGGCTTCGGTGACGAACGCGCGCACGGCCACGGCGGCCCGCCGGTCCAGAGCGGCTCCGAGCGCCTCGGCGAGCGCCTCGCAGCTCGCAAACCGCGCGTCGGGGTCTTTGGCGAGGCAGCGGTCGATCGCCTGAGCGAGACGCGGCGGCACGTCCGGCGCTACGCTGGCCAAGGGCGGTGGCGGATCGGTCACGTGACGCGCCAGGACGGCTATGTCGTCCGCCCCCTCGAACGGGAGCCGGCCCGACAGAACGAAGAATCCCACGACGCCGAGTGAGTAAAGGTCGCTGCGGGCGTCGACGGCGGCACCGCTGGCCTGCTCCGGGCTCATGAAATAGGCGGTCCCCATGACGCGCTGGGGACCGGTCGTGGGACCCGAGCCCACTCGGGCGATCCCGAAATCGGACACGAGGGCCCGACCTGTCGCCCGCTCGATGAGGATGTTGTCGGGCTTCACGTCGCGATGGACCACACCGTTGGCGTGGGCGTGCGCGAGGGCGCGCGACACTTCCTCGAGGATGCTCGCGGCCGCCGCGTGACCCAGCGGACCGGCCCGCCGCACGCGCTGCCCGAGCGTCTCTCCGTCCACGTATGCCATCGCGAAGAACACGAAGTCCTGGACCTCGTGCACCGTGAAGATGGGAACGATCCCGGGGTGGGAGAGTTGGGCCGCGGTGCGCGCCTCCCGCAGGAAACGCTCGCGCGCGGCCGGTTGGCTGGCCTTGTCCGGGGGCAAGAGCTTGATCGCCACCCGGCGGTCGAGCCGCAGCTCGCGCGCGAGGTAGACGACCCCCATGCCACCGTGACCCAGCCGGCGCTCCAGCACGTACCGCCCGGCGAGCGCACGCCGGAACTCGGGAGAAATCGTATCCGCCGTCACGGGGCCTGAATACCCCGGCGATGCTACGCGAGGTTCCGCTCGACTTCGCGCAGGATGGAAGTAGAGGTCGGTAGAAGACAGTAGAAGACGGTAGAGTAGCTCGCAAACCCCTCCCGACCTCTACCGACTTCCACCCTCCTGCATCAAATTCTGCCCCCTATGCCCGATCACCAACCGTATGTTCCCGCGTCACAGTCGCCTCCCGAGCTGACCGCGCGGGCCCTGATTCTCGGCGTTCTGCTCGGGTTGATTTTCAGCGCCTCAAGCGTCTACCTCGCGCTCAAGATCGGGCTCACCGTGAGCTCCTCGATCCCGATCGCGGTCCTGTCCATCACGATCTTCCGCGCGCTCGGCCGGACGTCGATCCTCGAAAACAACATCGTGCAGACGACTGGGTCGGCCAGCGATTCCGTGGCCGCGGGCGTCGTGTTCACGATCCCGGCGATCCTCCTGATGGGCTACGATCTCGACATCGGCCGGGTCGCCGTACTCGCGAGTGTTGGCGGCGTGATGGGCATCCTGATGATGATCCCGCTGCGCCGGGCGCTGATCGTGAAGGAGCACGCCACCCTCGTCTATCCTGAGGGCACCGCCTGCGCCGAAGTCCTCATCGCCGGGGAGGAGCGCGGCCTGCAGGCCAAGCGGGTGTTCCAGGCGTTCGGGGTAGGCTTCGCCTACAAGTTCCTCCAGGCAGGTCTCAAGTTCTGGCAGGACGTGCCGGGCAAGGCGCTCGGCTTCTATCCCGGCGCGGCGGTGTTCACGGAGACGTCTCCCGAGCTGATGGGCGTCGGGTACATCATCGGCCCACAGATCGCGGGCTATCTGTTCGCGGGCGGCTGCTTCGCCTATCTCGTGCTGGCCCCGGCCATCAAGCTCGTCGGATCGGGCTTGACCGAGCCGTTCGGGTTTCCCGCGGTAAAGCTGATCCGTGACATGAGTCCAGGGGAACTCCGCGCGAGTTTCGTGTTCTACATCGGCGCGGGGGCAGTCGCCTCGGCCGGAATCATCGCGCTCGCGCGCTCGCTGCCGACGATCGCGAGCTCCTTTGCGTCGAGCCTCAAGGATTTGCGGGAGTCGCGCATGGGGCAGGCCGTGAGCCGGCTCCGGACCGAAGACGATCTCCCCATCTCACTCACGGTCGGCGGCTCGATCGCCCTCGCCATTGTGCTCGCACTGCTCCCGCAGGTCGGCGTCAACCTGCTCGGCGCCGTGCTGATCGTGATCTTCGGATTCTTCTTTGCCACGGTATCGTCGCGCATCACGGGGCAAATCGGCTCCTCGGCAAATCCGATTTCCGGCATGACGATCGCCGCGCTGCTCGGCACGTGTCTGATCTTCGTGGCGATCGGTTGGACCGGGGTGGATCACCGGGTACAGGCGATCTCGATCGCGGCCGTCGTCGCGGTCGCGACCGCCAATGCCGGAAACACGTCCCAGGACCTGAAGACCGGTTTCCTCGTCGGCTCCACGCCGCGCCGCCAGCAGATCGCGATCCTGGTCGGCGCCCTCGGCTCGGCGGTGGTCGTCGGGTGGACCCTCACGTTGCTCAACCGCGCGTACACGTACCCCGTGCCCGAGACCCACTCCGCCTTCAGCGCAGTGGCCCTCATACCATCCGCGGGCGGGCGCGCGTCCGTCGAGGTCCGGCCCGAGACCATGACGGGCTTTCGGATCGCGGGGACCGACTCCATGGACCGCGCGACGTATCAGGTCGTCCGCGTGTACGTGATCACCGAGGGCGTGGCCGCCGGTAAGTATCTCATGGACCCGGCAACGCGCGAGCTGCGCTACGTGCTCGACCCGGGCATCGGCGGCCGGATCCATGATTATCGTGGCAAGACCATCCCGCGCCTCGATTCCCCGAAGGCGACGATCATGGCGCTCATCACGGACGGCATCCTCACCCACAAGCTGCCCTGGGTCCTGGTGCTGCTCGGCGTGTTCCTCACGATCGCCATCGAGCTCATGGGCGTGCAGGCGCTGCCGGTGGCGGTGGGCGTGTACCTGCCGATCTCGACGTCGTCGGCGATGTTCGCGGGCGGCGCGATCCGTTGGCTGATCGAGCGCCGCGCGCAGACCGGGCAGCGATCGATCGCCGAAGTGGAGTCCGGTCCGGGCGTGCTGTTCTCGAGCGGCCTCATCGCCGGCGGCGCGATCTGCGGCATCGTGCTCGCGGCGATCGCCGGCGTGCTCGGCTCCGCGGACGCGTTGGCCGAGAAGGTCCCGATCTTCCACGCGCTGGGGAGCCTGGCCCAATCGAGCGTCATCGCCTACGTGTTGTTCGGGGCCCTCGGCGTTCTGCTCTACCGGATCGCCCTGCGGCCGCAGTGATAGCCCGCGGGTGTAAGGGCCCCGCCACTGGTGGAGGCCCTACATTTCGGCATGCGCGTCGTGTCGCTGCTGCCGGCGGCCACCGAAATCGTCGCCGCCCTGGGGGCGCAGGGTCAGCTGGTCGGCGTCTCACACGAGTGCGACTTCCCGCCGGGCGTGCGCGCGCTGCCTCGCGTCACCGGTACGGCCATCGATCCCGCGCTCCCCTCGGGCGCGATCGATCGCGCCATGGCGGAGGCCAAGCGCGCTGGGACCTCCCCGATCACCGTGGACCTGAAGCTGATGGCGCAGTTGCGCCCGGACGTGTTGATCGGGCAGTCGGTATGCGAGGTGTGCGCGGTGGGCGAAGGGGAGCTCGCCCGCGTGGTCGCGGCGCTGATGCCGACGCCCTGGGTCGTGACGTTGCACGCCCATACCATCGAGGGGACGTTCCACGACATCGCCAAGGTCGGCGAGGCGTTGGAGTTGCGGGACGAGGCGGAGGAGCTTGTGGATGGGTTACGGTACCGGCTACGGCGCGCAGGGGCGCAGCAGGCAGCGCCCCACCGGAAACCCAGGGTTCTGGTGCTGGAATGGCTGGATCCGCCCTACGTCGCGGGGCACTGGGTGCCGGAGCTCGTGGCGCTCGCGGGCGGCGAGGACGTCGGGGGCACACCGGGCGAGCCGTCTCGCGCGCGTCCGTGGCGCGAGCTGGCGGCGCTCGCACCCGATTTGGTGGTCGTCGCCCTGTGCGGGTTCGACGTGGAGCGCGCCCGGTCGGAGCTCGGGACCATCACGGACGCGGACGCGGCATCCCTCCTTGGGCGGCGCACCGAGGTGATCGACGGGAATGCCTACACGTCCCGCCCGGGACCACGTTTGGTCGACGCGGCCGAGCTCCTATCGCGGTTGATGGTCCGTTGACGCGCGCCGTAACCTTCCCATGATCGTCGCGTTCGTCGCTCTTGGTCTGGCGGTCGTCGCCGCTCCCCTTGCCCAGCAGCCGTCGGACACGCTGCGGCTCTTCGCGGTTGGGGATATCAACCTGGGCCGGGGCGTCGCGAAGGACCGACTCTTGAAGGGCGACACGGCGTATTCGTTCCTCGCGCTGCACGACTCCCTGGCCGCCGCGGACATCACCTTTGGGAATCTCGAGAGCCCGATCGCGCCCGACTCGAGCCCGGAGCCGGATTCGGGTGGCGTGTTCGCGGCCCCGCCGGCCGCGGCGGCGGCGCTCGCCCGTGCCGGCTTCGACATCGTGAGCACGGCGAACAATCACGCCTGGGACGCCGGGCAACCCGCCGTCGAGGAGACGATGCGGCAGCTGAGCCGCGCCGGGGTCCGTTTCGTCGGTTCGGGGTTCGGGCGCGACATGGCGGAGCAGCCGGTGATCCTCGAGCGGCGCGGCTGGCGGGTGGCGTTCTTCGCGATCACGCGGGCGTGGAATCCCGCGCCGTACACGTTCTACAAGCACGCGGGCGCCGATTGGATCGCCTGGGGCGACACGACCTGGATCTCCCCGGCGATCCGCGCGATCAAGGCGAACGGCCGGGCGGATCTGGTCGTCGTGAGCGTGCACGGGGGTCGCGAGTACGCCGACTCGGCACCCGACTACCACCGGGAGCTGCTCTATGATCTGGTGGACGCGGGTGCCGATCTCGTGCTCGCCCATCATCCTCACGTGTTGCAGCCGGTGATCTGGTACAAGCACAAGCCGATCGTTCAATCCCTCGGCAACTTCGTGTTCATGCAGAGCGATCCGTGGGCGCGTCTCTCCGCAATCTTGCGCGTGGTGGTGACGCCGGACCACCGCATCCGCATCACGGCGATCCCCGTGCGTGTCGGCTTCCAGCCGACGCTCGCGACCGGCACCGCGGCCGATAGCATCCAGAGCCGGTTGCACGTACCCCTTTCGACACCAACGACCAGCGAGCCATGACGAGAGACAACCTCGACTTCCTGAAACGACTCCTCGACACTCCCGGGCCCTCGGGCTTCGAGACGGCACCCGCCCGCGTGTGGCGCGACGAGGTGAAGAGCTTCGCCGAGCAGGTGACCGCCGACGTGCACGGCAACTCGGTGGCGACGCTCAACGCGAAGGGCGCGCCCCGGCTCATGCTCGCGGGCCACATCGACGAAATCGGCCTCCAGGTGACGCACGTGGATGACGAGGGCTACCTGTACTTCGCCGGGATCGGCGGGTGGGACTCGCAGGTGCTGGTGGGACAACGCGTCGTGATCACCGGACCGGGGGGGCCGGTAGCCGGTGTGATCGGCAAGCAGGCGGTTCACCTGATGAAGCGCGAGGACATGGACAAGGTGTCGAAGATCACGGACCTCTGGATCGACATCGGCGCGACGAACAAGGCCGAGGCGCTTCAACGCGTGCGGGTGGGCGACGCGGCGGTGCTCGACGCCCGGGTGGCCGAGTTCCCCAACGGCCGCATCGTCTCCCGCAGCATCGACAATCGGATCGGTGCCTACGTCGTGGCGGAGGCCCTGCGCCTGCTCTCGCAGGATCGGCCCAAGCACGCGGCGGTGTTCGCCGTGGCGACCACGCGCGAGGAAATCGCCTGGACGGGAGGCGGAGCCCGCACGAGCGCCGTGGGCATCGAGCCCAACGTCGCGCTGGTGGTGGACGTGACGCACGCGACGGATTGGCCCGGCGCGGAAAAGAAGCGCGCGGGCGAGCACAAGCTGGGCGGCGGCCCCGTGTTGTCGCGCGGCTCCGCTGTGAGCCCCGTCGTCTTCGAGATGCTCGCGGAGTGCGCCGAGCGGGAGAAGATTCCCTACAGCATCCAGGCCGCTCCGCACGACACCGGCACCGACGCCGACGCGATCTACAACGCGCTGCGCGGGATCCCCACAGGGCTCGTCAGCGTTCCCAACCGGTATATGCACAGCCCGAACGAGATGGTAGCCCAGGAGGATCTCGAGCGGGCGGCCCGGTTGCTGGCGGTGTTCGCGCGCCGGCTTGACCCCAAGGTGACGTTCATTCCCGCCTGACCAAGGAGGACGCCGTGAGGTTGAACAACCCAAGTCTCGGCTTGTTCCTGCTGCGCGTGGTGGTGGGATTCATTCTCTTGATGCACGGCCTCGGCAAGCTCATCGGGCCGCCGTTCCCAGGCCCAGGCATGCAGGGCTTCATTGGCTACTTGGGGTCGATCCATTACCCCCTGCCGACGCTGCTCGGGTATGTCGGCATGCTGATCGAGACGCTGGGCGGGCTGGCCTTTCTGTTCGGTGTCGGGCTCACTCCAGTGGGACTCTTGACGGCTGTTTACCTCTTCATCGCCCTCGTCACCGTTCATCTGACCAACGGCTTCGACGTCTTTCACTACGGTGATCCGATGAAGCGGGGCTACGAGTACACCCTGCTGCTCTTGATCGCCTGCTTGAGCCTCGCGTTCACTGGTCCGGGAATCCTCGCGCTGCAGATAAAGCCGAAGCAGCCCTAAGGGCGGGGCGGCCGCCGGAGCTCCGCGACCGCGTTCTTCGCGGCCTCGCGGATCTGACGGTCGCTGTCGTCCTCCAGCCCTTCGAGCGTTCCCAGCGCGGCGGGCGTCGCCGCTAACCGCAGCGCATCCACGGCCGCCAGGCGCAGCGTCAACGGCTTGCGGCCGAAGATGCGGCCCGCGGGCTGCGCCCACTTGATCAGGGCCTGCACGGCATCCGGACTCCCGATGCGCCCGAGCGCCAGGATCAGCTCCCGCACCACCGTTTCGTCCTTTTCCTCTTCCATGGCGACCACGAGCGGCATCGCGAGCGCGCTCGACTTCCGACCGCCGATCCCAAGCGCGACCTGCATGCGCACCTCGAGCGATTTGTCGCGTAAGGCCCGCCGCAGCGGCTCGGCGGCGCTGCGCGTGCCGATCTTGGCGAGCGCCAGCGCCACCGCCTTTCGTACGCGCTCGTCCGCGTAGTCGAGCCGCCGCGCCAGCGCGGGCACCGCGTCGTCCATCCCAAGCTCACCGAGCAGCTCCGCTACGTTGCGCACCACGAACCACTCGTGGTGGTCCAGCATGTGGATCAGCTGCTCGGTGCCCTCGGTCATTTGCTTGAGCGCGTCGAACACCGCGCGGCGTTCGCTCACGGTGGGGGCGGCGACGAGCAGGTCCATCAAGACTTCCACGGCCGCCGCCCCTCCTCGCTGAAGCGCGGCCACCGCGTCGGCGCGATACTTGGGCGTCCCCAGCAGATGCGCCAGGGCCTGGAGTACCGGCTTCGTGTAGATGCGGCGAACGGCGATCGCATACTGCCGTCGCATGCCGCTCGTCTCAGAGACACGTTGCTCCACCTGTATGATGCTGGCGATCACGCCCAGCACCTGTTCGAACCGCGACTGCTTGATCGCGGTCTCCGCGTTGCGGACGAGGGCTGCCAGCAGATCGCCCACGTTCGGGGCAGTCGGGTTCCGCTCGAGCTCCGCGATGACATCGGCCGCGCCCGCCGGGAGTGGGGGGGGGGGACGCGCGCCGGACGGCGCCGACGGGGCCGGCGTCGGGGTGGCCTCGGAAACGCGGCGGGGCCCTGGCGCCCGTGCCGGTGGCGCCGGCGGCGGGGCGCTCGGTGGAGGGGACGGAGGTTGCGGCCTTGGCCGCTCGCCCGAGAGCGATAACTCCGGCTCCTCCTCGGGTGGACGCGCGGGAGCCGCCGTCCCGGGCAGCGCATCAGCCGCCGAGGGCGGGGGTGGATCGTGCATCACGAGGGGCACGCCCGAGAGAGGCACCGATTTGATGTCCTGCCACGCCTCTCCGCGCAGAATGCCCTCGGTGCCCAGAGGATGCGACTTGCGGTCCACGGGAGCGCCCGGCTTGGGCACGATCGGGTCGCGCGCATCGAAATCCCCGGGGGAGGCCACGGGCTGGCGGGAGCTGGGAGGAGCAGAGCTCGGAGGGGGGGTCCCCGCAGCAGCGACGATCTTGATCCGACTTGCCCCGGCGGCCGCTAGCCGGGTCGCGACATCGTCCCCGCTCGTGCCGGGCTGTTCGGCGAGGGCTCTCATCAGCTCGAACAGCTGCGCGGGAGGCGGGTCCGGCGCGAGGGCGATCTCTCCGATCCCGTGGAGATCCAGGCGCTGCACCAGTCCGGTGAGCGTCTCTCCTTCGCACGGCACGCCGTTCACCTCGAGGCGGCCGCCGGCCACGCGAACCGTCACGGAGGTGTCCTTCAACAGCGACGCGAGCGCGCGGAATTCGGCTTTCTGCTCGTCCTTCGCGCCCGGGTCGCGGAAGAGGCTCACACAGCGTGCGAACCGCGTGGCAAAAGTCTCGAGCGTCGCCATCGGGCGGGTCAATCTAGGTGTCGGGACTCCCCCCCCGCAACGCGAGCCAGCGCTCGCGCCGCGTCTGCCGCACGAATCGGGCGGCCCGGCAGGGTGAGCGCGGCGGACAGCGACGCCACGGGCGGCGGGAGCAATCCGAGCGCTTCGAGCGCCCCTCCCCCTCCCG
>Ga0075436_100003151_pt1 | contig 11311 bp, 7 predicted proteins | sample RhiMethybrSRZTD5_FD_75303 | JGI IMG/M metagenome (GOLD analysis project Ga0075436, IMG submission 75303) | Populus rhizosphere microbial communities from Tennessee, USA - Rhizosphere MetaG P. TD hybrid SRZTD5 | ecosystem: Host-associated > Plants > Roots > Rhizosphere > Soil | place: USA... | reverse complement strand
TGTCGCGTCCGCGCCAAACGCGGCGATCATCTCGTCAGGATCGACGCCGTTGCCGAGACTCTTCGACATCGCCTTCCACTCGTCGGTGCCCTCAACGCGATTCGTGACCATGCCCTGCGTCAACAGACGTTTGACCGGTTCGTCGAAATCGACCATGCCGAGGTCGCGCATGAACTTGGTCCAGAACCGCATGTAGATCAAATGCATCACGGCGTGTGAGTCGCCGCCGATGTATTGGTCCACCGGAGTCCAACGCCGCGCGATCTCGACGTTGAATGGCGTCGCGTCGTTACGCGGATCGAGATAGCGGAAGAAGTACCACGATGAATCGACGAAGGTGTCCATCGTGTCGGTCTCGCGTCGCGCGGGAGCGTCACAGTTTGGACACATCGTGTTCACAAACTCCGGCACGCCCGCGAGCGGTGACTCACCGGTTCCAGTGAACGAAGCCGTCGGTGGCAACACGACTGGGAGTTGCTCGTAAGGCACCGGCACCATGCCGCAGTTTGGGCAATAGATCACCGGCACGGGCGCGCCCCAGAAACGTTGACGCGACACACCCCAATCGCGAATGCGATAAGTGACAGCGGCCTCGCCAAAGCCGTGCTGCTTCGCGTATTCCGACATCTCCGCAATCGCGATTTCGGAAAGCTTGCCGCCCCATTCGCCGCTGTTAAGCAACACGCCGTAATCGGTGAACGACTGTCGCATCTCCGCGGAAGCGTCACCGGCTGTCGTCGGCACCGGTTCCGCCCTGATCTGCTCGTGACTCGCGGGCGCAATCACCTGGCGTATGGGCAGCGAATACTTCTGCGCAAACTCGAAATCGCGTTCGTCGTGCGCAGGCACACTCATCACCGCGCCAGTGCCGTATTCCATCAGCACATAGTTGGCAACCCAGACCGGCACGGTCTCACCGCTGAATGGATTGATCGCGAGCACACCGGTGTTCACGCCTTCCTTCTCTTCTTCGACTTCGTCGCTACGCGTCGCTCGTTGCTGCCTCACACGTTCGGCGAAAGCGTCGACGTCCGTCTTCAACGCGGAACCCGCGAGAAGCTCTGCGAGCAACGGATGTTCGAACGACAGCACGACCGCGGTCGCGCCGTAGATCGTGTCGATGCGTGTGGTGAATACACGGATCTTCTTATCACTGTCTTTGATCTGAAAATCGATAAAGGCGCCTTCACTGCGTCCGACCCAGTCGCTCTGGCGCTTCAAGACTTTTTCGGGCCAACCGGCTTCGATCTGCTTGATGTCTTTGACCAGTTGTTCGGCGTAGTCAGTAATGCGCAGGAACCACTGTTCGAGATCTCGTTTCTCGACCGGCGTTCCGCAACGCCAACATACTCCACCCGACGACTGTTCATTTGACAGCACCGTCTCTTCTTTCGGACACCAGTTGACCTGCGACGTCTTCTTGTAAGCGAGACCGCGTTCGAGCATCTTCAAGAAGAACCACTGGTCCCATTTGTAGTAATCAGGACGGTGCGCCGCGATCTCGCGCGACCAGTCGTAACTGATGCCGAGCCGCTGCAACTGCCCGCGCATGTGCGCGATGTTTTCTTCGGTCCAGTCGCGCGGATTCACGCCGCGTTTGATTGCGGCTTGCTCCGCTGGTTGGCCAAAACTGTCCCAACCGATCGGATGCAGAACGTTGAAACCCTGGAGACGTTTGAACCATGCGAGCGCGTCGCCGATGGAGTAGTTGCGCACGTGGCCCATGTGCAGGAAGCCCGACGGGTACGGCAGCATTTCGAGCGCATAGAACTTCTCGCGCGAATCCTCGTCCTTGGCGTGAAAGACGCCAGCCTCCGTCCAGCGCTGCTGCCACTTCTTTTCGATCTGTTCAGGAAAGTATTTTTCGTCCATAACCTCGTTTCATCTTACTGGAAAGGGGCCACGGATGAACACCGATGAATACAGAATCAGTGCAGATCCGTGTTTGTTTGTGTCTTCTCGGACACGAATGAACGGAGCATCGTGAGGTTCTTCAGGTCGGCGCGGGGATCGTCGTAGGGCGTCTCGAGGATGAACGCGGCGTGTTTCAACTTTGGGTGTTGGGCGACGCGGCGGAGGGCGTCGGCGCCGATGTAGCCTTCGCCGATGTGCCAGTGACGGTCGACGCGCGAGTTGTAGACAGCGCGCGAATCGTTGAAGTGAATCGCGCGGACATTCCGCAGGCCGACGGTTTTCTGCACGCGTTGCAGCAGCGCTTCGAGCCCGTCAGCCTCGCGAATGTCGTAACCGGCAGTGAACGCGTGTGCAGTGTCCAGGCAGACACCGAGCGGCAGCTTCGGACAACCATTCATGATCTCGCGGAGATGTTCGAAGCGATGACCGATGCAGTCGCCCTGTCCGGCCGTGTTCTCGAGCAGGATACGCAGCGAACCGAGCCTCAAACCTTTGCACGCGATCTTCAGGCTCGCTGCACATAACGCGATGCCGTCCGTTTCACACGCGCCGCGCGAACTGCCGGGATGGACCACCAGATAATCAACTCCCAACAACAACGCGCGCTCGACCTCTTCGCGAAACGACTCGCGCGACTTCTGCAACATCGCATCGTCCGAGGCGGCGAGGTTTACGAGGTAATTACAGTGAATCAAGACCGGAGAGATCTTCGTGGCGCGACGTGTGTTACGAAACAGCAAAACGTCTTCCAGCGTCAACGGCTTGGCCATCCACCCGCGCGGATTGCGCGAGAACAACTGCACCGTATCGCAACCGGTGTCCTTCGCAACGATCAGCGCGTTGTGTACGCCGCCTTTGATCGGCGCGTGAAAACCTATCCTGGGTCTGCGAGTCACTCCTTGAACCCTTGTCATGATTTACTTCTTCTCCGTGTCTCTGTGCCTCTGTGGTCTTCTAAACCACCGAGACAAAGAGGCACAGAGGAAACTTCAACGTTGCGCGTCCATCACGCGCAACATGTTTCCCCCGAGAATCTTGTCTACATCCGCTTCTGAGTAGCCGCGCTTCAACAACTCTTTCGTCAGATTGGGTAGGTCGGCAACCGTTCCGAGATCCACGGCCGTGGCTTGCACGCCGTCGAAATCCGATCCGATACCGACGTGGTCCACCCCGACGAGCTTCACGATGTGATCGATGTGATCGACGATGCGCGAAACGTAAACCGGCGGCAGTCGACGAGCATACTCGCGCTGGCGCACACGATCGCGGGCCATCTTCTTGTGCACCGCATCGCCCGGCTCTGCTTCTGACGCCTGTTGCACGAGCGGTGCGATCTCGACGTCGACCTTTTTCTTGAGTTCACTCCAACCAGGCTCAATGTGTTCGGGATAGAAAATCACGTTGACGACGCCGCCTGTGTCCGCTAGCGCACGAATCATATCGTCGGTGAGATTACGTGGTACGTCGGCAATCGCGCGACACGCGGAATGCGTTGCCACAACCGGCTTCGTTGACGTGTTCACAATGTCCCAGAACGTCTTGTCTGAAACGTGCGAGACGTCGACCATCATGCCGAGACGGTTCATCTCGCGCACGACGCTTTTGCCGAAATCGTTCAAGCCGCGCGACGCGCCAACCTCATCACCCGAGGAACCGGCCCAGCTTGTGCTCACGCTCCACGCCGGCGACATGTAGCGCACGCCGAGATCGTAATAGCGCTGAACGTTCGCGAGTTTTTCATCGATTGCATAACCACCTTCGAGGCCCAGCAACGCCGCGATTTTTCCGTCCTGCGCGGCGCGGCGCACGTCCGCTGCGAAGGTTGCGAGTTGCCATGTTTCCGGGTGTTTTTCGGCCATTTCGCGGATGGCGGCGATCTGATCGTCGGCGCGTTTCACTGCGCGTGCGCCGCCACCACCGAACAATTGCGGCTCGACCCAGATCGAGAAAAACTGCGCGTCGAGACCGCCGGCGCGCGCGCGTACCGCGTCGAAATGGCCGTCGCTAAGCTCTTGTTGCAGATCGACGTGCTCGTCGAGCATGCGTTGAACGGTGTCAGCGTGCATATCGACGGCTATTGCACGTTTATGAATGCTAAGGGGATCGTCTGCCGCGGCCTGGGCCACGGTCGTAGTTTTCTCTGGTTTCATGTTGGTGTTTTGGCAGCCGGCGAGAAACGGTGCGGCTAAAAAGAACGCAATTAGAACGGGTGGTTTGAGCCAACGCATTTCGATGTTACGCATGCATGATTGCAGGTGGCAAGCGTTCTTGCAAACGGAACTGCATCTACGGTATTGTGCCCTGTCCCCACGTATTTTTTCTAAGGAGTAGAACACACCATGTTCTCAAAAGATGGAGCCACCAAGGATATAAAAACTCCTCGTATTTGCGACGTCGTTTGGCATGACGGGGAGTTCATAAATTGGAATGACGCGCGCGTTCATGTCATGTCGCACGTGCTTCATTATGGTTCCAGTGTTTTTGAAGGCATTCGTTGTTACGCAACTAAGCGTGGGCCGGCCGTCTTCCGGCTGCGCGAGCACATGCAGCGGTTTCTCAACTCCGCGAAAATCTATCGCATGGACCATCCGTGGACGCTCGATCAACTTTGCGACGCGGCGATCGAACTCTCGCGACGCAGTGGGATGGACCAGTGCTATATCCGGCCGATCCTATTTCGCAGTCTTGACGAAGAGCATCCGGCGTTTGGCGTGAATCCGTTTCCGAATCCGCTGGCCTGCTACATCGGCGCGTGGGATTGGGGCAAGTATCTGGGTGACGAAGCGATCGAACAGGGCGTGGACGTTTGCGTTTCTACCTGGAACCGGCTGACCGCCAACTCAATGCCGGCGATGGCCAAGAGCGGCGCAAATTACATGAATTCGCAGTTGATCAAGATGGAAGCGCTGTTGAATGGCTTCGCTGAAGGCATCGCGCTCGACGATCGTGGTTACGTTTCGGAGGGTTCGGGCGAGAATATCTTTCTCGTGACTGGTGACGTGGTGCTGACGCCGCCCTTGTCCTCGTCGATTCTGCCGGGCATCACGCGCGACAGCGTGATTCAGATCTGCCAGGAGCTCGGCATTACTATTAAGGAGCGCACCATTCAACGCGCGGCGCTTTACGTGGCCGACGAACTCTTTTTCTCGGGCACGGCGGCTGAGATCACGCCGATCCGTTCGGTTGATCGAATTACGGTCGGCAAAGGCGGACGCGGTCCGATTACCGAGAAGATCCAAAAAGTTTTCTTTGAAGTCACCAAGGGCGATCGCCCCGCCCCCGGCGACTGGCTCACTTACGTCAACGACCCAGCGCAAAAATCGTCCGACAACAACGGCTTCGCCGGCGCCATCGACGAAGCCGAACTGAAGGTCTCGGTCTAGTCACGGGAAGTGTCAGTCTAACCGGAGCACATTTCGCTTGAACGCCGAAGGCGTTAACTAATTTCAGCCCAGGGTTGGAGCCTGCTGCGACAACCCTGGGTACCTACAAAAACCATTCGTTTATAACGCTGAAAGCGTTGGCGAGATCCGCGGATCATTTGCCAACGCTTTCAGCGTTACCTTCTTTTGGGTTTCGGTACCCCGGGTTGTACCAACCCCGGGCTGAGACTAGCGAACGCCTTCGGCGTTGGGAGCCCAAACGTGCGATATTTATTGACGCTCCTCAAAGGCCCACGCTATAGTGAATCCGGCGCTCCTACCCGCCGCGTCATTCAAAAACCCCAGCCTTTCGCAGTTCCAAAAGGTTCTCAGGATATCCATGGCCGTAAAAATCGACGATCTGCTACGCATTGCCACTGGTCACGCTGCCTCCGATCTGCACCTGAAGGTCGGCGCCTTTCCCGTCATGCGCATCGGCGGCGAACTGCACCCGATCGCCGACGCGCCGCGTTTGAAACCGGAAGACACGCTCGACATGGCGTTCTCGATGATGTCGAACCGGCAAAAGCAGCGCTTTAAAGAGGTCTCGGAAGTCGATATCGGTTACGGCGTCTCTGGCCTGGGCCGCTTTCGCGCCAATATCTTTCAGCAGCGCGGCACCGTTAGCATCGTCCTGCGCGTCATCCCCGATCACAACAAGAGCGTCGCCCAACTCGGACTGCCGCCCGTAATCGAAAAAATCGCCGAAGAACGTCGCGGGCTGATACTCGTGACCGGCGCCACCGGCTCGGGCAAGTCCACAACACTCGCATCAATGATCGACTGCATCAACTCCACGCGCAGCGGTCACATCGTCACGATCGAAGACCCGATCGAATTTCTCCACCGCGATAAGCAATCGTTTGTGACGCAACGCGAGGTTGACGTAGACACGCGTTCGTTTGCCGAAGCTCTGCGTGGAGCGTTGCGACAAGATCCGGACGTGATTCTCGTCGGCGAAATGCGCGACCACGAAACGATCGAAACGGCATTGACTGCCGCCGAGACCGGTCACCTCGTACTCTCTACACTGCACACGCTTGACGCCACGGAAACCATTACGCGCATCGTCTCTTCGTTTCCGTCGCACCAACAGAAGTCGGTGCGTATTCAGTTGGCGGGAATTCTGAAAGCCGTGATCTCGATGCGTCTCGTCCGCGCCGCGAAAGGCGCCGGACGCGTGCCGGCAATTGAAGTGCTGGTCTCGACGGCGTTCATTCGGGATCACATCATCAATGAAGAAAAGACCTACATGATTCGCGAGGCGATCGCGGCAGGCACGTCGCAGTACGGCATGCAGACGTTCGACCAGTCGCTGTTTCATCTCCTGCAGCAACGACTCATCACACAGGAAGAAGCGCTGCACAACGCGAGCAATCCGGACGAGTTCAAGATGCGCGTGCAAGGCATCTACTCCGCCGACGACACGCTCGCGCACATGACCACGCCCACGATCACGCCACCTCTTCCACCCGCGAAAGTCGCACCTCCGTCCCTCAGCACCGAGACGGAAAGCATTTTCGTTAAGCATTAATTCACTCTCATTCGCCGCATCACGCGAACGCCCGAACGCCAGTCTTCGTTGATGTCGAAGCGATAGATCTCGATGTCGTTCGCGATGCAATGCGCGAGTGTGGCGAAGGACGGATGCACTCGCAGCGTTGGCGCGACGAGATAAACGAGCGGCGGCTCGTCTTTGATCTTGAGATCGCCGAACAGTTTTGCTCGCGCGATATGGCCGCGCCGGCGATGCGCTTCTACGCGGCGCCAGTAATCGGCGCCCTGCAAAACGTGTTCGCGATCTTCGTAAACCTTCAACTCGATCACGACCAGCCTGCCGTCTTGTCGCAACGCCAGAAGGTCAACGGGACGAATGCCGACCTTCCCACCGCGCGCAGTGCGAAACTGCGCATGCAGCGGCGCGATGATTAGGCCAGGATCGAGTTTCGTGATATCGCGACGTAAGAGCGATTCGAGCCATGCCTCTGCTGCCGAACGATAAAACGCATGGCGATGATCCTCACTCAACGCCGAGCGATACTCGCGCAGATCACCCAGCAAGTTCTCCCAATCGCGGCGTGTCGAATCATCGAGCAGTCGACGGCGTGCCACATCCAACCCAAACCAAATTCGTTCCGTGCCGAGCAACGAGCGGACGCGCGCAAAGGGCAAACCGAAGTAGCGCAATGTTTGGCCGTGACGCGCATGGACCACGTCGATCGCTTCCGGCGCCACGGCGATGATCGCGGCGGTTTGCGCGCTGACATTCGCCTCGGCCACCGGTGGAAACTGCGCGAGTTTCTTCTTCCACAGATCGCGCCGCTCGAGACATTCCGCCGGTCGCAACCGCGATAGCTCATCGTTAACCGTGAGCACGCGAATCGTGTCTCTCAACGGATCGCGCAAGAGCGCCAGGCGATACAACAACGGCTTTAGTAATTCATCTGAAACGACGAGCCAGAGCTGTTCGAGGTACGGTGGCTTGATGCGCTCCGCCGTTCGTTTGAACCACAACAACGCGGCCGCCAGAAACGCATCAACCGTCGCGGGATGACTCGCAACCACCGGCCCGCAAACTGCGATTCGCGTCTGCTTGCGACGCAAGACGATGCGCGCGTAACGACCGGGTTGGCCGGGTCTCGTGCCCGGGCTTAACGCACAACGCTCGATGCGTGTTTCGGCTTGAACACCACAACTCAGTTGGGCCAACTGGTCACAGCGAATGTGCCGCGCAGCGCGAATCGTCGCCGCGACCGCGTGAGCCGAAGCGCGCGGCACTAACTCAATTAATTGCCGCTCAGCGCCCATCCTGCGTGACGCTTGCAGCAACAGCGTCTGTCCGTTCCACTCCCAACCGAGAACGCGCCACGAACGGCTGCCCTTCTCGGTCCAACACGAAAGCACCAACCGTTCGAAGGCGACGGTAATGTCGAGCTCGCCGCTACGCAGGGCGTATGTCTCACCGCGGCCGGCAGTACAAAACCACTCGGTGTGCGCGCGAAAGAGCGCGGCGATCTGTTGGCGTGCGGCTTCGATTGACGCAGGTGTCGTGAGGTTCTGCAGCATGATGTGAGGAGCAACTCGACAAGATTCATAAAACTTACAAGATTCAAAAAGCCACAAGACAAATTCCAGAAAAGTCCTGTTAATCTTGAAATCCTGTCTACGGATGCCTTTACAGGAAGTCTTCTACCCTGTGCTACCATTTTTCGCAACTGAAATGAAGAACGTTTATCTTGCAGGCGCAGTCAGAACACCAATCGGAAAATTTGGCGGTACGTTGCAATCGTGGACCGCAGCGGACATGGGCGTTGCAGTCGCGAAAGAGGCTTTGCGGCGCGCCAACGTTGCGACAGATCAGATCGAAGACTCGATTTGGGGCTGCGCGCGTCAGGCCGGCGGTGGCCCAAACGTCGCGCGCCAGATCACTTTTCGCGCCGGCGTTCCCGAAACGGTACCTGCGTTCACCGTCAACCAGGCGTGTGGCTCAGGACTAAAAGCCATCATTCTCGCAGCGCAGGAAATTATCTTAGGCCGTGCGGACGCGGTGCTGGCGGGTGGGACCGAAAACATGTCGCGCGTGCCGTACTTCGCGGAGGGCGCGCGCTGGGGCATGCGGTTGGGCAACACGCAACTCGTCGACGGCATGTACCGCGATGGCTTCAACGATCCTTTGTCAGGCCTGATGATGGGCCAAACAGCGGAGAAGCTTGCGCGCGAGTACGAGATTTCTCGCGCTGAGCAAGACGAGTTTGCGCTGCGTTCGCAACAAAAAGCTGAGGCCGCGATTAGCTCGGGACGTTTCAAAGACGAAATGCTGCCGCTCGAAATCACCGGTCGCAAAAATGAGACGACGATCTTTGCGCAGGACGAACACTGCCGAGCGGGCACAACGCTCAGCGACCTTGCCAAGCTGCCGCCTGTCTTCTACAAAGACGGCAGCGTCAGCGCGGGAAATTCTTCCGGCATCACCGACGGCGCGGCCGCACTCGTCGTACTGAGCGAAGCAGGACTGAAACGAGCCGGTGTGCATGCACAAGCGCGCATTGTCGATTACGAAATCGCGGGCGTCGCGCCTGAGATCATGGGCATTGGTCCGGTACCGGCAGTCCGCACGCTGCTGTCGCGCCAAAACCTCACGTTGGACCAGATCGACTTGATCGAATTGAACGAAGCATTCGCGGCGCAAGTGATTGCGTGCGATCGCGAACTCCATTTCGACGCCGAACGCCTCAACGTCAACGGCGGCGCCATTGCGTTGGGCCATCCGATCGGTTGCACCGGCGTCCGCATCACAACGACATTGGTCCACGAGATGCAGAAGCGCGGCGCGAAGCTCGGACTCGCAACATTGTGCGTGAGCGGTGGCATGGGTCTGGCGCTACTGTTGGAGCGAGTGTGACGCGGATGCCGGCGCGCCGCAGAGCGTTAAGTTCCTGTGCTGTTTCGCTGACGCTTCTCTTTGCTTCCTGCGCGCAGAATCAAAAAACCGGCACTGATACGAACGCCAACGCGATCGTCTTCTCAACAACTCCGCCATTCGAAACGCAAGAACCTGAACGCTATCGGGCGACGCGATCTATCAGGACCACACGCTCTGGCGGTCTCCCAAGCTTCACGCAAGGCCTAATCGCCCGCGATGGCGAATTGCGTCGTGAGGAAACTGAAAACAGCGGACAAAGAGTGGTCTATCTCACTTTGCCGGAAGGACGGTTCGTGTTGCTGCCTGACGAAAAGTTGTTCGCCGCCGCGTCGAATGAAGCGCCGAGCGACAACGACGAACCTTCCGAGACTTCGCCCGATCGCCTGCTGCATACGGAGATGGTCACACCCGGTTATCAGAAGCTCGGTACTGAAACTGACGGCGGCCGGAACCTGCAAAAATATCGCGTCGTTGTTAACAATTCGGCCGGTGAGAACGTCAGCGTTGGTGAGACGTTGCTGTGGTTTGATGAAGCTTTGCACATGCCGGTCAAAACCGAAATCAGTTCCCCCAACGGCACGCGTGTGACGACCGAGCTCTCGGACGTCGTGCTCAAGGTGGACAAAAGTCTTTTTGAGATACCGAAAGACTATCAAAAGATCGAATTTAACAAGCTGCGGGAGCGGCTGAAATCCAACCAACCATAACCCGGGATCCGGGCATCGCAGTCCCGGCTCCGTCAGCTACTCCCTGGAAAGGCTTTCTGTAGTGAAAATAAAAGTTCTGAACCTCGCAATCATCGTTTTGGCTTTGTGCGGCGCACAGGTCTTGACCGCGCAAACGCGCGCACGCAGTTCAACGCCTGCGCCATCGCCACTGTTTAACTCGTTGCCCGAATCGGATGCTGTGGCCCAGGTGAAGTTGCGCCAACTGCTCAATGAAGCGTTGCCGCAGATCTTCGCGAACAACCCCGCACGGCTCGCGGAGGTCAACGCCAGCATCGAGAGCTTCAAAACGCGCACCGGCCTCGATCCGCGCATGTTCGATCAGGTGGCGCTGGGCGCGCGCTTCAGCTTTCCCTCCGAGGGCATCACCAAAGTGCAGACGATCGCGCTGGCAAATGGATCGTTCACACCAGCGGCAATGATCGCGGCCGGCAGAATTGCTACCAGCGGTAACTATCGCGAGGAGAAGTATCAGGGAAAGGCGATCTACATCTTCAAGCTCGACCAGGATGTGCGGCTGCTCGGCTTCTTTGATTTCCGGATCAACGAACTCGCCGCCACACCGCTTGATGCCAACGTGCTGGCACTCGGCGATGTAGCCGCCGTGCGCGCGGTGATCGACGCGGGCCGCGCACGCAAGCACGCCAATCCCGAATTGATTGCGCTCGCGAGTCGTGACCCAAACGCCGTCATTGGCTTCGGCGCAAACCTCTCGGAGCAGTTGGTCAAAAACCTCGACGTCAATCCGGCGATTGCCGCGGATCTCACAACGCTGCGCCAGGTTTATGGTTCAGTCGCAACCACGCAGAAGGACTTGAATTTATTTC
>Ga0075436_100003148_pt1 | contig 11314 bp, 7 predicted proteins | sample RhiMethybrSRZTD5_FD_75303 | JGI IMG/M metagenome (GOLD analysis project Ga0075436, IMG submission 75303) | Populus rhizosphere microbial communities from Tennessee, USA - Rhizosphere MetaG P. TD hybrid SRZTD5 | ecosystem: Host-associated > Plants > Roots > Rhizosphere > Soil | place: USA... | reverse complement strand
CAGCTCAAACGGCAAGCCAAAGACCTGCTCGACTCCGCCCGGCGCGACGAATCCGGCGCCCGCGCGCGATTTCGGGTGCTCCCCGCATTTGCGTCCGCGTCGAACGCGGCGCTCGACCGCGCGTCCCTCGCACTGCACGACGCCCAGTCGGTGATCGCGCGCGAGCACGGATTCGACTCCTGGAACGCGCTGCGGGAACATGTGGAAGAGCTAACCCTCGAATTCGCTGCGGCGGTCGATCAGTTCCTCGAAGCGGCCACAGATGAACGGGGCGATCGCGCCGCGCGGATTCTCCGCTTGCATCCGGGGATCGCAGACGCGAACCTCTATACCGCGCTCGTGCTGGGCGATGCCGAGCACGTGGCCGCACGGCTCGACCGAGATCCCTCGCTCGCCAAGCAGCCAGGTGGACTGCGCGGCTGGGAGCCGATCCACTACGTGTGCTACACGGCGCTGGCGCATGATGCGCCCGAGCGCGCCGGGGGGCTCGCCGCGATCGCCCGGCGGCTCATCAACCAGGGCGTCGATCCGAACACCCGGTTCCCCTGGCCACATCACAACGTGCACCGTCCGGTGCTGTGGGGCGCGTCGCGCGTCGTGCGCGCGCTGCCACTCGTGGAAATGCTACTCCGCGCCGGCGCGGATCCCAACGACGGCGTCACGCTCCCGCTGGCGGCGAGCGCAGGTGACATTCCCGTGCTCGAGGCGCTGCTGGCGCACGGCGCCCGGGTCGATCAAGCATGGGCCACCGACGGAGCAACCGCCCTGTACGCGATCCTCAACTGGAGCCGGACGCCGGACGGCGCGCTCTGGCTGCTCGAGCACGGCGCCGACCCGAATGCCGTGTTCGCCGAAAACGGCGAGACGCCGCTGCATGCGGTGGCTCGGGGCTGGGACGTGCCGCTGGCCGTGGCGATGGTCGCGCACGGCGCCGACATTGGGCGGGAGCGGGCGGACGGGCGGACGCCCTACGCGGTCGCCGAGCTGAACGGCAACCGCACGGTGGCGGAATGGCTGCTCGCACAGGGCGCGTCTCCGCTCATGGCGGAGGTCGACCGACTGGTGGCGGCGTGCAGCCGCGGCGATCGCGCTGCGGTGGACGCCATGCTCGCCGGGAGTCCCAGTATGCGCGACGCGATCACCGACGACCACTACATTGCGTTTCACCAAGCCGCCGAGCGCGGGGACGTGCCGGCGCTCGACGCGATGCTGGCGTGCGGCTTCGACCCCAATCGTCCCGACGCGGGGATCGGCAAAACGGCGCTGCATTCGGCGGCGATGGCCGGGTGGCCCGAGGCGGTTCGGGTCCTGCTCGCGCACGGCGCGTCCGTGCACGCGCGCGACCGGGAGTTCAAGGGGCAGCCCTTGATCTGGGCGGCGGAGGGATCGAGAACCCAGCATCCCGAGGGGAGGGACTTCGCCGCGGTGGGGAAGCTCCTGCTGGAGGCCGGGTCGCCGGTAGAGTGGGAAACGGGCGCCGAGCCGGCGGAGGGCCTGCTCGAGATCGTCGCGGCGTGGCAGCGGGCCTCTAGCTGAATGCGGTCGGCCGCGAAGCCGGTGCTGTCGAATGAGAGAGTCCGCGACGCCCTGCTTGCGGCGAGCGGGCTCTCCCCGGCTCCGGCCGACGATGCGCTGCCCACGCCGACGGCGCGCGGGGGGGGGTCGCGCTGGGTCCACGACATGCTGGTGCGCCTCGCCTACGTGCAGGTCGACAGCATCGCGGCGGTCGAGCGGGCGCACCACCACATCCTCTTCACCCGCAACCGGCGCTACCGGCCGGACGACCTGCGGAAGGCACTGGAGGTCGATCGGACCGCGTTCGAGAACTGGACGCACAGCGCAGCGGTCCTCCCGATGGAGTCCTTCCCCTGGTGGCGGCACTACTTCGCGCGGGCGCGGACGTTCGAGGCGCATCCCGGCTACCGCCGGTACTTCGCTCCCGTCACGCCGAAGCTGCGGGCCCGCGTGCTGGACGCGGTGCGCGAGCGCGGGCCGCTGCGGCCCCGGGACATCGCGACCTCGAAAGTGGGCTGGCACGACCGCTACTTCGCGAAGCCGACGCTCGCCAAGCTCACCCTCGAGTACCTCTGGCGGATCGGCGTATTGGCCATCACGGCGCGCGACGGGCAGGAGAAGCTGTACGATCTCGTCGAGCGCGTCGTGCCGGCTCGCTACCTCGCGCGCACGCCCACGCGCGGCGCGTACGTCGACTGGATGTGCGAGCGGGCCCTCGAGCGGCTCGTGGTGGCGACCCCCACGCAAGTCGCGCGTTTCTTCGATGGGATCTCGAGCGCCGAGGCGCGCGCCTGGTGCGTGCGGAGCAAGGACGTCCGCGAGGTCCTTGTGGAAGGCGCGGACGGGAGCCGGCAGGGAGGGTTCTACGCGCTCGCGTGCGTCGTGGAGCGTCTCGACGCGATCCCGGAGCCTCCCCGGCACCTGCGGCTGTTGAATCCGTTCGATCCGCTCGTACACGACCGCGGCACGCGTCGCACCGCCCTGCTCTTCGGGTTCGATTTTCGGATGGAGATCTGGGTCCCGCCCCAACGGCGGGTGTACGGCTATTACGTGCTGCCGATCCTGGAAGACCGGCGCTTCACGGGACGGGTGGAGGTGAAACTCGAACGGGAGCGTGGGGTGCTGCGTGCACCTGCGGTGTGGTGGGAACGAGGCGTCCGCGCGACGGCGGCGCGCCGGCAGGCCCTGCGAGGCGAACTGTTCGCGCTGGCCCGCTTCGTGGGAGCGAAACGGGTGGTTGGCCCCTGACGCCGTGCTTCGACCAGAGAGCCACCGGTCGGATTTGAACCGACGACCGCTCGATTACGAATTCCGCCACGCACACGATCTCCAGTGAATCGCAATGAATCCCCGTGAGGAAAATAAACGACTTAGTGAAAATCTGTTCCGGGAATTAGCGGCAATTCTCTTGTAAAGATTAGCAAAAGATTAGCAAGGTAAGCGCGTTACTTTACGTCACGTAATCGTGCTAGAGTCTGCGCCGCTGCTTTCACCTGCTTGGCCACCTCGTCGACCTTGGTCATATGGAGGTTCAGACGATGGTCGCGTATCCAAGTGAAGAACGCCACAAGGTCCACGTCATCCACGAAACCCGCCCAGCCTTCCCACGGGTCCCGACCAATGCGTTGGAACATCCGGTAAATTGTCTTGCGGATGAGAGCATCCGAGCCGAGCGCCGCGAGATTCAACTCTGCGAGCGAGTGAGGGCCTTCATCCTTATGCGACTCCGCGAGGGTTACGTACTTCTCCACCATCCTGGAGGCGAGTTCTCGCAGTTCACTGTCACCCTCTGCCGCCAGCTTCCGGTGTTCTTCGCGCCACGCGAGAAATCCAGCGAGGGGTATGCCGGTCAGTGCGACCAGCCAGAACACCCATGGCGGGATATTCGTTTTTGCAAATACCTGCCACACCAACAGGATCACCGTCGCCGTTGGACCCGACAACAAGCCGGCCCAGTGGCGCCACATTGCTTGCACATAAGCCCAAAGATCGCGCCACATGCACAAGGCTAACGGTGCCGTGGCGGCAACAAAAGGGCCCCGTCGCGTGGACCGGGGCCCGCGTCACCGTCACCGCTAATTAAGATAGTTCCACGCCGGGGCGTGCCTCAGTCCTTGGTGTTCATCGACCCTGCTCCTTTGGACTGCCCGCCGGCAGCCCCTCACTTTCCTGGCAACGTCTTCGACGGTGCCGTCTCTACCAATCTCGATACGGTATAGCCGACAATCTCACCGCCACTTTCACGTCCTTGTTACTGAGTAGCGCGCTGACCGCCTTCATTTCCAAAAGCGCGTGCGGTGTGGGCCCGATCACTACCTCCGCTATGGGCAGCCTTTCGAGGACGACCTTGTAAAAGGGTACTAGCAAGTTCCCCGCGTCGCGAAACTCCACGTTGGAACCGAATACCGGATGAAGCGGAAAAATTAGTCTCCACTCTTGTTCATCACGGAAAGCTCGATGTTTCACAATTGGTGCGGCTAGGAGAAAACTGATCGCGAAGAAACTGAATGCTCGCGATTGGGCACCGGCGGCATCGACGCCACGTGCAATCGCGTCCTTCAGTTCTTTCTCGGCGTCGGCGAAGACCTGTGTAAGGAGGTCGCGTTGACGCACCTCGTCATACTGACACGGGGCGAGCAGGAACATCTCCTTCCTGGCCTTCAGAGTATCAGCGAGGGTGGGGCCGTCGAAACCGATGGCATAGCCGTCGCCTGGCCGCGCATAGGCGCGCCATTGCGACAAGACGTCACCACCGTCGTGTGACATCGAGAATACAAAAGCGTCAGACATCTGTTCCGCACCAGCAAGAAAGCTTCGAAATAGCGAGTGAACCTTCCCGATGTCGGGAGTCGGAGCCTCACGCCCATCTAGCACAGTTCGGGCGAGGAGAATAGCGGTGGATAGCTCTTGTGCGTCGTTTAGGTAGCGAGCGCTCGACGCGTGGAGCGTCTTGGTGCTCAAGATACCAAGCAATCCTCCCCGCCTGGTGTAGTGGTAGAGGACCGGCGGAGGCGCTTGGGCCTGAAGGCGGCTGAGAATCGGAACTTCCACCAAGTCGACACTTTGCGGCGGCGTGGTCATTCCAGAAACCAGCTAGTGGTTTGAGGTGTCAGAAGAGCGCATCACGAGAGAGATAGGCGGGGCGTGGTCTGCACCTGCTCACTTTCTCTTGGTGGCTCAGGCAGTCGCTGCTTGGGCCGCGTCAGCGTGGGACCTCGGCCGGCGAACGGTCACCCAATCTGGGGATCGATCTCGTCACTTCGCGAATACTTGTTCCCACGTCTGGGTCTGCCGCGTCTTTTGCCCAGATGAGGTGTTGACCACCTCAAGCTGTATCCCCTCGTTCGTCATCACGAGGTTCAGTTCTAAGTCCGGTGTGCCAATCGCCGTCTTCAGTTGCGTATAATCGAGCCCTTGTAGGAACTGGCTGGCCGGGACCTTGTAGGATTCCGAGAGCGCGGCGATGAATGTCGTCGAGAACATAAGCGTCGTGAGGGACACGAAGTTGTCTCGACTTACTGGGCCGCCCTGAGGTGCTTCACTGTGGACCTTGACCTGAACTTGCGCAGGCTGGTACCCCGCCACGTTGAGCTTGTACAAACCCACCTCGTCATAGATCATCTTGCCGGCCCGAATGACAACGGCGTCGGCTTTGAGCTGTGCACGCCAGTCTTGGGCGCTCACTGACGTTGACGCGAGGACAAGCAGCGTGATGCCCGGAAATACCTTGGTCATTTTAGGAGTCTCCTAAGGACGCCGCCTAGCGCTTGGGATTTACGGCCAAATACGCGTTGATGAATTGATCCATCAGGTCTCGTACAGCTTTCCTTACTGTCTCTTCGACATGGTCTGCTCCTGCCGCCCCGCAGACTCCCGTGGCGTTCCAAGTCTCCCCAACAGCCACTGTGGACGGGTTTCGTACGAGGCGAATGGGCTGGAAAATGTCAACGGTCACTGAGATCGCATACAAGCCCGGGAGAGTTTTGAGTGGTACCGTACTAACACCTACGAACAGGAAGGGCAGTCCGAGCGTGTCGCGAGTCTCCTCAAAGGCGACAACCTTAATCCCGGCTTCCCGAAGTTTCAGCTCCGCGTCCGTCCGAAGCTGTACCTCCGTCAGCCCGCTCAGTTGGGCTTCGTCCGTCTTTAGCACGACCGCGACATAGACTCCTCTCAGACCGGCGAGCGTTTGACGGGAACTGCTGTTGTCCCCTTGTCCAACCAAAGACGAGACCCCGGTCGCAAACAAAAGCGCCAAGACGGCGAGTACTGTCTTCATTAGTTAGGCTCCCTCGGGTCGCGGCTTAGCCAGTGTTTCCCCGAGTGCGTGCAGATACTGCCCGAAGTCGCGCACTGTTTACCCGTTCCTTGTGATTTTGTCCAACGCGTCGAGACAGCGCCGCACGTGGGACAGCGCTTCGCGGTGTTTTTCCTCTACGGCTCCCCGCTGGTCATACGGTATCGATAGGCCCCGCGCGTAGAGTCCGTTAAGGATGCCGGTCCCGTCGTTGAATGCGTCGCGCGCCGTTCCGACTTCCCGCTCCACGCGTCGAGACGCGTCGGCCCGTAGCTCCACCATCTCGCGAAGCTTTCCCTCGCTCGCATTCACGCCCCGCAACAGTTTGCTGCCCCAGTTGGTGAGGTCGTCGAGCGTCGGAAGATTCGCTGGGAGCCCCTCAAAGCTCGCGGCGAGCATGCGGCGAAGGTCATTCGCTTTATCAGCTATGCGCTTATCCGTCGGCGTTGGCGGTGCGGCCCATTCGACAAGCAGTTTCGACCACACGGGTTTGATGCCGTAACGCGAATAGTTGATCCCCATTCCCTCATACTCTTTGCTCTTCCCCTTCCGTTCCAGAAACCCGGTTGTGTTGGCAATAGTCGCCAGCAATGCATCCGCGTCGCGGGCGCCCAGGGGTTCAGCTCGCGCCGCGAAGTAGTTGTCTCGAAGCTGTTCCGCGTCACAGTCGCCGCCCTGCACCACGTACCGCAACACGCCTTCCTCGCGTGGGGTGAGCTTCGCGAGTTCCGTCTCGAATCGCGGCCGACGTAGTTCTAATTCAGGATCAGGGGCCGCCTTCGCTGTGGCCGCCGCGAGGCTCGACGCCAACGCATGGACCTGCACGCGTTCCTCACGCCACGCCTGAAACCCGGCGACGATTATGCCAACGCCGGCAACAATAAAAAACTGCCACGGCTCAAGCTCTTTCTTTTCGAACACATTGTAAACGAGAAAGAGAAAACTCGCGGCCGCTCCCGTTAGGAAGCCGGTCCAATGCTTGGCCAACGCCCTCACGTACTGACCAATGTCGCGCCACATGCAGCAATACTAAGGCACTCCAGCGCAGGGAAAAGACGCGGGCGCCACTTGCATTCAGCAGGCAGCTCGGGCTCCGCTAGGGGGTTTTTGCGGCACAGTGGGGTGGATTCGCGACAGCGCGCCGGTGTCTTTGGAGTGCTCCCCGTCTTTCGGACCAGCGGACATGAGACATATGCTACGGGGCGGCCTGAAGCCCAGTGTTGTCAATCGGGGCGATCTGCGCGTGGCCGGTCCCCCGTGCGACCGCAGGGACTGCTATGCGACGAGATGACAGATCATCAGGTTCGCTTTTTTAAGGCCGCTGGGACGTCTCATCGACAAGATCTACAATCGCCTGGACGCCTTGGGTACTCGGCGTGGTACGCAGAGAGGCCGCCTTACCCGCGATAAGCTGGACCGCGAACTCCCCCGTTCATGCGGCACGCGGCGTACCTGCGGCAAACATCTCGGCAAACTGGTCGGGAGTCTCAAGATTCAACGTCATTTAGAAACGCACCGCGGACTCGCAGTCCGGTGTCCAGTCGTAACCCCACCCAGGAGCTCAGTATTCAGTGGCACATGCGCTCCGACGTGCTGAATCACAAAATGGACGGGATGAAGGGACCGCGTGCAGCGCAATCAACTTGTACATCACCGGCGTCACGCTCCGCGAGGAAACGTGCTAAAGAGGCTTGGGTCAGCTCCTTAGACTGTTGATTGTTGCCGTACTACGGTCACATCACGTCTTGCCTTCCAGACATCGGCTCTGCTCCCAAGGTTCAACGGGAGCCTTACAAGCACACGTCTGCCCCCCGGGCTCGTCATCGGTGCATATCGTCCGCAACAGGACCAGGACATCTGTGTGGTGATTCATCGTTACCTTCTCAAAGAGAGTGCCCGTCAGCACGACACGATGGCCAAAGAACCGCGTCGCGCTGAGCGAGCCGTAAAATACGACTTGCATCTGCTTCACATCCCGGAAGGTGGAGGTGTTCACGCCACTGGTCGTGTCGCCACAAACGTCCACTGAGTTGGACAGCAAGAGAATGGGCACTTTCCACTTCTTGTCCACGTCTGGAGATTCCCCAAAACCGGGCGGTCCATACCCGGTCCGACCGACCAACCTCCCGCTGAGGTCCACAATTGCAGGGCCGTAACGCAAGCACGGGAGGGGAGTCCCGGTCGATTGCTGATCTGCCCCCGTGTAACAGATGCGAGTGCCGAGACTAAGCAGGACAACAAGGAAACCCTGCCTCATGGGACGTACCAAGTCGACGTTCCAGGAACCCATCCTTCGTATGATTGAATGGTCACCCCTAACAACCGAACGTCGAGTGTGCCAACGGATGCGCTCCCAACGTACCCGGTTACTCCTCTAACGTATGCCTGGTAGCCTGATACGTTGCACCCGGCGGCAGCGCCGCCGCACCAACTGCCGATCATCGCGTCAAGCGATAATCCCTGCCTCCCGTACGAGTTTATCAGCGCTACCTCCGCGAGCCACCCAGCGGTGTAGTCTCGGAACACGGCCATGCCATCTTGATTGGCGATCGCACCATGGTTGATGGCGAACCCGCCGTATTGCAGCGCGCCAGGGTTGTTGTCCCTCCATGTCCGCGAGCCTCCGGATCTGGTTTCCCGCGTTCCATCACTGTAGGTATAGGTAGTGCAGGGGCAATTGTTTCCTTGATAACTGTCTCCAAAATACAAGACTTCGTTGCCCCCAGCCGTAAAACTTGCGGCCGAGGCACCCGTCCTATCCATTTCCGCGAATACGTCAGCCAACGATTCGTAACCGTTCGAAGACAACCACGAATCCGCGAAAGAAAACCAATCCCCCGCACCGCCACCACCGCCACCACCGCCACCATCGTCGTAACAATCGTCAGTCTCTTCGCAGGCATCCTCGTCCGTTCCCCTGGTATCGCGCCCCTGAAGCGGTCCGCCGCTGGCGTAGGCGTAGACGTTGTAGCCACCACGATAGCCAATCGGGTCCTCCTCAACATAACGCCGCACACTTGGATCGAAGTAGCGCGCGCGGAAATAGTACCAACCCGTTTCGCGGTCGAACTCCCGCCCCGCCCACGCGTAGCGCAGCTGGAACCCAAGCGAGATGGACGCGCTGGTATCTCGCGTGACCACGGCCCCGTACGGCCCAAAGCGCTGACTCATCATCCACGATCCGTCACGCCGCACGAGTCCGCGCACGCTCTGTAGCTGGTCACGCACAGCGTAATAGTGATTTCCCGCCACATCATGCACCGCCACGAGTTCGTCTGTGGCTTCACCCCAGGTGTAACGCAGCCCGATGCTCCCCGCTGAGTCCGTTTCGAAGGCTACCGCGTCAGCGTGATGATAAACGAACCTTGTATACGCAACAGCGCCGCCCGTCGCCCCGCTGTAGACCCGTTTAGCAACCCGTCGCCCGAGCACGTCGTACGCATAGCGCGCGATCAGCACATTGTTCTGGCGCGCGCTTCGGAGTTTATTCAGGGCATCGTAGCCGTAGGCCCAAGTCGTGCTGCCACAGGTCGCCGTCACGAGATTCCCGGCGCGGTCATACGCGTAATTCCATGTGCCGCACGCGCCGTCCACCCGCGAGAGGAGACGGTTCGTCGTGGAGTCGTACGTCTCCGCATTCTTCGTGCGAATGTTCCCTGCGCGGTCGAAACTAAACGACTCACTGTCGACCAAGACATTGTTCTTGAGGGTCACCCACCGCGTAACCCGGCCCCAGCCGTCGTACACCACAGTGTCCTGCCACGTGTTAGCCGCCGCACCGAGCCCCTCTTGCTCTGTCCACTGGGGAATAAGTGCCGGCTGCGCATCGGCGGTGTATCCATACCGAGCGTATCGCAGCGGGACGAAGCCCGGCGACGTCGCTACGCTGTCGGTCAAGGTCTGGAGTGCCCCCGGTGCGTTCCAAATCGGAGTGGCGAGTTGCAGGGGCCCGCCCCCGTGTATGATGGGTCCAACGGCTCGCGACTGCACGTCAAACGTATAGCTCAACGTGTCCCCCATCGGGGTGAGCAGCGTGTCCCGATAGCCTCGGTTCGTCTCGTACCGTGTCATCCAAGTCCCGAGCGGATCGATGTAGGCGGTGAGTCGCTCATAGGCGTCGTAGCTGTAGCTCGTGGCGCGGACCGTTGTGCCTGCGTAGCTCGTGTCTGCTTTGAGGCGCCCGCGCTGATCATAGGCCCAGCGCACCTCGCCGTTGACGGTCCCGATCGAATCCACGGGACTGTCGTACCAGAGGCGCGTTACTTGATCTAACGGGCCTGAATACTGCTTACGCAGCGTGCCCACCCCGGGAATCGTGGTGAGCGTGTCGCGATTTCGCGAGTCGTAGTTTGTGGCGATAGTGTCGGCTCGACGCGTGATCGTCTTCTTGAGGTTCCCCTCGACGTCGTAGACGAAGCTGTCCCTGACCGCCATAGAATCCGTCCAGGGGCGTCGACTCATGACACGCCCGAGTCGGTCATGCACTAGGAGCACCGCCCTTCCTCGAGCGTCAATCCGCAGCGAGTCGCGGCCGGCCCGATCATACGCGTGCCCGACGAAGAGGGCGCGCGTGCTGTCGCCTTGCCATAGGCTCGGGAACGCGTTGCAGGGATCCCCGCAGTTCGTAGAGCGGCGTGGGAGGGTCGAGTCGACTTGATTTGCTGCGTTGTACCACGTGTCCTGGCGCTGCCACTGCCAGGAAGCTGTGCCGTTCGACGACTGGACGCGCAGCTTGTGCGCCTCGGTCACTGGGCGGCCGAAACTGTCCAGCATCACCGTGTCCACGACCTCCCGGCTTTCATCGGCGACCCGGACCCGCGTCTTCCACGTAGGGTCGTAGGCGAACGTCTGCGCACTGACGTTGGGCAGCTGAAGAGAGTCGAGAAGGCCGTCCGGCCGCGGATAATACTTGGTCACGTCGCCGTTTGGCGAGATCACTTGGATCAGATTCCCACGACTGTCGTAGTAGTACTGGGTCATTTTGCGGCGGGAATCGAAGCGCTGGATGAGCCGGTGATTCGCATCATACACGAGGCTATCGAGGAGCATCGTGTCACCGACGGCGCGGACGATGTACGTGCGCAAGGGGCGACGCAAGACGTCGTAGGCGTGGTACAACCGGCTCGAGTCGGGCACCTTCCCTTCCGTCCACTGGACGAATCCTTCCGGTGTGTAGGCAGTCTGACTCAACACGCCGATCGCATCCCAGGTCTTCCGCGCTTCCCCCCAACGATTCAAGAGAGACCGGGTCCAGTTGCCGCGGGCATCGGCGATCGCGACGTAGACGCTATCGAGCGAGACCAGAGCCCCAAACCCCTGACGCTCGAACGCCGTGTAGCCGAGGATCGGGTTAACCGCATGGCCGTTTTCATCCTGCACCTGGGGCAGAGCAACCAGAGTCGGACGCCGCCTGAATGTAGAATCGTAGGTCACCGTCGTAGCGTCCCCGATCACGCCCGTTCGCTGAGTGAGCACCGCCGTGTTCGTCCCGGGAAAAGCGGC
>Ga0075436_100003147_pt1 | contig 11314 bp, 9 predicted proteins | sample RhiMethybrSRZTD5_FD_75303 | JGI IMG/M metagenome (GOLD analysis project Ga0075436, IMG submission 75303) | Populus rhizosphere microbial communities from Tennessee, USA - Rhizosphere MetaG P. TD hybrid SRZTD5 | ecosystem: Host-associated > Plants > Roots > Rhizosphere > Soil | place: USA... | reverse complement strand
GCAGCTCGCTGGGTGGTCAATCGATCGCGCACCTCCTGCTCGAGCGCCGTCCGACCCGCCAGCTCCTGGCCCACCGAGCCGAGGTCGCGCTCCGCGGCCGCGCACTCGGCCTCCGCCGCCGCACGCTCGCGCTCGGTCTGGAGCGCCCGCCCCGCCTCCTGCTCCCGCCGCCGGGCCGCGGTGGCGCGGCGCTGGCCCGCGTTGCGCAGCCGCTCGGCGGCGAGCGCGAGATCGCCCTCGAGGCGCCCCACTTCCAACTTCGCCTCGTTCAGGCGGCGCTCGACGTCGGTGCGCCGCGCCTCGGCGGTGTGCCGGCCCTGCACCTCCGCCTCGCGCGCCTGCTCGGCGTCCGCCAGTTTCGCGCGCTCCGCCGGAAGCGCCGCCGCCAGCTGCTCGGCCCGCTGCCCCAGATGCCCCAGCGCGAGATCGAAGTCTTCGAGCTCGCGCCGCACCAGCGTGAGCGCGATCCCGAAGCGCTCCTCGATCATCTTGCCGTAGCGCTCCGCCTTGCCGCGTTGGCGCGCCAGGCTGCGCACCTGGGTCTGGACCTCGCTCACGAGATCCTCGAGCCGGGCGAGGTCAGCCGCCGTTTCTTCCAGCCGGCGCTCGGTGCTCGTCTTGCGGTCGCGGTACAGCCCGATCCCGGCCGCCTCCTCGAACAGGGCGCGCCGCTCCTCGGCCTTCTCGGACAGGAGCGCTTCGATCATCTTCGCTTCCATGACGACCGCGGCGTCCGCGCCGAGGCCCGTGCCACGCAGCAGGTCCTGGATATCGCGCAGCCGCACCGGCGACCGGTTCAGCAGGTACTCGCTCTGGCCCGAGCGGGACAGGCGGCGCGTCACCACGACTTCCTGGTACGCGATCGGGAGGGTGCCGTCCGTGTTGTCGAACACGAGTGAGACTTCCGCCACGTTCACGGGGCGGCGGCCGGTCGAGCCCTGAAAGATCACGTCTTCCATTTTGCCGCCGCGCAACAGGCGGGGTGATTGCTCGCCCAGCACCCAGCGCACGGCGTCGGAGATGTTCGACTTGCCGCAGCCGTTCGGCCCCACGATGGCCGTCACCCCGGCCTCGAACGGCAGCTCGACCGAACCCGCGAACGACTTGAACCCCGCCAGCTCGAGCCGGGTCAGCTTCATGGTGTGGTCCCCATCCGGGTGACGAGAGTGGCGCGAACGCCGGCGCGCTTGAGGCGCGCCTCGAGCACGCCTCCCTGCTCGGGGGTCTCGAACGCGCCCACCAGGAGCCGGCCGTCACCGTCGCGCGCCAGGGCGGGGATGCCGCGCGCGCGCAGATCGTCCGCCCCCGCGGTGCCGCTCACCGCATACGAATAGGGCGCGCGCAGCACATCGCCCTGACCGCGTTGGGCGAGCCGGCGACTCCACAAGGCGGCGCGCACCGCGACCGCCGAGTCGCGCGTGCGATATCCGCCCGCGAGCACGCGATACCAGACGGTGCCACCGCGCCGCGGGCCGAGCGTGACGGGCGTGACGAACGGCGTGATGCCATCGCCGGCGAGTCGGTCGGCCAGCGCCAGGGCGCGATCGAAGCGCGCGTACGCCGCGAGCTGCACTGTCCAGGCGAGGGAATCGGCGTGTGGCGGCGGCGTGGCCGTGGGCACCGGGTGTGCGGGACGGGCGGGGGCGGTCGCGGCGGCCACCGGAGGTTTCGGCGTGCGCTGCTCGGCCCCGCGGGCGAGCAGGGCCCACCCGCCGGCCGTGCCGGCGGCGAGCGTCGCGGCGATGACCACGGGGCGGGCCCGGCGGTGCGACGCGACTCCCCGAATGCCCGGCCGCGTCGCCGCCGAGATCCGCCCCGGCGGCGGCGCGAGGGCGCGCGGGTCCGGCGCCGGCGTCGCGAGCGGCGTCCACCGCTCACGCACCACGCCCAAGAGCGGGATGCCGCGCTCCATCGCGGCGCCGATCCCCTGGCCGATGGACGATTCAGGCTCGTAGCCGTCGGCGGAGAGCACGATCAGTCCGTCCGGCACCGTCGACAGGCGCGCCAGCGCGCCGGCGGAGAGATACAGCAACAGCAACGCGTCTTCCGACCGGAAGCCGCCGTGCAGTTTGCGCCAGCGCGGATTCGCGAACAGGTCGCCCGCGTGCGTGGTGACCGTGCCGGCTGCGATGAAAAAGACGCGATCGACCTGGTGTGCCGCTTTGGTGAGGGACACGTCGTATTCGAACGCGTCCACGATGCCCTCCGCGGGGCTGAGGCCGACCACTTCGTGGAGCGTAGGACTCTCGAGCCACAGGTCGACGAGCGCGACGCGCCGGTCACTCTGGGCCGCGGCGCGCGCCACGTCCCACGCCGCGCCCGCGGCCCACGCGTGATCCCCGGTCGCCGGCACCAGAGCCACGAGGGCCTGTCCGGTAAGGAGCGACGGCACGAGGGCATCGAGCCGCGAGCGCGGCAGCGGACGACCGCTCACGGCGTGGGCTGGTAGATCCAGAACGGGCGGCCGAGCTTGCGTCCGATCGCCTCAGCCTGCGCGCGCGTGGGGTAGGGCCCGAGCACGACACGGTAGCCGTCGTCGGGATTCTTCGGCTGGAGCACGCGCGCCCCGAGCCCGGCGCGCGTCAACTGCTGCGCCATCTCCGACGACCAGGCCTCGTTCTGCGACGTCGAGACCTGCACGTACATCGGACCCTCGGGCCCGGCCGTATCGGAGGCCGTCGCCTGATCCGCCGGCGCGGCGCCGGCGTCCGCATCCGCGAACGCGCCGCGGTAGCTGCCGCGGGGTCGCCATGCCGTGAGCATCCAGAAGTCCGACGCACCGCCCTTCACGCGCCCCGTCTCGACCAGCGAATCGGGCCGATAGGAGACGATGTCGTCGCCCCGCGGCACGAGCAGCGAGCCGTCCGGCCCGATCGCGGGGAGATCGACCCGCCAGGTGCACGGCACCGACCCCACCAGCCGCTTCACGGGGAGATCCACCACCCACACCGAGTCACTCCCGGTCGGCTTGGCCAACAGCCAGCGTCCCAGCGGGTCGAGTCGGATGGTCTCGGCTGGGAGCGGCAGCGCGACCCCATCGATCTCTTCCCGATCGTAGCGATCGATCGCGGCCAGGCCCGGCTCCGTACGGCGCGCGACGTAGATGCGGTGGCCCGAGGGAGAGAAGACGAGCGCGCGCGGGTGATCGGCCAGGGCAATGAAGGTGGCCTCGCGCCGGCCCAACGGGTCCATCAAGAGCACGCCCGAGTCGGTCGCGACGGCCACGAGATCACCCCAACGCGTCGCCGCGACGTCGCTGCCCACGGGCAGCGGACGGCTCGTCGGCGGCTGGTCGGCCGCGGCGGTAATCAGCTTGGGTGGATCGGCCGCGACGAGCCGCTGGTCGGCGGCCCCGAACAGCTGCAGCGGCACCGCCGGCAGTGGCTGCGGCCACGCGACTCGCACGCGCCGCGCCGCCGAGACCACGCGTGCCTTGCTGTCCACCGTGTACAGCGTGCCGTCCGGGCCGAGGGTGGCCTGCTCGATGGCCGCCGCGACGGTGTCCACACGCGCGCTCCCGAGATCGAGGGCGAGCACGTCGCTCTTGAGCGTCGTGTCGCTCTTCGCCTTGGCGGCCTTCTTTCTGGTCGTGTCCTTCTGGGGTGTGGTGACGTACAGGAACTCGGCCTCCGGGTCGAGCCCGATCACCCGGCGGACCTGGGGCAGCCTGCCTCGGATCGCGGTCGGGATCTCGGCCATGCCGGGGAGGCGGTACACCCGGGGGACGCCCCCCTTGGCGGGGATGCGAATCGCCACGCCGGCGGTCCGGGCGGCTCCGGCTGCCGCCTTGCTAACTGATTGTTTTGCTTGTGGTTGAGACGATGGTGCGGCGGGCGCCCGGGACCGGCAGCCCCAGAGCGTCAGGCTGATGAGGAGGAGGTACGATCCGCGGATACGCAAATGGCCTCGCCGGACAAGATAGGCAACCGGCGAGGCCAGGACAAGTGTTTTAGCCGTGCGGAGTTAGAACGTCGGCCCGAGGCTCACCGTCCAGTAGGCGCCGGGGTGCTCCGGCCGGTTGAGCGGTTTGGTGATGTCGAACCGCAGGATTACGAACCCCAGGAAATTCATGCGGATCGAGCCACCCCAGCTGCGCACGGGTGCCCGGTATATCTCGGGATCCTGGCCGCTGCGGTTCCACACGACGCACGAGCCTGGGGAGCCATCGCACGACGTGCCGTTCCAGGCGAGTCCGATGTCGTAGAACAGGGCCCCCTCGATGGGCGGCAGTCCCACCGGCAGGAAGCCGAGCACCAGGGTGCGCGTCAGGGGGAAGCGCAGCTCCGCATTGAACACGGCGATCTTCGATCCCACCAGCTGGTCCAGATTGCTGCAGCCGGTCAAGCCGTTGCTGCTCGAGCTCGGGTTCAGGCACTCGTTGTTGAGGATCGAGCCCGCGGTATAGCCGCGCAGCAGCTCCGTGTTCCCGAGAAACTGGGGGAACAAATCCGCGTCACGGCCGAAGCGCCCGAAGAACAGCCCGCGCACCGCGAGCGTGAACGGCCGGGCGAAGAGGTAGCGCCGCCAGTCGGCCGACGCCGCGGTGAATCTCCAGTTCCCGAAGCTGGGCGACAGCTCGAACCGCGAGCGCGCGCCGGCGAACGGCCCCACGAACCCGAACAGCGAGTTGTCGTGCACCAGCGCGACCTGCGGTCCGTAGTAGGTGATCGACCCGCCGTCCGCCGTGATGGGGTCCTCGACGCCGATCGCGTACGTGCAGCTCGGGGCATAACAGAAGTGGTAGTTCTGCTTGAGCGTGTCCAGGCTGATGTTGGAGAGGTGGGCGCCCAGTTCCACGCGAGTGAACCGGTTGAACGGATAGAAGCTCTGCGCGAACACATCACGGATGACGAAGCGAATGAGCTGCGGCGTGACCACCTGCGAGTCCGGGGCGGACGTCGGCGATCCCCCGAAGGTTCGGACGCCGGTCGGCAGATAGAAGTACAGCGGCTCCTGCGACCCGCCGAACGCCCAGTTGAACCGGTGCGCCTGGTTGATGTAGGCGGCCAGCACCTGCGCCTCGCTGAGCCGGCCGTTCACCGAGCCGGCGAAGATCATCGTGTGGTTGCCGAGGATGTCGGACAGTGAGATCGCGGTGCCGCCGAAGAAGCCGCGTCCGAAATTGTTGCGCTCGTAGCCGATGGTCGGCCGGGCCACGTAATCGGGCGTGTAGCGAGTGTGGTATTCCTTGAACGTGAACTCGGTGGTGTCCGGCAGCGCGGGTGAGGAGTCGAGCAGCGCCTTCACTGACACCGGTGCGGGCCCGGCGCCCGAGTCGGACGCCTGGGGCGCGGTCCCGGAGGCGCGGAATCCCGCGGGGGAGCGGTACACCGACCCGCCGGCGCGCTGCTCCGTGGGGGGCGGCGGCGTCGCCGGTTCGGCCGCCTTCGTCGCTTGCCCGGCCTCGCGCTGTTGGGCGGCGAGCAAGGAGGTCACGGGCATCGTCGCGGGCGGCTGGTACGGCTGCCGCCGCAGCGAGCGGGGGTTGTCCACCGCGTACACGTTGTATTCGCCCTCTTCGTAATACGCGAAGGCGAGGCGGTCGGCCTCGTGCGCCCAGGAGAGGCACGGCGAGAGGGGCGTGATGCCCGACACGCCCGTGTACACGTCGGTGAGCTGATAGATGTTCGCGTCGCCGAAGTCGTACAGGAACACGTTGCTGATCCCGGAGCGATCGGAGACGAACGCGAGCGACCTCCCGTCGGGCGCCCAGGCCGGGTCGATGTTCTTCCCCTGGTCCATGTGCCCCAGCAGCTCGATGGTGCCCTTGTCGAGATGGAGCAGGGCGATTCGCATGTTGCCGAACTTGAGGCCGGCGAAGTCGGTCTTGCCGCCGCGGTCGGTCGCGAAGGCGATGGTCTTGCCGTCGGGCGCCCACGACGGCTGCAGGTCGGCGTACTTGTCGTTCGTGAGCCGGTGCAGCCCCGAGCCGTCGGCGTTGACGACGAACAGGTCCGAGATGCCGCCGTCGTAGCCGGTGAACACCAGCTGCTTCGAGTCGGGGGACCAGGACGGCGTGGTGAGCCCGTTCAAGGGCAACGGGATCCGGCGCACCTCTTCGTCCTTTTTCACGTCGAGGATGACGAGGTCATCGCGGTCCTTGTGCTTGGCCGCGATGGCGAAGAAGCGGCCGTCGGGCGAGAACGAGCCGGCCGAGTTGATGAAGCGCAGGCTTTCGTAGTTGCTCGACAGCGTGGACTTCACCAGTCGCCGCAGCACCTTCCCCGTCTCCGCGTCGGCGAGATACAGATCGACGAAGAACGAGTTCTTCTCGCTGAAATACGCGATCTGGCGCCCGTCGGGGGTGAGCGCCGGCGCGATATGCAGCGTGCCCTCGGAGCGCTTGCGCGTGAGCAGCGGCTGCGCGATGCGGCGGGCGCGGTAATGATCGGCGAGCTGCGGCAGGTACGTGGTCTGGACTGCGTCGCGCCATCCGCTGATCAGCTCGTCCAGCGTCACCCCGATCACGCGCTTGAACGCTCCCTCGACGCCCGCCGACGTGGACGCCTGCAGAATCTGGCCGACGGCTTCGTCGCCCCACTTCTCCCCGATGTAGGCCCAGATGGCGTGCCCGAAGTAGTAGGGGAACACCTCGTCATAGCTCAGCTGCTGCAGCGTCGGGAGGTGGCCTTCCACGGAGGCGTCGCGCAGCCACATGGCGGTGTGGTTGTCGATCGGCCCGACCGAGAGGTATTCCGCCATGCCCTCCATGAACCAGAGCGGCGGATTGATGTTCACGTAGGTCTGGATGCCGGCGCCCACGCGGCCCCGGCTGAACACGTCGTACTGGAACTGGTGCACCATTTCGTGGCCGACGACGTGGTCCAGCTCTTCATAGGCGCCCGTGAAGGGCAGCACCATGCGGTGCTTGAAGAACTCCGTAAACCCCCCCGTCTCCTCGCCGACCTCGCCGGAGGTGGTATTGGTCTGCTGGAAATCGGACTGCGAGGCGTAAAAAATGATCGGCTTGCGTCCCTGGAACTGGTGGTGCAGCACCCGCGACAACCGCGCGTACCACCGCTCCGCGATGCGCGCGCCATCGAGCGCCGCCGACCGCTCGGCGGGATAGTAATAGACTTCGAAGTGCTCGGTCTGGATGATGCGGAAGTCGAAGGACTGGTACTGCACTTTGTTCTGCCCGAAATACTGCGCCGCGAGCGGCGCCGCGCCGAACAGCGCGAGCGCCGCTACGATCCCACCCATCCGTCCCATGACCGTCATCCTTTCGACCCGCCTTCGGGTGCGCCCGCTGCGAGCACCGGGGCGTCGCCCCACAGGCGCTCGAGCTGATAGAACTCCCGCAATTCCGGATGAAAAACGTGCACCACGAAATCCACGTAGTCGAGCAGCACCCAGCGCCCCTGCGTCAGCCCCTCTACGTGGTGCGGCACGATGCCGCGCGGCTCGAGCGCGGTCATCAGGTGCTCCGCCATCCCCCGCACGTGCGCATCCGACGTTCCCGACACGATCACGAAGAAATCTGCGGCGGCCGTCAAGCCACGCAGGTCGAGCACCATCGGGTCGATGCCTTTGCGGTCGACGATCGCCGCCGTCACGAGGTGCAGCGCCGCCAGCGCATCGCCGCCGGGACGCCCCGCCGGGCGCCCGCTTCGCCTGCTAGTCATAGCGCGCCGGTCATGCGTTTGTTCCGTCTTCGATCTGATAAAACACGCCCCACGCGCCGATGCCGGCGTGCGCGGCGATGACCGGCGTGATCGGCGCCACGATGCACGCCCGGGGAGCGTACCGCGCCACCAGCTCCGCGGCGAGCTGCTCCGCAAAGGCCGGAATGTCCGCGTGCGCGACCCCCAGCCGCAGCTCGCGCGGCCGCCCCGCCGGCGCCCGGTCGAGCTGCTCGAGCAGGCGCCGCCGGGCGCCCGCCCGGCCCCGGCTCCGGGTCACCGGATCGAGCGTCCCCTCTACAGATATGGACAGGATCGGCTTGATGTTGAGCCGGGTGCCGAGCCACGCGGCCAGACGCCCCACCCGACCGGAGCGCAGCAGGCGGTCCAGCGTGTCCACGGTAAAAAAGCCCCCGGACCGATCACGCACCCGCCCGAGCTCGCGCACGATGTCCGGCGCCGCCCATCCCTGGCACGCCAGCTCGGCCCCCCGCAGGAGCAGCAGCCCCTCCCCCAGGCTCGCCGAGCGGCTGTCGACGACGGTGATGCGGCGGCCCTCCGGATCGAGGCGCCGGGCGGCGGCGAGCGCGCCGGCGTAGGTGCCCGACAGCCGCCCAGAGAGCGCGACCACGATCACCTGCGCTCCGGCCCCCAGCGCGTCGCGGTAGGCGTGCTCGAACGCCTCGGGGGTGGGCTGCGACGTGCTGGCCTCGTACCCCGCCCGCAGCCGCTCGAAGAACTCGGGCCCCGTCAGCTCCACCCGATCGCGGTACACGCGGTCGTCGAGGACGAGCTGCGTGGGCACGAGGCCGATCCCGTGCTCGACCACCAGCGCATCGGGCAGATCGCACGCGGTGTCCGCGACGAACACGAGCGGGCGCTTGGCAACGGCCCGGAGCGCCCGGTGTTGCGCGCGCATATCCTCGGCCTTGGTCGATTCGACGGCGCCCCACCGCGCCGCCAGGGCGAAGACGGCGTCGGGAGTGTCGGTGTGCACGTGCGCCTTGAGGAGATCGGCCGTTTCGAGCACGACGATCGAGCCGCCCAACGCGCGCAGCGCCTGGCGCACCGTGGCCCCGGTCGGCAGGGCGGACCCGCGCACCAGCAGCTCCGTGCAGAACCGAAAGTCGCGCTCGGGGGCCGTCTCGGCTTCGGCCGCTGGGTTCGCCACCACGCGATCCACGGCGCCTTGGGCGGCGTGGCCCTGCTCGATGAGCCGCTTCACGCCGTCGAGGAAGCGGACGAACCCCTTGGCGCCGGCGTCCACCACGCCCGCCGTCTTGAGCACCGCGAGCAGCTCCGGGGTGCGGGCGAGGGCCTGCTCCGTCCGGTCCACGAGGCGATGCATGAACACCTGCAGGTCGGGCTCGTCTTCGGCACGCGTCGCTTCGGCGGCAGCCTCGCGGACGACCGTGAGAATCGTGCCCTCGACCGGGTCGTCCAGCGATGTCTGCAAGCGCTCGAACCCGCGGACCATCGCCCGGGCCAGGTCGTGCGGGCTGGCGCGGGTGAGATCCCCCAGGCCCTCCTCCAACCCGAGCAGGAATTGCGACAGCATCATGCCGGAGTTGCCGCGGGCACCCCGCACGCTGGCCTGGGCCATGACGGCGGTCACCCGCGGCAGGGGTGCGTCGCCCAGGGCACGCAGCGCCTGCGCCACCGCGCGCAGCGTGAGGCACAGGTTGGTGCCGGTGTCGCCGTCCGGGACGGGGAAGACGTTGAGGCGATTCAGCTCATCGCGTCCCGCGGCGACCCAATCGGCGGCGGCGAGCAGGGAGCGACGCAGTCGAGGGCCGTCGATGTAGGCGATGCCGATGCCCGCAGTCACTCGCGTGGGCTATTCCTTGACCACGCTCACCAGGATTTCGGGACGCACGTCGGGATGCAGCTTGATCCCGACGCGGAACTCGCCCAGCTCCCGGATCGGCTCCGGGAGGTCCACCTTGCGCTTGTCCACCTTGATCCCGAGCTCCTCGAGCTTGCGCTGCACATCGCCCGCCGTGACCGAGCCGTACAGCTTGTCCTCCTCGCCGACCTTGACGGCGAAGCTGAGGCGCACCTCGGCGATGCGCGTGGCCTCCGTCTCGGCGGCGCTCTTTTCGTCGGCGCGCTGCCGGGCGATCCGCTCCGCCTCGTACGCGATCTTCTTCTTGTTGGCCTCGGTCGCCGGGTAGGCGAGCCCTTTCGGCAGCAGGTAGTTGCGGGCGTAGCCGTCTTTCACCTTCACGACGTCGCCCGCGGCGCCCAGGTGCTGCACGGTTTCACGCAGGATCACTTCCATGGTTCGAGTTCCTCGATGGCTTCGAAAGGGTTCAGGCCGGCGCGGCGAGCGGCGAGCGCGCCAACGCCCGCGTGACCCGCCAGGCGAGCGCGAGCGCGACGAACGTCTCGAGCAGGAGCCACACGGGCCAGCCGCCGGCGAGCAGTCGCACCGTGACCTCGAACGCCGGATACAGCCCGGGGGCGACCTCGATCACGCGCCGCACGGCACCGCTCGCGTCGCGCGTCGCTTCCCACTGGACCGCCTGCCACACCGCTGGTCCCACGGTGAGCGGGCCGAGCACCGCGACCCCGGCCGCGGTGTAGAGACACGCCCGCAGCGCGAGCGGCCAGAAGCCCGCGGCGGGGCGCGCCAGGGCGCCGGCGGCGAAGGCGACCGACACCAGCACGATCCAGGCCCGGTCCAGGGCGTCGAGCAATCCCGTCGCCGGTCCCAGGAGCAGGGCCACGCCGGCCCCGACCGCGCCGCCCAGCACGAGCCACTCGCGGCGCGATCCCGGTCGCGCCGCCACCCGCAGCGCGGCGAACGAGAGCGCCACGAGGCTGAGCCAGCGCCCCACCGTCAGCCGACGTATCCCTTGATGTAGGGCAGCAGCGCCAGCTGGCGCGCCCGCTTGATCGCGGTCGCGAGCTGGCGCTGGTGCCTTGCGCACATGCCCGACAGCCGGCTCGGCAGAATCTTGCCGCGCTCCGTCAGGAACCGGCCGAGCGTGCGGTCGTCCTTGTAGTCGAGCACGCGCACGCCCGATTCACACACGGGACAGGTCTTGGCGGGCCGTCTCATGCTTCGTCCTCCTCGATCTCGTCGACGACGACATCGGCTGCGATGACCGCCGGCGCGGCCTCGGGCTTGGCCGGCAGGCCTTCGGACACGACCACCAGGAACCGCAGCACGCCCTCGTCGAGCTTCACGGCCCGCTCGTACTCGGGGAGCAGCGCCCCGGCGGTCTCGTACTGCGCGACCACGTAGTAGCCGGAGTCCTTCTTCTTGATGGGGAAGGCGAGGGAACGCTTGCCCCACTGGGCGACGTTCGTGATCGTGCCCTTGCCGTCTTTCGTCAGCAGGGCGTGGAACCGCTCCAGCTTTTCGCTGATCGCGGGCTCTTCTAGCGCGGGGTCGAAGATGTAGACGGTCTCGTAGCGACGAGCCATGCCACCTCCCTTTGGTCGTAGGCGACCCGACGCTGGTGCCGCGTCGAGTAGGGATCGCAACAGGGCGGAAAGATAGAAGCGTGGCGCAGGGTGGGGAAGGGCGCGTCGCACGCGTGATGTCGCTCACGTCCGCCGCCCCGCCATGCCTGCCTTTTGCGGCCGCGGCGACACGGTGTGACGACTATCACGATACGCGAAGCCGACCCCAATCATCCTTTCGATAAGGAGTTGCGGCGCGGGGCGGCCCAGGGACGGCAGTT
>Ga0075436_100003145_pt1 | contig 11320 bp, 7 predicted proteins | sample RhiMethybrSRZTD5_FD_75303 | JGI IMG/M metagenome (GOLD analysis project Ga0075436, IMG submission 75303) | Populus rhizosphere microbial communities from Tennessee, USA - Rhizosphere MetaG P. TD hybrid SRZTD5 | ecosystem: Host-associated > Plants > Roots > Rhizosphere > Soil | place: USA... | reverse complement strand
AGGTGCGGCGCCTGGAGTAATCCCGCTTCTCGACGCTGCGCGGCGCGTCGAGCAGGCGGCTCAGGATCCGCTGCTGGAGATCCACCGTCTCCTGGTTCAGCCTCCCGCCCCGCAGATCCTGCGCCACCTTCTTCATGTCCTCGCCGGTCTGGCCCAGCTGCCCCAGCGTGCCGCCGCTCTGCCCCAGCTTGTCCATGGCCTGCTGGAGGCCCTGGCGAATCGCTTCCTGCTCGGCCGCCATCCGGCTCAGGGCGCCGGCCTGATCGGGCGTGAGCCGGCCGTCCTGCCCCTGGCCCTGCCCGCCCGGCAGCATCGAGAGCGCTTGCCCGTTCAGCTGCTGCTGATCGCCCGCCAGGCTCTGCATCATGGACATGGCCTCCTGCATCCCGGTGGAGGACTTGGCGGAGGCCATGGAGTCCCGGCCGCGAAGCAGCGCGGCGGCCGCCTGATTCAGGGCGATGGCCGCCTCCTTGCTGGAAACGAGCCCGCCGATCATGTCTTCCATGGAGTAGCGCCCGACGGCGTTCTTCTGGTTCGAGAGCGCGCGCCCGACCGCCTGCAACACGTCGGGCGTGATGAAGAGCGTCTTCTTGCTCAGCTCTCCGATCCGGTTCGCGGCGCCCTCGGTCGTCTCCTCGAGCCCCTGCTGGGTCGAGGCCCGCTGTCCCGCCTCGCTCTTCGGGTCGTTCAGGATGTCCTTCTGGGCGTCCGAGATCTCGAGCAGGTCCGCGATGGCCTCGTCCATCTTCCGGCCGACGTCGTTCTTCCTGCGAAAGGCGAAATCCTCCTTCATCTTGGTCATCGCGTCGCGCATCTCCTCGAGCTGATGCTCGAGATCCTGCGTGCTCTCCTTCGCGTCCTGCTTCATGGCGTCCTGCATCGACTGGACCGACTTGTCGAAGATGGGGTAGAGACTCTGGAGCTTGTCGCGCTGCTCCGCCGCTTCCTGGGCCGACTGCTTGTCCATCTGCTGGAGCTCGGCCGCCAGCGAATCGAGCGCGGCGCGCTGCTCGCGGCTCATCTTCGACACCTCTTCCTGCCCCTTGGCCAGATCCTTCATCTCGTTCGGCTTGCCCGCGCGGGCCAGCGAATCGGTCAGCGCCATCTCGCGGCGCGCCATGTCCGCGGCGCGCTCGGAGGCGGCTTCCAGCTTCTCCTCCATCTTGATCTGCTTCAGGAGCTCGATCGTCTTCTCCAGACTCTTGACCACGTCCTCCTGGGTCAGCTTCATGTTCTGCATGGCGCGCTCGAGATCCTGGGGCGACATCTTCTTCAGGGCGTCCTGGACGCTCTGCATGGCGCGCATGATGGACTGGTCGTGGAGCTGATTCAGGAGCTGATGCAGCTCGTTCAGCTTCTGGACCAGCTCGGCGTTCAGAGCGCGCGACTCCGCCAGCTTGTCCGCGTCCTGGCCCAGCTTCTCCGCGACCTTGTCGATCTGCTCGCGGAGGGCTTTCTGCCCTTCCAGGGTCTTCTGGATGTCCTGGCCCTTCTCCCAGGGGAGCTCCTTGGTCCGGCCGAGATCGCGGGCCATCTCCTCGGATTTCTCCTGGAGCGCCTTGGCGTTCCGGATGGCGTCCTCCAGGGTGGCCACCGATTCATCCTGCTCATGCTCCACCGAGGAGAGGATCTCCGCCGCGGAGGGGAAGCGCAGCGTGCGGGTCTCGGACCAGGAGGTCTGGGGACCGTCCACCTGGTCTCCGTCCATGGCCCCCACCTCGTACTGCACCTCTTCCCCCGGAAGCAGGTTGAAGGAGCCCAGCGCCCACACGTACCGGACCGCCAGCTCGCGCGTGCCGTCCTTCTCCTCGTGGAGCGTCTCCACGATGGGGGCGCCGTCCCGCACGCGGTAGCGGAGGAGCACCTTCTTCACGCCGTAGTCGTCCGTCGCGCCGGCCAGAATCGTGGCGGACATGTCATGGGCCACGTCCTCGACGGGGCCGGGCGACACGACGGTCACCGTGGGCGGACGGTCGGGGATGGACTTGACGTCGTAGGGGCCCAGGTCCACGCGCCGCCCCCGGGGATCCGTGAGCTGCACGCGGTAGCGCCCATCGGCGTGGACGGGAACGGCGAAGCGCGCGAGGCGCTCGCCCAGATCCCCCTCGAGCGCGCCCTTTCCCTCGAACTGGAGCGCGGCTTTGTCCACGTTCCGGTTCAAGAGCACCTCCACGCGCGCGCGGGTCCCCCGCGGCGCCACGAGATCGCCGGTGATCGCGTTCGAGGCCTCGGCGGCGAGCCCGCAGTACGCGGGGTACTCGTACCGGATCTTGAACCCGGCGGCGCGCGGCAGGTCCCGCACCGAGATGCGATAGACGGGGCTGACCTGGTCCAGGGCGCGGACCTGGTACACGAGATCTTCGTTCAGATTCGGAATCACGGTCGCGTACGCGCGCTCCCGGCCGCGCGGCCTGACGTCTTCCGTGGCGTGCTCGAGCGTCTTCTCGTCCCAGGTCTTCCCGGGCTCCGCCGTGCGCGCCTTCACGAGGAGCCGGGGCTTGCGCTCGGTCCCGGCGATGTAGACGCGCACCGGCACCGACGCCCCGCCCTCCACCTCCTCCGATCCCGGATCGACGCGGATGGTGACCGGCGCGAGCGGGGCCTGCTCGGGATCGGCGATTCGCCTCACCGTCGTGACGGTGCGCGATCCCCCGAGAGCGGCCACGCCGGCCAGAACGAGAACCGCGATTCCCAGCCGCTTCATGGAGCGCGTGCGTCCCCTCCAGACCCGAAGCTGCCCCAGGGGAAGCGAGGCCGCGCGCTCGGCGGCGTTTCGGACCGCGTGCTGCGTGAGGGATTCGGAATAGCCGGTCGAAACCCCGGCCCCCGCTCCCGCCGCGCCTCCGGTGGAGCGCCCCAGCTCGAAGGCGGTCAGGAGCCCGTCGTCACGCTCGTCGATGAGATGGGAGGCCTCGAGCGCGGCCTCGGGTAGGCCCGCGCGGGAGCGGGTCACGCGCACGAGGGCGAACACGAGGGCCAGGACGGCGGCCAGGAGGAGCCCGGAGCGAAGCACGACGTACTCGCTTCGGTGCAGCGGAAGGAGAAGCGCGGCCAGAAGCGCCAGCCCGCCCAGCGCCAGGAGCCCGAACGTGGCGAAGAGACCCGCGCGCTCCACCGAGCGCCAGATCAGGGCCCGGCGCGCGCGATGGAGCTCGCGGAGGAGCGCCTCGTAGGCCGAATTCATCGAGCGGGCCTCAATGCGTCACCGCGTAGGTCGCGAGGTTGACCGCGAAGCGCATCGCGGCCGCCCTCTTTTCCGGCGAGTCGTCGTAGATGCCCGCGTCCTCGGTGCCGTTTCCGATGTCGCAGTCGAATGTGTAGAGCACCACGACCCGGCCGCCCTTCACCACCGCGAAGACCCGTGCCGGTCCCCCGTCGTGCTCGTGAATCTTGGGAGCCCCCGCCGGGAAGGCGTTCGGGTAGTGGAAGAGCGCGTGGCTGAAGGGAAGCTCGGTCAGGGGCGTTTCGGGATAGAGGCGCTTCACCATCTCGCGGAAGGACTTGTCCAGACCGAAATTGTCGTCCGCCCAGAGGAGCCCGCCGGCGTCCAGATAGCTCCGCAGCGCGCGCGCCTCGTCCTCGCTCAGCTTCACGTTGCCGTGTCCTGTCATGAAGAGCATGGGGTAATTCCAGATCTCGGGGTCGGTGGGCGTCACCACGGCTTCCTGCTCCTGGCTCACGCGGATCTCCCCCCGTTCCTTCAGCGCATGGAGAATGTTCTTGAGTGACGTCTCGTCGGAGTACCAGTCGCCGCCGCCCGTGTACTTGAGCCGGGCGATGGTGAATCCGCCGTCCAGCTCCGCCTCGCGCGTCGCGGCCGAGGGAGTCTCAACAGGCAAGGCGCATGCCACGCCGGCGGCCAGGAATGCCGCCAGAAGGAGGAAGGGTCGGTGGCTTGAAGCGGAGAATCGGGTCACGGGGCTCCGAGATTGGGCTTAAGTAGAACAATTATATCAGATGGCGGCGCCCGCCGTGCTTGCGAGGACGTTACTGAGTGTTACCGGCGGAACCGGCTCCGGTTCCGTGGCCGGAGCTCGACGCGGGGTCTCAAGTGGCCGGAGCGTCGAGTTTTGCGGGGCCCAGCAGGGTGTGGGTGAGCGAGCCCTCGAGATCGTCGAGGGAGAACCAGACCGCGTGGAGCGTGCTGCCCATCCTCTGACCCGGATTTACACAGATCGTGGGCCCGATCCGGTCCGCGAACCTTCCGGAGACCGCGGGGGACTCGTGGATGTGTCCGTGGAGGGAGAGAAGCGGCCGGCGCGTCTCGAGGAATCTCCGGACCTCGCGGGATCCGACGTGGACCTCTCCGTGGATCAGGTCGAGAGCCGTGCCGTGGGGAGGACCATGGAACGCGCAGACGAACGGCGTCCGCTCGGGGGTGAGCTCCCGGCCGATCGTCTCGAGGTCGCGCCCCAGCCACTCCTCCCACTCGCGTCCCCGAAAGTCGAACGGGTGCACCGAGCCGTCTTCCTGGCTGCGAAAGCCGTCCAGACGCACCGGACCCTCGAGCCCCTCTTCCCAGCGCTCCCAGTCTTTCAGCGCGAACGGGGTCAGGCTCACGGAGCCGAGTCCCGCGATCCACACGGCTCCCTGGAGCGGTCGGACCGCGCAGTGGATGTGGTGGAACCTCTCGATTCCGGAGCCCAGGAGCACGCGGAGATTCGCGCTCCAGTCGTCGTTTCCCATGATGTAGAAGAGATCGGCGGAATCCCGCTCCTCCCGGTATTCGCGCGCGAGCGGAAGGAAGAACGCCTGGAAGAACGCCTTCTGCTCGACGACCGTGGCGTGCGGGGCGAGATCGCCCCCGAGGATCACCGAGCGCACCGAGAGCTTCCGCGCCAGCGCGAACGCCTCCGTGTAGAGCTCGCGGCTGCCGTGGAGATCGGCCGTGTAGAGGACGTCGGCGCGGGTCTCGTCGGAGGAGCTCACGAGGGGAGGGTCAGTCCTCGGCGCGTATTTCGGTGAGGAGCCAGCGGCCTCCCATCGGCCGCGCGGTCAGGGTGACCCGGACCGCGCGCGTGCCCTGCCGGCCGCCCCAGTCGCCGGTCCAGAGCGCGACGGCGCGGCAGATCCCCCGCTTCCGGTCGCAGTCGAATCGGGTCATGCGGAATTCGCGCGTGTGCACGAGGCCGAGCGGGTCTTTGAGCAGGAAAGCCGCGGCGACGCGCGTCTGGGCCGAGGTCAGGGGGGTGCCGGGCTTGACGGCGATCCGAACCGAGGTGGTGTCCACGAGGGCCGCCAGGCGCTCGGCGTCCGACGCGCCCCAGGCTTCCTCCACGGCCGCGAAGAGACGGATGGCGCTCCCCGGAGCGATCTCTTCGGCGCGCGCGTAGGGAATCACGGCGATCGAGGCGAGGGAAGCGAGTCCGAGCAGTCTTGCAATCGTCACGAGGCGGCCCCGTTTCTCGGCGCGGCGCGGACCGGAGCTACTTCTTGCGCTGGCCCTGGCCCGCGCGCTCGAGCCAGAGCTGGACTTCGAGCGCAAGTCCGCTGGCGACGTACACGGATGAGTAGGTGCCGAAGACCACGCCCACGAGCATCGCGAACGCGAAGTCGTGGATGACTTCCCCGCCCAGCGTGTACAGAGCCATGACCGTGAGAAACACGGTGAACGAAGTGATGATGGTACGGCTCAGCGTCTCGTTGATGGCGATGTTCATCACGTTGGCCGGAGTCTCCCGGCGGAGGGTTCTGGAGCGCTCGCGAATCCGGTCGAAGACCACGATGGTGTCGTTGATGGAGTACCCGGCGATGGTCAGGAGCGCGGCGACCACGGTGAGCGTGATCTCCTTGTTCATGAGGCTCAGGGCGCCGAGGGTGATGAAGACGTCGTGGAAGAGCGCGGCGACCGCGCCCAGCGAGTATCTCCAGTCGTACCGGATGCCCACGTAGACCAGGATGAAGCCCAGCGCGAAGAAGATGGCCTTGATGGCGGCGCCGCGAAGCTCGCTCCCCACGCGCGGGCCCACCGATTCGTAGCGGAGCCTCTCGACCTTGGCCCCGGGGTGCTCCGTGGATACGGCCTGCACGATCGCGGGCGCGGGATTCTGGCCGGCCCGGATCTCGGTGCGGATCAGGAACTGGCCCGGCCGGCTCAGCTCCTGGATCTCGCTCCCGCGATAGCCCGCGTGATCCACGGCGGCGCGCACCGCGTCCGCGTGGACCGGAGGCGTGACCAGGATCTCGACCAGGGCCCCGCCCGTGAAGTCCACGCCGTAGCGCGGCCCGCCGTGCATGATGAGCGAGACGATCGAGACCAGCACGCAGGCGCCCGAGAAGAGGAAGGCGATGTGCCGCCTCCTCATCCAGTCGACATTCACTCCGTGCAGGATCTGGAACATCGGCTCTCCTAGATGCTGATGGACGAAAGCTTCCGGCGGACCGACCACGCGTCGAAGATCATCTTCGAGATCCCGACCGCCGTGATGAGGTTGATGATGAGTCCGATCGAAAGCGTGATGGCGAAACCGCGGATGGGTCCCGTTCCGAACCACATGAGCGCGAAGGAGCTCAGGAGCGTGGTCACGTGCGCGTCGATGATGGTCCGGTACGCCCGCGCGTACCCGGTCTCGATGGCGGCGAGCACCGTCCGCTTGTTCCGGAGCTCCTCGCGGATGCGCTCGAAGATGAGCACGTTCGTGTCCACCGCCATCCCGATCGTGAGCACGATGCCGGCGATGCCCGGCAGCGTGAGCGTGGCGTGGAAGCCGGCCATGCACGCCAAGAGACCCAGGATGTTCAGGATCAGCGCCACCACCGCCACGACACCCGACACGCGGTAGTAGACGATCATGAAGAACACGACGAGGAGCGCCCCGACGGCGCCCGCGTGGATGCCCCGGTCGATCGAGTCCTGGCCCATGGACGGCCCGATGGTCCGCTCCTCGATGACGTTCACCGGCGCCGGGAGCGCGCCCGAGCGAAGCACGATCGCCAGATTCTGCGCCTCCTCCTCGGTGAAGTTCCCGGTGATGGAGCCCTGGCCGCGGGGAATCTTCTCCTGGATGTTGGGCGCCGACTGGATTCTCCCGTCCAGCACGATGGCCAGCCTGCGTCCCACGTTGGAGCCGGTGATGTCGCCGAACAGGGCGCCGCCGCGGCTGGTCAGATTGAACGAGACGCCCGGCGCCCCGGGCCGCGTGGCGTCGAGATCGAGGCGCATCTGCGCGCTCGCGACCTCGGAGCCCTTCATCAGCGCGTCCCGGCTCACGACATAGAGGCCGCGCGCGGTGCGCCCGGAGACGTCCGTGTCGTGCGAATCCCAGGCCAGTTGCGCGTCGGAGGTGAAGGTCGAGTCCGCCTTGAGCTGGCGGATCATGGCCTCCACGATGGGGATGTTCTCACTCAGGACCACCGCCTCCGAATGGGAGGAGGCCAGGAGCTTGGAGGTGAAGGGATGCTGGACCGAGTCGGGGGCCGCGCTGTCCGGGGCGGCGCCTCCGCGCAGCCTGCGCGCGAAGTAGGCGTCGATCCGGTCGTAGAGCGCTTTCGACTCCTCCTCGGTCTTCACGAGCTTGAACTCGAGGAGGGCGGTCTGCCCGATCAGCGCCTTGGCCCGCTCCTGGTCCAGAAGACCCGGGAGCTGGATCAGGATCCGGTTCACCCCCTGGCGCTGGATCGAGGGCTCGGCGACGCCGAACTGGTCCACGCGGTTCCGGATGATCTGCATGGCCTGGTCCACCGCGTTCTTCGCCTCGACGGGACCCAGCTTCGAGGTGTCGACCTCGAGGAGCAGGTACATGCCGCCCTGGAGGTCGAGGCCCAGCTTGATGGCCTTCTCGCGCAGCTTGGCGTACTTCTCCAGCTGGAGCCGCTCCGCCTCGGTCGTGGCCTCGGAAGGGCGCGCCTGGAGAACCACTTGCCGCTCCTTGGCGGGCAGCGAGTAGAACTGGAAGGTGGGCAGGAGGGTCCATAGCGAAGCCAGCACGAAGACCACCGTGAGGTAGAACTTCCACTGGTCGCTGCGCGTCATCACGCTCTGGATCGCTCCTTCATAAGCACCCGTGTGGTCCGGAAGACGTCGAACGCTGCCTCGAATCGAGGCGATGCAGGCCGGGCAGCGTACCCAACGCTCGCCAGGAAGTCAATGCGGTAAAGCACGATGCTCGGCTGTAACAGGGCCTTCATGCCGCCGCAACCCAGGGGTAACAATGCGCCCCGATCCTGGGCCGGTGGAACCGAAGCAGGATGGTATACTGGGCGAGCTCGATCCGGGGTCCGGCCCGAAGAAGGGCCGGCCGTCGCCATCCCGAGAACGATACCTCAAGGTGCCCAAGACGCCCCGATCCACCATCCTCGTCGTGGACGATGAGGCCGATATCTGCGACCTCGTGAGCTATAACCTGGCTCGCGAAGGTTATCGCGTTCTACAGGAGAGCGACGGCGAGGCGGGGTTGAACCGCGTGTTCCAGTCGGCGCCCGATCTCTTGATTCTCGACCTCCTCCTCCCGAAGATGAGCGGGCTCGAGGTCCTGAGCGCGATCCGCGGCGAGCCCCGCACGAAGACGCTCCCGGTGCTGGTGCTCACGGCCCGGAGCACCGAGATGGACAAGCTGGTGGGCTTCGAGCGCGGGGCGGACGACTATCTCACGAAGCCCTTCTCGCCGAAGGAGCTGGTGGCGCGCGTCCAGGCCATCCTGCGCCGCACCCGCGGCGAGGAGGCCGCGGCGCCCGTCAAGGTCGGCCCGTTCCAGTTCGACAGCGAGCGCCACCGGGTCCTGCTCCACAACCGCGAGCTGGATCTGACCCCCACGGAATATCGCCTTCTGGAATACCTGCTGCAGAAGCCCGGGCGGGTCTTCTCGAGAGAGCAGCTATTGGACAAGGTCTGGGGGCTGGGGTACTTCGGCGAGACAAGGACCGTCGACGTCCACGTCCGCCGCCTCCGGGCCAAGCTCGGGCGCGACGCCGCCCTGATCCGCACGGTCACCGGCGTGGGTTACGCGGCGGAAACTTCCACGAAGTAGCGCGTGACCTCGCTCACCGCGCGCCTCTACTCCCTCATCGCCATCCTCCTCGGCGCGGGCCTCCTGGTGGCCGGGGTCGCCCTGGACCGCGATTCCGCCCGCATGGCGGCGCGGTCGCTCGAGGACGAGGGACGGCGCGAGCTGGGGCTCCTTCGGCTCTGGGCCCCGAGGGCGGACATCGCGCGCGGGAACATCCCGGCCGTGGACGGATGGGCCGATCGCGCCGGGCAGGCCATCGGGCGGCGCGTCACGGTGATCGACTCGACGGGGCGTGTGCTGGGAGACTCGAACGTCCCCCTGGATTCCGTTCCGCTCATGGAGAACCACGCGGGCCGCCCCGAGGTCCGGGCCGCCCTGGACACCGGCCTCGGCGAGGCCAGCCGGCGGAGCTGGACGATCCGCCGGCAGCTGTTCTACATCGCCGAGCCCCTCGCCCCCCTGACGCCGGGGCGAAAGCAGCCCGGGGCGGTGCTTCGCATCTCCATCCCGACGCCCCAGGCTGGCGAATTCGCCCGCCGCTGGCAGCGCCATCTCTGGCTCGCGGTGGGCGCCGTTTTCCTGGCGGTCCTCGTGGCCGGGTACTTCCTGGGCCGCCGCGTGGACCGCAGGCTCCGGGCCATGCGCCGCTCCGCGGAGGCGCTGGGGCAGGGAGAGCTCGGGACGAGGATCGCCGTGGACGGCCACGACGAGCTGGGCGCCCTGGCCCGCGTCCTCAATTCCATGGCCGAGCGGCTCGACTCCAAGCTCCGGGAGCTCCACGCGGAGCGCAACCTGAGCCAGGCCGTGATCGCGAACCTGAGCGAGGGGGTAGCCCTCCTGGCCCCCGACCTGACCATCCTCCACGCGAACGAACAGTTCTGGCAGCGGGTCGGCGCCGAACGCCCGTCCGGATCCTCGGCGCCCCGCCTCGCCGCGGCGCGCCAGCCGGTGCTGGAGGAGATCGTGCGCGAGGCGATGCGCCGCGGAACCGCGGTGCGGCGCGAGGCTTCGATCTACGTCGAGGACCGCCGCGAGCACGAGGTGGCGGTCGCCCCGGTGCGCGAAGGCGCGGAAAGGGGGGACTGGCTCCTGACCATCCACGATCTCGACGCCGAGCGCGCGATGGCGAACCTGCGCCGCGAGTTCGTGGCGAACGTGTCCCACGAGCTGAAGACGCCGCTCACGTCCATCCAGGGCTACGCGGAGACTCTGCTCCAGGGCGCGCTGGAGGACGAGGCGAACCGCGCGAAATTCGTCGAGACGATCCGGAATCAGGCGGTGCGCCTGGAGGCGATCGTGGACGATCTCCTGGAGCTGGCCGATCTGGACCGTCCGGACGCCGCGCTGGACGTGAAGGACTGGGATCTGGCCGAGGTGGTGCGCGACATGGCCGCGGGGTTCGAGGAGACGGCGGCCCGCCGCGGCCTGGCGCTCCGCCTGGAGGTCCGCCCGGGGCTCAGCGCCTCGTTCGACCGGAAGCGGGTGGAGGTGGCGCTCCGGAACCTGCTCGACAACGCGATCAAGTACACCGATTCGGGAAGCGTGCGGGTTTCCGCCGAGGCCGGACCCGCCATGGTCCGCGTCTCGGTCACCGACACCGGCCGGGGCATCGCCGCCCAGCATCTGCCCCGCGTCTTCGAGCGCTTCTACCGCGTGGACCACGGGCGCGCGCGCGCCACGGGAGGGACCGGCCTCGGGCTCTCCATCGTGAAGCACGCCATCGAGCTCCACGGCGGGCGAGTCGGCCTCGCGAGCGAGCCCGGGCGCGGAAGCACGTTCTGGTTCGAGATCCCGACCCGGCCGTAACACAGTTGTAACACCACCGTCACGCGTCCCCCGGGCCGCCCGGGGTACGGTTTCAGCATGGGTGTTCTCACGAAAACGGCCGATCCCGGGCGGGGACGCACCCCCCGTCCCATCCTTCCCGGCATGGACGTGGGTGCCGCCTCGTCTCCACCGGCCGGAACGAGGCGGGATTCCAAGAACGCCGTGGAGGCGGACGACCTCTCGCTCTGGTACGGAGCGCACCAGGTGCTGAAATCGGTGCGGCTGGGCATCCCGGACCTCGAGATCACCGCCATCATCGGCCCGTCGGGCTGCGGCAAGTCCACGCTGCTCCGGTGCTTCAACCGAATGAACGACCTCTTCCCGCCGGTCCGCTATCAGGGCTCGGTCCTCTTCGACGGCATGGACATCCTGAGAAGCGGCATCGATCGGGTGGAGCTTCGACGGCGGGTCGGGATGGTCTTCCAGCGCGCGAATCCCTTCCCCATGTCGATCTTCCACAACGTGGCCTACGGCCCGCGCCTCCTCGGGGTGCGTTCCAAGCGCGACCTCGAGCAGGCGGTCGAGGAGGCGCTGAAGCAGGCCGCGCT
>Ga0075436_100003140_pt1 | contig 11326 bp, 13 predicted proteins | sample RhiMethybrSRZTD5_FD_75303 | JGI IMG/M metagenome (GOLD analysis project Ga0075436, IMG submission 75303) | Populus rhizosphere microbial communities from Tennessee, USA - Rhizosphere MetaG P. TD hybrid SRZTD5 | ecosystem: Host-associated > Plants > Roots > Rhizosphere > Soil | place: USA... | reverse complement strand
CTTCTCGTTTGCAAGATCGCGATCGGTATAAGAAACTCGTCCAGCTTCACGTTCGATTACCGATTTTTGTTCGCGATGAACTTTGCCTTCGTCGAGGAGCTTCGTCGTCGCGAGCAATCCGAAATCGGCTGTGTCTACCACTGAGTTGTATCTGTCCCTGACTTTTATTCCAAACAGCGACGGGAAAAATCCCTTCGATACTGCTTCCGCGTTCAGTTCAAGCGGCCCTCGCTTTGCCAAGTCACTTCGATCTGAAACCGAAAGCTTCAGTTCGCCGATTGTCCCCGAGAAGATGAATCTCGAGAAATTCACTTCGTAGACGAGCGTCTCGCCCGATTTGAAAGGAAGTGGCTGAGCAATCTTTGGAGGTGCGCTCGCGATTTTTTCTGGACTTACCTGCGCTGCGACGATGCTCAGCGACAGCAATCCGACGAGTGGGATCAGAGCTTTACTGTAGACTGAATGCTCCATAATGAATGCGTATTTGATGTTGGCGATCTTGTGCACGATGCCAGCTCATAGGAACATCTTGGTCGCGAGCAGCGCATACACCATCAAGAAACCAACCGTCGCGCGATACTCGCGATGTCGCATGTACAATGCCGGATCGAACTGGCTGGCGCCGCGCCATTTCGAACGACCGAGCTGTGCTGCATACGAGCGGGAGCCGTGAGGAGAATACGGCGTGAAACGCGGCACAAACAAAGGCACCTGTTTGCTGTAGTCTTCGTATTCGTTGGAAAACAGGTCGCGCATTGTCTCTGCTTCGGCGAACATAACCGGAACGTAGATGATCAAGTAAGTCACTGCGAACAGTGCTACGAACCACAACGCTCCGCCGCCGACGGCAGCTCCCGTCCCCAAAAGAAACGTGCCGAGGTATAGCGGATTGCGAGTGTGTGCATAAGGTCCGGTCTTGGCCAGTTCTTGATTCTTCTTCAGGTGGCCCGATGCCCACGCTCGAATCGACAGTCCTACAATTGCAATGAAAGCGCCGGCGGCAAGCGAAGCGAGGGTCGGCCGCGCCGAAATAAACAGCAACGGCGCGAGCACGAAGCCCGCAGGAACGCGGATTCGTTGTGCTAATCGCCTGAACTTCACTTCGCACTCGTTTCTTTCGCGGTTGTCAATCGCTGCAAGACCGCGCTCTTCACTTCGTCAACTGGAATGTTCATACACTCCCAATGCCAGCAACTTCGTCGATGACAATCAGCCCGGCACCAGAGTTTTCTTCCGACGGTGATGTCTCGCGGATCAAACGGACCGTTCCGCTCGGGCGAAGTTGGGCCGTACAAGCCAACGATAGGAGTCTTGCACGCGGCTGCAAGATGCAGTGGCCCGGTGTCGCCGCCAACAAAGAGCGCGGCGCGTCTGGCCAGAGCAACGAATTGTTTCAGCGTTGAAGCAACCGCTTGCACTGCGCCGCTCTTCGATGATTCGACGACGCTTCGCGCGAGAGCTTCTTCGCCCGGCCCGTAGGTCACAAACGATCGAATCGCGCATTCGCTCCACAACCAATCCGCAAGCGCTGCGTAGCGCTCTGGTCGCCAAAGCTTTGTTGGCCATCCGCCGCCGTTGTTGATGATGGCGAACCCCTCGCGACCTTTGATTACCGCCTCTGCGTAATGTTCATCGTCGGGCGAAACTGCAATCGGAAACTCATAGCCATGGTTCATTTTTTGCGGCAGAGCCGATTCGCTTCGAAGCACAGTTCGGGCGAGCTCAAGATTCTTGTCGATGACGTGCTTGAGTTGCGATGTATCTACTTGTTCAGTCAGAAAGAATTTGCTCGGTTTCTCGCGCAGCTCCTCCGTCTCAAATCCGATTCGCCGACTGGCGCGAGTCGCGAAGGCTACCAGGCCGGACTTCATCAAACCTTGAAAGTCTATTGCGACATCTGCTCGTCCCGCGCCGTTAAGCTCAGGCGCTTGCCGCAACTCACTCAGACGAGCGCTTGCGTCGGCAAGGGTTGACCTGGCAAGCAAACGCTTTCGCCAGCCGCGCAAATCGAGCCTTATCAACTCGTCGATCGCAGGCGAGTCCTCGAGTATCGCCGATGCGCGGCGTTCGACTGCCCATGCGATAGAAGCATCGGGCAATTCGCGTCTTAACAACGCTGCTGCTGGAAGCGTGTGCACCACATCTCCGATTGAGCTGAGTTTTACTATGAGAATTCGCATTGAGACGCTGATTGAGCCGGAATTATAACATCTCGCAAAGGATCGATCAGCCTGACAAGAAGCCAATTCTTTGATTGCCTCTCAAGCAAGTGTTAGAATGCGGCGAATAACGCGGCCTATGAAGAGTATCAGCATACTTGGATCGACCGGCTCAATCGGGGTCAGCACGCTCTCTGTTGTAGATTCGCTTTCAGACCAATTCTTGGTAGCGGGTCTCGCCGCCGGACGTGACCTCGAAGGGCTGGCCGCGCAAATTGCCCGCTATAGGCCGAGACTGGCTTCGGTCGCCGAAGAGCGTGATATTCCTGCACTAAAAGATGCGCTGAGCCGGCTTGGGGTCCAAGCACCCGAAATCCTGTTCGGCATAGAAGGTCTGATCGCAGTTGCGTGCCTCGACGGAGTGGACGCCCTTATTTCGGCGACGGTCGGCGCGGTAGGATTCCTGCCTACTTACAAAGCGCTCGCGATGGGCCGTCGAGTCTGCCTGGCAAACAAAGAAACGCTGGTGATGGCTGGCGAGTTGATGATTCGCGCTGCTCGCGAGTCGGGCGCCGAGCTTCTGCCGGTCGACAGCGAACATAACGCGCTTCATCAATGCTTGCGAGGCGAGCGAATCAGCGAGGTCAAGCGATTGATTCTCACCGCATCGGGCGGGCCATTTCGACAAGCGCCAATCGAGAATATGCGTCAGGCAACAGTCGAACAAGCGTTGGCACATCCGACGTGGCAGATGGGTTCAAAGATCACGATCGATTCAGCGACACTGATGAACAAGGGTCTCGAGGTCATCGAAGCCGGCTGGTTATTCGGATTCACGGCTGATCGAATCTCGGTCGCGGTTCATCCGCAATCCATCGTTCACTCGATGATCGAGATGGTGGACGGATCGATTATCGCGCAGCTCGGCGTAACCGATATGCGTTTGATGATTCAATATGCGCTCACGTATCCGGACCGGCTTCCGACGGATCTTCCGGCGCTCGGCCTCGATAAGCTCTCGCGGCTCGAATTCTTCGAGCCCGACTTCAAACGGTTTCCGTGCCTGCGTCTGGCGTATGAAGCCATGCGCGAAGGCGGCACAATGCCCGCTGCCTTGAGCGCCGCAAACGAAATAGCGGTCGCGGCGTTTCTCGATCGTCGCGCCGGTTTCATGGATATTCCTCGAGTTATCGAGTCGACTATGCAGGCTCACGAAACGAAAGCGTGCTCGAGCATCGAAGCTGTTATCGAGGCAGACCGATGGGCGCGCTCTTACGCTGAAGGCCTCACCGAAGGGAGGGGCAAGCTGGCCGTCGGATGAGTACAAATCTCGGCCTTCATCTTTCGCGACCTTGCTGTTCACTTCTCGAGAATCTGTGCTGTCCTCAACCGTAGACACCCCACTTGCACTGCGATAAACTTAAAAAGATTTTATTTGCTGAGTCCGACCTACGATCAAAAGCTGGGCGGATGACGAGGAGACAGATTTGGCTTTCATACAAATGATTGTTGTGTTTGTGATAGTCCTTGGCGCGATGATCGTGATTCACGAGTTCGGTCACTTCATTGTCGCGAAGGCATTCGGTATAAGAGTTGATGTTTTCAGCGCAGGATTCGGCAAACGGTTGTTTGGAATCAAGAAGGGCGATACTGACTATCGCGTGAGCCTGATACCTCTGGGCGGCTACGTGAAGATGGCGGGCGAGAACTTGGACGAACAGCGAACAGGCGCTCCCTATGAGTTCATGTCAAAGCCAAAGTGGCAGCGCTTTCTGGTTGCCGTCGCCGGGCCCGCGATGAATATTCTGACCGCGCTGGCGATACCTGCAGCGATGGCGATGATTCACCACGAAGTGCCCGCCTATCTCGATAAGCCTCCTGTAATCCAGGGCGTCGAACACGATTCGCCCTCAGAGCAAGCCGGTTTACAGCCGGGTGACTTGATCCAAAAAATCGATGGCATCGTCAACCCGACCTGGCAGGATGTCATGGATTACATAGCCGTCAACCCCGATCAGGATGCGCCCGTAACCGTCAATCGTGGTTCCGAGACTAAACATATCAGTCTACACATTGCCACACGCTCACTCGACCAGGAGAAGATCGGTTACGCCGGGCTCAAACCCGCGGAGGAACGAATTACAGTATTAACGGTTACGCTTGGCACGCCTGCGGCCGAAGCGGGCCTCAAGGCGGGCGACATCATCGTCGCCGTCAATGGCGTTGCGGTCGAGCAGAGCAAGCCTGGCTCTGAGGAAGTGATTCGTCAGATCCGCAGCAGCGAGGGCAAGCCGCTGACGCTAACAGTCAAGCGCGGCGATGCCACTGTGGACATCACGGCGACCCCGCGAATGGACGGGGGCGAAGCACGCTTGGGGTTTTATCAGGGCATAACGTTCGAAATGGTGAATCAGCGGCTGTCGCTATTCGCGGCGATCGGCGCGTCCGTCGATGAGAACCTGAGAATCCTGCGATTGACTGAAACAGCGCTTGGTCAGGTGTTTGTTGGAAGACGCTCCGCGAGAGACACGCTAACGGGTCCGGTTGGCATCGCTCAGATCGTTGGCCAGGCTGCGCAGGAAGGCTCAGGCCAAGTGCTGCGGCTTACCGGGATGTTGTCCCTCAACCTCGGCATCTTCAATCTGCTGCCGATACCCGTGCTCGATGGCGGCCTGATTTTCATGCTTCTTCTCGAAGCGCTGCTCGGCGTGTTTGGTTTGCCGCTAAGCTTGCGATTGAAGGAGCGGATGATGCAGGTCGGGCTTGTGATGTTGATGCTGCTGATGGGTTTTGTGATCTTCAACGACATTTCGAAGCGTGTGCTCACCCGCAGTCCCGCCCCACAAATTGAGCAGCCCGCTAATCGCTAGCGGGCTGCTCACTCAATGCGCTCGCCTCACCTATCAGCCTGTGAGGGGTGGGTCGTCGCTCTAGTTGATCTCCGCCCATGCCAATCAAAAATAATCGCCGACTCGCCGAGTCCGATCAGGCGATTGAAGTTCTCGATTGCTGCTTGTTAATCAGACACATAGATGCGTGGTAAAGAGACAACCACTTCATAGTTCTCCGGGGCCCGCAATTGATTGATGCGCTTTTCTAAGCGACTGTCGTTTTAGTTATCAAGGATTGTGCGGGTTCTAATTCTCGACGCTCCAGGATCGTATTTCCATTGAAGATTGGCACCTGCCTTGCTCTCCATTGAAGGGATTTTCGCTTAAACAATCCTCGAATTAAATTAAGAAGGAGCGGTCTATGAATGGAATGAACGACGTTGGAAGTCTGGGCAACGAGCGCCGGGCGGAATCCGGACTTGAGACCTTCAAGGAGACTGTTGCTGGAAAGTTGCACGCCGCAGCCGATGCCATCCAGGATCGAGCGAAGCAGAATCCCGGTCATCCTGAGTCGGGCTACGCGAGCCAGGCAGCTGGCTTCCTCGACGGAGCTGCCGATTATGTTAGCCAGTTCGATCCGGGACAGATCAAATCGGAGATCCGAAACCAGGTGAGACACAATCCAGGCAAGAGCCTGTTGATAGCCGGCGCAGTCGGACTTCTGGTCGGGTTCCTGGTGAGGAGGTAGCTTTCAATGCAAGCGAGCAGAGTATTTGAACCGCGAGCACAGAACCTGCCGCGTGAATCGTTCGGCGAGTTGCTTGGCGACCTCGCTAACAACTCTGCCGCGCTGGTCCGCGACGAAATCGAACTCGCCCGACAGGAGATGGCAGAGAAGGTGAGTGAGCTGCGATCGGGCGTCACAACTGCGGCGATCGGGCTGGCAATTGGTTTGGTAGCCGTGCTCACACTTACTGCCGCTGCGGTAATTGGGCTGGCCCAACTGATCGGTGCGGGTTACTCGGCGCTGATCATTGGCGCCGCACTTGCGATCATTGGGGCGATCACCGCTTCAGCAGGGCTCTCGCAAGTCAAGCGAACCAGGCTGAAGCCACGACAAACGATCGAGACACTCGAGGAGAATAAAGAATGGCTGAAAGAACTAACGTAGCAATTCAACAACAGCGCGTAAGCGATGAATCCCTCGACCGAAGCGCGTACGCGATAAGGCAAGACATCGCCGCCAAGCGCGAGAACATTTCCGAGACCGTCGACAGGCTTGGTGAACGCATACATGAAACATTCGACTGGCGTGAATATGTTGCTCAGTATCCCGCCGTCGCGATCGGCGCTGCTATAGGAATTGGCTTCGTTGTTTCCGGGATCTTCAGGAGGAGACCGACGCCTCAAGAGCGAATCATCGAAGCGGTCGCCGAGTTGACTGAGGATGTGACGGATCGGCTTGGGGATGTGATGTCGGGGGTAATTCAGAAGAAGCTCATTTCGAAAACCACCGTCAAGGCGGCCGTTGGCGCGATGGCGACCAAAGCGGCAGTCGATTTCTTGAAAGGCCGGCTAAGCGAAGCACTCGAAAGCTACAACTCAAGACCGCGTGGCGTGGCTTCTCAACCCGTCGGGCTCAATCGAGGGCTCGACAATCGAAGTCCGAATGTTCAACCGTCCGGCTCCTCTGGAAGCATTTACTAGAGGGCTGACACAAACTTAATAGATCAAGGAGGGAATTCCATGGAATCGAACAAGAATCTGGGTGAACTGAACAAGCCAACAACTAACAAACCATCGACGACGGCGGGGCACTCGACAAGTACGGGAGGACAGTCGCCCACCGCCAGCGCGCCACAACGCGCTCGCGAAATCGCGTCTGATGTGAACGCCGGCGTTCAGAATGCTTACGACCAGACGGTCAAGGCCGTCAGCGAAGCGTATGATAAGACCAGCGAAGCGCTAGGCAATACTTACGATCAAACGATGACTTACGGGCGTGAGAACCCGGGCAAACTCACTCTTATTGCGTTCGGCGCGGGCATAGGCATAGGTCTGCTGCTGGCTTCAGGAATGGGCGGTCGCAACCGCAACAGCCGCTTCGTCGAACCGGTAGTCACCGCTCTTTCACAGGTGGCGCTAGAGTTCTTCCGCTAAAACGTCGGCAATGTCGAACGTCATACTTCTAGCGCACAGGCAGGGACGTCTAGCGTGCGTTCTCACTTGTGCGCTTTCTTTGTCGGCGCGACTTATCATCAGTCGCGAGCGCGGAGGTCGGTTCAACTAGTAACTTGTGCCGATGCGATGCTGGAACAAGCGAGCCAATAATGGAGTCCCACAAGGCTACGATCGATTGTGCGTCCATCAGCGTTGACAGAGTGAATGGCAGGACATATAGTTGCCGCACTCACAGAATAGGTGCTTGCCAACCGGTACTTGAGCTTTAGTATTCAACGGCACGCGTAGGCCATCAACGATCAGCCACTTCTATCCGCCGTCGGATACTTGTTTGATTATGCGAAAGCTTCGTATCGGAATTATCGATCTGGTCTCCAAAGGTCCGACTCGAGCATTGTTCGCGCGCATGATGAACGCCAACTTCGCTGCGATCATGCCTCAGGTGGTTGCGGTTTGGTGCGAACAGCAAGGCCATGACGTTACGCTGGTCTGCTATACCGGCTTCGAGGATCTCGTAAACGAGTTGCCTGACAACGTTGACCTCGTTTTCATAGGCGCGTTCACCGAGGCGGCGCAGCTTGCGTATGCGCTGAGCAACTTGTTCCGATCGAGAGGCGCAATTACAGCGATCGGCGGACCACACGCGCGCTGTTACCCACAGGACGCTTCAAAGTACTTCGACTACGTGCTGGGCTTCACCGACAAGTCGGCGATTCGCGAGGTCTTGCAAGACTGTTCCGAGCATCGACCGGTTGGAATGCGCATTGCTGCTCGCCAGCAGCCAACCGCGCTTCCCGGGGTGCGCGAACGCTGGAAGTTTATCGAGCCGACGCTCAAGAAGGCGCCCCTTATAAAAATGGTGCCGATGCTCGGGAGTCTGGGATGCCCGTACACCTGCAGCTTCTGTATAGATTCAGTCATACCATATCAACCTCTCGACTTCGAAGTGATCAAAGAAGACTTGCGGTTTCTCTTGAGTAAGTTCAAACGACCGCTGGTTGGTTGGCACGATCCTAACTTCGGAGTTCGATTCAATGAGATCATGGATGCCATCGAGGAGGCCGTGCCTCCCGACAGCATAGACTTCATTGCAGAAAGCAGCTTGTCTCTGCTATCGGAGCCGCATCTAAAGAGGCTGAAGCAAAATGGGTTCAAGGCTCTATTACCCGGAATCGAGTCGTGGTACGACCTCGGCGACAAATCGAAAACGGGCAAGATGAAAGGCATGGAGAAAGTCCGGCAGGTTTCCGATCACGTCAACATGATCTTGAGTTATATGCCGTACATTCAAACCAATTTTGTTTTAGGGCTCGACTCGGACGAAGGAGCGGAACCGTTTGAGCTGACGAAACGATTCGTGGATCTCGCGCCCGGCGCATTTCCCGGCTACTCGTTGCTGTCAGCATTTGGACAGGCTGCACCGCTCAATCTCGAGTACCAACGCGAAGACCGAGTTCTACCCTTCCCCTTTCAATTCCTGAACAACAATCAAGCGATGAATGTGAAGCCGAAGAACTACTCCTGGTCTGACTTCTATGGCCATGTAGTCGATCTGGTCAGCTATACATACTCCTGGCGCGCGATTGCCAAACGCGGTCGAGCCAACAAAGGAATGATTCCGCGCTGGATGAATGTAGTGCGTGCGGTGTCATCAGAAGGCTTTGGCAGGATCAAGTACCACACCGAAGTGCTTCGCCGGCTCGACAGTGACCGGCAGTTTCGGTCGTATTTCGAACGCGAGACCATAAAGCTTCCAGACTTCTATATGAACCTTGCCCGCAAGGATCTGGGTCCATTGTGGGATTGGTTGCCTGCGGGCGCGATGGACCACGATCCGAACGCCTATCTCAAGTCCATGTCTGGTTGATCACGTCGCAACAGATTTTAGACGACTCTGTCAAACCGGCCGCCTGACTCTGCACCTCGCCGGCTCCACTCGATCGCTACATATTGAATCGAATCGATTCGCCTCGTTCGGACCGTCCTTCTTATTTGATGATCTGACTAATCGTGACCATCGCTGCATCGGGTTGCCGGTTTCGCTGGAGCTCGCACGGCACGAGTGTTGCAGTTTTCTCTTGCGCCAAGTTTTGAACGCGATTTAACGGCTTGTTTCGGTACGTTGCTTACAAGCAGTGATCCGTTCCGAAACAACATTTATCGGTCATCGGGAATAAGCAGTCGAAGTTAAGCGAGACTCGAAAGACTTCAAAACGCAAGGGGGCTTAACCATGAGCGAATATCAGGAAAAGCGAACGGTAGTTGAGGGAGTGCCAGGAAGTAATCGTGTGGTCGAGAGCCAATACGATTCATCGGTGGTTCACGATCGTCGCGGAATGTCGGGCACGGCGGTGGCCGCGCTGATCATCGCCGTGATAGCCGCTGCGGTCGTCATTACAATGCTCATTGTCAACAATCAGCAAAAGACAAATGACGAACAGTTGGCCGAGGAACGCGAGCGAACGGCTACGGCTCAGCAGCAGCAGACACAACCGCAGACCCAGCCTCAACCTCCGGTCATCGTAACCGTGCCTCAACCGAATCAGCCTGGCGCTGTGCCACCACCGGCGGCACAACCCGCTCCTGCGCCCGCGCCTCGCACCAGTACCGAAGTTGAAGTAGACGTGAACGCGAGGCTGCTGGATGATCCCGACCTGCGTTCTCATCCGATTGATGTGAAGGTCTCGGGAGGAACTGCAACCTTGAGCGGAACGGTGCCCAGCAGCGACTTAAGAATTCGCGCAGGAAAGCTTGCCAGATCGGTCAAGGGAGTCAGCAACGTAATCAACAACATTGTTGTTCAACCTTAGCTGTGTCGCAGAGCTTACTGTATCAGCAGTGCCCACCAGGCATCGCAACTGGGCAAGCGGGACGCGATGGCTTGGGTCTCGTCCTTATTCCAACCATAAACGATCAAGGGGGAAAATTATGCCAATGAATAGAGAAGGCGGACAGGGCACTCAACGATCCGGTCAGCCGAATCAGGAGACCAATCAGAAGGTGCAAAATCAAAATCCACAACGCGACCAAGGCGGTCAGCGCAACAAAGAATCGGACAACCAACCGGATCGCTCAAGCAGCGGTCAGCAAAAACGCTAGAGACTTTCTTGAAGGGCTGCGGCTTAGACCACGGCCCATTTTTTTGAATACGTAAGAACGGAGGGAATAATGAACGCTTACGATTTGTTGAAGGAAGATCACAAGAAGGTTTCCGAGATCTTCGAGAAACTTGAGCCCACTACCGAACGCGCGCTGAAGACTCGCGAGGAATTGTTCAGCAAGCTTGAGAGTGAATTGGAGGTTCACTCGTCGATTGAAGAACAAATCTTCTATCCCGCGTTGAAACAAGCGGCCGAGACGCGCGATATCATACTCGAAGCCTTCGAAGAACATCGCGTCGTGAAGGATCTCTTGAAGGAACTCGCGTCCACGCGAAAAGACACCGAGCAGTGGACGGCGAAGCTGACGGTGCTCAAGGAAAACGTCGAACACCACGTCGAGGAAGAGGAAGGCGAGATGTTCAAGAAGGCGAAGAAGGTTCTGACTGACGAGCAAGCCGAAGATCTCGGCGCGCGCATGCAAGCCGCAAAAACCAAGCTCGCAGCTTCTGCTCGTTAGCGATTCAAAAACAGACCTAATGTCGAGCCGAGCCTTATTCAGGCTCGGCTCAGCAGAAGTAAGGGCCGGCGCCGAAGAATTCTCTCAAGTCGAGCGCTGTTGTACGCAACATAAGAGCAGGACCTATGGAAGGTCCCGCCCGCGGCTGCCGGGCCGGGCTGATATCCTGAAAACTCGGCGGCGGAATAATATCTACGGCATTATTTTCATAATCCTTTAATGAGTAGTTCCCGCTTCCGGCCAGCTTCTTCCATTGATTTAAAACGAGCTTAGAACTCCGCCGCGGTTTGGTGAAGCTCACTTTGAAGATCGTCCATAAGAAGCCGTAAGTTTGACTCACCTGCGTCGGGGCGATAAGATTTTATCGAACCTGATGATCTCAATGATCTTCGCTAGCTCAATCCACACTCGGACCCAGGCAGCGCCGGAGAGAGCGTAAAGCATGGCTATCGAGTCCGCCGTCGGCGATAATTTTTTTACTACCAAGATCAGTGAACTTGCGAATTGGTCGCGCAAGAATTCGCTTTGGCCCTTGCC
>Ga0075436_100003137_pt1 | contig 11331 bp, 10 predicted proteins | sample RhiMethybrSRZTD5_FD_75303 | JGI IMG/M metagenome (GOLD analysis project Ga0075436, IMG submission 75303) | Populus rhizosphere microbial communities from Tennessee, USA - Rhizosphere MetaG P. TD hybrid SRZTD5 | ecosystem: Host-associated > Plants > Roots > Rhizosphere > Soil | place: USA... | reverse complement strand
GGATACTGTTAATGCAGGTGATTTGGATTGGGCTGTTGCATTATCGGATACTGTTAATGCAGGTGATTTGGATTGGGCTGTTGCATTATCGGATACTGTTAATGCAGGTGATTTGGATTGCTTACTTACATTTTGTGAAAATGAGGAGATCCCGGAGCCTGCACTCGAAGATTTGCTTGTTGTTTGACCTATGATAACTCTAAATGACGATTCTGCACTATTTCCCGATTTATCTCTTGCCGTACACGTAACTTGATTGAGACCTAATGGAAATATACTTCCCGAAGCAGGATTACAGGTTATCGCAGTGTGGCCATCAACAGTGTCTGAAGCATTTGCATAATAAGTTACCGCAGCACCTTGGGGACTATCAGCTTGTTTGAGTATACTATGTGGAACTTTGAATGTAGGAGGTGAACTATCCTTTACCGTCACATTAAACATGGCATAACCTACAAGATTAGTCACCGGATCTTTGGCAGCGCAAAGCACTATAGTACTTCCCATTGGAAATGCACTTCCACTGCTAGGATTGCAATAAACTGAAATTTTGTCAGTGGATGCGCTGGTAGCATTAACATGAAAATTTACCTGTGTCCAAGAAGGACCCGTAGCTCGGGCGATGATAAAAGGAGGAGCCTTAACTGAAGGCGGTGGCACATTCCTATCTTGAGCTTCTTGACTAAAACTAATCTGAAATATTACTACATTATATGATAAGAAAAAAATTGCCAGAAAATATCCAAGGAATTTTCCACTTATCATAAATATTTGCAGAATGATTGAACTTGATTTGCTTTTATATCTTTTTTTCTTGATCTTATTTAAGAAGTTTATCGATAAATTAGATTTCTCCTATACTATTCGAAGCTGCACTTGGGAATATATACAAATATCTAAATTCCTGTATTGTCTATTAGAAAACCCTAAAATCCTTTATGAGTTTATACTGAATTAATAAATTAAGCTTTATTTTCTAAATTAGAATATTCAAATCATATAATTAAAGCCGATCAAAGGTTCCAGCTTATGAATGAATATTCTAAGCCTTTCCATATCCCATGATAGCACAAGATCTAGCATCTAACGAAGGGCGAACCATTCATTTAAGATTCTAGTTTATCGTTGGATATTAATATAAAGAAAAATTAAACTACCAATACCATTATCAAACTAAAGTAATAATACTTGATATTTATAGAATTGATGATAAACTTTCAATAGGCAGAATTTTACATACACCCCCAGAATCAAATTAATTCTGTTACCTTTGATTGGATATGTTTAGAAATTAGTTTCATTTGATAGTTTCGTACGCCTCAGCAATCTGTTGTTCGATGGCCTTTAATTCTGAAGAATTTCTCACTACAGAAGTGATAAGCGGATAAGTTCTTCCTCTTCTGATAGAAATTATCAAATTGTCGTTTTTTGGTTGTATATCAACAAAGGTTCTAAAGTTTAATGACTTGGCATAAGCTATCCTGTGTGGTCTTATCTCTTCAATTACATTGTCGCCTAGTGATTTTATGAAAACGCGTAAATCAAGCAACAAACCTCTCGTTTGCACTTCTACTCCTTTTAAATGACTTTGGAATGAAACATCTGAATTTTCCGGGAAAAAACCAAACTTGCTCACATCTCATGAATAACATTTGATACTATTTTAATTATCATATTGATCAGAGATAGATAACTCGTGCTAGGAGCTGATGGAGACATTGTCGAAGTAATTGACGATTCATTTAATTTTTAAAACCGGTAGGTCCCGAAATGCATATGGTGGGAGTGAACGGTGGACCTACCAGTGTGCGAAGTGTCTAGACCATCTACGGGTACACATGGAAGGCGAGATCATACATGTCAATAAATCCGAATCCCCCTATTGGAACACCCGTATTGGTAATACACCAGTCGCTAGAAAGTTAATAAGATTTCATGATCTAATTTAAGCAAACTTAAGAACTGGTGGATCAATCGAAACAGGTCGCTTATTAAGTGCCGCTGAAACGGAAATCCCTTGGTGTAAATTACCAAATTTATGTTCAAGGCGAGAACTTTGGAGCAGATTCATAAATTCGAGAAGATCAACGCTTCAGTCCGCACTAACAGGTAGCAATAGTACAAAACGCTAGCGACATATCACTACCTACGAATACTTTTTTCTCTAGTTTACTTGACCTGATACATGCGCAAGTAATTCATTTGTACTATACCCATTCAAACTTAAACTTTAACGATCAAAAAAACATGATAAGGAGTTTGTTCTTTACATAAGTACTATTCTTTTGCTTTGTTAAGCCTTATATCTTATTGATAAAAATTTATAGAAACAGAAGGGAGATATCTTGTATTTCCAATCTCACTTGACTTTTCTTTACCTTTGGGTAGAGCAAGAATCTCGTAAAAAATTGAGTTATAAGATCTAGGACATACCAATGATGATTGTGCCATGCTGATTGCTTTCCACTCAAAACAAGTGTCTGAGGATTCAATGAGCGAGTTTATCCGAAAAAGGAAATTAATCATTTTTCGTTGCAGTTAAATTGGTAATTACACTTGTGATGTTCAAGATAGATAACTTGGTAATATTTTTTACAAGTCCAATAGGTTTGGGACATGCCACGAGAGATCTCGCAATTTGCGAAGAATTAAAGTCCTTGACGAAAGAAAACATTTTAGTTATTACTGGCCGTCCAGCATATGACATTTTTTCGAGCAATGGTTATAATGTTAATGACGCCTATAGCCCCGAAAATTTTGATATCGGCAGATCGATGCAATTACGTTCTCCTTTGACATGGCTTTTTAAATATTTCATGTATTATAGAAGATGCAAGTTAATTGCGACTGGTTTTATTAACGAAGACAAAGATAGTCTGTTAGTTAGTGACGAAGATTTTGCATCAATTGCCGTAGGGGAAAAAAAGAATCGCAAAAGAGTATTAATTACCGATTTACTCGAAACTCATTTTGTTAATGGTGTATTTTCATCCATTGAATCTAGAATGAACAAATCAATGCAAAATATGTTAAAAAAATGTGATCGTGTTCTTATTCCCGATAATGGTGAAGATAAAGATAATATCACCTATGTAGGACCAATCGTACGAAATTTAAGTACAATAGACAGGACATTGTTACGTAAGAAATTAGGGATTGATAGGAGAACAATACTGGTTTGTATTGGGGGAACTAATGCCGGGCTGTATTTAATTAAAAAAGCACTAAATGCATATAATAATTTAAAGATGAAGTTGGATCTAGATCTATTAGTAGCTCTAGGACCCTCAGTATCTGAATTTGAAAATAATCACATCAATTACAGAAACATTGGTTTTGTATATAATTTGCACGAATATGTGTATGCCTCCGACCTTGTAGTATCTTTGGCTGGAAGATCGACTATAGATGAGTCACTAGTTTATGGAACTCCAGGGATATTCATACCTATCAAGCATCATTTCGAACAAGAACAAAATGCAAAGAAATTGGGTTACACGTATGAAGATATTTCAAGATTGGAAATTTTAATAGAAGAAAAAATTACAACTGGCAGGACGAATAAGTTCCATTTGAAGAATGGAGCCAAAAATTCTGCAAAAATTATTAACGAAATGGTATGATATTAGAGAACAATATTGATGTCATGTTGTCGAAATCTATCATAACTTTCTATATTCGACGAGCTTAGTAATTTCATTTCGTTATATGAGGCCTTCGGAGGGATTTGAACCCTCCTCGAGCGGTATCTTCCAACACTGATTCTATTTTGTTGTCCACAGCCGCCTATACTGACCAGGCTATACTACGAAGGCCAATCAGTACTGCTTTGTTATTTTTACATTATATAATTGTTAGATTAATCATTTTTATGCTGTAATGATATCTTTTCGAACGACCTGTATACCTTCATCTTCTAATTTATTGCCCAATGCATTCATACCAATTGAATCGCCTGCCAAGTGTCCTAATATGACCAGATTTCCTTGAACATTACTTTCTCTTAATTTGATCAAGTCATTGTAATCAATATGAAAATAAAGAACCGTACCAATTCCGTTTTCAAAATAGGTCTTAGCTACTAGATATCCACCATTAGTTCCCGCAGCTATTACCGGAACCCACTTACTTACGAGCGAATCAGGTTGCCCATATGCAACTTGAATCTTCGTCTCTACCAATTTGAATTCTGGTATTTCTTTTAAAGCGCTGATCATCTCTGATATCAAATTTGGATCTCTTTCGCTAATTTTTTTAGAAATTACTCTTTTTGAATATTCGTCACATGGTTGATGGATGTTTACTAACGGCATATCCAATATTTTTGCAGAATCAATAACAGATGAATATATCTGAGTATGATTTCTAATTTCTACTCTCTTCTTCAGATCCTTAACAGACATTCTAGCAATTTTTTCTGAGATGCCATTTTCAACCATGTAGTCAACGTGTCTATCAATAACCTTGTAAAAATTAACAGCGGAAATACCTATTGGATGATGGGTTATCACTGCGTCACAACCTAAATTCTTTGCTAGCATTAGATCAGCGGTAGTTACATCTATCATTAACATTACCTTTTTCAAGTTCCCACCAGAAACATGAATTGCGGTATCGGCAGGTACAGTGTTCCAACCAACCATATCAAGCGCTATTTCTAAAACTCTGTCAGTATCCAACATTGGCTTTGCTTCTTTTTAGAATTGTGATAATATAAAGAAGTTTTGGATTATATGTGAATTGGAAAAGACGCATATTAGATTTCTCATAAAATAATGATATCAAAGAGGACATCGTGTCACCACACTCTTTGTTATATAAATTCAAAAAGGATTACATGCGTTGAGCTAAATTTTTTAACATTTAAATGTCATTACACGATTCGTTTTTGTACTATGAGTTGTTCTGATGAATATATTTCACACACAGAAACACAAAATCTAATTCAGATTTCACCTCTTACCAAAGCAAAGCTAAAAAAAGCAAAATATGGAGTTTACAATCATTCCGCAGTTGAACTTTGTCATTGGACAAAAAAATCTTTTTCCAACGAAGGGACCTGTTATAAGCACAAATTCTATGGTATTTCAACTCATAGATGCATGGAAATGACGCCAACTGCCATGAACTGTGAAAATAGATGTGTTTACTGTTGGCGACCTACCGAATTCTACGATACTTTAGAGATGCCCGAAAATCTTGTCGATGAACCAGATATGATAATTAATAATTTATTAGAGGAGCGTAGAAAGCTCGTTGTAGGACATTATGGTAACACAAAAACAGATAAGCTAAAACTTGATGAATCACTTTTCCCTCAACATTATGCAATATCACTTTCTGGAGAACCCACAATGTATCCGAAACTGCCAAGCCTAATTAAATATCTCCGAACTTTGGAAAATACAAAATCAATCTTTTTGGTCACAAATGGACAGGAACCAGAGATGCTTCAAAGATTGGTAGACGAAGGAGCCCTACCAACTCAGTTGTATCTTTCAACTAACGCCTCAAACAAGAAAATGTTCACACTGATCAACAGACCAAGATACAGTGATGCATGGAGCAGATGGCAAAAAAGTCTTGAATTATTATCAAGAATGGACACAAGAACAGTACTCAGGATGACTATGATAAGGAATTTTAATGATTCAACGAATTATTTAGGTGAATTTGCTGACCTAATAAGAAGGGGAAATCCACATTTTATAGAAATAAAATCATATATGCATATAGGAATGTCTACACAAAGATTGGAGAGCTCCGATATGTTGGAAATGAATGAAATTAGGAACTATTCGCATTTACTCTGCAGATCCTTAGACTTATTCGCTACAATGGATGAAAGTGAAATATCAAGAATAGTAGTCCTTCAGAACTTCAAAAGATATACTGAAAGGTGGATCGAAGGATATGAAAAACCCTCCACTCGGTGATTAGGATTTTGTTATCTAGAATGATTTTCGCAGTACCACTTTGCAAAATTATTCAATGCATGTGTTCTATGTGATATCCCAATTTTGTTTGTTATGCCCAGCTCGGCGTAGGTAGCTGCGGAACCTTCTGGAATGAATATTGGATCGTATCCCCAACCACCTTGTGTAATATGGGAAGATATAGTTCCTTTTGCATCACCGCAAAAGGCGATATTGTTATTGCTATCATAATATGCTACAATTGATCTAAAAAGTGCAGATCTATTTGTCCTGTTTAATAGTAGATCTAAGATTCCTTGATTTCCGATGGTTCCAAGTGCGTAGGAGGAATAAGGACCAGGAAATCCCTTAAGTGAATCGATAAAAAGACCTGTATCCTCCACTATTAATGGCCTCCCTATTTTTTTATAGGCTTCTTTTGATTTATCTAACGCTATCTCTTCTAGGTTATTCGATTGAATTTCAACAGTCTCGAACTTTACAAATTCTACGTCGATTTTGAAGGATTTCAGATGTAGATAAATTTCATTAAATTTCCCTTCATTAGTACTTGCAAATATTATTCTTCCCAATTTTAGAAAAGACACAATACAAAAATAAAAGATTTGCTAAATACTCATCTGAGTTATCGTTCCTTAAATAGAAAACAAGTATAACTTGCAATAATGTCAAAATAATTAATGATTCTACAAATCATAAAAGAATGCCATAACGTAGTTAAAAAATTTACAACACATAATTTTTTCATGCAATGGCATATCTTTTTCTTGTATCTATTTCATCTACTCTCTTCAGGATCTTTTCAAGTTCCTTTGAGTTAATAGACCTATACCCATCTAAAAAAGTCTCAAAGAATTCAGAATATGAACTGTGATAGGTACTTTTCAGAATTTCCTTAAATAACCTTATATCCATTGCCTTGTCCTCTTTTCGTGTCGAATAAAAAGAAAGCCCCATATCTATCATGGTGATTTTTCTGTTTACAATGAAATTTGATGGTGTCACATCCCCATGTATTATGTTAAACAAATGAAGGGTCGAAACAAACTTTCCTATATCAAAACAAATAGATGATGTCAAAACATTGCTCGCTCTGATTCCTGAAATAAATTCCATTACTATCTCAGCACGAAGAGGATCTACGAAGTAAATATATGGAGTTTTCAAGCCAAATTCCTTCGCCAGCGTAATCATCCTAGATTCACTTATGGTTCTTCGCTTTCTCAAGTCGTCATCAAGCATCCTCTGTCGATAAATTTTTGGAATTCTAATCTTTGAAATCGCCTTTTTATTATACCATTTTGTCAAGTAAATGTTTGATTCAGCCCCCTTGTACAAAAGTCTCATGTAATAGTGCAATCATAATATAACCAAAGTCTGGAAATAAAAATATGACACCGCAAATAGACCCAAACCCAGGAGAAAAATTAGTTCTGGAAGAAGATTGCTCTGAAGTAAAACTTGGAAGCGGAATTTTAAGTTTAACTAATCAAAGGATCATTTTTGAAAAAACTGAAGGAAACCTCACTACATTAAACAAAAAGATGGGGAATGTTCTATTGAATACAACGTTAGATAAAGTAGATAGAGTGAATTCTGAAGGCTTTATACTTACTAAGGTAGTAGTTGAAATAAGTGATTCAAAGTATAAATTTAGTGTATTTAGTAGCAAAAATTGGGCAAAAGAAATAGAAGCCCAGAAGAGATTATTCAAGAACCAGTAAGAGATATCTCAATGGGCAAGGATATAGCCCAAGTAATTTACTACTATGGTTTCTACTAAAATGCCGTTTTGAAATATTACAACTAGATCTCAGCATGATTACTGATCGCTGGACAACTTTGCTGAGTCTTACCAATTCCAAGCAATAGTTTGACTTGAATTTGGTTTCATTTTCAGCTAGCATCTGATTTGAAATCCGGGATTTGACGATAATTGATTTGTTTACTTTTGACTCATATTCATATGCATATCCATAGTCTTGTTACCCATGCTCATATGAGACTTCATCTTCATGACATCAGCTCTGGCTGGGATGATACCATATATTGGTGTATCACCAAAGTGCTTGTTAGTTTTGGTCGCGTCTAGGGACAATGTAATAACGTGATTGTTCATAACTTTTATTTCAATTGGAACTTCTTTAACTGGTCCTTCCTTTAACGTTATTGTGACCGTTCCCTTATACGAAGTCGTGTTGCCTTGACTACTAATATCACTTAGTGAAAAATTAGATATTGTGTGTTTATGCATTGCGGATCCATCTAACATCGACATGTAAAACCACGAATCAAACTTTGCGGGATTTGTCTGATTAAAACTATCTTTTGTTTTATTTATAATATTTGTGAACCAATGCCCAGATAGAACCCATCCAGGTTTCCCTTCATTGTTATTTTGAATGCTTGAAATAGCCCCAAAGACCAAACCCTTCTGATCCTGCCAATTGTTTGGTATTGCTTCGCCGATATTCAAAGACACTGTCGCTACAGCTATGCTTCCCGTTACAACTAACATGGTAGTAAACAGAAAGACAAATTTTCGAGAATAATGTTTATTCAACATATGGTAAAGGTAAACTCAACAAATTATTAAAAGCTAACTGATAATGGTTCTGTTAACTGGATAGGCTATTATAATAGAGCTTACATATCCTGGAATAAAATCGTGTCAAGCCGATAATATTAGGTAACCGTGGTTTTAGCCGAAATTTTTATATCAATGATTAGGCTCTCCACGGAACGTCCACGCTATCGACTCGCCATGATTGTTTGACGTACGAATTCGCTATATCTACAAAATTTTTTGTAATCAGATAAGACAGTATACCAGTCCAAGCTATTTGTACTCCATTGTCTCCTGCATACGAAATTGGACATGAATTGAATTTTACCTTGTGTCTTAGGCAAGCCAATTCTAGCATACGCGAAAGAACTTTGTTTGCAGATACGCCACCAACTACTAATAGTTCCCTCTTTTCAGTAGCAGAGAGAGCTCTCTCGACGGCCTCTGTTATCATGGCAAACCCAGTCTCTTGGATTGAATAACACATGTCTTCATTAGAGTATTTAGTAGTTGAAGATAATCTCTTAGCAGCAGATAGTATTCCTGAAAAAGTAACATCATTTCCTTTTATTGTATATGGTAGCGAGATATAATTTTTAGATGATTTATTTGCTAGCCTTTCTATCTCTGAACCACACGGCGAAGCTAATCCTAGATGTCTGCCAAATTGATCGAGAAGTTGTCCTAGCGTGATATCTAAAGTTTCTCCTATAACACGCCATCTTTTGTTATTAAATACTAGTATCATAGTATGGCCCCCTGAAACTAATAGGACTAAAGAATCACTACATCCAGTTAGACTCATTCCAAGTTCGATATGTCCTAATGCGTGATTTATGGGGATTAGTTTTTTGTCGTAGAATGAGGAAATAGATCGGGCGATTACAGCGCCAATCCTTAGACAGGGTCCAAGCCCTGGGCCAGCAGAGTAGGCTACAATATCTAGATCATTATATTCAATTTTAGATAATTCCAAAGACTCTTTCAGGACGTCTATTGCTATCGAAGCATGATGACGAGCAGCTTCTCTGGGATGGATCCCTGACCCTGCAGGAGCTTTGAAAGTATCTCTAACGTCAGAAAGAATATTTGGGTATTTCTCATAATTAGAGTGTTTTATTACAGAACAAGCAAAAGTGTGGGCCGTACTTTCTATTCCAAGACATAACATCATTCTCACTTCCTGCTTGTTGCAGAGACAATCTTAATTACATCGTTATCCTTCAACCTATGATCAGCACCCAATCTTCTTTTTGTTCTAACATCAATTGCAAAAAGAAACCCTTTTCCCAATTCATCATGTATTACGTGTGCCAAGTCCTTTGCGGTTGAATCTTCATTTAGTAAATAAGCTTCTGGAAGAATGTTGCCTTTTTTATCACTTAACTTTGTTTCGTCTTCAACAGGATATACTACTATCTTCTTTAGCAAGTCAAAACAAGCAACATTTAATGTATTTTGAACGCCTGTTGAACCATGTTTTTTAATGAAATCTGAGACAATTTCAAGTGCATACTTCTGTTTTTCACTTAATTGCACGTTTTCTTTAATTTCGAATGAATTGTCGCCTGGAAGATAATGTATGAACCCATTTTTTACAGCCTTTCGTAGTAACACTTCCAGTTCCGATGCACAGGGTATCACATGGCTAAATTTTTCCATGATTTTATCCAGATAATTTTGGGAAGTAAAAACGTCTGCCTTGTTAGCTGCAATAACTACAGGTTTTACAATTTTTCTTATATTTTGACAAAAGTCAAAAAGTTCTTGTTCTGTCCAAGATCTAATTTTCTTATTCACTAGATTCAATTTGTTCAGTACCTTTTCAATGACAGGATCTTTAACTCCCAATCCCGATAACCTTTTTTTCAATATTTGATTTGTATTTAGACCTGATGAATCAAGACCTCTAATGTCGTCCCAGTCTCTTTTAATAATAGAAACAAGCCATAAATCAAATTCTTCCTCAACAAATCTCAAGTCTTGAAGTGGGTCGCCCGCACCAGGTGCTAATGGCTTTCCTTCAGAATCAGTTGATCCTGAGATATCAATGACGTGTATAAGAGCATCAGCTTGTCTCGCATCATCTAGGAATTTGTTTCCCAGTCCTTTTCCCTGGTGGGCTCCAGGGACCAGACCCGCTACATCAATTATTTGGATGGGTATGAATCTTATTCCGTCGACGCAAATAGAATGAACCGGATTATCCATAACCCCAAACTCTTTACATACACATTTTGTTCTTACGTGACAAATTCCAATGTTGGGATTTAGAGTTGTGAATGGATAATTTGCAATGTTTACAATGTTATCCGTTGATGCGGTAAAAAAGGTAGACTTGCCCACGTTTGCCTTACCAATTAACCCTAGGAGCACTTAGTAGGTTTATTATAATTCATAATTTAAATTGTGTTTTCAAATAATAATTTTTCCCACAAAGTCAACGAAAACAAAAATAAAGAAACGATTATGACTCAATTGATATATAGCACTGGTTTGAATCTCACCGTTCAAAGATTGATCATGCATAATCTGATAAAGCTTGTCTTCTCATTATTAGACCAATATTCTGAAACACCAAAAAAATATTTTTCTCAAACATGAGCTCACTAATCTGAGAAATCAATTTTTTGCAATCCTAATCTTACTTTACGGCTCTATAGTCGACAAACTTTTTTCGAACTTGAAGAAAGATAAAATTTCATCGCGATATTCTCATGGTAACAAATCCAAGGTCATCTTTAATTCTGCTATTTCTTTTATTATTGCACTCTTGTCCATTTCATCAGCAGCATACTTCAATAGCCTTTCACATGCATGCAGCTGCCC
>Ga0075436_100003136_pt1 | contig 11336 bp, 9 predicted proteins | sample RhiMethybrSRZTD5_FD_75303 | JGI IMG/M metagenome (GOLD analysis project Ga0075436, IMG submission 75303) | Populus rhizosphere microbial communities from Tennessee, USA - Rhizosphere MetaG P. TD hybrid SRZTD5 | ecosystem: Host-associated > Plants > Roots > Rhizosphere > Soil | place: USA... | reverse complement strand
CGGGGATCCTGATCCTGCCGTTCCTCGCGCTGTCGCCCCACGGGCTCGCACAGAGCTTCCGTGCGCAGGCCGCCCGTGCTTTGCAGGTCGAGAGCCTCGGCGGCGCCCTGCTCGGAGTCGCCGACCGCGTCGGGTGGTACGGAGCGCACGTCGTCCACCGCACCGGCCACGCGATCTCGTATGACCTGACCGGCACGCTGCCCCGCGTGGTCGCGGGGCTCAGCTCCTTCCTGCAGGTGCTCGCGGTGCTGCTCGTCGTGTGGCTGTACCGGCGCGGGCGCGACGACCCGCAGCGGCTCGCGGCTGCATTCGCGGCCGCGGTGGCGGGGTTCCTCGCCTTCACCCGCTTCTTCTCGCCTCAGTATCTCGTCTGGCTCGTCCCGCTTGTCGTGCTCCTGCAACCGCTCGAGTGGGGCCTGACAGCGGCGGCGCTCGTCCTCGCACAGGTGTGGTTCTTCCACTACCGGGACGTGTTCGCGCTCGGCGGCTACATCTGGCTCGTCGCGCTGCGCGACCTGCTCGTCGTCGCGCTGTTCGCGGTTCTATGCCGGCGCACGGTTGAAGACGAGAACGCCGTCCTGCTCGAAGACGAGGCGCCAGTCCGGGTCCCGACGTAAGGCGGCGAGCGCGAGCGCAGTCGGCAGCGGCGCATAGCGGTCGGCGTAGCCGGGTTGGGTCTCGTCAGCCGCGATCCAGGTCGCGTCCTGGACGTACGGGAAGCTGAGGATGCGTCGCCGGGCCGACAGGTGCGCCCCGAGCGTGTTCGTCGCGCTGACGACCGCCGACTTCGGGATCAGCGTCAACGCGCGGGCCGCGATGCGGTCGTGGTCGGTCACTCGCGCCGCCGTCGCCTGATATGTCGAGCCGCCGGGCACGTGGCGCCAGCCTGGGATCGGGCCGAGCAAGTAGTTGCCGACCAGAGCAGCGGTCACGGCGACCATCGCGACGGCCAGCGTCCCGCGCGAGAGCCGCTTCGCGCCGAGCACCGCCGCGATCACGAGCGGAGGGATGAGGCCGGCCGTGTAGTGGAAGTGGATCGAGGTCTGCGTCGGCGTTGCCGAGAGCAGGTTGATCGCGAGCTCGGGCAGCGCAGCGATGAGCACGAGCGGCGCGAGCAGGCAGAGCCCGGCGAGCGGCGCGACGAGCGTGAGCAGGTAGTGCAGGTCGCGGCTGCTGAAGGCCGCGTGCGCGATCCGTCCGGGGTGCGTGAACGCAGTCTTCACGATCCCGGCTGCCGAGCCGCCGACCTCGCTGTAGCGGCCGTAGAAGTCGGACTCGCCCGCTGTGTGGAAATGCGGGATGACGACGCCGATGGCGATCGCCGACCACGCAAAGCCCAGCGCCGCGATGACGAGGCCCGCAGCGGTGCGGCGGCGCGCGAGCGCGTACCAGAGACCGAAGCCCGCGACGACGAGGCCGATCTCCTCCTTCGACGCTGCGGCGGCGACCGCGCAAAGCGCGAACGGCAGCAGACGGTCGTTGTCCAGGAACCAGAACGCGAACAGGAGCAACGGCGTCGCGAGCGCGACCGGGTGGAACTCGTTGAGCGTCAGCCAGCCGGTCGCGGGGTACAGGAGGTATGCGAGCGCGAAGCCGAGCCCGGCGCGCGCCGAGCGCAGATGCTTCCGCGCGAGCCAGTAGACGGGGAAGGCGCCCGCGGCGATCGCCAGCGCCTGGACGACGAGCATCAGGTCGGGGCTGGGCCAGATCCACCAGAGCGGTCCGAAGACGGCCAGCAGCGGGTCGACGTGCGCCGCAAGGCGCGAGATCTGGTCCCCGTGGAGGTTCGTCATGCGCAGCGGATGGCCGTGCGCCGTCCACCAGACCGCCTGCACCATGTTCCCGAGGTCGAAGCGTCCCGTCGCGAAGGCGCGGTGACGGAGGACGGACAACGCCGCATACCCGGCGCCGTACGCGACCGTCGCCGCGACCAGCGTCACGGCGACGTTGGGCATGCGCCTCATAGCACGCCTTCGATCAGCGAGCGCCAGCGCCGGCCGAGGACTGCCTCGCTCGCCGCGCGCTCGTAGGCCGCGCGGCCGCCGGCCGCGATCCTCCGTGCGAGCTCGGCGTCTTCCGCGAGGCTGCGGATCGCAGTCGCGAGCGCGCCGCCGTCTCCCGGCGGAACGAGCAGCGCGCTTTCGCCGTCCACCAGCAGCTCGCGCGCGGCAGGCGTGTCGGCAGTGATCAGCGGCGCGCCGCAGGCGATGGCCTGGAAGGCCTTGTTCGGGATCACGCGCTGTGCCTTCGCCGTCGTGCCGAAGATGCCGAGCGCGCAGCCTGCGGCGCGGATCTCGCCGGGCAGGCGCTCGTACTCGACCCAGGGAACATGATCGACGTTCGGCGGGCGGTCGCCGAGCAGGCCGCCGAGCTGTCCGCTGCCGACGACGCGGAAGGCGATGTCGGGCGCTGCGCGCGCGGCGGCGAGGATCGTCTCGACGCCCTGCAGCGGGATGAGCTTGCCGACGAAGAGCGCGGTAAACGGGGTGCTCGGCTCCCAGCCGGGCGTGAAGAGGCGGTCCTCCGCCCCGACGAAGCACACGGCGAGATCGTCACGGCCGGCCAGCTGGCCGAGGAAGCGTGCGTGCGCCGCGGTGTCGGCGACGACGAGATCGGCGGAGCGGAATGCGCTGCGGTCGACGCGCTCGAGTGCGCGCGCGGGAAGGGATCCGGCGGCGAACCGCCCGCGATCGGCGACGAGGGTGTCCGCGAGCGAGACGAGTGGGTTGAAGACAACGGGGCGCCCGCGCGCCGCGCGGCGCGCAGCCGGCAGATCGAGATGGCCGGGGTAGCCGACGACGAGCGCGTCGAAGCCGCGCGGGCGGCGTGTGAAGAGTCGCGCTTCGGCCGCGGCGAGACGCAGCGCGCGTCCCGGCCCGGCCGACCAGCCGTCACGGAGGTCGTCCCAGACCGCCACGTGCTCCTCCTCGACCTCGACGCCGGCCGCGCGCAGGCACGAGATCACCTGCGCGTTCCGCGGATACGCGCGCTCGTATGTTCCGAAATACGAGAGTTTCAGGACAGGACTTCGTCGACGAGCAGCTCGGCGCGATCGCGTTCGCCGGCACGCTCCTCGTGGTGGCTCGTGATCATCTCGCTGATCAGGCCGAGCGAGAAGAACTGCATGCCGATCACGACCAGCAGGACTCCGAGCATCAGCAGGGGGCGGTGGCCGATGGCGTTGCCGAGCGCCTTCAGGACGGTCAGGTACACGAGGATCGCCGTCCCGAACGCTCCGAGGATCAACCCGAGCCCGCCGAAGAGGTGCAGCGGGCGGTGGCGGTAGCGCCCGATGAACGAGACGGTGAGCAGGTCGAGGAAGCCGCGCAGATAACGCTCGACCCCGTAGCGCGACCGGCCGTGCTCGCGCGGGCGGTGATTGACGGGCAGCTCGGCGATGCGGAACCCGCGGTAATGCGCGAGCACCGGGATGAAGCGATGCAGCTCGCCGTAGAGACGGAGGCCGTGGACGACCTCCGAGCGGTACGCCTTGAGCCCGCAGTTCATGTCGTGGAGGTGCACCCCCGAGAACGCACCGGTGACGCGGTTGAAGATGCGCGAGAGCACGCGCCGCGTGAGCGGATCGCGCCGGCGGGTCTTCCAGCCGGAGACGAGGTCGAAGCCCTCCTCGAGCTTGGCGAGCAGGCGGGGGATCTCGGCCGGGTCGTCCTGCAGATCGCCGTCGATCGTCACCACCGTGTCGCCGCGCGCCTGGTCGAAGCCGGCACGGAGCGCGGCGGCCTTCCCGAAGTTGCGGCGCAGGCGGACGACGCGGACGTTGTCCGCACTCGAGTGCAGGCGCGTCAGCGCCGCGAACGTCCCGTCGGTCGAGCCGTCGTCGACGAAGATCGTCTCCCACTGCGTGTCGAGCGGCTCGAGCGCCGAGCGGAGCTCGTCGTAGAGGAGCGCGACGCTGCGGTCCTCGTTGTGCACCGGCACGACGACGGAGATCACGGCTGCGAGGTTACCGCGGCGCTACGCTCCTCGCGGGATGGCGGAGCTGCTCTCGCTCGCGGAGGCGCAGGCGCGCGTGCTCGAGCGGGTGGAGCTGCTCGCCGGCGAGCCGGTGCCGGTCGCTCGGGCGGCAGGTCGCGTGCTCGCCGAGGACGCGCATGCCGTCGTCGACCTGCCGCCGTTCCCGAGCTCGGCGATGGACGGGTTCGCAGTGCGGTCGGCCGACACGCCCGGGCGACTGCCGGTCGTCGGGCGCATCGCCGCCGGCGTTCCCGCCCCGCGCGCGCTCGAGTCGGGCGAGGCGATGGCAATCGCGACCGGCGGCGTCGTCCCGGACGGAGCCGACTCCGTCGTCCCCATCGAGTACGTTGTCGAAGATGACAACGCGGTGCAGATTGAGACTGCTGTTGGCCATGGTGACAACGTCCGGCCTCGTGCGGGCGATGTCGCGGCCGGTGAGGTCGTGGTCGCGCGCGGCGCGCGCCTGCTCGCGGCGCAGATCGGCGCGCTCGCTGCTGCCGGCGTCGACACGGTCGTGTGTGGGCGTCGCCCGCGGGTCGCCGTCCTCGCGACCGGTACGGAGCTGCGGCGACCCGGCGAGACGTTGGGCCCGGGCGAGGTGTACGAGGCGAACGCCGTGCTGCTCGCGTCAGCGCTCACCGCCGCCGGCGCCGACATCGACATTCTTCCGGCAGTCCCCGACGACGACGCCGCGCACCGGGCGGCGCTCGAGGTCGGGCTGATGGCCGACGTCCTGGTCACGTCCGGCGGGGTATCCGTCGGTCCGCACGATCTCGTGCGAGGGCTGCTGCGCGAGCTCGGCGTCGAGGAGGTGTTCTGGGGCGTCTCGGTGAAGCCGGGCAAGCCGGTCGCGTTCGGCGTGCGCGGCGGGACGCTCGTGTTCGGCCTGCCGGGGAATCCCGTCTCGTCGCTCGTGGGCTGCGAGCTGTTCGTGCGCCCTGCGGTGCTTGCCCTGCAGGGGTCGGCGCAGCCTGGACCGGTCTACGCGGAGGGGCGACTTGCGCGCGCGGTGCGCCGAAACTCGAAACGCGACGAGTTCCTTCGTGCACGGACACAGGTCTCCGACGACGGGGTGGTGCTCGAGCCGGTGACGGGTCAGGAGTCCCACATGATCGTTCGCGCGGCCGGAGCGGACGCGCTCGTCTACGCGCCGCGCGGAGACGGCCAGCTCGAGGCCGGGGCGCGCGTCCGCTACTTGCCGCTCGCCTGAGCGACGGTGCCGACGTCGAACGGTGCGGCGCCGCGCGGCTCGACACGGACCAGCCGCGCGTAGGCGATGTAGCGGTGGGTCGCGAAGAAGCGGGGATGGCACGCCTGCAGCTCGAGCCGCTCGTGCCGCGGCGAGCGGAGCACGGACAGATCCGTCGCCTTGACGATCCGATGCTGCGTCACGGCGTAGACGAAGATTCCGTACGGGACCTCGAGCGTGACCCGGTCGCCCGTCCGCAGGCGGTCGATGTGCGAGAACGGCGCGAGGTACGTGGTCCGGTGCCCGGCGATGTAGACGAGCCGGTTCTCACCGGGCATGAACGTGCGGAGGTCGCGGCCGGGCCCTTTCTTGAGCGTGTCGTGGTCGGTGCCGTTGACGAGGATCATGTTCACGCCCATGCGCGGTACCTTGATGCGCCCGATCGCTTCGCCACGCTTCGAGCCGAGCCGGTAACGGCGGGCCTGGCGCGCGACGCTCCGCCGCTCGTCGGCGACGGAGTCCCGCGCGATCGGGGCGTCGAATGCGCGGACGCGCTTGTCGTACTGCGACGTCAGCTGGTGCTGGCGCCACGTCGTGTAGAGCGCGGTGAAGGGGTCCTGCCACTGCCAGACGACGAGCGCCCACAGCAGCGTGAGCACACCGAGCGCGATCAGAACCGTCCCGGTGAGGCGAACCCAGCGGCGCATCAGCCTTCCAACGCGTCCGGGACCTCTTCAGGTCCGCGGCCGCGCCGCCGGTTGTGGACTGCGAGGTACGTTCGGCGCAGGATGCGGCGGGCCGGTCCGCGCGGCGGTAGCTCGGCGGCGTCCGGATACGGCGCGTACCGGCGGACGCTGAGGGCGGCGAGCTGGCCGGCTCCGGCGAGCCAGATGACGAGCAGTGGCATCACTATGAACGGGACATAGCCGACGGCGCGCAACTCCGCCAGATACCAGGGGGCATCCCAGCCGAGCCCGTAGCGGCCGGCGAACTCGCCGAGCAGCAGCGCAGGCCCGGCGAACCCGAGCGCCAGTACGCCGGCGCGGGGGGCGATCGGCATCCGTCCGACCTGCGGGAGCCACAGCCAGGCGTGCAGCGACGGCAGCAGGAAGAGCAGCGCAAAGGGGTTCGTCGCCACGACGAGCAGGGAGAGCGCGCCGAGCGCGAGCAACGCGGCGGTGTGGCCGGCGAGCTCCTGCTCGCTGCTGACCTCCCTGCGAGGCATCAGGCGCTCCCGTGTCACGAGCCAGCCGGCGAGGGCGAGCAGCCCGAGGACGATCAGGAGCCCGGCCGGCCAGTTCGTCGCAGCCTCGCTCCGCGGCGAAACCGGGCGCGGCGCGCCGTCCGGCCATGCGCCGAGCAGGCCGAACACCTCGAAGAGGACGATCACCCACGCCCAGAAGCCGAGCCGGCTCCGCAGCGCGCGCAACGCCGGCGCGAGTGGGATGCGCCGCCGCCGGCAGCGCGCGAACAGGTCGACGGCCGCGGCGAGGAACGGCAGCAGACAGGCCATGAGCACGAGCTCGATCGCCCATCCCCGGATCAGCCGCGAGCCGAGGTAGAGGTAGCTGGACGTGCCCTCGGCGAACTCGAGCCCTTCGTCGAGCGAGCCGAGCAGGTCCTGCGCGGAGCGGCCGACCTCGTTGAGCCTGTCGACGCGCAGCCGCTGCGTCACGTCCCCGACGGGGTTCGGCGGATTGTCCTGCGCCGTGGAGAGGGTGAGCGCGCCGACTCCGTGCGCGAGGAACGGGGCCTGCTCGTAGAGCGAATACGGGAAGCCGAGGTCGGTGAGCTGCTGCAGGATCGAATCCCGCGCGGGGCGGCGGCCGATCTGTGCGGCGACGCGCGCCGCCGCCGTCTCGACGAGCGTTCCGGACGGGTTACGAGGAACATCGCCGTTGATCTGCATGCGGATCGGGCCCGGCCCGCCGACGGAGTCCAGATCGATCACCGCTGCGACGTCGTGGCGTAGCGGCGAGTGGGCCGCGAACGCGGCTGCACCGAGCGCGCCGAAGGCGCCCCCGTCGGTCGAGACGAACAGGATCGTGTGGTTCGGGCGCAGTGTCCTGCCGGAGAAGCCGGGGGGCGCGCCGTACGCTCGCGCCAACTGCACGAGCATCGCCGTGCCCGAGGCGTTGTCGTTGGCCCCGAGCCCGGTGCCGTCGTTGTCGCGGTGCGCCATGACGACGATCGAGCGCGGGGAGCGCCCGACCGCCTCGGCGACGAGGTTCTGCATCTGCACGCGGCCGTGGCCCGGGATGACGGCGCTGAAGCGCTCCGAGTGGATCGGCAGCCCGTAGGGCCGGAGCTGTTCGCGGAACCAGTCCGCCGCGCCGACCGACCCCGGAAAGCGGTCCGCGTGGAGTGTGACGAGGTCGCCGGCGAGCTGCTTCGTGGCCTGTCCGTCGAACTCCGTGAGGAACGCACGCGGCAGCGGCGCGGGTCGCGCGACGGCGAACGCGGCAACGAGCAGCGGCAGTCCGACGAGCAGCCATGTCCCCCGGTAGAGCCGCCCGTTGACCGGCCGCTCCACCGAGCCTGGACGTGCCCGGCGCCGCTCGGTCCGGGGCGGAACAGTGGCCATGCAAGGCTATAGTAGGCGCCGTATCACCTGGCACCAGGACGCCGGCAGGCAAGTCCGACAGCCGGAGCCGACATGCCCGATTCCTCGACCATCCTCCTCGTCGACGACGAGGACTCCGTCCAGAAGCTCCTCGCCTATCCGCTCGAGCGGGACGGTTTCCGCGTGCTGCAGGCGCGCGACGGAGAGGAGGCGCTCGCGCAGTTCGCCGACGAGCACGTCGACCTCGTCGTGCTCGACCTGATGCTGCCGAAGCTCGACGGGCTCGAGGTGTGCAAGCGGCTCCGGGCCGAGAGCGAGGTGCCCATCATCATGCTCACCGCCCGCGACGACGAGCTCGACAAGGTCGTCGGGCTCGAGCTCGGCGCCGACGACTACATCACGAAGCCGTTCTCGATCCGTGAGTTCCGCAGCCGCGTGCGTGCGCTCCTGCGGCGTGCCTCGGTCGCCCGCTCCAACGGACAGCAGAACGTGATCAGTGCGCACGGCTTGACGATCGACATCGGGCGTCGCAGCGTGGAGATCGACGGCCGTGGCGTGCAGCTGACCTACGTCGAGTTCGAGCTGCTCCGCACGCTTGCCTCGCATCCGGGCCGGGTCTACAGCCGCCGGATGCTGCTCGAGGCCCTCTGGGGCGGCGCCGACTACCGCGAGCCGCGGACGATCGACGTGCACGTTCGGCACCTGCGCGAGAAGCTCGAGCCGGATCCCGCCGAGCCCGAGTACATCCTCACCGTGCGCGGGGTCGGCTACCGCTTCCGCGACCGGTGAACCCGCTGCGAAGCGTCGGCGGGCGGCTCGCCCTTGCCCTTGCCGTCGTCGTCGCCGGCGCGCTGCTGCTCGCGGACCTCATCGTCGTTCCGTCACTCGAGCGGCACCTCATCGACTCCAAGCTGAGCCAGCTGCGCCACGACACCCCGGCGATCGCGGCTCGGCTCGGGAACAGCACGGATTACGAGCTCCACGCGAGGATCGTGAAGGCTGCGGAGCAGCTCGACGCGCGCGTCATCTACTTCGAACCGCAGGGCTTCCGCCGCAATGTCCTGACGGTCTTCGACGACTCGAGCTCCGTCACCTCGGCCGACGTCGAGAACGACCCGATGGTCGTAAGGGCGTTCGACGCCTACCCGAAGCTCGTCAGCGGGACGGTGACCTCCGGCGACAAGGAGTACGCCGAGGTCGGCTATCCGCTGGTGACCGGCCCCGTCGTGCTCGTGCGGGCCTCGCTGCGCGACACGCTCCAGAGCATCCACCAGGTTCGGCGGCGGCTCGTGATTGCCGGGCTGATCGCGCTCCTGGCGTCCTTGCTCGTCGGCTACCTGGCTGCCACGCTCTTCGCCCGCCGCATCCGGCGGCTCGAGCGGGCGGCGCACCGCATCGCCGCCGGCGACTTCAGCGAGCCTGTCGTCGACCGCGGCAGGGACGAGCTCGGTCAGCTGGCGGTGGCCTTCGACGACATGCGCCAACGCCTCGCCCAGCTCGAGCACGCGCGCCGCGAGTTCATCGCCAACGCCTCCCACGAGCTCCGGACGCCGCTCTTCTCGCTCGGTGGGTTCCTCGAGATCATGGACGACGAAGAGCTCGATCCGGCGACGCAGGCCGAGTTCATGGCGACCATGCGCGAGCAGGTCGCCCGCCTGACGAAGCTCGCCACCGAGCTGCTCGACCTATCCCGCCTCGACGCGGGCCGGATGACCGTCGAGCACGAGTTCGTCGATCTGACGGCGCTCGCCGAGGTCCTGGCCGACGAGTTCCGCGCAGTCGCGCTCTCGCGCGGCCATCCCTTGGCGGTCGAGAACGGCATCGAGACGCGTGCGGTCGGTGACGAGGAGCGTGCCCTCCAGATCGGGCGCATCCTCATCGAGAACGCGCTCCTCCACACTCCACCGGGCACGCCCGTGCGGATCGCGACGGCAGAGAGGGACGGAACGGCCCTGCTGACCGTCGAGGACGAAGGGCCCGGCATCCCCGCCGAGCACACGGGCCACGTCTTCGAGCGCTTTTACCGGCTCGAGGGCTCGCTCGCCTCCGGGAGCGGATTGGGGCTCGCCATCGCGCGCGAGCTCGCGGAGCTCATGGGCGGGTCGCTCGAGCTCCAGGCACGGCCGGGACGGACGGTGTTCGCTCTGCTGCTCCCGACGGACAGGTCGGACGCGGATATTTCCCGTGAAAACGGCGACATGTCCCAAATGGGTCAGATGGCTTCGGAGAAGGCATCGCTACAGTGATCCGGTGCGGGCCGGCCAGCTTGCTGCGGTAACTCTCGTCGCTGCCGTGCTCGGCGGCGCCGCTGCGTTGGCGATCGGAAAGGGCGCGGGCTGGTTCGACGAGCAGTCGCGCACCGTTGTCGTCAACGCGAACACCTCCACGACCTCAGCGGCCCTGCCTGCGAACGCGAAGTCCAACGTCTCGCCGTTGCCGGGCAAGGGGTTCAGCCCCGAGCGGATCTTCGCCCAGCGCTCGCCCGGGGTCGTGACGATCTTCGCCTACTTCGGCGACCCGAGCTCGCAGGCAACGGAGATCTCCCAGGGGTCCGGCTTCGTCATCTCGCCGAAGGGGTACATCCTCACCAACTCGCACGTGATCACCAACGCCGGCGAGGGAGCCGGCGTCAAGCCGGCGAAACACCTCTACGTCGAGTTCGCGGACGGCGACCGCGCGGAGGCCAAGATCGTCGGCTGGGATCTCTTCGACGACGTCGGCCTGCTCCGTCTCGGATCGTCGCAGCAGCGGCTGACCCCGGTGCCGCTCGGCGAGTCGAAGTCGGTTGCGGTCGGCGAGCCCGTGGCGGCGATCGGCAGCCCGCTGGGGAACGAGAACTCGCTCGCAGTCGGAGTCGTCTCCGCGATCCACCGCTCGATCGACGCCATCACCGTCCAGAAGTACAAGGTCGTCGACGCGATCCAGACCGACGCGCCGATCACGCACGGGAACTCCGGCGGCCCGCTCTTGGACGCCCGAGGGCGCGTGATCGGGATCAACGCCCAGATCCGTAGCCAGAGCGGCAACGGGAACGACAGCGGGGTCGGCTTCGCGGTCCCGATCGACGCGGCGAAGCGGTCGGTGCAGCAGCTACTCGAGAAGGGGCGAGTCACGTACGCGTTTGTCGGCATCCAGACCGACGACCTGACGCCGTCGCTCGCCCGGGCACTGCACTATCCGGTCGACCACGGCGCGCTCGTCGTGCACGTCGAGCCCGGCAGCCCCGCGGCCCATGCGGGCTTCCACGGCGGGAACAGCGAGGTCGATGTGCTCGGCATCCAGGGGCTCGTCACGGGCGGCGACGTGATCGTCGCCATCAACGGGACGCCAGTCGCCCGGGCCGACGACGTGGTCCGCACGGTCTCCGCTCTGAAGCCGAAGGACGTCGCCGTCTTCACGGTCGTCCGTGGCGGCCACGAGCAGAAGCTGGCGGTGACGCTCGGCGAGCGCCGGGTCCCGACGGGTTAGCTCGTCCGGAAAACGGGGCACAAGGCGACGGCGCGTCCTCCTCCGGCGCCAAGCAGGTTTGTGTAGTTTCAGACTGGTTCTGTTGGGTAAAACTGACGAATGGCGGCAAGCATGAGTGCGACGGGCAACGGCAACGCGGCG
>Ga0075436_100003135_pt1 | contig 11337 bp, 9 predicted proteins | sample RhiMethybrSRZTD5_FD_75303 | JGI IMG/M metagenome (GOLD analysis project Ga0075436, IMG submission 75303) | Populus rhizosphere microbial communities from Tennessee, USA - Rhizosphere MetaG P. TD hybrid SRZTD5 | ecosystem: Host-associated > Plants > Roots > Rhizosphere > Soil | place: USA... | reverse complement strand
CGCATCCGTTTACGCTGCCAGCAAGCACGCCGTCGAAGGCATGACGAAGTCCGCGGCGCTCGAGGCGGCACGCTTCGGCGTGCGCGTCAACGCCGTCGCTCCCGGCCCGACAGAGACCGGAATGCTGAACCGCTTCACCGGGACCCCCGAGAGGAAGGCGGCGCTGGCCACGGGAGTTCCGCTGGGGCGCGCGGCCGAGCCGGACGAGATCGCTCGCGCCATCGTGTTCCTTGCGTCCGACAAGGCCTCATTCGTGACTGGCCAAGTCCTCACCGCCGACGGCGGCAAGACCGCGGGGTAACCGCGACGTAAAGCAGAGGAGCTGGAAATCCCATGTCCAAGTTAAACGAGAAAGTGGCACTCATCACCGGCGGCTCGAGGGGCATCGGCGCAGCGATCGCGAAACGTCTGGCCGCGGATGGAGCGAGCGTGGCCATCACGTACGCGAAGGACGCCGGCGCGGCTTCCGCCGTGGTCAAAGCGATTGAACACGATGGCGGAAAGGCTGTCGCGTTCCAAGCGGACGCTGCCGCCGTCGAAGCTGTCAAGGGCGCGGTCGAAAAGACCGTCGCGACCTTCGGCCGACTTGATGTGCTTGTGAACAATGCCGGCACTGCCATTCCGAAAACCTTCGAGGAGACCACGCTCGACGAGATGGATCGCGTGATCGACATCAACGTCCGCGGAACACTGGTCGCGACGCAGGCCGCGCTCAAGCACATGAAGCCTGGCGGTCGCATCATCATGATCGGCTCGAGCGTGGGCGAGCGCGCCCAAACGCCCGGACTGGTAGCCTACTCGGCCACGAAGGGCGCCGTGAAGATGTTTAGTCAGGGCCTGTCGAGAGAAGTCGGAAGCCGGGGTATCACGGTAAACAACGTCCAGCCAGGTCCGATCGACACGGATTTGAATCCCGCGGCGGGCGAGTGGGCGGTGCCTCAGAAGGCTGTCACAGCACTCGACCGCTATGGGCGTGTTGAAGAGGTCGCCGCGTTGGTGGCGTTCGTCGCCGGTCCGGAGTCCTCGTACATTACCGGCGCGAATCTCACCGTTGATGGCGGGACGAATGCCTGAACCAACGCCCAGCGTTCGACCTTACTGATCCTCCACAATCCGAAGGGCGAGTCTGAGTAGCTGAGCCACCTGCTGCCGTCTTCTCGCACTCTCCGCTGTCCACTCCGGTTCAGCTCGCCGAAAGCTACTTGACTGGGGCGCGCTTTCCGCAGATTCTCCAGCGCACCGAGCAGCAGGGGTATCACGCGATGTGACGGATTGGACGCGCTGGTTCGACATGCCGTGAGCACGTTTGCGAATGCTGCGGCGACCGCTGGCAGTTGAGGAGGACACCATGTGCATACTGTGCCACCGCGGTAAGCAGCAGCTCCCCTCGACGACGCGACGCGATTTCCTGAAAGGCACGGCGGCGACAGGCCTCGTGGCGGGGGCGATGGGCCTGTCCGGGTCGAGCGCCGAGGCGCAAGGCCACAACGTCAACCCGCCGCCGCACACGGGCAACCCGGGCGTGCGCTACGTCATCCGCAACGGCTACGTGATGACGATGGAGCCGGGGACGCCGGGCGCGAACTCAGCATTCGGAGAATTCATCGACGGCGACGTGCTTGTCGAAGGCAAGACGATCAAGGCCATCGGCAGAAACCTGGGTGTCGGAAACGCCACCGAGATTGACGCCAGCGGCAAGGTGGTCATGCCCGGCTTCATCGACACTCACCACCACCAGGCCTGGACGGCGATCAGAAGCGCTATTCCCGACAGCATCCTGATCGACGACGGCACGGGAACGGCGAGCGCGGAGCAGAACTATTTCGCACACGTTCTGGCTGGACCGACCGGGACGACTGGCTTCGCCCGCCACTACCGGCCGCAGGACGTCTACATCAGCGAGCTGTTCGGCGGGCTTTCACAGCTCGACGCAGGCGTCACGACGGTGCTCGACATCTCGCAGATCAACCACTCGCCACAACACTCCGATGCGGCCATCCAGGCTCTTCGCGATACCGGCCGCCGCGCCATGTTTGGCTACTTCGAAAGCGCCGGCAATGTTCCGGGGAACCAGTATCCTCAAGACGCCGCGCGCCTGGCGGGCATCTTGGCGTCCGACGATCTCGTCCGCTTCATCATGGGCGGCGAGGTCTATCTCGGGGAGGCGACCTACACCGCGGCCTGGACGATCGGTCGCCAGCTCAAGGTCCAGATCGCGGCGCACATCCTGTCGCCGTTCGGCATCCGCCCGATCCTCGACGGCCTTGCCACGGGTACGGCTGGCAACAATACGATCACCGGAGAGCCCCTCACAATCGGCCCTGACAACCTGTTCATCCACATGACCGGGATGTCCGATCTGGGCTGGCAGGCGGTTCACGACAACGGCGCGCAGGTTTCGATCGCGTTCCCGATCGAGATGAACATGCGCCACGGCATGCCGCCCATCGTCAAGATGCAGCAGCTGGGGCTGGAGCCCTCCCTCAGCACCGACGTCGAGACCAACATGACGGCGGACTTCTTCACCCAGATGCGCTCGGCCATGACCATGCAGCGACTCGTCATCAACCAAATGGTCCTCAATACGGGCGACTTCGTGACTTTCCCGACCGGCACTTGGCCGGCTTTCCCGGCGGGCGTGCCCCGGCTTCTCAATGCGCGCGACGTGCTGCGCTTTGCCACCATCAACGGCGCCAGGCACCTGCGGCTAGACAGCAAGACCGGCTCGCTCAAGGTTGGCAAGGAAGCCGACATCATCATCCTCGACGGCACCAATCTCAACGTGTTCCCCATGAACAACGTGCCTGGCGCCGTGGTGACGCTGATGGACCGGACCAACGTCGAGACCGTGATCGTCGCCGGCAAGATCCGCAAGTGGAACGGGGAGCTGCTCGACGTCAACCTGGACTCGCTGCGCCCCCAGCTCGCCGCGACGCGTGACTTCCTCTACATCGCGACCGGCATTCCGCAGAACCCGTTCCCCGCTAAGTAGGAGGAGGAGACTCCTCGGACCTCCTGGCTTCCGCCGGGGTAAACGAGAGGGGTTAGCGACTGCTGCGTCCGCTAACCCCTCTCGTCGTCCGATGGTTGCGGGGCAAGTCGCTCGACGCGTCACGTCCGAGTCGCGGCTGGCATCTCAAGAGCCAAGCGATTGCCGGATGGTGACCGAGAAACGTGGTTAGGAACGGCTGCGTTCGGATTGCTGGTCTCGCCTGCGGATGGTTGCTGCTTCTTCTACCCGCTCTTCCTTTACCGGCACAGACCGAAAAGGTAGTTATCCTCGCCGCCGCCGAACAGCGGCCATATATCGACCCGGATCTTCCGCGGCAGGGTTATGCGGCCGAGCTTGTCCGCGCCGCCTTCAAGAAGACTGGATACACCGTGGAGCTCCGCTTCTACCCGGCGGCCCGAGCTCGGAGCCTGGCAGCAAGGGGCGAGGTAGACGGTTTCTTACCCGTCACCGCCGACACGGGGCTAACGGAGAATTTTCTACTCTCTGCTCCTTTCCCAGGTGCCAACGTGGGCCTGCTCATGAAACGCGGATTGGGCGTCCGATATTCCCCGGATGCGCCGAGGCGCCGCGGAGAGACGCTTTACGCGCTACGCAAATATCGATTCGGCTTGGTGCGCGGTACAGCTCTGGCACCGGAAGTCGAAGCCGCCGATTATCTCAGCCGGGATTACGTAGCTACCGACCTGCAGAACCTGGACAAACTCGAACGTGGCCGAATCGATTTAATGGTGGTGGATAAATATGCAGCCAGTGACCTGATGATCCTCTACCGCCCGCACTTCATCGGCACATTTGAGTTCCTGAACCCTCCCCTCTTCCGCAGCGATTTTCACGTGGCCTTCTCGCGTCTCGCGACACGCCACACGGAATTGAAGACGAATTTTGACCATGGCCTCGCAACACTGCAGCGGTCTGGGGGTCTCGCCGACCTGCTGCGCAGCAACGGATTACGAGTGCAAGACCGATCCGCGGACGGCCGCGAAACGATCACGATCGGCACCGTCAATAATCCTGACATGTTGGTCATGCGGTCCCTTTCCGCCGAATTCGAGAAAGTGAACCCCGGCGTTCACCTGGACTGGAATATTCTCGACGAGAACACCCTACGCACTCGACTGATGACTGACTTGGCCATCAACGACGGGCAGTTCGACGTGATGACCATCGGATCGTATGAAACACAGATTTGGGCTGCTCGTTCGTGGCTGACGCCTCTGGGTGGACTACCAGGTTCCTACGACGTCGATGATCTGGTATCCACGGTGAGGGATAGCCTTTCCTACCGAGGAACGCTTTACGCCCTTCCGTTCTATTCCGAGAGTTCGATGACTTACTATCGCACCGATCTGTTCCGCGAAGCTCGAGTGACGATGCCGACGCGTCCCACCTGGGCGGACATACAGCAATTGGCGGCAGCCGTTCACGACCCGCAGCGCGGTATCTTCGGCGTCTGTCTGCGAGGCAAGCCCGGCTGGGGAGAGAACGTCGCCCTCGTTTCGACCATGGTCAATACATTCGGGGGGCGATGGTTCAACGAGAAGTGGATGCCGGAGATCGACAGCGCCCCCTGGCGGAAGGCGGTCGGCATCTACGTGGACCTCCTCGCCCGATTCGGCCCCCCGGACAGCAATCACAATAGCTACAACGAGAACCTGACCCTGTTCAGCCAAGGCCGGTGTGGCATCTGGGTGGATGCCACCGTCGCTGCCGGCACCCTATTCAATCCAAAAAAATCGAAGGTGGCTTCCCACCTGGGGATCGCCCCCGCGCCCGCCGAACGGCCAGACACCGGCGCTCACTGGCTGTGGACCTGGGCACTGGCGCTACCCCAATCGTCGAAGCACCAGTCGACCGCGCGCCGCTTCATCGACTGGGCTACCTCCAAGGCTTACATCCGATCCGTGGCTCGCCATGAAGGCTGGGTAGCGGTCCCCCCGGGCACCCGCCGCTCCACGTATCGAAGTTCGGGATATCAGGCTGCCGCTCCATTTTCGCCCCATGTCCTCGACGCGATACTGAGTGCCAAAGAACCGGCGCAGCCTCCCCGGCCTTATACGGGTATCCAGTATGTCGCCATTCCGGAATTTCCGGCCATCGGACATAAGGTAGGCGAAGAAATCTCCCAGGCGCTAACTGGGAAGATCACCGTTGAGCAAGCATTGGGCGACGCCCAGACCTGGGTCGCGCGACAGATGGAAGCTTCCGGTTATATCCGAGACACGCGATAGGCTGGAGCGTGCCCTACCGCGTAGACGTCGCCACCGCCAGCGATGCTGTACTCGACCGCCTTGTCGAGCTCGGCGCCCTCGACGTTGACCGCTCGCCCGGCGGCGGCATCGCCGCCCTGATGCCCGATGGCGTCGCGCCGGAACACGTGGCACGCGCGCTCGGCGTCGACGATCTCTCCATCTCGCCGGCCGTCGGCCGCGACGCAGAATCGGTCTGGATCCTGACCTCCCGCGCGACTCGCATCGGGCGTCTTCGGATCGTGCCGGCTGACGCGAGCGCGGAACCCGGCGCCCTGAGATTGACCGACTCAGCGGCGTTCGGAACAGGACTGCACCCGACGACGGCGATGTGCCTCGAGGCCATCGAGGAGGCGCTCCAGCACTCCACTCCCGGCGCCCTGCTCGATGTAGGGACCGGGTCGGGTGTGCTGGCGTTGGCGGCGCTGCTGATGGGCGTACCCCGAGCGCTTGGCCTCGACATCGATGCCGAGGCGCTGCGCGCCGCCGCTGAAAACGCGCGACTCAACGGACTCGAGCGGCGCCTGCAGCTGACGCGCGGCGGACCCGATGCGGTCGCGGGCACCTGGCCGCTGGTCGTGGCCAATCTGCTGGCGGCCCCACTCGTCGAGCTGGCGCCAGTCCTCGTCCGACGTGTCGGACATCATGGTCGTCTGGTGCTCTCAGGCATTCCGTCTTCCGTCGAAAAGGATGTGGAGCGGGCGTACCGACGCCTGGGCATGCAGCACGTGCTGGCTCAGTCACGCGCCGGCTGGAGCGCGCTCGTGCTGCAAGCCTCCTGGTGAGTGGCGCCGCCTACCCTCGCTACCGAGTGGTGACCTGGCTCAGTAACGTGAGCCCATACGCGCTAATCGTTGCGGTCTCGCTCGTTCTCTTGGGGTGCGGAACGAGCGCCGACGGCCCAACGCTGACGTGGGAGAATAACGCGCAGTATTCGACGATCGAAATCGAGCGTGCGGCCCGGGTCGGCGACGAATGCCAGGGTTGGCGGCCGCTCGCAACGGTCCCTGGCAACCAGAGCACGTACAGGGATTCGCATCCGCTCCAGGGCCCGGCGTGCTACCGCCTGCGCGGCTGCACGACGACCAGTTGCTCGGCCTTCACTCAGCCAAGCTGGAAAAGAGCGTCGCACTGAGCGTAGGCGAGAGCCAGAGGGATTCGGTGTCACTGATGCGCTGGGGACCGTATGAATAGGAAACTCATCGTGGGTGCCGCGGCGCTGCTGCTCTCCGGGTGCGGAACGAGCGCCAACGGTCCGCCGACCTGGAAGAACGCCAAGGGGCCGACTCTGACGTGGAAGAACAACGCCAAGTACTCGACCATCGAGATCGAGCGCGCGGACCGGGTGGGCAACGAGTGCGGGACTTGGCGCCCGCTGGCGACGATACCTGGCGACGTAAAAGAGGTGAAGGCTCTGGAGGCGGAGGGAGTCACGGCGTGCTACCGGCTGCGCGGCTGCACATCGACCGGCTGCTCGGCCTTCACCGAGCCAGGCTGGAAAGGAGCACCTCGCTAGTCGCAGTTCCTGCTCGGCCAACGCCCGCGCGCGACGCTCCGCGCGGCGAGCCTCGGCTGACCACCCGCGCGCGTTGTCAAGGACCGGCCTCCGTGGGGCATTCGTGCCGCACTGAGGCGACAGCACCACGCCGTGCGTCCAGCGTCGACGTTGCAACCATGCGACAAACCGAATCTGTCGCCGGGCTTGGGTCATGCACCGCTTCAGGTCGCGCGCCCATGAACACGTCAGATCGCGGCGGGACCGACCGCGGAGGTGGTGCTCGCAGGCTAACCCCCTCCGCGATGATTTGGATCACGCGCAGCCAAGGCGCGGCCTGTAGTGCATGCGGTAAGGCGATCCCGGCTGACCAAGCGCAGTACGAGGTCGTCATCAGCGGTCACGAAATGCGCCTCGATCGAGATTGCTTCCGGCGGCGTATGGACGAACTCACATAGACGTCAGAGCGGGTTGCGCTCGCGCTCCGGGCTGCCGCCGATAGCGTAGCGCGCTTCGTGGAAGGCGACTTGGTGGTGATGGGCCCTCGGCGAATTGATCCACGTTCGCTGCTGGCGGCTTTCGGAGTCTCTCGTACCGAGATGAAACCGTTCGCGACAAAGTTGTCGACCGCTGTTGTCGTTGCGACCGTCAGACCGCCGGGATGGTGCCCCCGTCAATCACGTATTCGCTACCGTGGACGGACGCAGCCCGCTCTGAGACTAGGAAGGCCACGAGTTCGGCAACCTCCTCGGGTCGGCCTGGCCTGCCGATTGGAATCCCTCCGAGCGAGTCCATCAAGCTTCGGCGGGCGGCCTCCTCGGTGGTGCCGGCATTCTGAGCCAGCCGCGCGACGAGGTGACTGGCGGCCGTCGTTTCGATGTAACCGGGCGCCACTGTATTGACCCGGATGCCCTTTGGCCCAACTTCCTTCGAGAGGCCCTTGCTGTATGTCGTCAAGGCCGCCTTCGCGGCTGCATACGCGAGCGTCGCCTCGAACAGCGGCAGCCGGCGTTGGATCGACGAGACATGAAGGATGACTCCGGATCCCTGCTTCAGCATACCCGGCAAGAATGCGCGATCGAGGCGGACGGCGGCGAACAGGTTGGTATTGATGGTCTGCTGCCAATCATCATCGCTGAGGGCGAAAACGCCACCGCTCGGCGCAGACGAGCCACCGACGTTGTTGACGAGGATATCCAGACCGCCGAGGCGTCTGAGAACCTCACCGACCACATGGTTCACTCCCTCGAGGGTGCTGACGTCGGCTCGGACGAAGAGTCCCGGAGGCTGGGCATCAGAAGGGATTGAACGCGCGGTCGCCGCCACCGTTGCCCCGCCGGCGGCAAGCCGCTGCACGATCGCCTCGCCGATGCCTTTCGTGCCGCCGGTGACAAGCGCGCGCTTTCCGACGAATTCCTTGGAATCGACCGAGTAGTGCGTCGTCATGTCTTATTGGCCCCCGGTCAGTGCCACGGTAGCGAGGGGTGAGACGGCAGTCAATCAGTTTCCCTTAGCCCTTAGCGGTGGACGCGGCTGGCGTACCTTCCGGCCCGCGAGCAGTTGTTGAAGCGCGAGGTTCGCGGCAAGCGCTACACACTTGCGCTTCAAGACTTCCTCGAGGCGACCTGAGCGTCGATGAACAGCTTTGCCATCTGGCTGATTTCGCGTCTTAAGCTCGCAGCGCCAAGCGTTATGGCGTGGCTGTAAGCGCCGTCAATCAAGAGCGCAAGTTGATCGCTGAGTTGACGGGGATCGCGCGCACCGAGAGCGCGCGCGAGAATGCACAGCCGTTTGCGCACTTCCCTCTTGTTGGCGCAGGCGATTGCCGTGCCGGGGTGCCGCCGATCTGGAAATTCAGTGGCGAGATTGATGAAGGGGCAACCGCGAAACTGCGGATTCGCGAGCTGCTCTGGGATGGCCTCGAAGAGCGCCTCGATCTGCCGGCGCGGGGCGCCAACATGACGCGCAGTCGTCTCATCCCACCACTGCCAGAATCTGCGATTTTGTTCCTCGGCAAACGCTGCAATCAACTCCTCCTTGGTGGCAAAGGTCCGATACAGCGAGGACTTCGACACTCCGGAGCGCGCGACCACCGTGTCGATGCCAATGGCGCGAATGCCTTTTTGATAGAAGAGCTCAATTGCAGTCTTGATCAGACGCTCGCGAGCGGAAGGTTCGCCTCGTCGTGGTGCGCCCCGCCGTCTTGCTGCTGTTCTCATCGCTAGCGCCACCTCCAGTATTCAAGCCGCGATTGACAAAAGTACAGATCTGTACCTATAAGAATACAGGTACGTCACATTCAACTCAGCGGTGCGGGCTGCGAAGGGCCCACCGGTAGACGAAGGAGGGTCTCCTGCCATGACGGCATCAAATCCAACCGAGCATAACAAGGCGTTGGTTCTTGCGGGGATCAAGGGCGTTTTTGTCGATCGCGATCCGACCGTTCTCGATCGCCTGTTCGGCGACGATTATCGGCAACATAATCCGTTGATCGCCAACGGCACGGCAGCGATCAAGGCAGTACTAGAGAAGCTACCGCCCGGCTTCAGCTACCAGCCCGGACTCGTGGTGGCCGATGGCGACTATGTCATGGTTCATGGCCGCTATGTCGGATGGGGACCGAAGCCCATGGTCGGGGTCGATATCTTCCGCGTGGCCAACGGCAAGATCGCGGAACATTGGGACGTTCTGCAGGAAGAGGTCCCGGCTGCGCAAAGTGCCAACGGAAACAGCATGTTCACTGGCCCGCAGAGGTGAGGCACGCCGCGACACAAGAGCATTCGGCGGACGCTGAGGAATGCGCAGCCGTTCTCAGCACGCCCGTCTCTCCCGGCCGGTTTGCTCGCGCGCGACCGGCGACCGCGCGCTGCGTATACTGCGGCCGCGGTGACTAGCTTCGGCATCGGCGCTTCCGTCAAGCGGCGCGAGGACCCGCGGTTGTTGACGGGCCGCGGACGCTACGCCGAGGACTGTAACGCGCCCGATCAGGTCTACGTCGCATTCGTGCGCTCGCCGCACGCGCACGCCGAGCTGATCGCGATCGACGCGGCGCGAGCGCGCGCGCTGGCCGGTGTGCTCGCCGTGTTCACGGGACACGACCTCGTGAACGACGGCGTCTCCCCCATTCCCACGCTGATCGCCGAGCGGGGCGGCGGCATCCGGAGCCGCGACGGCTCGAAGTTCGCCGAGCCGATTTGGCTATCGCTCCCGACGAAAATTGTCCGTCACGTCGGCGAGCCGGTCGCGCTCGTCGTGGCGACGACGCCGGCGGCCGCGCGCGACGGCGCTGAGGCCGTCGTGGCGAGGTACGCCGCGCGACCAGCGGTCGTCGACGCGGTCGCCGCGCTCGCCGACGGCGCGCCGCTGCTGCACGAGGGCGTCGCGGGGAACCGCGTCTACGACTGGGAGTGCGGCGATCCCGCCGCCACCGCGCGCGCCATCGCCGCAGCGGCGCACGTCGCGCGGCTGACCGTCGTCGACAACCGGCTCGTCACGTGCTTCATGGAGCCGCGCGCCGCGCTGGCCGAGTGGGACGCGGAGGCGGCGCGCTACACGCTGCACGCCGGCCTTCAGAGCGTGCATCAGCTCGCGACGAATCTCGCACGGGTCCTCGGCGTCGCGACCGAACAGGTCCGCTGCGTGACCGGCGATGTCGGCGGCGGCTTCGGCTCGAAGATCCAAGTCTATCCCGAGTACGTCGCGGTGGCGTGGGCGGCCCGGCGTCTCGGCCGCGCGGTCAAGTGGGTCTCGACCCGGTCCGAGGGCTTCGTCAGCGACGTCCAGTCGCGCGACCAAGTGCTGCAGGGCGAGCTGGCGCTCGATGCGGCCGGTCGCATCACGGCGCTGCGCGTGCGCTCGACGTCGAACCTGGGCGCGTACGTCGCGCCGTGCATCCCGGTCTCGACCCTGTCCAACATGGAGCGCATGATCTCGAGCCTCTACGCCATCCCCGCGATCCATCTCCGCGTCGAAGGGGCGCTGACTCACACCGTGCCGATCAACGTCTATCGCGGCGTCGGGCGCCTCGAGTGCGTCTACACGGTGGAGCGGCTGATCGAGCGCGCCGCGCGCGAAACCGGACGCGACCCCCTCGCGCTCCGGCGCGCCAACATGGTGCGGACGTTCCCGTATCGAACCGCGACCGGCGCGGTTTACGATTCGGGCGACTACGTGGCCCGCCTCGACGAGGCGCTCGCCCTCGCCGATACCGCGGGGTTCCCGGCCCGGCGCGCCGAGGCCGCGCGGCGCGGCAAGCTGCGCGGTCTCGGCGTCGGGCCCTACATCGAAGGCACCGGCGGGGTGCCGCAGGAATACGCCGAGGTGCGCGCGCTGCCGGAGGGGTTCGTGGAGGTGCCGCTCGGCAGCAACTCGCAGGGCCAGGGCCACGAGACCGCGTTCGCCCAGGTCGTCGCCGAGCGGCTCGGCCTGCCCTACGAGCGCGTGCGGGTCGTCATGGGCGACACCGACCGGGTGGCGAACGGCGTCGGCACGTTCGCTTCGCGGTCGATGGTGCGGGCCGGGAGCGCGGCAGTCGAGGCGGCGGCCGCGCTCGTCGAGACCGGCCGCGCGATGGCGGCGCAGCT
>Ga0075436_100003130_pt1 | contig 11346 bp, 9 predicted proteins | sample RhiMethybrSRZTD5_FD_75303 | JGI IMG/M metagenome (GOLD analysis project Ga0075436, IMG submission 75303) | Populus rhizosphere microbial communities from Tennessee, USA - Rhizosphere MetaG P. TD hybrid SRZTD5 | ecosystem: Host-associated > Plants > Roots > Rhizosphere > Soil | place: USA... | reverse complement strand
CTTCATCGTATGTCAACTATGGTAAAGGAACCAACAGTAAAAAACTCACTCGACCGGGCAGGGCTTCGCCTGACGGTCGGTTCTTTGGTTGAAGGAACGGTAGCTTCCCGCGAACGCTCGTCCTTGTTTATTGATTTGGGTCCTGAAGGAACCGGCATTATCTTTGGCCGGGAATTTTACGTGGCAAAGGATGTCATTAAAAACTTGAACATAGGAGATATTGTCCATGCCAAAGTTGTCGATCCTGAAAATGAGGAAGGATATGTTGAATTGTCACTGAAAGATGCCGCTAAGGATATGGGCTGGCAAAAGTTGAAGGATCTCAAGATGAGTGAAGAGATTATAGCTGTTAAAATTAGCGGAGTGAACAAAGGAGGTTTGCTCAGCGAAATCAACGGCATTCCTGCCTTTTTGCCGGTTTCCCAGCTTTCAAGCGAGAATTATCCTCGTGTTGACGGCGCCGATAAAACAAAAATATTGAAGGAATTGCAGAAATTTGTCGGTAAAACTATGGAAGTGAAAGTCTTGGATGTCATGCCGGAAGAAAACAAGCTCATTCTGTCTGAAAAGGCAAAAACCGAGCAGGCAATGAAAAAGATCTTAGAAAATTACAAAATTGGTGATACGGTAGATGGCATCATCACCGGCATTGCTGATTTTGGCGCATTCATTAAGTTTCCTGCTACGACTCCAGAAGGCCAGGTGCAGATTGAAGGACTTATTCATATTTCAGAGCTTGATTGGCAGCTGGTCCATAATCCCAATGAAGTGGTAAAAATTGGTGATACGGTAAAAGCGCAAATCATCAACATCAGCAACAACCAAGTCTTTCTGTCACTCAAGCGCTTGAAGGAAAACCCATGGCAGGAAGTTGAAAAAACCCATAAGAAAGGAGATATAGTCAAAGGAAAAGTTACCGGCTTTAGCGCGTTTGGCGCATTTGTAGAAGTCATGCCAAAAATCCGCGGCTTGTGCCATGTTTCAGAGTTTGCTTCCCAAAAAGAAATGGAAGAAACGTTGAAAGTTGGCGAAACATACGAATTTGAAATCACTCAGTTGGAACCCGCTGAGCATCGCATGAGTTTGAAACTCAAAAAGTAATTAAGGGGTGCAGAACATATTCAAACCGCTATTGAGAAGCCCTAAAATAGATGATTTCAAGGCTTGCCGACGAGGCATAGCCCGTGGCGCTACGCCGAAGAGGTGTAACGCAGAAATCAGCCATTTTAGGGCTTCCCTCTCCGGGCGGGCGAATTTAGGCAAGCTTCTTCGTTGCTTGTCGCGAACGATACCTCCGGCATCAATTCGCTTCCTCGCGCCTGGAATCTTGCCTAAATTCGCTCCGCTCAAAGCTAGTTTGAATATGTTCTGCACCCCTCCATCGTATAATACAAGACAGCCGTAGCCTATCAGGGCTTGTTTTTTTGAAATTGAAAAATATTGCCGAACGTGATAGGATTTACCTGTGTTTAGTGTCATCTTCTTATGAAAATCAATCCATTACTCAAAAATTTTATTGTTATTATCCTCATCCTCCTGGCCATTGGAGGCATTTTTGCTTTTTTCTATTTACCGAGTGAAAAGCCAACAGAGACCTCATTATCACAACTCGTTACCGACATTAATCAAGATAAAGTAAAGAAAATTGCCGTGTCGGGAGATGCGGTTACGGTTACCTATACTGATGACAAAACCGCCCAAACGGTAAAAGAATCAAATTCAGTATTGCCGGAATTACTCACAAGTTTGGGAGCAGATAAGGCCCATTTACAAAAAGTTGAAGTAACCGCCGAAACGGAATCCCAAAGTCTGTGGTCATGGCTGTTACCGGCATTGTTATACGGTGTCTTGCCGTTAGTATTTATTGGGTTCTTTTTCTGGACCATGATGCGCCAGACACGCGCAGGGGCTATGCAAGTATTTGATTTTACCCGGGCACGGGCACGTATTTTTGGCGCCGAAGGCCAGGACAAGCAAAAAGTAACTTTTAAAGATGTCGCAGGATTAAAAGAAGCAAAGGAAGAACTCATTGAAATTGTTGATTTCCTCAAGTTTCCTAAAAAATATTTAGATATGGGGGCAAAAATTCCCCGCGGTGTGTTGCTCATGGGATCTCCGGGAACCGGAAAAACATTGCTGGCCCGCGCCGTTGCAGCAGAAGCCGGCGTACCATTTTTCTCGATTTCTGGGTCCGAATTCGTTGAAATGTTTGTGGGCGTGGGTGCCAGCCGCGTGCGTTCCTTGTTTGAAATGGCAAAGCGCTCATCACCTTCTATTATTTTTATTGATGAACTCGATGCTATTGGCCGCCATCGCGGCACGGGCATTGGCGGGGGACACGACGAGCGCGAACAAACCCTTAACATGATTTTGGTTGAAATGGATGGTTTTGACAAAGACGCCACGACTCTGGTATTTGGCGCAACCAACCGGCCTGATGTGTTAGATCCCGCATTGTTGCGCCCGGGACGTTTTGATCGAAGAATTACCTTAGACCCGCCTGATGTCCATGATCGCGAAGAAATTTTAAAAATCCATTCAAAAACAAAACCGCTTGCTGAAGATGTAAAATTCAAGGAAATTGCCGAGCGCACGCCCGGATTTTCGGGGGCTGATCTTGCCAACGTTGCCAATGAGGCTGCGTTGCTTGCCGCCCGACGCAACAAAGATAAAATTTTCCAGACTGAATTCTTGGAATCTATTGAAAAGGTTTTGCTGGGCCCTGAGCGTAAGTCTCACATCCTTTCAAAGAAAGAAAAAGAAATTGCCGCGTATCACGAAGCTGGGCATGCGTTAGTGTCGGCATCACAGCCGGGAACCGAACCAGTCCGCAAAATATCTATTATTTCCCGCGGCATGGCGGGAGGCTATACCTTGCAGGTGCCTTCAGAAGAAAATAAAATGAAGACAAAGCGGCAGTTTTTAGCCCAGATAGCTACCCTGATGGGTGGCATGTCAGCAGAACGTTTGATCTTCGGTGAAATGTCTACGGGGGCCTCTAACGACCTTGAAAAGGCGTCAGAAATGGCACGGCGCATTGTCAAACAATATGGTATGTCTTCATTGGGACCCATCGTTTTTGGTGATCGGGAAGAGATGGTCTTTTTGGGCAGGGAAATTTCAGAACAGCGCAATTATTCAGAATCGGTTGCAACTCAGATTGATAAGGAAGTTGAAGAAATTTTGCGGAGCTCTGAAAAGAAAGCAATGGAAATTGTAAAAACAAAGCGCGCCATGTTGGAGAAAATCGCCAAAACCCTCATTGAAAAAGAAACGATTGAACGAGAAGAATTTGAGAAGATTATGGGGATTAAAAGAAATAAAATAAAAGAGGAGGAGGGGCAAATTATTCAAGATTAACGGTGCCGCGCGGTGGCGCGGACGCGCTCCCATAGCTCAGCGGTAGAGCATCCCGCTTATATCGGGCAGGTCCTAGGTTCGAATCCTAGTGGGAGCACCCATTCGTCGTTCCGCTTTGGCGGAACTCCTCAGGGTAAACTTATATGAAGTTTACGCTGAACGAAGTGAAGCGCGCTTAGCTCAGTGGTAGAGCATCTCATTGACGTTGAGAGGGTCAGGGGTTCGAATCCCTTAGCGCGCACATTATAAAATGGATCTTAAGGTACTCTACGAGGATAACGATGTGCTTGTGATTGATAAGCCGGCAGGCATAGTGGTTTTTCATGAGAAAGATGATGGAAAACGTGACCCCAAAACGGTTATTGATTATCTTATTGAGGAAAAACCAGAACTCAAGCAGGTGGGCCAATCACCGCGGTATGGCGTGGTCCATCGGTTAGATAAAGATACATCAGGGGTATTGCTTATCGCTAAAACCGATGAGGCCTTGATTTTTTTCCAAAAACAGTTTAAAAATAGAGAGGTAGAAAAGAAGTATATCGCTCTCGCTACCGGCCCTTTGAGAGAGGATTCTGGGGTTATTGAAACCCTCATAGGTCGTTCGCCCGCTGATCCACGCAAGCAGAAATGCTATCCCATGGATGAGGTGGGAATAGGACGACGGTTGGCAAAAAGCGAGTACGCGGTTTTGCAGAGATTTAAACAATTCACCTTAATAGAGATGAATATGAAGACTGGACGCAAACATCAATTACGCGCCCAGTTAACCTATCTTCATCATCCTATTGCCGGTGATACGTTGTATGAATTTAAAGACTCACCAAAGATTGAAGGGCTGACTCGTCAATTTCTTCACGCAGCATATATAAAAATAGAGACACCGAGTCATGGCGCCCAAGAATTTCATTCGCCATTGCCAGAAGATTTACAGAACATACTAACAACACTCACATGACACAAAAAATTATTGAATCTCAATTAAAAAAAATGCCGGTCATCCGGCCGGGTGATACTGTTAAAGTACACCAAAAAATCAAAGAAGGAGGCAAAGAACGCATTCAGATTTTTGAAGGCGTGGTTATTGCCGCAAAACATGGCAAGGGAATTTCAGGTACACTTACCGTACGTAAAGTAGTTGACGGGGTAGGAGTTGAAAGAATTTTTCCACTCCATGCGCCATCGTTAGCTAAAATTGACGTCGTCTCATCGGCAAAAGTACGACGGGCAAAGCTGTATTATCTCCGTGATATTGGCAGCAAGAAAGCTAAATTGAAGAAGAAAGAATTTGCTGCAGCTATTGCTGAACCAGAAGCACAAACTCCAGAAGCAGTAGTTGAAACTGAAACTCCTGAAGTTTCACAAGAAAAGCCAGCAGAAAACGTACAATAAAATCTTGCGCGGGTGGCGAAATTGGCAGACGCACATCCTTGAGGTGGATGCGCCTTAAAAAGCATGCAGGTTCGACTCCTGTCCCGCGCACCAAGCGCGCTTAGCTCAGCGGTAGAGCATCCCGTTTACACCGGGAAGGCCGTAGGTTCGAATCCTTCAGCGCGCACCATGCCGGTGTAACTCAGTGGTAGAGTAGACGCCTGAAGAGCGTCCTGTCGGGTGTTCGATTCACCCCGCCGGCACACGATGATATAATAGGATAATGCGGGCGTGGTATAGTGGCTATTACACGTCCTTGCCAAGGACGAGATGGCGGTTCGATTCCGCTCGCCCGCTCCATATGAAAAAGCCGCCTTAAAGGCGGCTTTTTCATACAAGCTCGGCCGTGATATAATAAGGGACAATGAAATCGTTCTCAAAAGAAAAAGTATTATTTTTTATTGGTATCCTTGCTTTATTGCTCTGTTCGTTTGCTTTTTTATACGGCAAGACGGATTTTTTAGCTGAACTTATCCAAAGTGTGGAAGCTCCACCCAAACCCCTTTTAAATCCTCCTGCAGTCATAAAAGCAGTCTATGCTACTGGTTGGTCAATGGGCACTAAAAGTTATCTTGCGTATTTGCAAAATATTTTTAAAACAAGCCAGATTAATGCCGTTGTCATTGACGTCAAAGATGTTTCGGGTCTCGTATATTATAAAAGCGGCGCCGACAAAGTCAGAGAATATAAGACATATCAGAAAGTCATCTCCGACATCAATGGATTGATTAAAAGCCTGCATAATCAAGGAATTTACGTCATTGCCCGCATCCCCATATTCAAAGATTCCTATTTAGCAAAAGCCCGTCCCGATCTGGCGGTTTATGATGTTTCAAAAACCAAAAATAAGTCAAAACCGGTGGTGTGGCAGGACAATAACGGCTTAAATTGGGTTGATCCGTCATCACAAGAGGTTTGGGATTATAATATTGCCATTGCCAAAGACGCCGCCAGCCATGGTTTTGATGAGATAAACTTTGATTACATCCGCTTTCCCTCTGACGGCAATTTGCAGAACATGGGGTTTCCGTTTTGGGACAGGAATATTCCCCGGCATATTATTATCAAGAATTTCTCCCAGAAAATCAGGGAGGCCCTGCCCGACACAAAACTGTCTATTGATCTTTTCGGTCAAACCACCACCAATACTGACGATATGGGCATCGGCCAATTATTAGAAGATTCGTTTGAAAATTTTGACTATGTCGCTCCAATGGTTTATCCTTCACATTATATCAATGGATTTCTGGGATATGCCAATCCCGCCGACCATCCGTATGAAATTGTTAAAAATGCCCTCAGTACCGCAGAATTAAGAATTCAAACCTATAAGAAAATAAATACGTTAAGTAATGCTTCGGTCGCTGCTTCGTTACAGGTTATGGCAATGGCAAAAATACGGCCTTGGCTTCAAGATTTTAATCTGGGGGCTCAGTATGATACACGGATGGTTAAACAGGAAATCCAGGCTACTGCTGATTCATTAGGGAGTGATTTTAATGGATTTATGATGTGGAATCCGTTAAACTTTTATACAACAGATGCATTAAAATAAAGAGTTACACTCTGTATTTATGACTAATATCATAGAAACAAAAAATTTAACACGGAAGTTTGGGGACTTTACGGCAGTCGACAATGTGACGTTTGACGTACAGACGGGGGAAGTGTTTGCCTTTTTAGGACCCAACGGGGCAGGAAAAACCACGACTATCAAAATGTTAACGACCCTCTTACGTCCTACATCAGGGGAGCTCTGGATCAATGGCCATGATCCCGTACATGAGCAGCATCAAGCTCGCCAATCGTTTGGTATTGTTTTTCAAGATCCCAGTTTAGACAATGAGTTAACTGCATATGAAAATATGCAATTCCACGCTATTTTGTATGGTTTACACGCCCACGAGTATAAAGAACGCATTCCCATGCTTTTGGAATTAGTCGGCCTTACTGACAAGAAGAATAATTATGTGAAAACCTTTTCGGGTGGCATGAAGCGGCGCCTTGAAATCGCCCGCGGTCTGTTGCATAAGCCTAAAGTACTATTTTTAGACGAACCAACGATTGGCCTCGATCCTCAGACCAGAAACCATATTTGGAATTACATTAAAGAGTTGAACCAGAAAGAGAACGTGACAATTTTCTTTACTACTCATCACATGGAAGAAGTAGAGCGTATGGCCACACGCGTGGCAATCATTGATCACGGAAAAATTCTCACCATGGGCACTATTGAGGACATACTCACACAGGCAGGTACCGATCGCCTGGAAGATGCATTTATTAAGCTCACCGGGAGTGCTATTCGTGACGAAGCAGGGAATGCGGCGTTGAATCGTATGAGGGTTTCAAATAAAATGATGAGGTAATTAAAAAATTTCTATGACAGCAATATATATTTTATGGCGTCGCCAACTTACCCGGTTTGTTCGCACCCGGTCGCGGATTATTGGGGCTCTTGGCCAGCCGATCATTTTCCTGGTAGCCATCGGTTTTGGCTTAAACCCAATCTTTCAAAAAGCAGGCGGGGGGAATTATATCCAGTTTTTGGCCCCGGGAATTATTGTTATGACGGTGCTCTTTACCTCTATTTTTACGGGGCTTGAAATTATTTGGGACAAGCAGTTCGGATTTTTGAAAGAAACCTTTGTTGCTCCCGTACCCCGCTGGCAAATTTTATTAGGTAAGGTGCTCGGCGGAGCTACTGTTGCAATGATCCAGGGGTTTTTGGTTTTTGCCATTACCCTTGTCGCAGGGTTTCGGCCCATGCATTGGAGCTCGTTACCCTTGGCATTCTTGTTTTTATTCTTAGTTGCTATGGTATCGTCAACATTTGGAGCGGCGGTGGCGGCACGATTGGACGATATGCAGGCGTTCCCTCTTATTTTTAACTTCTTGGTCCAGCCGCTCTTTTATTTGTCGGGAGCTATTTTCCCTCTTAAGAATTTACCCATGTTGATGGACTTTATTACCAAAATTAATCCGTTTTCATACGGTGTTGATGGATTGCGATATGCTTTTAGCGGGGTTAACGTATTTTCTCCCTGGACGAGCGCAGCAGTATTAGTTGGAGTATTCATTATCTTGATGGCGTTTGGGGTATATCAGTTTTCAAAAGTCCAGTTATAATCAAAAAACGGCCGAGTGGCCGTTTTTTGATTATAATAAACCCATTTTGTCGCTCGCTTCTTAACCAGAGCTCACTCCTCAGAAACCCATGGTTTCTGATACCAATCTACTCGCGAGTAGATTGGTAGTTTCCTCCACGGAAAGATACCCAATCTTCCCGACCCCATCTGTGAAAAAATGGGTTTAACTTTATAATAAACCCATTTTCTTTTTCACTTCTTGCATCATGGGTTGGGCGATTGTTTGAGCTCGTTGCGCACCTTGTTTTAAAATTTCTTGCACATACACATCGCGGGCGGCAAATTCTTTTTGTTTCTTTCGAAACGGATCTAAATAATCAACAACCACCTGGGCAAGCGAGCGCTTAAAGTCAGCGTACGAGCGCTTGGTAAATTCCTTTTCAATTTCTTGTGTTGATTTACCCGTAATCAAACTGTAGATAGTAAGCAAGTTTGAAATACCGGGCTTCTTGGTGACATTATATTTTACATCTTTTCCTGAATCTGTGGTGGCCGCCATTATTTTTTTAGTGATATCTTCAGGTGAATCAAACAAGAAAATGCAGCTTTTCGCTTCGTCGGATTTTGACATTTTCTTTTTAGGATTAGTCAGCGACATGATTTTAGCTCCCTCTTTGGGGATCAGTGATTTTGGCTCGGCAAAGGTAGTACCGAATTTTTGGTTGAATTTCTTAGCCAAGGTTCGCATGAGTTCAACATGCTGTTCTTGGTCTTTACCAACGGGCACTCCTTCGCCTCGATACAGTAATACATCAGCTGCCTGGAGTACGGGATAATCTAAGAGACCCGCATTAATGTTTTGGCGGTATTGCTTTGACTTATCTTTAAACTGAGTCATGCGTTCTAATTCACCAAGGGGGCAGATAGTATTAAGCAGCCACGCTAATTCGGCGTGCTCTTTGACATGAGATTGCACAAAAAGGATTGATTTTTCGGGATCGAGACCAGCAGCAATGTAGGCTACCACCAGCGCGGTAATCCGTTTTTGCATTTCTTCTGGCTTATAGGGAACGGTCAAAGCGTGCAGATCAGCAATGAAAAACAAACATTCATTGTCGTTTTGAAGCTCAATCCATTGTCGGATGGCTCCCAAATAATTTCCAATATGAAGTTGTTCGGTTGGCTGAATGCCAGATACAATTCGCATGAGTTTATACTTCAATGACAACGGGGAGAATCATGGGCCTTCGTGAGGTTTTACTCGACAGAAAATCTCCAATTTTATTACGAAGCTCGTCTTTAACGTAGTTCCAGTTGACGGGCAGGCCATGGCCAGCTGATTTTTCAACGATTTCAACCGTCTTACGCCGGGTTTGGCTCAGTAAATCTTTTGACTCGCGCAGATAAACGAATCCGCGCGAAATAATGTCAGGGCTTCCCCTTACTTTGCCGGTCTTGCTGTCAACGATGGCAACAATAACAAACATACCATCATTGGAAAGCATTTGGCGGTCGCGGAGGACAATTTCTCCCACGTCGCCAACGCCCAAGCCATCAACAAAGACATAATTGCTAGGTACTTTTTCTTTCAGAATTTCGCCCATTGTCTTGCCTGAAGCATTGCTGAATCTTATCACAGATCCGTTATCAGGGACAAATACTTTATCTTTTGGAATACCTAATTCATAGCCTATTTTCGCCGCCTCTTTCAAGAAGTAATGATTTCCATACACCGGAATAAAGTAATCCGGCTTAATGTCGGTAATCATTTTCTTGATGCCCTGGCGGTTTGAGTGTCCTGAAATATGGACATCAATAATTTCAGACGAGTATACGTTGTCGCAGATGCGGTATAAGTCGTCCTTTAAGCGCTGGACGGTCCGTTCGTTGCCCGGAATAACTGATGAAGAAAAGACGATCGTGTCTTGTTTCTTGATCTTGATGTGGCGGTGGTTACCCGCAACAATGCGCGGCAGCGCAGAGCGCTCTTCACCTTGGTTTCCCGTGCACACGATAATAACTTTATTGTCGGGATATTCATGAGCCCGGTCAATGCCAATAAGGACGCCCTTGGGGAGTTTAATGTAGCCTAATTGTTGGGCAAGCTCAACATTAAGTTTCATTGAAAATCCGTCCAGGGCCACTTTCTTATTGTTCTTGGCGGCGTATTCTAATATCTGCTTGATGCGCTCAATTTGAGACGAAAACGTCGTGATAATAACTCGTCCTGACGCATTGGTGATAAGCATGTGCAGGTTTTTTAACATTTCCTGCTCTGTTACTGATTCTTCGGTCTTTAACGATCCCAATGATTCAAGCATTAAAATAGTTGGACGGGGAAGTTTTTGGAGATGAGTATACTCCAATTCTTTGCGACCGATGGGGTCTTTTTCAATCGTCCAGTCACCCGGATGAATAATGGTACCAGCCGGCGTTTCTAAGATAACACCAACAGCGTCCATAATGGCATGGTCAATCTGGAAAAACTTTAAGGTAAAGGCTCCAAATTTGTGGACTTCTTTAATGTCTTTGATATATTGCGTCTTTAATTTTTTAGAACTGCCACGGTCAAAGTCTTCTTGGCGATGCTTGATCATTTCAAGCGTCAGCGGCCTGCCTAAAATAAGGGGATTTCCCAATTGCCTGAGTAAAATGGGAGCGGCTCCGATGTGGTCTAAGTGGCCGTGCGAGAAAATAACCGCTTTAATGCGTTTTTCTTTTCCTTTCAGGTATTCAGTGTTAGGAATGACGTAATCAATGCCCGGCATGTCTTCCTCGGGGAATTGAATGCCCATATCCAAGATAAGAATATCTTCACCATACTCAAAAACGGTCATATTCCTGCCGACTTCCTCAACTCCTCCCAACGGGATTATTTTGAGCGAATTATCGGTCTTATGACTTGTAGTTGTTGTAGTTTTTCTATGTGTAGTTTGTTTAAACATAATTTAAATTAATAATAATGAGAGAATTAATAATAATGAGAGTTAATATTACTTGAGTACGATATATAATCATTTAGTGCAGACGGTGGGAGTTGAACCCACAAGCCTTGCGGCACACGCTCCTGAAGCGTGCGTGTTTGCCAGTTTCACCACGTCTGCATTCGACCAATTTATTGTGCTTTAAGAAAACTAAGATCGGTTGGAATTTCTTTCAGGGGTTCTTCAAACCGCAATTCGGGAACCTGTTTATAGTGTGGATTTTTCACCCATCCTGAATCGAGATAGTAATAACACGCGCCTTGATTTCGTTCAAACGGTTCAAAGTTTCCTTTATCGTTTTCAGCAACCCAGTTTGCTGTTTTTAATTCTTGGTGTGACGGATTAATCGTTACATGTCCGTAACCCGCCGGAATTTTGATAATATCTCCCTTTTTTCCGTGTGTTACAAATACATCTTCAATAATGTTTTCATCGCCTTTTTGGGCAAGGTAAAATCCTTCTCCCTCAAGGACAATATAGATTTC
>Ga0075436_100003124_pt1 | contig 11350 bp, 12 predicted proteins | sample RhiMethybrSRZTD5_FD_75303 | JGI IMG/M metagenome (GOLD analysis project Ga0075436, IMG submission 75303) | Populus rhizosphere microbial communities from Tennessee, USA - Rhizosphere MetaG P. TD hybrid SRZTD5 | ecosystem: Host-associated > Plants > Roots > Rhizosphere > Soil | place: USA... | reverse complement strand
TCGCGCGCGCCTACTTCGTGTACTGCTACGGCGGCACGCTGCCCGCGATTCACTGAGTTACACCGTCGCCAGCGCGGGAATCACCTTCGCGCCCATCAGCTCGATCGAGCGCATCGTCGTTGGATGGTCCATGCGCGATTCCTGCGCCTCGAGCAGCAGATGCCCGATGCCCAGCTCGCGCTGCACGTGCGCAAATCGGTCGGCGACCTCGTCCGGGGTGCCGGCGATGATGAAGTGCTCGTCGACCAGCTCCTCATAGCTCATCGCCGCCAGGGATCTCGGCCGCGAGCGAAGCGCGAACTGCGTACCCGCGCGTGATCGCATGCCCACCGGCTGGAACCAGTCGACCGGACCTCGCAGCGTCGGCCCCATCCGCCAGACGAAATGGCGGCCGGCCTCGAGCGCCTTGGCTTTGGTGTCGGCGGTGACGGCGCAGATCAGGAAGCCGAGATTGTCCGCGGTCACCGTGCGCCCGGCCTCGGCGGCGCCCTGCCGGTAGAAGTCGAACAGCTGCCGCGCGACGTCGAACGGCACGAGAAACGGCACGTACGTGTAGCCGCGACGGCCCGCCCAGATCGCCGTCTCCGGGCTCGCCGTGCCGGGAATCCAGATCGGCGGGTACGGCTGCTGCAGCGGCAGGCACCACGGGTTCACGTGACGGAAGTGATAATGGCGGCCCTCCCATCGAAACGGCCCCGGCTCCGTCCAGCACTTGAGGATCAGGTCGTGGCATTCCTCGAAGCGCTCGCGGTTGTGCACGGGGTTCGCATTGGCCCACCACTGCTCCACGCCGACGCCGCGCACGAAGCCCGAGAGCACGCGACCGCCGGAGATCAGATCCGCCATGGCGATCTGCTCGGCCATCCGAACGGGGTTGTCCTCGATCGGCAAGATGTTGCCGAGCAGCAGCAGCTTCGCCCGCCGCGTCGTGCGCGCGAGGATCGCGGCCGTCATGTTCACACCGATGTTCACGCACGACGGCGTGGAGTGGTGCTCGTTGATCATGAGCCCGTGATAGCCGGCCTGATCGGCGAACTCGTACTCGTCGAGATAGCGCGTGTAGTTTGTGGCCGCCTTGGTCCGATCGAAAAACCGGTTCGGAAAGCCGAGACGAAGCGACGGGTATTTGTCCCCTTCCGCGTCCGGATACTCGTGATGCGGCATCTCGCTGAAGTAGTAGAGCTTCATCGTCGTGCGTCTCCGAGAAAGTCGAGCACCAGGCGCGCGAAGCGCTCGGGCTGCTCGAGCGGCGGCAGGTGCCCGCAGCGGTCGAGCACGGTCAGCGTTGCGTTCGGCAGCAGTCGCCGCCACTGCTCGCCGCATTCCACGGGCACGATACGGTCCTCGCGGCCCCAGACGATCAGCGTGCGATTTGCCACGCGCGGCAGGAACTGCGCGAGCCGCGGATTGTGCATATACGGCTTCCAGGTCAGACGCGCCGCCATCTCGCGGTTTCGCGTGGCGATCTCCAGCTCGGCCGGCGTCGGGGTTCGGCCGAACAGCTCGTCCCAGTCGGGCACCGCCTTGGGGTCGTGAACCATCACGTCGCGAAGCTCGGCCGGCGAGTGATAGAAGACGTCGAGGATCTCACCGGTCTCGGGCTTGAGGCCGACGGGATCCACGAGCACCAGTCGATCGATCGAGCCCGGGCTCATCGCCGCCATCTCGGCCGCCGTCCATCCGCCGATCGATTGACCGAGCAGGTGTGGCCGTCCGAGCTTCGCGGCGTCGATGAACCACAGATAGAAGCGCGCGAGGTCGTCGATGCCCTCCATCCAGTCGGCATCGCCGGACGCGCCGAAGCCGGGATGCGTCGGCGCCCACACCGTGAAGTGCTCGGCCACCTCATGCGTCCAGCGTGTGAACCCGCGATTACCGCCGGCGCCGTGGAGCACGAGGAGCGGATCGCCGCGGCCTCCGATCCACGTGTGCACGTCGATGCCGCCAACTCGGATCGTCCGCTCGGTCGTGTGCATGGGCCGGTATTATGCGCCCGGCACGGCCGGTGGACGAGCCGTCAGAGTCGGCGCATTCCTAGGATGCTGACGTCCCTCGGATATCGGTAAATCAGAAACTGACAGATGGACTGTATACTTACTGCCCGCGACGTCAGGTCACTCAGCAGAGAGGAACGGCTACCGATGCGATACGAGGCACCCGAAACTGTGGAGAGCGCCGCGGCGTTGCTCGCGGCGGAGAGCGGCGACGCCCGCGTCCTGGCGGGCGGGACCGACCTCCTCGTGCAGATGCGAAGCGATATCGTCGAGCCCGCTTTGATCGTCGATATCAAGCGGATCGCCGAAACGCGGCGAATCACCGAGGACAAAGGCGGCTGGCGCATCGGCGCTGCCGTCACGGGCGCGGAGCTCAAGGAACATCCGCGACTCAAGCAGGTCTGGCCGGGCGTGGTCGAAGCGGCCAATCTGATCGGCTCGACCCAGGTGCAAGGCCGGGCAACGCTCGGTGGCAACCTGTGCAACGGCTCGCCGGCCGCCGACAGCGTGCCGGCGCTCATCGCCGCTGGCGCGATCGCGACCCTCGGCGGCCCACGGGGCCGGCGCGACCTGCCGGTCGAAGACGTCATGCTCGGTCCGCGAAAGCTCGCGTTGACGAAGGGCGAGTTCGTGGTGTCGTTTCTGCTGCCGCCCCGCCCGCCGCGCTCGAGTGACGCCTACCTGCGGTTCATCCCGCGCACGGAGATGGACATCGCGGTCGTCGGTGCCGGCGTGAGCCTCACGGTCGACACGGCAGGGACGATCACCGCGGCGCGCGTATCGCTCGGCGCCGTGGCGCCGCGCGTGCTGCTGGTCTCCGAGGCGGCGACGGCGATCGTCGGCAGTCGCCTGGACCGGCCGGCGCAAGATCGGCTGGAGGCGGCCGCGCGGGCCATATGCGCGCCGATCGACGATAAACGAGGCACGGTGGAATTCCGCGTCCAGGTCGCCGGCGTGCTGGCGCGCCGCGCGGCGCTGATCGCGCTGGACCGAGCGAGGAACGCCTGATGGCCAAGCATCACATCGAGACGACTGTGAACGGCGATGCGGTGGAGTTTCTGTGCGAGACCGAGGAGACGCTGCTCGACGTGCTGCGCGATACGCTGCAGCTGACCGGCAGCAAGGAAGGCTGCGCGTCCGGCGACTGCGGCGCGTGCAGCGTCATGCTGGACGGCCAGCTCGTCTGCTCGTGCCTCGTGCTGGGGTGCGAGGTGGGCGGGCGCCGCGTGGACACGATCGAGGGCGTGGCGAAGGGCCAGACGCTCCATCCGCTGCAGCAGAAGTTTCTCGAGCACGCCGCGCTCCAGTGCGGGATCTGCACGCCGGGCTTCATCGTGGCCGGCAAAGCGCTGCTCGAGAAGAATCCCGATCCGAGCGACACTGAAATCCGCTACTGGCTCGCCGGCAATCTGTGCCGGTGCACCGGCTACGACAAGATCGTGACAGCAGTGAAGGACGCAGCGATCGCCATGAGAAAGGGCTAGCCACATGGCCGAGAACGGGACGAACGGGACCAACGGACAGGGCTACGTCGGCACGCGCACCATCCGCCCGGACGGCGTCGACAAGGTCACCGGGCGCGCACGCTTCGGCGCCGACTTCAATTTGCCGGGCCAGCTGATCGGCCGCGTGCTGCGCAGCCCGCATCCGCACGCGCGCATCGTCAAGATCGACACGTCCAAAGCCGAAGCCCTGCCCGGCGTCAAGGCAGTCATCACGCGCGACGACTTTCCTGATCAGCCGTCGGAGTTCATCCCGGCCGGCGAGATGCTGATGAACTACAAGGACGTCGTCCGGAACGTGATGGCCCGCGAGAAGGCGCTCTACGAAGGCCACGCGGTGGCCGCGGTGGCCGCCACGAGCGCCGCGATCGCGCGACGCGCGCTCAAGCTGATCGACGTGCAGTACGAGGTCCTGCCGCACGTGATCGACGTGGTCGAGGCCATGCGGCCCGACGCGCCGGTGCTGCACGATGATCTGTTCACCGTCGGCGTCGAGCCCAAGCCCGACAAGCCGTCGAACATCGCCAAGCGCGTCGAGATCACGCTGGGCGACGTCGAAGCCGGGTTCAAGAAGGCCGACGTCATCGTCGAGCGCGAGTTCAAGACCGCGCCCGTTCACCAGGGCTACATCGAGCCGCACGCGGCGCTCGCCAGCGTGTCCGAGGACGGCTCGGCCGAGCTCTGGTGCTGCACGCAGGGCCACTTCATCGTGCGCGCGCACTGCGCGCGGCTGCTCGGCATGGACATCGCGAAGGTCCGCGTGACCGCTTCCGAGATCGGCGGCGGATTCGGCGGCAAGACGGTCGTCTATCTCGAGCCGCTCGCCATCGCGCTGTCGCGCAAGGCCAAGCGGCCGGTGAAGATGGTCATGTCGCGCGAGGAGGTCTTCAAGGCCTCCGGCCCGACGTCCGGCGCCACGGTGCGCGTGAAGATGGGCGCGACGAAGGACGGCAAGTTCGTGGCCGGCTTCGCCGAGCTGAAGTATCAGGCCGGCGCCTTCCAGGGCTCGCCGGTGCAGCCCGGCGTCATGTGCGCGTACGCACCGTACGACATGGAGAACGTCAAGGTCATCGGCTATGACGTCGTTTCCAACCGGCCGAAGGTCGCGGCCTATCGGGCGCCTGGCGCGCCGATCTCAGAGTTCGCGGTCGAGAGCGTGGTGGACGAGATCGCCAAGAAGCTCGGCCTCGATCCGATCGAGCTGCGCATGATGAACGCCGCGCGCGAGGGCACCAAGGCCGCGTACGGGCCGAAGTTCGGACCGCTCGGGCTCGAGGAGACGCTGAATTCGATCAAGAAGACCGAACACTGGAACACGCCGCTGCGGAAGTGGCAGGGCCGCGGCGTGGCGTCCGGCTTCTGGTTCAACATCGGCGGCGAGACGTGCGCGTCGCTCACCGTCAACGAGGACGGCACCGTCTCGCTGGTGGCCGGCACGCCGGACATCGGTGGCTTGCGCGCGTCACTCACCAATGTCGCCGCCGACGAGCTCGGCATTCCGTACGAGAAGGTGCGGGCGATCATCGGCGACACCGGCTCGCTTGGCTTCACGTTCCTCACCGGCGGCAGCCGCTCCGCGTTCTCGGGCTCGATGGCCCTCGTGGAGGCCGCCAAGCAGATCAAGGCCGAGCTCTGCGCCCGAGCCTGCAAGCTGTGGGAAGCCAAGCCGGATCAGGTCGAGTTCAAGGACGGACACGTGCGGCCGCTCGGCGCGCTGGCCGAGAAGGTCAAGCCGATGTCGATCGCCGACTTCGCGAAGATCGCCGGCAAGACCGGCGGTCCGATCGGCGGGTACGGGCGTATCAACGCGCAAGGTGCGGGTCCGAGTCTCGGCACGCACCTCGTGGATCTCGAGGTCGATCCGGAAACCGGCCGCGTCACCATCCTCAGATATACGGTCGCGCAAGACGCCGGGAAGGCGCTGCACCCGGCGTACGTCGAGGGCCAGTTCCAGGGCGGCGCCGTGCAGGGTATCGGCTGGGCGCTGAACGAGGAGTACGTCTACGGCGCCGACGGCAAGCTGCAGAACGCCGGCTTCCTCGATTACCGCATGCCGGTGGCCTCGGACGTGCCGATGATTGACGCGATTCTGGTGGAGGTCGCGAACCCGAAGCATCCGTACGGCGTACGCGGTGTCGGCGAGACGCCGATCGTCCCGCCGCTCGGCGCCATCGCCAACGCCATGGAGCAGGCCACGGGCATTCGATTCACCGAGCTGCCGATGTCCCCGCCCAAAGTTCTCAAAGCGCTGAAAGAGCGGGAGGCCGCCGCCAAAGTCTGAGTGACGCATGGCTCGAGTGGTGCTGGTCGGTAACCTCGCGCGGCTGACGGGGGGCGTCGCCGAGTTTCAGCTCTCGGCGACGTCCGTCCAGCAGCTGTTTCAACAGCTGGCCGAGCGGTATCCGGAGATCGAGCCGCACCTGAGAGAGGGCGTCGCGGTCGCCGTCGACGGTCAGATCTACCAGGACGATCTCTTCCAGCCGATCGCGCCGGACAGCGAGGTCTTTCTGCTCCCCCAGATCGCCGGCGGCCGGTGAAGACCTATCAGGGCCCGGTCGGCTCGAACTCGTAAGTGCCGCCGTCGGCCATCAGCGACAAGAAGAGATGTCCGCGCTCGAAGACATACGACCGCACGAACGTCCACTGCATGACGATGCGATCGTAAAGCGGTCCGGGGCACGCCGCCCGGGTCAGCGCGAGTGGGCCGAACTGAAGCTGCTGTGATCCCGGCGATGTCCAGGTGCCGCGGCCCTGGTTGCAATCGAACCGAACGTTGACGTTCCCGTCGGTGGCGAACGCCACCGTGAACTTCGTCCGATCCTGCAGCACGATGACGGTCCCGTCGCCGCCCTGGAACTTCACGAGCTGCCACGACGTGCCGCGGAGACTCGCGGGCGCGTCAGGGGCGCCGTGAGCACAGCCGGCAGCTGTAAGGACGATCACCAGCCACAAGCGCGAACGCATTGGCGTCAGCGGAAGTCCTCCGGGCCGGCGGGGCGGAAGATCAGATCGATCGCCAGCCAGACAGCCTTCGCGAACGGATAGAAGAGGATAGGCGTGAGACACATCTGTATCACGCCGACCCAGATGATCGCACGCCACGGTGGATTGGGCCACGTGGCGACGAGCACGATCAGTAGGAACAGTGCGAATACGAGCTCCGTGGCGATGAAATTCAGCGTGTAGGCGCCAAGCCAGTATTCTTCCTCTTCATCACGCTCGAACCGCAGCCCGCACTCCGGGCACGATTCGCGAAGCGTGAACCACGAGCGCATGACATGGCCGATGCCACAGCGGGGACAGCGCAGCCGCAGCGCACGGATCAACCCTGCGACACGTGAGGCGGGACGCCGCTCGGACGCGCCGCCGGCGTGCGTCACGGTTCCGGGTCGCTGCCTTCGGCGATTCCCTCGAACAGCGCCGTGGACAGATAGCGCTCGCCGGTATCCGGCAGCATGGCGAGCACGACGGAGCCGGGCGGCGCCTCATCGGCGATCTTGCGGGCCGCCGCGAACGTGCCGCCCGACGAGATGCCGCAGAAAATTCCCTCACTCCGTGCGAGCGCCCGGGCGGCTTCGATCGCCTCATCATCCGTCACGGGCAGCACGCGATGCGGCACCGTACGGTCGAGGACCGCCGGGACGAAGTCCGGCGTCCATCCCTGGATTCTGTGCGGCGTCCACGGCTTGCCCGAGAGCAGCGCGGCGCCGGCGGGTTCGGTTGCGATGATCTGCACTTCGGGCCGCGCGAGGCGAATCATCTGACCCGCGCCGGTCATCGTTCCGCCGGTGCCCCAGCCGGTGACGAAGTAGTCGAGCCGCTTGCCGGCAAAATCGGCGAGGATCTCGGGCCCCGTGGTGTTGCGGTGATACGCGGGGTTCGCCTCGTTCTCGAACTGACGCGCGAGGAACCAGCCGTGCTTCTTTGCGAGCTCCTCGGCCTTTCGCACCATGCCCGCGGCCCGCTCGGCGGCCGGCGTGAGGATCACCTTTGCGCCCAGCATTCGCATGATCTTACGCCGCTCGACGGAGAACGACTCCGCCATCGTCGCGACGAATGGATAGCCCTTCGCCGCACACACCATGGCGAGCGCGATGCCTGTGTTGCCTGACGTCGCTTCGACGACCGTTTGCCCTGGCGCCAACGCGCCGGTTCGCTCCGCGTCCTCGATGATCGCGATGGCGAGGCGATCCTTGACCGACGCGCACGGATTGAAGAACTCGCACTTCACGTACATCGTGACGTGCGCCGGCGCGAGGCGGTGGATCCGTACGATCGGTGTCTTGCCGATGGTGCCGAGAATGCTGTCGTAGAGCATGAGCCCCCCCGGGCTTAGACGCCATTGTAGGGGGCGGGGTTTCGGCGTGCGGTGTCCTGGTGCTGCGCCCAGGGGAAACTTCTGTCAGGTGGCGAGCGTCCCAAGGGGCGTGATCGTGGGAGAAAGCGGCGCGATCAACGAGCTCGCCCGGCGCGGCTTCACGGATGGGTTCCGCGTGGTGCACGAGGGCCTCCAGGTCCTTCGAACGGGCAAAATCTTGCAAGCGCAAGATCTGGTGATCCGAGACGTCTATCGCTTCGAAGGGGTCTCCGACCCGGACGATATGTCCGTCGTCTACGCCCTCGAGAGCACGAGCGGCGTCCTGGGCACATTCATCGATGCGTTCGGCGTGTATGCCGATCCCGCGAAGACCGCCGCGCTCGCGGAGATTCCGATTCGCCGCCAAAACGCACCAACCGCTGTGCTTGACAACGTGACGCCCGCCGCCTAGCTTTCGTACACCCCCCGCAGGAGTTGATCATGCCGAGCATCATCGGCAAGCGAGCGATCGTCATCGGCGCCGGCATGGGCGGGCTCACAGCCGCACGCGCGATCGCGCCGTTTTTCGAGCACGTCGCCGTCATCGAGCGCGACGCGCTGCCGACACATCCATCGCCCCGCCCCGGAACACCGCAAGGCCGGCACGTCCACGCGCTGCTGACGGGTGGACAGCGCGCGCTCGAAGAGCTGTTTGTCGGCTTCGAGGACGACCTCGAGCGCGACGGCGCCGTGACGTTACAGGCCGGGCTCGACATCCGGATGGAGCGCCCCGGGTTCGACCCCTTCCCGCAGCGAGATCTCGGGTTCCATTCGTATGCGGTGTCGCGAGCGTTGGTAGAGTTCGTCACTCGCACGCGTCTCAACGGCCACGCCAATGTCGAGATCCACGAGCGCTGTCGCATCGAGCGACTGAGCGCCGACGCGGAGGATCAGGCGGTTACCGGCGTCGAGTATGTCGACGCTGACGGCACGCCCATCAGTCTCGACGCGGACCTGGTGGTCGACTCATCGGGACGCGGCGATCTCACGCTGGACCTGCTGGAGGAGATCGGGCTGCCGCAACCGAGCGTGACGACGATCGGCGTCGACATCGCCTACGCGAGCACCATCTTCGAGATTCCAAACTCCGCGCCGATGGATTGGAAAGGCCTGTTCCACTTGCCGATGCCGCCGAGCAGCCGAGGCGCACTCCTGCTGCCGCTCGAAGGCCGGCGCTGGATCGTCACGATCGCCGGCAGGCATGGCGACAATCCTCCGCGCGACGAAGCGGCTTTCATGGCGTTCATCCAGGGCTTTCGGATGCCGACACTCTACAACGCCCTTCGATACGCCAAGCGTGTGGGCGATATCGTCGGCTATCGGTTCTCCGAAAGCATTCACCGTCACTACGAGCGGCTCGAAATGTTTCCGTCCGGCCTGCTGGTCGTCGGCGACGCCGTGTGCCGATTCAACCCGGTGTGGGGCCAGGGCATGAGCGTGGCGGCGCAGGAAGCGTGCGCGCTGAGCCGACTGCTGGCCATCCGCGCCGCCGAGCGCGGCCCGTTGGACGGACTGGCGCGCGCGTTCTTCGCCGAAGCCGCCACGCTGATCGCGACGCCATGGGCCCAGGCCGCGATCCCGGATTTCATCCATCCGCAGACGCGTGGCGAGCGGCCGGGCGATTTCGAGCAGAGCCTCAGGTTCGGCATGGCGCTCACGAAGCTGGCCGCGCGTGATCCGGCCGTGCACAAGCTCACCGCCGAGGTCGGATCGCTGCTCAAGCCGCGCAGCGTCTATCTGGATCCGGAACTCAGACAGCGGGTGATGGAGGTGATGATGTAACCGGGCTCCGGCGAATGGCGTCCTAGGAAGCAGACGACCAAGCTCGCCGGAGGAAGTGATGTCGCAGGCAGAGCGATTCGAGATCCTCATCCTTGGCAGTGGCGCGGGCGGCAAGCTCCTGGCATGGCACATGGCGGGGGCAGGCAAACGGACGGCCGTCGTGGAGCGCCGTTGGATCGGCGGCTCGTGTCCCAACGTGAACTGCATGCCCAGCAAGAACGAGCTCTGGAGCGCGAAGGTGGCCTCGCTGGTCCGCCACGGCGCGGAGTACGGCGCCAGGACCGGGCCGGTCGCGATCGACATGGCGACGGTGCGCGATCTAAAGCGCAAGATGGTCGACCGCCAGGTCGCCGCCCACCTGGAGAACTACAACAAAAGCGGCACCGAGCTGATCATGGGCTCGGGCCGGTTCGTCGCGCCGAAGACGCTGGAGGTACGGCTCAACGACGGCGGTGTGCGGGTACTCATCGGCGACCGCGTGTTCATCGACGTCGGCACGCATGCGGCCATTCCACGCGTGCCCGGGCTCGAGGACGCTCGCCCGCTGACGAACATCGAGGCGCTCGAGCTCGACTATCTGCCGCCGCATCTCATCGTGCTCGGAGGCGGCTACGTCGGGCTGGAATTCGCCCAGGCCTATCGACGCTTCGGCAGCAGCGTCACGGTCGTCGAGCACGGCCCCCAGCTGATGGGCCGCGAGGATCCCGACGTCTCCGAGGAACTGCAGCGAATTCTCTCAGGCGAAGGGACCCAGTTCATCGTCGGCGCCGAGGTCGTGCGCGTGCAGGGTCGATCCGGCAAGAACGTCTCAGTCATGCTCCGCACGACCGCCGGTGAGCAAAAACTCGAGGGCAGCGACATCCTGGTGGCGACGGGGCGTATCCCGAACACCGCCGACATCGGCCTCGACAAGGCCGGCGTCGAGCTGGACGCTCATGGCTTCGTCCGCGTCAACGAGCGGCTGGAGACCAGCGCGCCCGACATCTGGGCCATCGGTGAATGCGCGGGAAGCCCCCAGTTCACGCATGTGGCTGAAGACGACTTTCGCATCATCCGGGACAACCTCGCCGGAGGCAAGCGCAGCACGCGTGATCGGCTGGTGCCGTACTGCATGTACACGGACCCTCCGCTGGCCCGCGTGGGACTGAGCGAAGTCGACGCCCGGCGCCAGGGTGTCGATGTCCGTGTCGCAAGGCTCCCGATCAGCCGCGTGCTCCGGGCCCAGACGACGGGCGAGACGCAAGGGTTCATGAAGGCGCTGGTCGGAGCACGCGACGACCGCATCGTCGGCTTCACGATGATCGGCGCCGAGGCGGGCGAGGTCATGGCCACGGTCCAAACGGCGATGCGCGCCGACGTGCCCTACTCGACTCTGCGCGATGAGGTGCTGGCGCACCCCACGATGGCGGAAGGACTTGGCCCGCTGTTCTCAACTGTGCCGCCTCGCGCGGGATCAAGCGCGGAGCGATAGCGGTTCACGTCGGCTTTCGTCGTACGCGACCGATTCCGACCGCCGCCACGCCGACGCCGAGCAGCACAGCGGTGGCGGGTTCTACCGCACGCGAGCCCGTTCGGCGTCCAGCCGGCCCAGCCAGCCGCTGAGATCCGTGTACCAGACGTTGTTTCCAGCGTCCACGGCGATCCCGAACGGACGCGCGTCGACGCGGGGTAGAACCAGTTCAGTGATAGTCCCAGCGTGCACACGACCGAGTCGG
>Ga0075436_100003123_pt1 | contig 11350 bp, 6 predicted proteins | sample RhiMethybrSRZTD5_FD_75303 | JGI IMG/M metagenome (GOLD analysis project Ga0075436, IMG submission 75303) | Populus rhizosphere microbial communities from Tennessee, USA - Rhizosphere MetaG P. TD hybrid SRZTD5 | ecosystem: Host-associated > Plants > Roots > Rhizosphere > Soil | place: USA... | reverse complement strand
ACCTTGTCCGGGTCCAGGCCCAGCGCCTGAGCCACGACCGGGAGCTCGCGCGCGCTCCGGACCGCGTCCACCGGGATCGCGGGAGCGTTGTCCCGCTCGTCCACGAGCATCGAGACCTCTCCGTTCATTCCGGGCAGGAGGAGGCCGCTCTCGTTCGAAACCGAGATGAGCACGGGGAAGTTGGTGACCGATTGCGCGACGACCGCCTGCGGCTCGATCTTCTCCACGAGTCCGTTGAAGGTCCGGTTCGGGAACGCGTCCACCGTGACCGTGGCGGTTTGCCCCGTCTTCACGTTCCCGATGTCGGTCTCGCCCACCATGGCGCGCATCCGTACCTTGCCCAGGTCGGCCATCTGGAGGAGCGTCGTTCCGCCGCTCGCCGAGGAGGTTGCCGAGGAGATGACCGTTCCCTCCGATACGGGCTGCTGCAAGATGGTGCCCGTGATGGGCGCGCTGATGGTGGCGTCCTGGCGGCGCTGGAGGGCCAGATCGAGATTGGTCTTGGCCGTGACCAGCTGGGCCTTCGCGTTCGCGTCGTCCAGCACGGCTTTCTCGTGCTCGTCGGCCGTGATGAACTGCTGCGCGTAGAGGCCATCGGACCGCTGCTTGGCGGCGGCGGTGACCTGGATGTTCGCCTCGGCCGCCTGAACCGCGGCCTTCGCCTGGTTGTACTGGTTCTGGACGTCGCGCGGGTCGATCTGGGCCAGGAGCGCGCCCTTCTTCACGAAGGAGCCGACCTGGACCGGCATGTGCGTGATCAGCCCCGAGGCCTTGGACTTCACCTCCACGAGGTCGATCGGCTCCACGGTCCCGGTCGCGTCGATGGTGAGCGCGATGTTCCTCGTCTCCACCGGCGCCGTCATGACCTCCGTCTTGCTCTTGCCGTTCCTGGCGTTCCGCACCATCACCAACGCGACGGCGGCGATCACGAGCACGGCCACGAGGAGGAGGGGCCGGCGCGTGATCGCGCGGAAGCTCACCCGGGGCTTTCGTTCCACGCGAGCGGGAGTCGCCATGTCAGAGCTCCCGCCCCACGAGAGCCTCGAGCTGGGCCTTCGCGATCCGCTGGTCGTAGCGGGCGCGGATGAGATCGCTGCGCGCCTGGTTGAGCTGCGTCTGCGACGTCAGGACGTCGAGCAGGGTGGAGGCGCCCACGGCGTAGCGCTGCTGCTGGACGCGCAGATCCTCCTCGGCCGCTTCCACCGTGGCGATCTGCGAGACCACGCGCTCCTGCGCGGCGCGGAAGGCGCCGAGCTGCTGCGTCAGGTTCGAGACGGCGGCCAGCCGCGCGTCACGGAGCGATGCCTCGGCGTTGGTCTGCGCCACCTTGGCCTGGACGACGCGCTGTTCCCGCTGGAACTGGTCGAACAGGGGCATGGACGCCGTGAACCGGAGCTGTCCGGAGTAGGAGAAGTCGCGGTCGACGAACTGAGGATCGTTCCCCGAGCCGCTCCCGCTTCGCGAATAGCTCGCGTTCAGGGAGGGAAGGTAGTCGGTCCAGGCGCTCCGCTGCGCGGCCTTCGCGGCGGAGAGCTCGGCTTGGGCCTGGCGCACCGCCGGCCCCTCGAGCGCCAGCGCGCGGAGGGCGTCGTCCTCGAGGGAAAGGCCGGGCCGCTCCTCCACGTCCGCCGCGGCGGTGAGCGGCTCATCCGATCCCACCACGCGCGTCAGCGCCGCGTTCGCGGTCTCGAGGTCGTTCCGCGCCGTGACGATGGCGAGCTGGGCCGTGCGGTACTGGATCTCCGCCCGGAGGGAATCGGAACGGGTCGCGACCCGCGCGACCACGCGGGCGATCGCCGTCTTGCGCTGCAGCTCCGCCTGGTCCAGCTGGGCCGTGGCCGCCAGCTGCTCTTCACGCGCGGCGAGCACGTTGTAGAACTGCTGCTTCGCCGAGAGCGCGGCGGCGAACTGCTGGGCCGTCTCGTTCACGCCGGCCGCGGTCTGCAGCGCGCGGGCCTGGCGGAGCTCGAAGAAACGCATTCCGCCTGTGAACAGGGCCACGTTCGCGGTGAGTCCTGCGTTGGAGGACCAGGGCGTGGAGGGCAGGGTCACGACCTGGCCGTTCTCGACGCGCGTCAGGGATCCCGACGTGTACTGCCGCGTGGCGCCGGCCGAGAGGCTCACGCTGGGAAGGAACGCGCCGTAGGCGGCCCGGGTGGCCGCGGCGCTCGTGCGAACCTCGCCGTGGGCCTGGACGACCGCCAGCGCGTTCTTCTGCGCCAGCGTCACCGCCTCCTGGAGGGTGATGGCGCGGGGCGCCGGGGGCGAACCCGGTGTCTGCCCCGGGGCCGCGGCGGGCGTTGCCATCATCGCGATCAGAATTAGAGCGCTCAGTCGTCTCACTCTTCAGACCTCCTAGCAAGAATCGCAACTTGAGCCGGAGCTCACGGTCGGGACCGACAGAACGTATTGGTCGGCAAACGATTACAGAGCCGTAACATGGGGCTGGCCGTCTGTACCCTCCCGGCTCCGGGAAGCGTGGGGAGGGAGGTTTCTACACGAATAGAATACGCGCCGGATATGGCAGAGATATGGCGGCGCATGGGTAATTCGTTTCCGGGCCGGCCGCCACACTCATGCATCGGGGTGCCACATCTCTGCAAAACTTCGCGCGTAGACTAGAGTGGTACCGGCGCCAACGCGTCCCCCGATTCCCGGAGCGTGACCGTGACTCAGCAGCGGATTCTGATCGTGGAAGATGATGCCAGGATCGCCGACCTGATCTCGAAGAACCTCGCGGCGGCCGGCTACGAGTGCCACCAGTCCGCGGACGGAGGGCGCGCGCTGGCCGATTTCGTGAGGCTCAGGCCCGCTCTGGTCGTGCTCGACCTGGGGCTCATGGGCGTGGACGGGCTCGAGGTGACGCGGCGTATCCGCAAGGAGAGCGACGTGCCCATTCTCATGGTCACCGCCCGCTCGAGCGAGAGCGACAAGCTGCTCGGGCTGGAGCTGGGGGCGGACGACTACGTCACGAAGCCGTTCAGCACCGCCGAGCTCACGGCGCGGGTCCGCGCGCTGCTGCGCCGGTCCACGGGCAGCATGACCGAGCGCGTGCTCGAGATCGGGGAGCTCAAGATCGATCCGAGCCGCCGCTCGCTCGAGCGCGGCGGAGCGCCGGTCTCGGTGACCACGCTGGAATTCGACCTCCTGTACTTTCTCGCGTCGCGAGCCGGCCGCGTGTTCACGCGCGAGGCGCTGATGGAACAGGTCTGGGGAAGCGACCGGGTCGTCGACGACCGCTCGATCGACAGCCTCATCAGCCGCGTCCGCCGGAAGGTGGAGAAGGATCCGTCCAACCCGCGCTATCTCCAGACGGTCTGGGGCGCGGGCTACCGTTTCGCCGAATCCGCCGAGCCGGGCGAGTCCGCCGGATGATCCGTCTCTGGAAGGGGAAGAGCCTCTTCTGGACGATCGCCGCGATCTTCCTGCTCACCGCGGCCGTCGGCACCCTGCTCCAGGCGCTGGTGGCCTCCGCCGTGCTCCAGCCGCTCGAGGAGCGGGAGGCGCGCGCCCGGGCCGAGCTCAACGCTTCCGCCATCGCCACCGCGATCGCCGCGGTTCCGGGCACGCTCAAGGGCGCGGAGCTCGACACGCTGCTCGCGCGGCATCGGGTCGCGATCCGTCCCGCCTGGATCGTCTTTCGCTCGAGCGACGGCGCCGCGGTCTCGAGTCCCCCGGGACGCGTTCCCATTTCGGGAGCGGGGCCGGGCCGGGACTCCCTGCCGAGTCTCCCGCTCGCTCCACGCGGAGAGGCGCGGGGCCGCCTCGAGGTGCTCGCGCGCCGCGCCGTCACGCGCGGTCCCGAAACGCTGGGCGAGGTCGAGGTGGTCCGGCGGATGTGGCCGCGGGGCGCTCTGGGCTTCCTGGAGCCGCAGGAGTCCCTCCTTCTCTTTCCGGTCGCGATCCTCGCGTCCGCGTTCGCGGGCCTCGTGCTCGTGCGCCTTCTGATGCGGCGCCTCCGCGCCATGGAGCTTCTGGCGACACGGGTGGCGGAGGGGGATCTCTCCGTGCGGATCGCGGACCGGAGCGGGGACGAGATCGGCAGGCTGGCCGAGCAGCTCGACCGCATGACGGAACGGCTCGCCGCGGCGCGGGACCAGCTGACCGAGAACGAGCTCCAGCGCCGCCAGCTCTTCGCCGACATCACGCACGAGCTGGCCACGCCGCTCACCTCCATCCGGGGATACGCCGAGACGCTGCTCGATCCCGGCGTGCCGGTGTCCCCGGAGGAGCGCACGCACTACGTGCGCGGGCTTCTGGACGAATCGCGCCGGATGGATCTTCTGATCCGCGACCTCTTCGAGCTGGCGAGGCTGGAGGCGGGCGCGTCACCCCTCTCCGAGGAGCGCATCGACTGGTCGGCGCTCTGCCGGAACACCATCGAGCGCTTCGAGCCCCGCTTCCGCAAGGCGGGGCTCGCGCTCGCCTGGGTCGGTCCCGAGAGCGAGGCGTGGATCATGGCCGACGGCCGACGCATGGAGCAGGTGCTCGAGAACCTCCTCGTGAACGCGCTCCGCTACGTTCCGCGAGGGGGGCGCGTGGAGGCGCGGCTCGACGCCGCCACCGAGCGGCATCCGAAACACCGCCTCACGGTGAGCGACGACGGGCTCGGCATTCCCGAGGAAGAGCTCCCGCTCGTGTTCCGGCGCTTCTACCGGGGCACGGCCTCGGCGCGGCGCGCCGGGAGCGAGCCGGGCTCGGGCCGTGATCCCGGAGGGTCGGGCCTGGGGCTCGCCATCGTGCGCGAGATCGTGGAGCGGCACGGCGGGACCGCCCATGCCGAGTCCGGCTCCCCCCGCGGCCTCGTCATCCTGATCGAGCTTCCGGCGCTGGGGCGCCCCTGATGCGCGGGACCGGGCTGGTATACTCCGGCGCGATGCGCTCGGGTGAAGGGAACGGACCCCCAACCGTGAACCAGGAAGCCTTGCGGGACGACGCGCGGGATCCGATCTGCGGCATGCGCGTCGCCCCCGATACCCCGCACCGCGCGACGCGCGACGGGCAGACGTTCCTCTTCTGCGGCCCCGGCTGCCTCCGGAAGTTCGAGGCGGCTCCGGCGGAGCGTCTCGACGCGCCGTCCCCGGCCGGCCGCTGGACCTGCCCGATGCATCCGCAGATCGTCCGCGACGGACCGGGCGCTTGCCCCCTCTGCGGCATGGCCCTCGAGCCCATGGGAGCGGCACCCGAGGACGATTCCGAGCTCCGGGACATGTCACGACGGCTCTGGGTCTCGGTCCTGCTCGTGGTGCCGCTTCTCATCCTGGACATGGGCGGGATGCTGATGGGTCGGCCCGGGGGGCTCATCGCGGCGCCGCGCGCCCTCTCGCTCCTCGAGCTTCTTCTCGCCACCCCGGTCTGTGTCTGGGCCGCGTGGCCCTTCTACGTCCGTGCGGTGGATTCGCTCCGGCATCGAAGCCCCAACATGTTCACCCTGATCGCGCTCGGCGTCTTCACCTCCTATATCACGAGCGTGTTCGCCGCGCTCTGGCCCGGAGTCTTCCCGGCTTCGTTTCGCGAAGCCTCCGGGCAGGTGCCCGTGTACTTCGAGGCGGCCGGGGCGATCGTGACGCTGGTGCTCCTCGGTCAGGTGCTGGAGCTCCGGGCGCGGCGGCGCACGCGCGACGCGATTCGGCTGCTCCTGGGCCTCAATCCCACCACCGCGAGGCGGGTCGGTCCCGGAGGGCTTGAGGAGGACGTGCCCCTGGGGTCCGTGGCGGTCGGGGACCGGGTGCGGGTGCGGCCGGGGGAAAAGGTCCCCGTGGACGGAGCGGTGCTCGAGGGGGAAAGCCTCGTCGACGAGTCCATGATCTCGGGGGAGCCGATGCCGGTGGAGAAGGCCCCGGGGGCGCGTGTGGTCGGAGGCACCGTCAATCAGACCGGATCCTTCGTCCTCCGCGCGGAGCGGGTGGGGCACGAGACGCTTCTCGCGCGCATCGTCGCGATGGTCGGCGAGGCGCAGCGGAGCCGGGCGCCGATCCAGAAGCTCGCCGATCGCGCGGCGGGAATCTTCGTACCGGTCGTCATCCTGATCGCCGCGATCACCTTCCTGGTCTGGGCGCTGTGGGGCCCGGAGCCTCGATTGGCCCACGCGCTCGTGAACGCGGTCGCGGTGCTCATCATCGCCTGCCCCTGCGCCCTGGGCCTGGCGACCCCCATGTCCATTCTGGTGGCCACGGGGCGGGGCGCGCGGATGGGGATCCTGTTCCGGAACGCCGAATCGATCGAGGCGATGCGCGGTGTGGACACGCTGGTCATCGACAAGACCGGGACGCTGACCGAAGGGAAGCCCCGGCTCGTCGCGGTGCATTCGCGCGTCCCCGGGGGCGAGGCGGCGCTCCTGCGCGACGCCGCGGCCCTGGAGCGCCGGAGCTCTCATCCGATCGCCGCGGCCATCCTCGAGGGAGCGAGGGAGCGCGGGGTCTCGCCGGGCGGGGCCGTGGGCTTCGCGAGCGTGACCGGCCGCGGCGTGCGCGGGACGGTGGACGGCCGCGCGGTGGCGGTGGGAAACCGGGCGCTCCTCGGGGACGAGGGAACGGCCCCGGACTCGCTGGACCGGGAGGCGGAAGCGCTGCGGGAGAAGGGGCAAACGGCGATGTTCGTCTCCGTGGATGGGATCCGGGCCGGGCTCCTCGGCGTGGCGGATCCCGTGAAGCCGAGCGCCCGCGAGGCGATCCGCTCGCTTCACCGGGAGGGAATCCGCGTGATCATGGTCACCGGCGACAGCCGGGCCACCGCGAACGCGGTCGCGCGCGATCTGGGCATCGACGAGGTCGAGGCGGAGGTCACGCCGGAGGCGAAGGTGGAGATCGTGAAACGCCTCCAGGCGGAAGGACGCGTCGTGGCCATGGCGGGGGATGGAATCAACGACGCCCCGGCGCTCGCGCAGGCGCAGGTCGGGATCGCCATGGGCACCGGCACCGACATCGCGATGGAGAGCGCCGACATCACGCTCCTTCGCGGCGACCTTCGGGGCATCGTGCACGCGCGCCGTCTCAGCCGGAAGACGGTGGCGAACATCCGGCAGAATCTCTTCTTCGCATTCCTGTACAACACACTCGGCGTGCCGATCGCGGCCGGGATCCTCTATCCGGCCTTCGGAATCCTGTTGAGCCCCGTGATCGCGGCCGCCGCGATGAGCTTGAGCTCGGTCTCCGTGATCGGGAACGCGCTGCGGCTGAAGCGGGCCGCTCTGTGACGAAAGGGGAAGACGTGACGCAGGAGAGGAACGGGTTGAAGGGCCTCGCCCGCGCGGCGAGGGGGATCGCGACGATGGCTCTGGGGCTCCTGCTCGGATGCGCCGCGGCCCAGCAGCTCGCCGCGCTCCGCCAGGTGGAGTTTCACCTGAATGGAGTGAGCGGCGTCCGCCTCGCGGGTGTCGCGCTCGACAACGTTCGATCGTACTCCGACCTGAATCCCGCCGACCTCGCCCGCGTGGGGCTCGCGATCGCCGCCCGCACGGTGCCGCTGGAGCTGACCCTGCAGATCGAGGGGAGAAACCCTGAAACCAATACCGTGACCGCGAAGCTCGTCGCCATGGACTGGACCTGTCTCGTGGACGACCACGAAGTGGTGTCGGGGCAGCTGAGCGAGCCGTACACCTTCGAGCCCGGGAAGGCGCGCGACATACCGGTTCCCGTGAGGCTGGACCTCATGCAGACGTTCGGAAGCCGCCGGCAGGACCTGATCGACGTGGCCCTGTCGCTCGCGGGACGGAACGCGAGCGCGCATCGGGCCACGCTGCGGCTGACGCCGTCGGTGGACACCGCCCTGGGGAGGATCCGCTATCCGGTCCCGGTCACGCTGACCTTGTCGGCCCCGGGGGCGCGATGATCGCGAGCCGGAGCGCAAGCCTCCTCGTCCTTTCCGTCCTTCTCCTCCTCGGCTCGGGCTGCGCCTCGAAGAAGGCGCCCCGCACGCCGCGCGTCGCGGTCACGACCGCCCGTGTGGAGCAGCGCGACATGCCGTATTCCCTCACGGCCACCGGGAGCGTGGAGGCGATCCGGACGGCGAGCGTCGGATCGCAGGTCGGAGGCGTGGTGACCCGGCTCTCCTTCCACGAGGGTGATGTGGTGCGGGAAGGGCAGGTCCTGATCCAGCTCGATCCTCGCCCCTTCCATCAGGCCCTGGACCAGGCCGTGGGCGCCCTGGCGCGGGACCGGGCCATCGCGGAGGCGGCCCGGAAGGAGGTGGAGCGCTCGCGCGTGCTCCACGATCAGAATGTTCTCTCGGACTCGGAATGGGGGCAGAAGGTCTCCGACGCCGACGCGTCGGCGGCGACCGTGCGCGCGGATTCGGCCTCCGCGAACAGCGCGCGGCTGAACCTCGAGTACGCGGCGATCCGGGCGCCCATCTCCGGCCGGAGCGGACGGCTCATGGTGCACGTCGGCGACTACGTGAAGGCCACGACGAGCGACCCTCTGGTCACGATCATCCAGCCGCACCCGATCCGGGTCTCGTTCAAGATTCCGGAGCGGGACGTGCCGACCTTGCAGCGATACCGGGCTCAGGATCCCAGGGTCTCGGTTGAACCGGACAGCGGCCGGGGACCGCTCCAGGGCCGGCTGGTGTTCGTGGACAACGCGATCGATCCGGCCAGCGGCACGCTGCTCCTGAAGGGGGAATTCCCGAACCAGGACGGCCGCCTGGTGCCGGGCCAGTTCGTGGACGTCCGCCTGGTGCTCTTCGTGGCGCCGCGGGCGACTGTGGTGCCGTCCCAGGCCGTCTCCACGGGGCAGCAGGGCTCGTACGTGTACGTGGTCAACGCGGATTCGACGGTGACGGCGCGTCCCATCGTGGTGGAGCGCGCGGTGGATGATCTGTCCGTGGTCGCGCGCGGGCTCAAACCGGGCGAGGCCGTGGTCACGGACGGCCAGATGCGTCTCTCCCCCGGAGCCAAGGTTCAGATTCGCCGGACGGGCGGGAGGAAAGGGTGAACCTCTCCGAACCCTTCATCCGCCGTCCGGTCGCGACGACTCTGGTCATGGCGGGGATCCTCATCTTCGGCATCGTGGGATACCGGATCCTGCCGGTGAGCGATCTGCCGAACGTCGACTACCCGACCATCTCGGTCAACGCGAGCCTGCCGGGAGCGAGCCCGGAGACCATGGCGTCCGCGGTGGCGACCCCGCTGGAGAAGCAGTTCTCCACGATCGCCGGCATCGACGCCATGACCTCCTCCAGCACGCAGGGGAGCACCTCGATCACGCTCACGTTCACCCTGGATCGCAGCATCGACGCGGCCGCCCAGGACGTTCAGGCGGCGATCGCGAAGACCCTGCGATCGCTCCCGACCGGGATCACGCCTCCCAGCTACCAGAAGGTGAACCCGGCCGACCAGCCCATCCTCTTCCTCGTCGTGACCTCGAACCTCATGGCGCTCTCCGATCTCGACGAGTACGCGGAGAACGTGCTGGCGCAGCGGATCTCGATGGTGGAGGGCGTGGCGCAGGTCTCGGTGTACGGATCGCAGAAGTACGCGGTGCGCATCCGCCTGGATCCCCGCGCGCTCTCCTCGCGCGGGATCCCCATCAGCGACGTGGACGACGCGGTGAATTCGGCCAACGTGAATCTCCCGACGGGGATCCTCTACGGCCCCCTGAAGTCCTCCACCGTCATGGCCAGCGGCCAGCTCACGAACGCGAAGGAGTTCGGCGCTCTCATCGTTTCGAACAAGGGGGGCTCCCCCGTCCGGCTTCGCGACGTGGCCGACGTCACGGACGACGTGCAGAGCAACAAGGTGGCGAGCTGGTTCCAGGGGCGGCGGAACATCACGCTGGCCATCCAGCGCCAGCCCGGGGTCAACACCGTCCAGGTGGCCGCGGCGGTCCAGAAGCTGATCGCGGACATGACCTCCCAGCTTCCGCCCTCGGTCGAGGTCCACACCCTCTACGACCGGTCGGTCTCGATCAAGAATTCGGTGCAGGACGTGCAGTTCACGCTCCTGCTCACCCTGGCGCTCGTGGTGCTGGTGATCTTCCTCTTCCTGCGCAATCTGCCCGCCACGATCATCCCGAGCCTCTCCCTGCCGCTCTCGATCGTGGGGACGTTCGCGGTGATGCACCTGCTGAACTACAGCCTGGACAACCTGTCCCTGATGGCGCTCACGCTCTCGGTGGGGTTCGTGGTCGACGACGCGATCGTCATGCTGGAGAACATCCACCGGCACATGGAAATGGGCAAAGACCCGCTGCGCGCGGCCCTGGACGGGTCGAGCGAGATCGGGTTCACCATTCTCTCGATGACCGTCTCGCTGGTCGCGGTCTTCATCCCGATCCTTCTCCTGGGCGGGCTCCTGGGACGCCTGTTCCACGAGTTCGCGGTCACGATCAGCGCCGCCATTCTCGTTTCGGGCGTGGTCTCCCTGACCCTGACGCCGATGCTCTGCAGCCGATTCCTGAGGCTCGACCACGGCCAGTCCCACGGGCGGGCGTTCCGGGCCGTGGAGGGCGGATACCAGCAGATGTTCCGCTTCTACGACCGCACGCTGGGATGGGTGATGAATCACCGCCGCTCCACGATGGCGTTCTCCCTGGCGATCCTCGCCGGCACGGTCCTCCTCTACACGATCGTGCCGAAAGGATTCATCCCGAGCGAGGACACGGGCCGGATCACCGCGAGCACCGAGACCGCGGAGGGGACCTCCTTCGAGGCGATGTCCCAGCATCAGCAGGAGGTCGCGGGCATCGTCGGGAAGGATCCCGGAGTGGAGTCCTACACGTCCTCGGTCGGATCGGGGGGCGGCGTCTCGTCCACCAACCAGGGGCGGATCATCATCAAGCTGAAGCCCCGGTCCCAGCGCAAGCTCTCGGCGGACGACATCATCAAGGAGCTCCAGCCCAAGCTCGGCCGGGTGCCCGGGATCCGCGTGTACCTCCAGAACCCCCCGGTGATCAACGTCGGCGGCCGGATCTCGAAGAGCCTCTACCAGTTCACGCTCCAGAGCGCGGATCTGTCGACCCTCTATCCCGCCGTGAACGACCTGGTCGAGAAGCTGAGCCATCTTCCGTCCCTCCAGGACGTCACGTCGGACCTCCAGATCGCCAATCCCGAGGTGGACGTGGCGATCGACCGCGACCGCGCCGCGGCGCTGGGGGTGAGCGCGCAACAGATCGAGACGACGCTCTACGACGCGTTCGGATCGCGGCAGGTCTCGACCATCTTCACCGACACCAACCAGTACTGGGTCATCATGGAGGTGAAGCCCGAGTTCCAGCGCGACATCACCGCCCTGCAGAACCTCTACATCGGAACCAGCTCGGGCACCCTCGTGCCCCTGGGCGCCGTGGCTCGCCTCTCCGCGGGCGTGGGGCCCTCGAGCGTGAACCACATGGGCCAGATCCCGGCCGTCGCG
>Ga0075436_100003122_pt1 | contig 11353 bp, 10 predicted proteins | sample RhiMethybrSRZTD5_FD_75303 | JGI IMG/M metagenome (GOLD analysis project Ga0075436, IMG submission 75303) | Populus rhizosphere microbial communities from Tennessee, USA - Rhizosphere MetaG P. TD hybrid SRZTD5 | ecosystem: Host-associated > Plants > Roots > Rhizosphere > Soil | place: USA... | reverse complement strand
CGCTGCACGGAATGCGCCGGCTTGATAGAGTATTCGGCGCCGATCCCCTTCCTGATGAACGACCCCGCCAAGCCGAGCCTGCTCGAGCGCCTGTCCTCGTTGCTGTTGCGCGAACCCGAGGACCGCGAGCAGCTGGTCCAGCTGCTGCATTCGGCCTTCGAGCGCCGGCTCCTCGACGCCGAAGCGCTCTCGATGATCGAGGGCGTGCTGCAGGTGTCCGAGACGCAGGTGCGCGACGTGATGATTCCGCGCTCGCAGATGGACGTGCTCGACGTCACCGAGAGCCCGGAGAAGTTCATCCCGTTCGTGATCGAGAAGGCCCACTCGCGCTTCCCGGTCTTCGAGGACAACCGCGACAACGTGATCGGCATCCTGCTCGCGAAGGACCTGTTGCGCTTCTACGCGGAGGAGGAATTCAACGTGCGCGAGATGCTGCGCCCCGCGGTGTTCGTGCCCGAGGCGAAGCGGCTCAACGTGCTTCTCAAGGAATTCCGCGCCAACCGCAACCACATCGCGATCGTCGTGGACGAGTACGGCGGCGTCTCGGGGCTGGTCACCATCGAGGACGTGATCGAGCAGATCGTCGGCGACATCGAGGACGAGTACGACTTCGACGAGACCGAGGACAACATCCTCCTCGATCGCAGCGGCCGCTACCGCGTGAAGGCGGTGACCGAGATCGCCGACTTCAACAACTACTTCCAGACGCAGTTCTCCGACGAGGACTTCGACACCGTCGGCGGCCTCGTGATCGGCCGCTTCGGCCGCGTGCCCAAGCGCGGCGAGTCGATCGCGATCGAGGGCATGACGTTCCAGGTGTTGCGCGCCGACAGCCGCAAGATCCATTCGCTGCTCGTCGACAAGGGCGGCGCGAAGCCCGCGGCCGGCGCCGCCGAGCCGAAGCCGAAGGAATCGCGGTGAAAGGGCTGCTGCGCGACGCCGTGCTTTCCGGCACGGCAGGGGCAGCATGCGTGTTCGGCTTCGCGCCGTTCTACGCCTGGCCCGTTCCGCTGCTGGCGCTCGCCGTGCTCTTCGCGCTGTGGCGCTCGGCCGCTTCGCCGTGGCGCGCGGCGCTCGCGGGCTACGCCTTCGGCCTCGGCTATTTCCTCGTCGGCACGTCGTGGGTGTACGTGAGCCTGCATCGCTACGGCGCGATGCCCGCGCCGCTCGCGGCGCTCGCGACATTCCTCTTCTGCGCCTACCTCGCGCTCCATCCGGCGGCCGCCGGCTGGATCGCGGTGCGCTTCGGGCGGACGAGCGCAGCGCTCCGACTCGCGCTCATGCCGCCCGCGTTCGTCGCGGCCGAATGGATTCGCGGCACCGTGTGGACGGGATTCCCATGGCTCACCACGGGGACCTCGCAGGCGCCGAACGGGCCGCTCGCGGGATTCGCGCCGCTCGCCGGAGCGTACGGCACCTCGCTCGCCATCGCCGCGTGCGCGGCGCTCGTCGTCGCGGTGTCGCTGCGCTCGTGGCCGTTGCGCGGCCGCATCGGCGCCGCGGCCGCCCTCGCCGCGATCATCGCGATCGGCACCACCGCGTCGCGCATCGAATGGACGCGGCCCGACGGCGCTCCGGTCACGGTCGCGCTGCTGCAGGGAAACATTCCGCAGGAGATCAAGTGGATCGAGGAAGTTCGCACGAAGACGCTCCTCGACTATCGCGCGCAGGTCTTCGCGGCGAACGCGCGCGTGGTCGTCCTTCCCGAGACGGCGCTCCCCGCGTACCTCGACCAGCTGCCCGCCGATTACATGCAGAGCCTGCGCGACCACGCGCTCGCGCAGCACCAGGACATCGTGATGGGCACGGTCGAGCGCGAGCCGCATGGCGGGCAGTTCGACTACTACAACAGCGTCGTGCGCATTCCCGGGGGCGCGCCCTCGTACCGCAAGCATCACCTCGTGCCGTTCGGCGAATACATCCCGCCCGGATTCAAGTGGATCCTCGCCGTGCTCCACATCCCGATGAGCGATTTCAGCGCCGGCGCGCGCACCCAGCCGCCGATGACCGCGGGCGGCGTGCGCTTCGGCATCGCCATCTGCTACGAGGACGTGTACGGCGGCGAGCTCGTCTCGTTCCTGCCCTCGGCGCAGGCGTTCCTCAACGTGAGCAACGACGCGTGGTTCGGCGATTCGTACGCTTCCGAGCAGCACCTGCAGTCCTCGCAGATGCGCGCATTGGAGACGGGCCGCTGGATGGTGCGCTCGACCAACACCGGCGTCACCGCGGCGATCGACGAGCGCGGGCGCGTCGTCGCGCGCCTCGCGCCTTTCGTCACCGGGAGCACGGTCGCGCAGATCGTGCCGCGCGCCGGCATGACGCCGTATGCGGACACGGGCGACTGGCCCGCGGTCGCGCTCGCCTTCGCCGCGACCGCGCTTTTCGCCTGGTCAGGGCGGCGGCGCTGAAGCCGGCCGGCGTCGCGCTCACGGACCCTATAATCACGCTTTTCGCTCGGTCGCATCGATGCGCACTTTCCAGGGCCTCGTGCTCGCCCTGCAGGGATACTGGGACAAGCAGGGCTGTGCCATCCTGCAACCGTACGACATGGAGGTCGGCGCGGGCACGTCGCACACGGCGACGTTCCTGCGCGCGCTCGGTCCCGAGCCGTGGCGCGCCGGCTACGTGCAGCCGTCGCGCCGCCCGAAGGACGGCCGCTACGGCGAGAACCCCAACCGCCTGCAGCACTACTACCAGTTCCAGGTGGTGCTCAAGCCCTCGCCGCCCGACATCCTCGATCTGTATCTCGGCTCGCTCGAGGCGGTGGGCTTCGACCTCAAGAAGAACGACGTGCGCTTCGTCGAGGACGACTGGGAGAACCCGACGCTCGGCGCGTGGGGCCTGGGCTGGGAAGTGTGGATGAACGGCATGGAGATCACGCAGTTCACCTATTTCCAGCAGGTCGGCGGCCTCGACTGCAAGCCCATCACCGGCGAGATCACCTACGGCCTCGAGCGCCTCGCGATGTACCTGCAGGGCGTGGAGAACGTCTTCGACCTCGTGTGGACGGCGTGGAAGGACCCGTCCGGCGCCGAGAGGAAGCTCCTCTATCGCGACGTCTTCCACCAGAACGAGGTGGAGCAGTCGCGCTACAACTTCGAGGCCGCCGACGCCGCCACGCTCTTCCGCCATTTCGCGGACTTCGAAGGCGCGGCGAGGAAGCTCATGGACGCGCAGCTCGCGCTTCCGGCGTACGAGCAGGTGCTGAAGGCGGCGCATGCGTTCAATCTCCTGGATGCGCGCGGCGCGATCTCCGTGACTGAACGGGTTGCGTACATCAAGCGCATCGCAGCCATGGCGCGCGAAGTCGCGCAGAGCTATTACGAATCGCGCGAGCGGCTCGGCTTCCCCATGGCCGCAAAGCAGCCGGCATGACGAACGCGCCGCTGCTGGTCGAGATCTTCTGCGAGGAGCTGCCGCCCAAGGCGCTGGGGCGCCTGGGCGAGGCCTTCGCCTCCGCGGTCACGAAGGCGCTCGCCAGGCGCGAGCTCCTCGCCGACGGCACGACGACGCACGCGTTCGCCACACCGCGGCGGCTCGCGGCGCGCATCACGCAAGTGAAGAGGCAATCCGAGTCGCGGCCGGTCGCCGTGAAGCTCATGCCGAGCGCCGTCGGCCTCGACGCGGAAGGCAAGCCCACGGCCGCGCTCATGAAGAAGCTCCAGGCGGTCGGCCTCGCGGGGATCGATCCGCAGGAGCTGCGCCGCCGCGTGGAAGGCAAGAGCGAGGTGCTCTACGTCGATTCGATGACGCCGGCGATGCCGCTCGCCGAAGGCCTGCAGCAGGCGCTCGACGAGGCGATCGCGGCGCTGCCGATTCCGAAGATGATGAGCTACCAGCTCGCCGACGGCGCGACCACGGTCCAGTTCGTGCGCCCCGCGCACGGCCTGGTCGCGCTCCACGGCGCCGATGTCGTGGCGGTCAAGGCGCTCGGCCTCGTGGCGGGCCGCACGACCCACGGCCATCGCTTCCAGGGCGCGCGCGACATCGCGCTCGCACACGCCGACGAATACGAGGGCCGCCTCGAAGACGAGGGCGCCGTCATCGCCGACTTCGCCACGAGGCGCGCGGCGATCGCGAAACAGCTGCGCGAGAAGAGCGCCCAGGTCACCGACCGCTTCGAGCCGCCCGAGGCGCTCCTCGACGAGGTGACCGCGCTCGTCGAGCGTCCCGCCGTCTACCTCGGCGCCTTCGACGAGGAGTTCCTGTCGGTCCCGCAGGAATGCCTCGTCCTCACCATGCAGCAGAACCAGAAATACTTTCCGCTCGTCGGCAGGGACGGCAAGCTCCTGCCGCGCTTCATGATCGTCTCCAACATGCGCCTCGACGACGCCGCGGCGATCGTCTCGGGCAACGAGCGCGTGATCCGGCCGCGGCTCGCCGACGCGCGCTTCTTCTTCGACACGGACAAGAGGACGAAGCTCGCCGAGCGCGTCGCGCAGCTCGGCGCGATCGTCTACCACAACAAGCTCGGCACGCAGCTCGAACGCGTCGAGCGGCTGCGCAAGCTCGCGGTCGCGATCCAGGAAGGCTTGCCGCGCGGCAAGAGCGGACGCGAATGGGCCGATCGCGCCGCGTTCCTCGCGAAGGCCGACCTCGTGACGCTCATGGTGGGCGAATTCCCCGAGCTGCAGGGGATCATCGGCCGCTACTACGCCGAAGCCGACGGCGAGGAGAAGTCGGTCGCCCGCGCGATCGAGCAGCACTACCTCCCGCGCTTCTCCGGCGACGCGCTGCCGGTCGGCGACACGAGCATCGCGGTGGCGCTCGCCGATCGCCTCGACGCGCTCGCCGGCATGTTCTCGATCGGCGCTGTGCCCACGGGCGACAAGGACCCGTTCGCGCTGCGCCGCGCGGCGCTCGGCATCGTGCGCGTCCTCATGGAGACGCAGCCGGCGTTGTCGATGGAGCTCACGCCGCTCATCAGGAAATCCGCGGAGGTGCTGCACGTTCCCGCCGACAAGCTCGACGCCGTGGTGCGCAGCGTTCGCGATTTCGTGCGCGAGCGCGCGGCGAACCTCATGCGCGAGCGCGGCTACACCGCGAACGAAGTCGCGGCGGTGATGGAGATCGACAGCGCCGAATCGCGGCCGGACCGGCTCGACCTCCTGCCGAAGAAGCTCGAAGCGGTGCGCGAGTTCGCGACGCTGCCCGAGTCGGCGAGCCTCGCCGCGGCGAACAAGCGCATCTCCAACATCTTGAAGCAGGCGCACCAGAAGGGCGAGAAGCCCGGGTTCGTCGACCACGACAACTTCCCGGAGCGCCAGGAGCGCGACCTCTATCACGCGCTGCGCCAGGCCTCGTCGAAGGCGGCGCCGCAGTTCGAGAAGGGCAACTACACCGACTACCTCAAGAGCTTCGCGGTGCTGAAGGCGCCGGTCGATGCCTTCTTCGATGCGGTCATGGTCATGGCCGACGACCCGCACGTGCGCCACAAGCGCCTGTGCCTGCTGTGGGAGCTCGAGTTCGAGATGAACCGCGTCGCCGATATTTCCAAGCTCGCCTCATGAGAGACGCATGAAGCTCGCGATCCTCGACCGCGACGGCGTCATCAACTACGACAGCGAGCACTACATCAAGTCGCCGGCGGAGTGGCGCCCGATCCCGGGCGCGATCGAGGCGATCGCGCGGTTGAACCAGAACGGCTATCGCGTGGCGGTCGCGACCAACCAGTCGGGCATCGGGCGGGGACTCTTCGACATGGCGACGCTCAACGCCATCAACGACAAGATGATGGAGCTCGTCTTCCGCCAGGGCGGGCGCATCGACGCGCTCTTCTTCTGTCCCCACACCGAGGTCGAGCAGTGCGGCTGCAGGAAGCCGCGCACCGGCATGCTCGAGGAGATCGCCGCGCGCTTCCACACGGAGCTGAAGGGCGTGCCCTGCATCGGCGACAGCCTGAAGGACCTGCAGGCGGCGGAAACCGTCGGCGCGCAGCCCGTGCTCGTTCTCACCGGCAAGGGGCGCACGACGCGCGAGAAGGGCGGGCTGCCGAAGAAGACGCTCATCTTCGACGACCTCGCGGTCGCGAGCCGCCACCTCATCGCGCATTCATGACGACCACGCTTCGCTCGGCGCTGTTTCTCCTCGGCGCCGTGGCGGTCACCGCCGTGTTCGGCATCCTCGTGCCCCTCGGCGGGCTCTTCAGCGCCTTCAGCGCCTCGCGCCTCGCCGCGCTCTACTGCCGCACCGTCCTCGCGTGGGTCGAGTGGACGTGCGGCATCCGCTATGTCGTCGAAGGCTGGGAGCACGTGCCCGATTTCCCCGTCGTGGTGATGGCGAAGCACCAGTCGGCGTGGGAGACGCTGTTCCTCGAAGGCAGGCTCCCGCCGCAGTGCTGGATCGTGAAGAAGGAGCTCCTGTGGCTGCCCTTCGTCGGCTGGGGCCTGATGGCGGTGCGCTGCATCGCGATCGACCGCTCGAGCGGGAAGACCGCGCGCGACCAGATCGTGGAGAAAGGCGCGCGGCGGTTGAAGCAGGGATTCTGGGTCACGATCTTTCCCGAAGGCACGCGCATCGCTCCGGGCAAGCGCGGCCGCTACGGCATCGGCGGCGCGCTCCTCGCCTGCCGCACCGCCACGCCGATCCTTCCCATCGCGCACAACGCCGGGGAAGTCTGGGGACGCTATTCGTTCAGGAAATATCCGGGTACCGTGAAAGTCGTGATCGGCCCCCTCATCCGCACCGAAGGCAAGGATCCCGTGACGATCAACGGCGAGCTCGAGAGCTGGATCGAGGGCGAGATGCGGCGCATCTCGCCGCAGCGCTATGCCGTGGCGTGACCTCGTCTCGCGCGACGCGCGCCGCATGGCGCTCGGTGGCGCGCCCGTCGAATACCTGCTCCTGCGGCGGCGCGGCCGGCGCGGGGTCGGCCTCAAGGTCGACGAGAACGGGCTCAGCGTGAGCGCTCCGCTGACGATGCCGCTCTCGCAGGTCGAATCGCTGGTGCGCGAAAGCGAGCGCTGGGTGCTGCGCAAGGTCGCCGAGTGGAGCAAGCGGCGCGCCGTGCCGCTCGCGTGGGTCGAGAGCGCGCGCCTTCCCTTCCTCGGCGGCGCGCTGGTGCTGCGGCTCGACGAAGGAGCGCGCGCGCGTGCGGTGCGCAAGGGCGAGGAGCTGCGCGTCACGGCGCGCGCCGGCGAACCGTCGAGCGCGCGCGACGCCGTGATCCGCTGGTACAGGCATGCGGCGCACGAGTACCTCCCGGAGCGCGCGCGCAGCCTCGCGCTCGCCGCGGGGCTGCCGCCGCCTCGCGTCGTCGTCTCCTCGGCGCTCGCGCGCTGGGGCAGCTGCAACTCGCGCCGCGAGATCCGTCTCGCCTGGCGCCTCATGAAGGCGCCCGCGCCGCTCGTCGACTACGTGATCTGCCACGAGCTCGCGCACTTGAGGCACATGAACCACTCGAGCGCCTTCTGGGCGGAAGTCGCGCGCCAGTGCCCCGGTTACAAGGCGCTGCGCGACGAGCTCCGCGCCACCGACCATCTTTATCGCACGTTCTGACGCACCTTCCAGGAGATTCGCATGCGCGTCCTTCACACCATGATTCGCGTCGGCGACCTCGATCGCTCGATCGGTTTCTACACCGACGTGCTCGGGATGAAGCTCATCCGGCGCAAGGACTATCCCGACGGGCGCTTCACGCTCGCCTTCGTGGGCTACGGCGACGAAGCCGAGCACGCCGTGATCGAGCTCACGCACAACTGGGACACGAAGAAGTACGACCTCGGCAACGGCTTCGGGCACATCGCGCTCGCGTTTCCCGACGTGTACAAGGCATGCGACGCGGTGAAGGCGAAGGGCGGCAAGGTGACGCGCGAGCCCGGGCCGATGAAGTTCGGCGGCAGCGTGATCGCCTTCGTCGAGGATCCGGACGGCTACAAGATCGAGTTCATCCAGCGCGCTTAAGGCCCGGCCGCATCGGCGAGCTTCACGAATTCCGCCACCGACAACGTCTCGCCGCGCCGCTGCGGGTCGATGCCGGCGCGGGCGAACGCATCCTCGTCCACGAATGACTTCACGGCGTTGCGCAGCGTCTTGCGCCGCTGCGAGAACGCGCCCGCGACGATGCGCGCGAAGAGAAGCTCGTCGCGCGCGCCGAGGCGATCGGCGCCGAGCGGGCGCATGCGCACGAGCGCGGATTCGACTTTCGGCGGCGGCGTGAAGGCTCCCGCCGGCACGTGCAGCGCGAGCGCCATCGCGAAGCGGTATTGCAGCATCACGGAGAGCCGGCCGTAATCGGGCGTGCCGGGATCGGCCACCATGCGCTCGACGACCTCGCGCTGCAGCAGGAAGACGCAGTCGACGAGGCGCGGAGCGATCTCGGCCATGCGGAAGAGGATCGGTGTGGAGACGTTGTAGGGGAGGTTCCCGACGACGCGCAGCTCCTGCGGCAGGCGCGTGAAATCGAAGTCGAGCGCGTCGGCGACGTGCACGACGACGTTCGGAAAACGGCCTTCGAGCGCGGCGGCGAGGTCGCGGTCGATCTCGACCACGTGGAGGCGCTCGAGGCGCGGCGCGAGCTCCGCGGTGAGGATCCCGGTGCCGGGACCGATCTCGACCATGCGGTCGCCGCGCTTCGCGTCGATCGCCTCGACGATGCGCGCGAGATAGTGGCGGTCGGTGAGGAAGTGCTGGCCGAAACGTTTCTTCGGCCGCGGCAGCCGGGAGGTCACTTGCGCCGGCGCGCCGCCATCTCGAGCGCCACCGCGATCGCCTCGCGGAAGCTGCCGTCGTCGACCTCGCCCGCGCCAGCGCGATCGAGCGCGGTGCCGTGGTCCACCGACGTGCGGACGATGGGAAGCCCGAGCGTCACGTTCACCGCCTGCCCGAAGGCCGCGTGCTTCAGCACCGGCAGCCCCTGGTCGTGGAACATCGCGAGCGCGGCATCCCCGGTCGACAGCACGCGCGGCGTGAACAATGTGTCCGCCGGATACGGTCCCGAAGCGTCGATGCCCGAGCGCTTCGCCGCCTCGATCGCCGGCGCGATCACGTCGATCTCCTCGCGGCCGAGATAGCCGCCTTCGCCGGCGTGCGGATTGAGTCCGGCGACGAGGATGCGCGGCTTCGCGACGCCGAACGACGCGCGCAGATCGCGATCGACGATGCGCATCGTCTCTCCGAGCGATTCACGGGTGATCGCCGCGGGCACGTCTTTCAGCGCGAGGTGTGTCGTCGCGAGCGCAACGCGCAAGCCTCCGCCCACGAGCAGCATCACCACGCGCGGCGTGCGCGTGCGCTCGGCGAGATATTCGGTATGGCCGGTGAATGCGATGCCGGCGTCGTTGATCACGCTCTTCTGCACGGGCGCGGTCACCATGGCGTCGAACTCGCCGCGCGCGCAGCCGTCGCAGGCGCGGTCGAGCATCGCGAGCACGTGCTTCGCATTGTCGCGATCGAGCTTGCCCGCGGTCACGCGCGCGGGAGCGCGCACCGGGAGCACCGACATCGCCGGAGCGCCGGCGCGATCGCGATACTCGGGAAGCGCGAAGGCAATGCCGCGCATCCGCGCGCGTTCCGCCACGACGTCCGGATCGCAGACGAAGACGACGCGCCCGTCGAAGCGTTCGCGCGCGAGCAACGCGCAGAGGTCCGGCCCGATGCCCGCGGGCTCGCCGGCCGTGAGCGCGATCAGGCTAGCGTTCGTCGTACCGGTTCTCGACGAACGCGCGGTCGCGCGACTGGCGCAGCCAGTCCTGGTAGGCCTCGTCGGCCTTGCGGGCGCGGATCGCCTGGCGCGCGTTGGCGCGCTTGCGCTCCTCCGAGAGCTCGTCGGAGCGCCGTCCCAGCACCTGCACGAGGTGCCACCCGAACGGCGTCTGGATGGGCTGGCTCACCTCGCCGTCCTTGAGCTGGTTCATGACGCGCTCGAATTCCGCCACGGTGTCGCCGGCCGCGACCCAGCCCAGGTCGCCGCCCTTCGCCGCGCTCGCGTCCTCGGAGTTGATGCGCGCGAGCTCGGCGAAATCGGCTCCTCCCGCGATGCGCTCGCGCAGCCTCTGCAGCCGCGCCCGCGCGTCGGCCTCGCTCACGCCCTCGCGCGCGCGGATGAGGATGTGGCGCACGTGCGTCTGCTGCACGCCGGGGGCGGCCGCCTTGCCGCGCTTCTCCAGCAGCTTGATGATGTGGAAGCCGTTGGGGCTTCGCAGGATGTCGCTCACGTCGTTCGCCTGCATGCGCTCGAGCGCCTCGAGGAAGAGCCCGGGCAGCCGCGCCGACGCCCGCCAGCCGAGGTTGCCGCCCTGCATCGCGTCGGGCGCGTCGGAATAGGTCGCCGCGACCTGCGCGAAGTTCGTGCCGCGGCGAAGGTCGGCGAGCGCCTGTACGGCGCGGCGGCGCTTCTGCTCGATCTGGTCGGGGGAGGCCTGCGGCGGGACGAGCACCAGCACGTGCGAGAGGCGGTACTCGGAATCGCTCGAGGCTTCGCGTTTTTCGCGCGCGAGCTCGGTGTCGACCTCGGCGTCGGTCACCACGATGCTGTTCTCGACCTCGCGCTCGCGCAGCCGCGCCACCATGATCTCGTTGCGGATGTCGTCGCGGAAGCGCGGGTACTTGATGCCGTCGCGCTCGAGCGCGGCGCGGAAGTCGGGCATCGAGAGGCTGTTCTCCTGCGCGATGCGCTCGATGGTGCGCTCGAGCGTCGGGTCGTCGATCTTGATGCCGGACTCCTTGGCGAGCTGCGCCTGGAGCAGGTCGTTGATCATGCGCTCGAGGATCTGGCGCGAGAGCGCGTCGGCGGCGGGAAGCTGGCCGCCCTGGCGCTGCAGCTGGCGCACGACGAGCGCCACGCGCTCGCTCAACTCGTTCTGCGTGATCACCTCGTCGTTCACGACCGCGACGATGCGATCGACGGGCACGATCTTGGTTGGCGCCGTGGAAAGGCGCGGGTCGAGGCGCTGGGCGCCGGCGATTGCCGCGGCGGCGCAGGCGGCGAGCGCGAGGAAGCGAAGGATGGACGTCATGGTGCGATCTCGTCGGAACGGCGGTAGCCGGCGATGTTCTGCCTCAGTGTCTCCAGCGGATTGATGCCGATTCGCGAGAGCCCCGTGAGCTCCAGCTGAACCTGGATCGACGTCGAGTACTGCTGCGTCGCCGTGATGAACCGGTGGGCAACCGCGCGAACCTGCCAGCACCCCGCATTATATTCGAAGCCCGCCAGTCCTTCGACGAGCTTGCGGTCGCGCGTGCTCCAGTTCCAGCGCGCGAGCGCCGAGACGTTGCGCGTGACCGGCCACTGCGCCGAGAGGTCCACCTGCTGGATGCCGCCCTGGGCGGGATCGGCGGCGTTGCTGGGATCGCCGCGCACGAAGCGGTAGGCGGCGTTCACGACGCTCCCGGGCTCGGGCGAATAGTGCGACGC
>Ga0075436_100003119_pt1 | contig 11359 bp, 7 predicted proteins | sample RhiMethybrSRZTD5_FD_75303 | JGI IMG/M metagenome (GOLD analysis project Ga0075436, IMG submission 75303) | Populus rhizosphere microbial communities from Tennessee, USA - Rhizosphere MetaG P. TD hybrid SRZTD5 | ecosystem: Host-associated > Plants > Roots > Rhizosphere > Soil | place: USA... | reverse complement strand
CACCGCAACCACTTGGTTCATTCGCCAGCGCCGCTGGAGCGCCGGCCAGCAAATGTTCACCGCCAAGAATCCTGCCTACGGGGCGCTTCTTAGCTATTACTTGAAAGACGCGATTCCGCCGGAAGCTCCAAAAACCAATGCAGAAGCAAAAACGGATGCCCCGGAACAGCGGCCCAGAAGAGAAGCCCGGATGGAAGCCGCCGCCGAGAAAAAAGAAGGCAAAGTCAAAATCACTGTGACGGACAAAGACGGCAAAGTGATTCGCGAATTCGACGGCCCCGGCGCCGCCGGCGTGAACCGCTCGAACTGGGACCTGCGTCTGAATCCCGCCGCCGAACCTACCCCCGAACAACTGGAAGCCATCGCCGCCGGATTTGGATTCGGTCCGCGCGGGCCCCTCGTCGATCCCGGCGAATACACCATCAAGATCAAAGCGAGTGACAAGGAAGCCACGCAAAAAGTCACCGTCGAGGACGACAACCGTATCACCATGTCCGCCGCGGATCGCGCCGCGCGCCACGAAACCATCGAAAAGCTCTACGCCATGGCCAAGAGCGCAGATAAAGACCGCAACACCATCGAAGGAATACAAACTGGTCTGACCACCGCCCGCGAACAGTGGAAAAAGGACGCCGGAAAAAAAGACGCAACGAAGATCCCCGATGACATCGTGAAAGCCGCGGACGACCTGCAAAAGAAAGTGGATGCGGTAGCTGAAAAATACGTCCGGCCACGCCAGGGGCTCGGCAACGCCGGTCCGCCATTCGAATGGAAACCTGATCCTTTGCCCAATCAGGTGCAAAACCTGCTGAACGATCTCGACGGCTTTTCCGCAGCTCCCGACGGCCAGCAACAGGAAAAATTGTCGGAACTCACAACCCTGGTCGCCGAAGCCTCCACCTCCGTCAAAGGTGCGTCGGACGATCTGGTCGCGCTCAACAAAAAAATGAACGACGCGGGCATTCCCCACATCGTTCCCGCGCCGCCACGCCCCCGCGGCGCCCCCGGCGACGGAAACGAATCGGATGAATAGTCTTTTTAGAAACCGCCTCGGAAATGACTTTTCATCAGGGCACGGCTTTTTACCCTGAGGCACGAAGGGCAGCCGTGCCAAGAATATTCGCGACCCGGGGGTTTAACCCTGAGGTCGATAGCCGCGCTATGCGTCGCGGGAACTCGCCGCACATTTCTGTGCGAGATTTTCCCTGCGTTTCGCGCTAGGATGTCGAGACCATTTCGGGGGTTCCGCGTCTAATCTGCGCAACAGGGCGTGTTCAACTCATGTTCGAAAGCTCTGCGGGTTCACCCTGATTCAATACATTTTCCGGGTTCATTGCCAATTTCGAGGAGAAGACTTATGAGTGTGAAGCAGCTCAGCCTTCGCAGTCTGGCCGCGTGGTGCGTCTTAACAGCTTTCGTCTTGGCCGGGACTCTTGTGGCCGCCTCTCCCGCCCGCGCGAAAGGTCAGGACCTCACAGCCCAGGAAAAGGACAAAAAAGAAGAAAAGAAGGATGAAAAAAAGGACGAGAAGAAAGGCCTGCAGCTCAAGCCCGAGCGCAAAATCGAATTCTCCACCGATGAAGGAACCTGGATGTCGCTCGACGTCTCCCCCGACGGCAAGACCATCGTCTTCGAATTGGTCGGTGACATCTACACTCTTCCCATTGACGGCGGCCAGGCCAAGCTCATCGCGGGCGGCATGGCCTTCGACAGCCAGCCGAAATTTTCTCGCGACGGCAAGTGGATCGCTTTCCTCTCCGACCGCGAGGGCAGCGAAAACGTTTGGATCATGAAGCCCGACGGCACCGAACCGAAACAAATCTCCAAGGATCCTAACGCCGAATTTGCTTCCCCCAACTGGACCCCGGACGGGCAATACATCCTCGTATCGAAAGCCGGCTTCGGCATCAACACGTTTGAAATCTGGATGTACCACATCCAGGGCGGCTCAGGCGTGCAGATCACTAAAGCGAAGCCTGTTCCAACGATGCGCCGCCAGGAACAACTCAACAACCTCGGCGTATCCGCTTCCGCCGACGGAAAATATCTCTATTACGCGCATCGGGTCGGCGGCTTCACGTACGAAGCGCAGTTCCCGCTCTGGCAAGTTGCCCGGCGCGATCGCAAAACCGGCGACGAAGACATTCTGATTCGTCAGCTCGGCAGCAGCATGCGCCCCTTGCTCTCTCCCGACGGCGCCTCGCTTCTGTACGTCACGCGTCATGAAGCCGAAAGCGGCCTTCGTCTGCGCAATCTGCAGACCGGCGAGGACCGCTGGGTCAAATATCCCATCACCCGAGACGATCAGGAATCCCGCTTCACGCGCGATCTATTCCCCGGCTACGCGTTTCTTCCTGGCGGCAAGGAAATCGTCTACACCAACGACGGAAAATTTCACCGCCTGAACATTTCGACCGGCGAAGAAAAACTGATTCCCTTCACCGCGCAAGTTTCGCAGGAGCTTGGCCCCAAGCTCGACTTTCCGCAAAAAGTTGAAGACGGCCCGGTGAAGGCGCGGCTCATTCAGGACGCCGTGGAATCTCCCGACGGCAAGAAACTCGCTTTCTCCGCGCTGACGCATCTTTACGTCATGGACATTCCCGGCGGAAAGCCGCAGCGCCTCACCACTGGCAACGCTAAGGAATTTCAGCCCGTGTGGTCGCCCGACGGAAAATCGATCGCGTATGTCACCTGGTCCGCGGGCGGCGGTCAGATTCTGAAAGTTCCTGCTACCGGCGGCACGCCAAAAGTTTTGACAGAAACCTCCGCCTTCTACAGCGATCCCGCGTGGTCTTCCGACGGCGATCGCATCGTCGCCCTGCGCGGCAACGCCTATGATCGCGACAACAGCACGTTTGACTTCGGCGTTGCTGGCAGTCCCGACCTCATCTGGCTCTCCGCCGATGGCGGCCCCGTCAATTTGATTATTCCCGCGCGCGGAGCCGGCAAACCGCATTTCACGCACGAAAAAGACCGCGTCTACCTTTACACGCAGGGCGGGCTGATTTCACTGCGCTACGACGGCACCGACCGCCGCACGCACTTGCAAATCAAGGCGCCGCCGCTCGGCTTTTCCGATGAGCCCGGCCCCGCCGACAATGTTATGGTCAGCCCCGATGGCAATTGGGTCCTCGCACACATCATGAATCAGCTCTACGTCACGGCCATGCCCGTAGTTGGCGGCGAAGCGCCCACCATCATGATTAACGCGGGCTCTGTTCCGGTGAAGAAAATCACCGATATCGGCGCGGACTATTTTGCCTGGGCCGACGACGGCAAGACCATCACCTGGGCCGTTGGCCCGAGCTTCTTCCGCCAGCCGCTCTCCGCCATTTCCTTCGAGCCTCCGAAGGAAGAAAAGAAGGAAGGCGAAAAGAAAGACGAAGCGAAAATTGAAGGCGAAAAGGACAAGAAAGACGCTGCCGCCGACGCGCAGAAGAAAGACGAAACCAAGAAGGATGAGCAGGCCAAGAAGGAGCCTGAGAAATTCAAGGAACAGGAAAAATCCGTCGAAGAATTTCCTGTGGACCTCGAGTTTCCGCGCAAGACTCCGAAAGGCACGATTGTTCTCCGCGGCGCCACCGTCATCACAATGAAGGGTGACCTCGGCCACGAAGAAGTCCTGAAAAACGCCGACATCGTCGTCGAAAACAATCGCATCAAGAGCGTCGGCGCGCGCGGCAGCATTCCCGCTGGCGCAAAAGTGTTCGACGTCAGCGGCAAAACCATCACGCCGGGCTTCGTTGATACCCACGCGCACTGGTTCGAGATTCGCCGCGGCATCCTCGACACGCAAAACTGGAACTTCCTCGCCAACGTCGCTTATGGCGTGACCGCCGGCCTCGACGTACAAACCGCTACGAACGACATGTTCGCCTATGAAGACCTCGTGGATACCGGCGACATCATCGGACTGCGCGCTTTCTCCACCGGCCCCGGCGTTTTCTCCGACAACAATTTTCAATCCCTCGAAGAAGTGAAGGGTGTGCTTACGCGCTACAAAAATTACTACGGCACGCACAACATCAAGAGCTACGTCGTGGGCAATCGCAAGCAGCGCCAGTTCATGGTGCAAGCCTCCAAGGAACTTGGCATGATGCCCACCACCGAAGGCGCGCTCGACCTGAAACTGAATCTCACGCACGTGATCGACGGCTTCCACGGCAACGAGCACACGCTGCCCATCACGCCGCTCTACAAAGACGTGATCCAGATGTTCGCGCAATCCGGAATCGCCGAGACGCCGACGCTCATCGTGAACTACGGCGGGCCCTTCGGCGAAGACTACTGGTATCTCAACACCGAAGTGCACGATAACGCCAAGCTGAATCACTTCACGCCGCACACGGTCATTGACGAGAAGACCAAGCGGCGGCCCGGCTGGTTCCGCAAAGACGAATTCGAGTTTCCCAAACTCGCCGCGCAGATGGCCAAGCTCGTGCGCGCGGGCGGCCTCGTCGGCGTCGGCAGCCACGGCCAGCTCCAGGGCCTCGGTTACCACTGGGAGATGTGGATGCTCGCTTCCGGCGGCATGACCCCGCTCGAAATGCTGCGCTGCGCCACCGTGAACGGCTCCAAGATCATCGGCCGTCCGCAGGAGCTGGGCTCCATCGAGCCGGGAAAGCTCGCCGACCTCGTCATCATGGACAAGAATCCGCTCGACGACATCCACAACACCAACACCATTCACTGGGTGATGAAGAATGGCGAACTCTTCGAGGGCGACACGCTCAACGAAATCTGGCCCGAACAGAAGAAGCTCGAGCCGCTCTGGTTCTGGAATTACGACCAGCCAAAAGCAGGCGCCCCCATGAGCTACGGCAAGACCATGCTGCCGTAGCTCACGCAGGGCCAACCTCTAGGTCGGCTCCGTTGCCTTTCGTAGGGGCCCGATATGTCGTGCCCTCTGTTTGGGGTTTCATTTGTAGCGCCGGGGCTTGCGACTTTTTGCTTCCCGGTGGTTTTCACCGGGAAGCCCGGCATTTTTCACCGCGCGCCACTGCTCCCCTCTTGGCAATGTAGGGCGGCCTTCAGGCCGTCCCTCTTTTGGCCTCCTGCCTTTCCTCTCTTCCCCTTGACTCGTGCTGCCGCTTGCTCGTAGGCTCGCCGTACGGTTCCTTCGGCCCCTTTCGAGTTTGCAACGTTCAGTAAAGATCGCTCGCGGAGGTTTCCGATGGGAAAAATAAACCTGGCTCGCGTGTTTCTCGGTGGATTGTTGGCAGGCCTCGTCCTCAACATCTTTGAATATGTCCTGAACGGCGTCGTGTTTGCCGCACAGTGGGAAGCGTTTGAGAAAATGATCGGCCGTCAGATGCGCCCGGGCGCCGTTCCCTTCTTCATTGCTTTGGGCTTTGCGATGGGGATTGGAATGGTTTGGCTGTACGCTGCGGCGCGGCCACGTCTTGGACCAGGCCCCAAGACCGCTATCCTCACCGGGCTTGCCTTTTGGCTTTTCGCCTACGCCATTCCCGCTGCGGATCATGTCATGGCGGGTCTGGTTCCCGGCCGACAGACCGTCACGATCACGCTCGTTTTGCTGGTGGGCGTACCGCTTTCTTCTCTCTGCGGCGCCTCGCTCTACCGCGAGACCCCAAATCCTTGATTTGCGCCCATGAGCTACCACAACACGGTATTGCCTTTAGCCCGGTAGGGGCACGATAGTGCCCGCTCGTTTGGGTTGCGATGCAGCCCTCGCTTTTGCGTCCTGGCGGGTTTTACCGGGGAGCCCGGCATCTTTGGCGGCGGTCTTCTAGGCAGTCTCCAGCGGTTTTCAGGCGTGCGCGTTTCTTCTCCCGTTGCCCTGCGCACTCTACCCCTGTGTTTTCTTTCTCTTACGCAAAACCTGTTCGAATTCGTGTGTCTATTTCTAAAATATTAGTACCATCTCTGGACTTGACAAAATATCTATAATACGCATATAATGCGTGGTGAAGTCTCGGCTCCAGCCCCACTCCATGCGCCCCCGCCGCACGGTCCTTCTCATTCCCTCTTCGTTGAACTCTACTCTATTCCACCAAATCGCTAACCCTTGTATTTGCCACACATCCAAGGAATCGCCTGCTAAGTCCAGCGCTTGCCACACTTCCAAAAACCGTTCGCGTAAGTTCTTTCCCTGCCACACATACGAGACCCCCCACCCGGGTTCTTTGCTCTTGTGTGAGCCACTGAACACCGATCACAGGCTAAGGTCCTCTCGCCGCTCGTTTTCGGCGACCATTACAAATCTGTACCTTTACTCCGGCAACCCTTTTCTTTTCACGCTTTTGCATTGTTGCCCGGGGGTGGGTACGGGTATAGGAAAATTTCACCACTACCAGAGAGGAGAAGATGCCACCCTGAAAGGGCGGTGCCACGTGAAAATCTAAACGAGAAAGGCCGTGCTGAAGCCTGACCTCTGCAACAAACCGGGAGCCGCACTCGCGACTAATTCTCGGCTTTGGCGGCGGGTTCCTTCGGAGCGGCTTCCTTGGCGGCAGCTTCCTTTGCTGCGGCGTCTTTGGCCGCGGCGGCTTTGGCTTGCGAGTCGCGGTACCAATCGAAGGTGATCTGCAAGCCTTGCTCGAAGCCGACTTGTGGTTCGTAGCCTAGAAATTTGCGGGCTTGCGAGATGTCGGCCTGGGAGTCGCGGATGTCGCCTTCGCGCGCCGGATCGTACTTGGCTTCGAGCCCTTTGCCGGTAATTTTGCGGAGCGTGGCGAGGACTTCATTGAGCGAGATGCGCCCGCCGGTACCGACGTTGAACACTTTTCCGGCGACGTTGGGCGCTTCGCAGGCGAGCAGATTGGCGTGGACAGCGTTGTCCACAAACGTGAAGTCGCGCGTTTGCTCGCCGTCGCCGAAAACCACCGGCTTGGTATCTTCAAGAAACGCGGTGCAAAACTTGGCCAGCACACCGGAATAGGGCGAACTGGGATCCTGCCGCGGGCCGAAAATATTGAAGTAGCGGAGAGAAACGGTTTCGAGGCCGTAGCACTTGAGGAAGGCAGAGCCGTAGAGTTCGCCGACGTATTTGGTGACGCCGTAAGGCGAAATCGGCTCCGGCTGCATGGTCTCGACTTTAGGAAGGGTGGGCGTCTCGCCGTAAGCGGAAGAAGACGCGGCAAAGACCACGCGCTTGACCTTCATTTCCTTGGCGGCCACGAGCACGTTGAGCGTGCCTTCGATATTGATGCGGTTGGTTTCCAGCGGATCCTTCACCGAACGCGGCACAGAAGTGCGCGCGCCGAGGTGGAGGACGTATTCGGCCTCGTGCATGGCTTTGCGGACCACTTCAATGTCCGTGATGCTGCCCTTGATGATGGTGATTTTGTTGCGAATCTCGGCGAGGTTTTCTTCCTTGCCGCCGGAAAGATCGTCGAGCACGACAACGCTATGCCCGCGCTGAACGAGCTCGTCGACCGTGTTCGAGCCGATGAAACCGGCGCCGCCGGTCACCAGGTAACGCATGCAGAAAGCCTCCTAGCCTAAGCAGCAACCACCGTAAAGCCAGGGGCACGCTGGCAAGCGACAGGTGGCCGCAAGGATACCAGACGCCGGCCCCGGAAAGACGGCAGGCCCGCGTTTTGATACGCTGATTACTGATAGTTCGCGGCGAGCCGGCGATGGGAGCCGGAGGACTTCCGCGTACTGAGAAATATTGTACGACGGAATGCGGCAAGGAAGCGCCAGTTTCGAGGAACGTTTCCGTCCCGAGGAACTTCATCGTTTCAAGGAACGTCTAACCAGATAAGAACATGGGCCGCAAGATCATGATTTCGGTGGGCGCGCTGGTGGCGCTGGCTTTCGTGGCAGGAACTTTTTACTGGCTGCGCGCGCGGGGTTCTCAGCAGCCGCTCCCGGACGCGGTTTCCCCGGAACCCTCGGAGTTTCACGAGGCCTCGGTGGCAAGTCCGCCGCCCGTGGCGCGGACCGAAAAAACAGACACTGCAACCAAGAACGACAAGAACAAAAAGACGCCGCCTGCCACCGAACTTGCGCTGAAAACGGGCGAGGTGCTGAATTACACGGCAAACGTTTCCAAGCTCGATAATGTGGCAACGCTGACGTTGAAAGTGGCGGGCAAGGGGAACTTCCTGGGTAAGAACGTCTGGCATCTGCAGGCCGCGGCGCACACCTTGAAGCCACTGCGCATCGTGTTCGAGCTGGACGATCAATTTGATTCCTACAGCGATTCGGGGACGCTGGCTTCGCTGCAATACGAAATGCGCTTGAACGAGCGCGGGCAGAAAGTGGAATTGGTGCAGCGCATGACGTCGAGCGGCAGGGAGCCTGCGCCGCCGGATGCCACCGCGGCAAGAGTGCTGCCGGGAACGCGCGATCCGCTGGGATTCATGCAATTTTTGCGAACCACGGATTGGAGCAGCACTCGCGAAGTGCGCAGCCCGGTGTATGACGGGCACAAGCTCTACGACGTTCGCGCGAAGCTCGTAAGTGCGGCGGCGGCGGTGGGCGTGCCGGCAGGGGACTTTCGCGCGTCGAAAATCGAGATTCACGTTTTTGAAAATGGCGCGGAGTCGAAAGACGGTTCCTTCACGCTGTATCTTGCCAACGATGCGGTGCGCACGCCGGTGCTGCTGGAAGCCATCATGCCGGTTTTGACCGCGCGCGTGGAGTTGGTAAAAGACTTGCCGCAGGCCCCGGAGCCAAAGCCGAAGGCGGACTAAGAGCTCATGCCAGTGCCCTCGAAGACCCGCTAAAGCGCCCTGCTACAAAATCAGAGACTAGCAGAGGACGATTTTTTCGCGGTGGCGAACAACGCGGCGCGTGGCGTTGCGCGTATCAATGACCAGCTTCGCGGAGTGCACGATGGATTCGTAGTCGTAGCTGGAGTGATCGGTGGCAATCACCACGGCGTCGTAGCTTGCAAGCGTTTGCGGATTCAGCGGAACGGACTTCATGTGCTCGTAATTGTAGTGGCGCATCTTGTGAAGCTGGGGGAAGTATGGATCGTTGTAATCGAGCTGAGCGCCGCGCTGAAGAAAAAGCTGCATGATTTTAAGCGACGGGGACTCGCGCAAATCGTCCACGTCTTTCTTGTACGCCACGCCGAGCAGCAGAATCTTCGAGCCTTTCATGCTTTTCTTGTGGTCGTTCAAGGCGTTGGCGGTGGCCTCGGCCACATGATAAGGCATGGCGGTGTTCACTTCGCCCGATAATTCGATGAAGCGCGTGGCGAAATCGTATTCCCGAGCTTTCCAAGAAAGATAAAACGGATCGACGGGAATGCAGTGGCCGCCAAGGCCGGGGCCCGGATAAAACGGCATGAAGCCGAAAGGCTTCGTGGCGGCGGCGTCGATAATCTCCCAGATGTCCATGTTCATGCGCAAGCAGAGCTGTTTCAGTTCGTTGACGAGCGCAATGTTCACACAGCGAAAGATATTCTCGAGCAGCTTGGCCATTTCCGCCGCGCGCGTCGAACTGACAGGGATGACGCGAGCCACGACCTGGCTATAGAGCGCTTGCGCGGCGCGTCCGCTCGGCGGATTCAGGCCGCCAACGACTTTAGGGATTTGCGCGAGCCCGAATTGTTTGTTGCCGGGATCTTCGCGCTCGGGCGAAAAAGCTAGCCAGAAATCGCAAACGACGTCCTCGTTTTCCAATCCCGTAGCGATAGGGCAGCTCAAGCCGCTCTTTTCCAGAATCGGCAATACGAGTTCTTCGGTGGTTCCCGGATAAGTTGTCGATTCCAGGACGATGAGTTGCCCCTTTTGCAGATGCGGGTAGATGGAAAGAGCGGTTTGCTCGACGTAACTCAAATCGGGTTCGCGGCGCTCATCGAGCGGGGTGGGCACGCAGATGAGGATGGCATCGCATTCCTTTAGTTTTACAAAATCCGTGGTGGCACTGAAGTGACGACTGATGATGAACTGCTGGATTTTGTTTTGAGGAATGTGCTGGATGTAAGAGCGGCCGGAATTAAGCATGGAAACTTTGTTCGGGTCGGTGTCAAATCCGGTGACCTTATGGCCCGCTTCGGCAAAGCGCAGAGCCAGCGGCAGTCCGACATAGCCGCAGCCGATGATTCCTACTTTGAGCTGGGCGCCCTTGAAAAACTCGGGTCTCCGGTCGATGGGCATGGGTTGAGCAGCACTCCTTGTCTGACCCCGAGCGGACTGAAGTCAGCGGAAATATCATTTTCCGGGATACGTCTTTGCCCGGTACGGTCATCCACTCGGGCCAGCAGGAAAGCGGCCCGACACGGCAAAGACAGGTAAAATATAACAGTTTCCGCCCAAAACAAAAAAATAGGGTGTTTCCCGTATATTGCAGCCAGTTGAAGGGGAAGGTTGCCGCCTGACCTGGGACAGGGGAAGATAGAAGGCGCACGGCTTCTTTAACCTGACGAGTTGCTCGCTGCCTGAACTGACATGACCTTGATCATCCTCCTGCTGGGACTCGGTGTGGGTGTGCTGGTTGGCCTGTTGGGCATCGGTGGCGGCGTCGTCCTAGTGCCCGCTATGGTTTATCTGCTGGGGATGGACCAGCACTTGGCGCAAGGGACTTCCCTTTTTATTTTGCTGCCGCCTATCGGGCTTGGGGCGCTGCGCGAGTACTGGAAGCAGGGTCAGGTGGATCTGAGAGCAGGAGTTTTGTGCGCGTTGGGAATGTTACTTGGCGCGTACGGAGGGAGTCTGGTGGCGTTGCCGCTGGCTTCGCGGCATTTGAAGGGAATGTTTGGCTGCTTCCTGGTGCTTTCGGCAATTCTGCTGTGGAGAAAAACGCGGCTCGAAGGCAAGTCAGTTAGCGCCAAAGGAGAGAGCGCCAGTGGGTAAAGGCGTGGGGCAGGGTGCGGGAATCTTCGCGGTGGCGCTTATTTGCGGAATTGCTTCGGGGATGTTTGGGATTGGCGGCGGCGTTCTGCTGGTGCCGCTGCTTGGTTTGCTGTATGGCTTCAGCCAGCACCGGGCGCAAGGGACGAGTCTTGTAGCTTTGATTCCGCCGACGGGAGTACTCGCGCTGATGGCTTATGCGCGGCAGGGCTTTGTTTCCTGGAAAACGGGCTTGTTGCTGATTCCAGGAGTTTTTTTAGGCGGCATCCTGGGAGGAAGGCTGGCGGAGAAGTTGCAGCCCCAGAAGATGCGGCAGGTTTTTGCAGGGATTTTGTTCGCTTTGGGCACGTGGCAGGCGTTCAGCGCGTGGTGGCGATAAAGGCGGGCCTGAATGGTTGATTTGCACTGTCACATTCTGCCGGGCCTGGATGACGGTCCCGACAAGATGGAAGAATCGCTGGAGATGGCGGAGACCGCGATCGCGGATGGCATCAGGCACGTCGTTGCCACTCCGCATTCGAACAACAGGTTCTGGTTCGATTTCACGAATGTCCGGCGGCTGCGCGACGAACTGCAAGCGCGGATTGGCA
>Ga0075436_100003118_pt1 | contig 11359 bp, 10 predicted proteins | sample RhiMethybrSRZTD5_FD_75303 | JGI IMG/M metagenome (GOLD analysis project Ga0075436, IMG submission 75303) | Populus rhizosphere microbial communities from Tennessee, USA - Rhizosphere MetaG P. TD hybrid SRZTD5 | ecosystem: Host-associated > Plants > Roots > Rhizosphere > Soil | place: USA... | reverse complement strand
TTATGGGATGTCAATATCCATTGCTATAATATATTTAGGCTTAAACAGGAGCTAAGAAATGGAATGCCCTCAAAATGGTTGAAAGTTCGTTACACTATTAAAGAAACTGGTGGGCCCATGACATTTCTTATTATGAAGGCGATGAATTATCATGGGAAACTGGCATGAAATTACAAAAAGCATTGACCGAATTCCGCAGCAATTTACCGTCACCCGATTTGCAGCACTGACCTAGGTCACCCGTTAATTCAGCAGAACTTGTATTGTGGTCCTATACAGAAGCACATCAAGTTAAAATGTTTGTTTGTCTAATTAAACAGTCACTAATTTTTCATATTCTCTAAGTAGGTCTTTTGGACTATGTCGACAATTTTCTTCTCTGATATGTTCATCCAACAAATCCAGTAGCTTCGCAACCTTATCAGTACCTTTTTTGGTGGACATTTTGGAGCTAAGCTATGGACAATAAACTTGATAAAAGCTTGACTTATCTAGGTATATTCGGGCCAATTATGATTAATACCTTATGCACGAGCTTTAAATGTTCAAGTTTTTACGTAAGGATTATAGATTGATCATAAGTCTTCGGTCAGGCGAAAAAATTAGATAAAGCTAATCAACAAATATCTTACCATTGAGAAACATTATAGGATATGCCAAAAATGATGTTCTTGAAATAATAATTGGTGTGCTGCTAAACATTGTAGGCGGTGTATTTATTGGGTCGGTATATGCAAACCCTGGTTCAATTTTGTTCTGGTGTGGTGCCATCGGATTTACGTGTCTAGGGATAATATTTGAAGTACGTGTGGTTGCTAAGCACTCTTATGAGCTTAATCAAATGAAGAAGGAATTAGAACTTGCAAGAAAGGAAAATTTAGACACTATACAAAAAATGAAAAATCAGCAAACTCTCGTGGATACAGCATCAGATGAATTAAAGAGCACTGTAGAGACAATCAAGGAAACAAAAGAGCAGCTAAAAGAAATGGAAGGAAAAACCTTTTCTAGATTTTCTATGGGTTCAGGAAGACCGTTGGAAGATGACATTGACAGATTACACAATAGGCTTCAGGTTGTAGAAGAAAAACTTGGAATCTCAACATTCTTGAAAAGAAGGTTGGGTAGAAGGTAATTTTTGTGAGTCAACTCATCGTCTGAAAAGAATATTTTATACCACTAGAAATCATTAACTGATTGGATTTCCTATCGTTTGAAGAAGCTAGAACCTTTGTACGCAATCTAAAATTAAAAAACCAAGATGAATGGACAAAATATCTTAAGTCAGGAAGGAAACCCGATTACATTCCCTACAAACCTGAAAGGGCATATCGTGGCAAGTGGATAAACCTAGGTGATTGGCTTGGGACTGGCACGATTGCCAATCAAAATCGTAAATATAGGAGTTTCAACGAGGCCCTAAAGTTCGTTCATTCTCTGAATCTAAAAGGTCAGCTTGAGTGGAGGGAACGGTTCAAGCAGCAAAAAATACCATCTGACATCCCTTCTCACCCTGATAGAGCTTATGAAAAAAATTGGAAAGGGTGGGGACATTGGTTAGGAACTGGTAGAATAGCCAACCAACATTTGAAGTACAGGACATTTGACGAAGCGAGAACCTTCGTGCACCATCTTAAATTAAAAAGTAGAAATGAATGGGAAGAATTTTGTAAATCAGGAAAAAAACCTGAGGATATACCCTATCAAGGCCGTCAAACGTACAGTGAAAATTGGAAAGGTTGGGGGGATTGGTTGGGCACTGGCACCATCTCTTCACGAAACAGAACATATAGAGCATTTCAAGAAGCAAGACAATTCGTTCGTTCCCTTAAGCTAAACAGCGGAGGTGAATGGGAGCAGTATTGTAAATCTGGAAAGAAGCCCGACGATATACCCACAGTACCATATGTAATTTACCAGAAGGAATGGAAAGGATTAGGAGATTGGCTCGGAACGGGTAGGATAGCCAATCAGAATAGAGAGTACTTAAGATTTGAAGAAGCAAAGAGCTTTGTCCACGGATTAGGTCTTAAAAATTTAGAAGACTGGAGGAAATATGCTAAATCTGAGAACAGACCAAAAGACATCCCGACAAATCCACATAATGTATACAAATTAGAATGGAAAAGTTTTGGGGATTGGTTAGGCACGGGTACAGTAGCTAGTCAGAAAAAGGAATTTCTACCATTTGAAGATGCGAGGAAACTTGTACGCTCTTTGGGGCTGAAAAGTGAAGACGAATGGGAACAATATCTTAAGTCAGGAAAGAGGCCCTCAAATATTCCAGCTGACCCCTCTCATGTTTATCCAAATGAATGGAATGGTATTCCAGATTGGCTGGGCTATGAAGGGGTAACTTGGTCAGTTAAAAAAGTAAAGGAATTATTGCGTCACTTAATTAAAAGTAAAATTTTATATCAATGGGACGAGGCTGTTCTATATTCTTTTTTACTTAGAAAAGGTGTACTTAATTTGAAAAGTCGTCATAATGACTTTTTCAGGAATTTGATTGAATCAAGCAGAATCAAAGAAGGTCGTAAAATGATTGAAGAATATGCAAATTCAGATTCTGAAGTACCTCCAGACCTTTCGATTGTTACTAGTGTTACCAATAAAGTGCCTGATACCATGCAAGAAATTCAAACTATATCTACATCTGAGCTGTCTAATGTTGTAGGGTTAAATGACCCACTGGATTATCAGAGTGATTGGCCTGTAGAGCAAATTCTTTCAAATACTGATACGCTTGAATCCATTAACGTTGATGAAGAAGCCATGCAATTTTATGTTGACTATTCTGTTGATGAGTTATGGCGACGTGCATTCAAAAATGAACATGAAGCAGTGGAAAAAATAAAGTTGGCTGGAAAAAATGGAAACAAATATCATGATATGGTAGTGGATACTTTCTTGGCCGATTATCATGGAAGTTCCGAATTAGACATACCATCTAGTTACTCTTTCCCCTACGCTCCCACTCTAATGCAACGTTATGTCGCGTATAAGGTGACTGAATTACCATATTTTGGTAACTTTTCTGGTACTGGGGCAGGCAAGACTCTTTCTGCAATTCTTGCAAGCAGAGTAATTGATAGTAAAGTTACAGTTATTGTTTGTCCAAATGACGTTGTAGAACAATGGAAGAGAAATATACTTGACACCTTTCCAAATTCCAAGGTTATTACGGGAAAAGATGCATTCAACATTAAATATTCAGAAAAGGAATACCAATATGCAGTCCTGAATTATGACAAATTCAGCCAGGAAGAATCACCAAATCTTATAATAAAGCTGGCTAAACAGAAAGTGGATTTTGTTATTTTGGACGAAATTCATTTTACTAAGGTAAGGAATGAAGAGGAAATCAGTCAAAGACGCAAAAACCTTGATGGCCTTATGACGGGTATTAGAAAAATGAATCCAAACATAAAGGTCTTGGGACTTTCCGCCACTCCCGTCGTAAACAACTTAAGGGAGGGAAGGTCACTTCTTGAGTTGATATCTGGAAAAGTATATGATGATGTTGCAGTTAGGCCAACTATCCCAAATGCTGTAACGCTTTATGAAAAATTATCTACAATATCGATTAGGGAGCTGCCTAAATATTTTGCAGATGTAGATACTCAAACTGTTGAAGTAATTGCAAAAAAACCTACTGAGATATCTGTAAGACATCTCAAGAGCAATCCATTGGCTATTGAAAAATTTTTAACAGATGCGCGAATTCCAGAGATAGTTAAATTAATTGAAGGGCAGACAATAATCTACACTGAATATGTAGAAGATATTATTCAACAATTATCCACAGCTGTACATAACGTTGGGTATTCTTATGCTCTTTACACGGGATTTGACCGTTCAGGCTTGACTAGATTTCTCAATAAAAAGGTACAAGTTCTGATTGCATCTAGGCCCCTTTCAGTAGGCGTTGATGGATTACAACATATTTGCAATAGGCTTATAATCAACACATTACCCTGGACTAATGCGCAGTACCAACAGCTTGTAGGCAGACTAGTTAGAAAAGGACAGATAAGGGATGTAGTGCAAGTATTTTTGGTAAAGGCTAGTATAGGAGGATATCAATATGATGAGCTAAAGTGGAAACGAATCCAGTTTAAACGTACGCTAGCTGATTGTGCTGTTGATGGTAGATTGCCAGAGAAAAATTTGGTTACCCCTCAACAAGCAGCCATGGAAGCTGTTAAGTGGTTAGAGAGGCTTGAGCGTGGTGAAATATCTACTGTTGTGAGGAGAGACCTTAATGTCGAATTAACACCTGTAGAAATAAAGAAGCGGATAATAAAGTATGGTGACTTTACCAAACTAAATAACAAGATTAATAATGAGAACTCTGACACTACTCATCACAGGATATTAAAAGACCCGAAGGAGTGGGATGAATACCATAGACAATATAGAGAAGCTCGTAAGTCATGGCCTGTTATTCCGTTTGAAGAAATAATAAAAAGAATAAGTCAGCTGTCACCTCGTCTTTTAATAGGTGATTTTGGTTGTGGTGAAGCAAAAATATTGGAAAAATATGGTGACAAGAGAGTATATAGTTTTGACCACATAATGATTAATAATAATGTTACTGCATGTGATATTACATCAGTACCGTTACCAGATGAAGCAATTGATATAGCTGTGTTTTCATTATCATTAATGGGAAGGAATTGGACTGATTACATAAAAGAAGCAAAAAGATGTCTAGCAACCAATGGATATTTGTTAATTGCTGAAACAACTAAATCCATGAAAGGAAGACTGTCTAAACTGAAAGAAGAGATTGAAAAAGAAGGGTTTGACATTTACAATGAAGAAGAGAAGGGAGACTTTACTTTCATAGAAGCCAGAGAATTGTAAACCTGACGCAGCTTACATCGAAGTCCAAACGTTCAACAGCTCTTTATGACCTTTTTAATTTAATTCAACAGCTTTTTAGGAATTTACTTTCATGCGTGGTTATTTGGAAGATAGTACCACGTGTGTATAAGTTGGGTTTTTTTTGTTCCAACCGTTTTCAAGAAGAAATATATATATCTATAGTAGAATTTTTGGAATGACTATCAAACTTCAGAGCAAAAAAGCTGTTGAATAACCCACCGTTGAACTCATCGCTCAGCCCTTTGATGTTCAACGCTTTATGTAAAATAATTGTGCTTGGTGTAGTCTCTTTGGGTAAGTACAGATATGATATTTGTCAGCTTTAATAACAGAAAAGTAATTACGGGTTTGCAGTGTATATTTTTGGGCAATTACTAATATTTATCAGCTTTTTTAGAAACAGAAACAGGCGTCTTGCAGTGTATTCTTTGGTTAAGTACACTTCTTCAGCTTTTTTCCTTCAACACAAATTCACCTATCAAAATTAACACACGGTTCCAGCTGTCATTATTTGATTGAAGACCTTTTAGAATCTGAAGTCTCATTTAATACCCGACTAAAGATACATCTATTTTTTATGAACATCAGCTTTTAAGAACATCAGCTTTTATCATGACTATCTTATAGAGGCAGACCGAGAAAAAGCTTTAAGCTGATATATTTTAGATATTCATATGAGCCTTGAGATTATTCCTTCAGCTTTACTTACGGCTGGGTCTGCAGGGTTAGCAGGATTTCTTATCGGTTTTGCAATAAAAAAAGTAATGAAACTAATAGCAATCATCGGTGGAGTTTTCATTGGAGCTTTATTTTACATGCAAAGTCAAAGTACTATTAGCGTTGAGTGGTCAAAATTACAATCTATTTCAGAGTCTGCTCTATCATCAGTTAGTAATTCACTGACCAGTACGGCAATTGTTTCCAGCATTACAACAAATCTAGGACTACCTTTAACAGGTGGTTTTTCTGCGGGAATAATACTTGGTTTGGCTAAAGGGTAGCATAAGGTGGTAACAACGATAAAATGAAATTAATAAAACAAATTTTAGAATCAGTGTCTTGTAATATGTTCTCTCCAAGAAGATGTTGCTTTGAAAGCATAACGGGCAATGATGATATCAAGCAAATAATAAATAAGGCGATATCATCTGAGCGACCAGTACACGTGCTACTGATGGGTAGACCTGGTTGTGCTAAAACAATGTTCCTCATGGAAATGATGAGAAGCTTAAAAAACTCTTATTTTATTGTTGGAAGTAATACCACAAAAGCAGGTCTGGTCAATCAATTATTTGAAAGACAACCAAAATATCTATTAATTGACGAATTAGACAAGATGAGTGGCAACGACCAAGTTTCGCTACTACATTTGATGGAGACAGGAATAATTTCTGAAACAAAAGTTAAAAAAACTAGGCAATTGGAACTGATATCGTGGTTATTTGCAAGTGCAAATAACACTGAGAGAATAATTGAACCACTCTTGTCAAGATTTCTAATACTACGGGTTCCAGACTATACTTTTGAAGAGTTTACTGAAATAAGTATCAAGAGGCTAGATAAAGAAAAGATTGGCAATCACATGGCTACCATAATCGCAGAGAAGGTTTGGTACGAACTGGGTTCCAGAGACATCAGGGATGTTATCAAAATAGGAAGACTTGTAGACAACATTCCAGATATTTCCATAGTAATTAATATGATGAAGAATAAGAGGTAACGTCAGGATTTAGACAATCGAGCCAGCTTTCATACTCATGCTGCAACGACGCCCTATTGCTAATCCGTTGCTGGTTCTTTCCCTCTTATCCTTATTAACATCCAAATAGGTAAAGCTAAAAGAAAAAGCAAGTATTTTGTTTGACCATTACTAGAATGCCAAAATGCAGCTACTATTATGATTAGTACCCAGCTTAAGACAATGAGGACTATGCATAATTTTGTATTGAAGTCTTCAAATATAGTCATCTTCTACCTTTTCCTATCGAACCAGCATTAACTTTTTTCGTATCATGACCCGCTCCTGTAATTTACATGCAAAGCCAGTCACTTCGGAATATTGACTCATCTTATATTTATACAATTTATTAACCAGTGTCCAAGTTATGAATTCGATTTTCGACTTGATATTTAGATTTGTCCCGCAATTTTAATTCCACATGATTCAGCAGGTGTTTTACCTATTCCTGAGTGTTCTCTAATGTTGCATATTATGTGTCTGTATATGAAGTCCAGACAATTGCAAATCCATTCCCCTTCTTGATGCCCACCTAGATTGTGGCCGTATTTGTCATTATGTTGCTGAGATTCTTAGTTGAGGGTAGTTCCCACTGGATTGTTAGTGTTTACTTTATAAATGAGTAAGATATGTGATAATTGATGGCTCTTGACTATGAGAAAGCCAGATTAAAACAACTTATAATAGAAAAAGCCCTCGTTGTTCGACGGGAACCTATCGCTTTATCAAGTGGCCAAAAAACAAATCATTATTACAATTTAAAAATGATACTTGCGAATGCAGAAGGTTTGAAACTTGTAGGAATTTTAATGCTTGAGGAGATGAAAAAATTTGGAGATGTTAAGTCTGTTGGTGGACTTGAAATAGGGGCGATACCAATTGCTGTGGCAGTTTCAAGGGAAAGTTACGGAAATGAAAACATTCACTCATTTTTTGTAAGAAAACAAGCCAAAGAACACGGTTTGCAAAATATGATAGAAGGTGACGCTATAGAGCCAGTAATCGTTGTAGATGATGTTATCACTAAAGGAGACTCTGTTTTGAAGGCAATTGAAGTATTAAAATCCAAATGGATACACATGTCAGCAGTAGTATCAATTATAGACAGAGGTGGTGGCCGTGACAACCTTCAGGAAAAACACAAAATAAAATTCGCATCACTATTTAAAGACGAAGATTTTGAGGATGTAGTAAAGGCAAGACTAGCCAACGCAGAATAGTTGTAATATTCTGTAACTTAATTCTAAGGTTATTGAGTACAGAAAGCAGAACTTCAAGAGAAGGTAGCATTACTTGTCCTAATTGTCAAAAGACATTTCAGTTATTGTATGATTACCAACGACATAACTCCAATAGAGGCTCTAAACTTACTAACTTACTAAGATAGTTATCATATCTGGGTAATCTGCTGTACTAACTAATGGACTATATCGAATTACAAGATGAAGCAAGAAACAAGCTAAGTTCCTATCATAGCGCCTATCAAGTCTTGCGAATGTAGATGCTGTAATTAACTAGGTATTTTCTATTCCTTTTACGAATGTTTGAATGTTGCCGCAAGTTGTACAATTAAAAACTACACTATCAACTAAATCAAGTTTGTTTGTACCGATTTTGCTAACTACTAGTGCAGAAATATTATGGTCTTCGTTGCCTTCTAGAGGCAGTAATCTTTCATATTCTCCCTTATTACATAACACACAGACGTTCAAAGGTAAACTCATTTCTCTATTTTACCAGAATCCTATTAAAAAAATTAGTGTAAACCCCTAACTTACCATGCGGACATAACTCCCTTTAACTTACCAGGACTGCAGCATCTCACAATAACGAATGAGTAAACCTATTAAAAACCAATGTAAGTATTGAGAAATCTTAGTCAATCTTTTGTGGGTCATATGCCTTAAGTTAACTTACTTTGAATATCTTTAAGCAATTCTTCTATATTTTTTAATCGCTGCGGCATCAATAGATAGTCTTGCAAGGCTCTTGGGTCATGAAATTCTAATTCTCCAATGTGTTTGGGTTTTGAGGCATTAACTTTCCCAATTGTCTCGTACTCAACTTGTCCATTGTGTTTACAAAAAGCTCTTGCAATTGGGTCATAAACTAACCATTCGCCACGAGAACCTAATTGTAGCCTGCCTACTTTTAATCCAATTTTGTCATACAAATTCATCAATACATTCATGCAGTCGTATACATAGACAATAAACAACTCGTAAGGGTCATTCCCCTCAATCGGTGATGGTAATAGTTCCAATGTTGGGACATTTCCTTTGTTTAGTTTGACTTTAATACCATCGACTTCAGAGGTGTATATAGCCCAGTTATGCATTTCAATCTTTTTCCAGTCAACTTGTTTGGTGGGCATCTGGGTTACTACTGCCTTAAATCGAATATTTTCGGACCTACAAATTGGAAGCGATAGATTATTTTTTCGATACTGGTCGAGAAATTTTTTGCCCGCTTGCGTTAGCTCACATTCAATGTACGAGCTGCGCATCGATTTCTGAACGAAGCCGATTTGTTGTAACCTTGTAGTGTAATATGATACATGAGATTTTGGTAAATTCAATTTTTTTGCAATGTCTGAACGGATTATGCCTTCACTTATCATTTCCAATATTGAGACCATAAGAGTTAAAGATTTGCTATAAAATTTTGAACTTCTATGCAACTTGACTCTTGTTTCCACAATAGATTTTTTTATAAAACGTGTCAGGTACGGCAGAAACAAATATTCCATTTTTGTCAAATTCAAGACGAATGAATTCAATACTTTTTTCGATGCTGTCAATTAATTCTCTATGTCTTTCCTTTGATACTGTGAATCTCTGAATTTGTGGAGAATAATTTTCAGCTTTGGTAGGACCTGCGCTTTTTTTAAGCGCTTCTTCTAACTCCCCTACCTTTATCCTAAATGGCTGACAATTAGGGCATGGTTTACTTACATCTTCTTTCGATTCAGTAGCTTCAGCTTTTTCAGTCCCACTTAACGGATTTGTCTTTTCAGCTACAGTCTGAATAGACTTATGCCGCTTTGGCACAATCCTTTTAGGTATAGCTGGATTGTCTTTTGGCAAAGCTCTGTATATATTTCTCTTGCTAAAGCCTGGTAATTCCTTATGGTCCTCAAGTATCTTGATTATGGCTTCCTTATGAGAATAATTGTCAACCAGGGTAAGTGCGTTGTACATTTTGGGAATGAGCTCAAGCGCTCGCATGACAGTCGGATATAGCCTTTTGAATTCACTTGAAAGTTGAGCATATGAAACAGGTTTGCTGTCGTTTTGAGCTAAGGACATCACAAGTTCGCCTTCTCGAGCACGAGTTTCTTCCCTTCTACAGTTACCTTCAAAAAATCTCCTTTGTTTATCTCTAGACTCTTAGCGTAATCCTTCGGCAGCACTATTGTTAGGCACCTTTCACCATGCAATGCTTGGACTCGTCTTAATTCAACCATAATTATCGAGTGTTCATAAAGTCAGGACTTTAATGAAATTTGGGTTTTTATATACACCATGCATGGTAAATTTAATGACAAAAACACTAGGCATTCATTTAATTTTCGCGAAGGACTCTAGCGGCAATTATACAAAGGATGCACTACTCTACCAAGATATCTTGGGATACTCCATCAGAGGTTTAGAAACACTGGATTCTAATTCCGAATATCCCTTTAAACTGTGGCAGCTTACTGAATGGCTCATATCAAATAACCACGAAATATCTGATGATTACAAAAAATCGGCCGATTCTCATAAGACTACGAGCAACAAGATAGAATCACGTATTGGCCGCGTAAAAAGACATGTCGACATATTGCAATACTTAGGATTGATAGGTGAATATAGCATAACAAAAGAATCAAAGGGAGATGGTTTGACAACTTTGTATAGTATTACTGAGTTTGGACTGATAGTCGCGTTACTCATTCTAACAAGGTATGCAAGCAAGAAAGAAAAGGCAATTAAATTTCTATATGAGACTTTATGTAAGAATTTTGAGAACAGTGGTTCCCTCGGAGCCTACTGCCTCTCATTTACAAAAAAAATGTACGAGGAAAATCTATTCGATAACTATGTGAGGACAATGCTGGAAACAGCTGAAGAAAATAATTCAATTATGGATATCAACGGTTTTTTTGCAAACTCTCTACTCTTAGAATTGAATGACAATGACTCAAAGAAATTCTTACAAATCAAAAATGAAGCATTCGATAGTTTATCTCCAGAAATGAGAAATAGATTTATGGATTTTACAAAGTTAGTCAGAGTTGCAGCAGTAATTTCTCCTTTCTGTACCCTCTCTTTTTCATATTGTAAAAATTTTAGGATACCCGTAAGAGCCCATTCATTGGCTCCTTTCGCTTTCTCAGAAAATAAATTACATCGTTCTTCTATAACTGTCCCAACCATGAATCCAATGAAATCAAAGAAGGTTCTTATCCTTCGTTCATAGTATCTTCTTGTGATTTCTGTTCTTAATGCATATTTCAATAAATTGTATGGACTACTGACGGCATTAAAATCATCAACTTGTTCCTCGTTTAATAACAATTTTAATATGTATTTACAAATGGGACTATTTAACGTGTAAAGTTTACAATGGGGCTGGTCGGATTCGAACCGACGACCTCCAGCGCCCGAGGCTGGCATCATACCAAGCTAGACGACAACCCCCAATTGGTATATCAAACTTGCCTTAATATAATATAAGATGCAGGTT
>Ga0075436_100003116_pt1 | contig 11365 bp, 9 predicted proteins | sample RhiMethybrSRZTD5_FD_75303 | JGI IMG/M metagenome (GOLD analysis project Ga0075436, IMG submission 75303) | Populus rhizosphere microbial communities from Tennessee, USA - Rhizosphere MetaG P. TD hybrid SRZTD5 | ecosystem: Host-associated > Plants > Roots > Rhizosphere > Soil | place: USA... | reverse complement strand
GCTCCCTCATGGTTGCTCTGAAAAGTCTCCAAGGCGGCACCCTCGAGTTTCGCAATGCGACCGAGCCGCCGGTTGATGTCCGCGAGGGATTCCTTTCCGTAGATCCCCGGCTCACGGGTACCCAGCATGTCGAGATTCGGCCCGTGAATGATCAGGATTCTTCTTGGCGTCGGCGAGCGTGGGCCCAATGCGCGCTTTGGCTTGGACATAAAGGAAGTTTGAGGTCGATGTCTGAAATTGTCCAGTGTTCGGCGCAGTTCGACTACAAATGAGAGGGATCCAGGCAGCTCGAACGCTGATGATCATCAGCGAGAGGCTGAGGGAGGTACGCGGTGCAAGAGCGGCGAGCTAGCCCGTAACCCAACTAAAGACAATCGGTGTAGTTACCGTTAAATACGGGTAAGATAGTGATATTTAGACGCTGTTCGGCACCTATTCTTGGCACCAAAAGCCTCGTTTTTCGCTCGTCGCGGAGCGATCTTTCGGGTTTTCTTGCGGCCACCCTAAAGGACGTAGCCGAACCGTTCAGGCGCCCCCGTGGGAGAGCAGTTGTGTGACGGCTTGAATGCCGGCGCGCTCGATCGGCCGGCCGGCCAGTGTCGTCTTCAGGGTGCTGCGCTCTTCCTTCAAGGTGTAGATCGCGAGATTGACCGGCACGCCCTGCCAATCGAGCTTGAGCACGGACACGGCCCGCGCCTGGTCGCCCGCAAAATGGCGCTGGTCGGAGACATCGTAGGCAATATGGCGGCTCAAGAGGAAAAACTCCACGGCCTTGCCGTCATCGGTGAACAGCTGCAAGTCGATGTCGCTATATCGCCCGGCTGTGCCCTTTAGCACAGCACCGGCGAGGTAAGGGCGGAACTGCTCGAGCAAACGCATCGCCTCGAGGGCCCGCTCGCGCAGGTAATGGATGCGCTCGCGCTGTTCTTCGCCTTGATAGAGCGACTGGTAAGCCCTCAGCTCTACCTCGATCTCCTCGTTCTTTGGCAGCGCCTGAGTGTCCTCGGCCCCCAGCTGGCGGGCGGCTTTGCGTTTGGCAAGGGCGAAATCCTCAAGACCATCCTCGGCCATCATGCGTGCAGCGGCCGCGGCAATGCGCATGCGCATCTGCTGCTGCTTGAGCTTGCTTTCTTTCGGCATGGAGAAACAGGCGGGAGTCGGGCCATGATACCGCAGCCGGAAAACGCAGCGAAGTAGGCTAGAATTGTTCCCTTTTTTCCGGCCCGCGTGCCCTTCGAGCTGTCCTTGGCGCGCCTGCCCGTCCCGTGCACATCCACATACTGGGCATCTGCGGCACTTTCATGGGTGGCATCGCCGCGATTGCCAAGGCGGCAGGCCATCGCGTGACAGGATGCGATGCCAATGTCTATCCGCCGATGAGTACGCAGCTTGAAGCCGAGGGCATCGAATTAACCGTGGGGTATGGTTCTGATCAAGGGGCCTTGAATCCGGACCTGTGGGTGGTTGGCAATGTCGTAAGCCGTGGCAATCCACTCGTGGAATTCATACTGGACAGAGGCGATCGCTACGTTTCGGGTCCGCAGTGGCTCGCTGAAAATATCCTCGCCGGCCGGCACGTCTTGGCCGTAGCCGGGACGCATGGAAAGACAACGACTTCGTCGATGCTGGCCTGGATTCTAGAGGATGCCGGACTGGACCCCGGTTTTCTCATCGGAGGTGTTCCAATCGATTTTGGGATATCGGCGAGGCTGGGAAAGCAAAGCCATTTCGTGATCGAAGCCGATGAATACGATACTGCCTTCTTCGATAAGCGATCCAAGATGGTGCATTACCGGCCTAGAGTCGCTGTTCTCAACAACATAGAGTTCGATCATGCAGACATCTTCCCCGATCTTGCAGCGATCGAAGCTCAATTTCACCATTTCGTTCGGACGCTACCCAGATCCGGAAAATTGATAGTAAACGGGGCCGATGCGTCGGTCGGCCGCGTCCTTGGTCGCGGTTGTTGGAGCGCAGTAGAACGGTTTGCTGTGGCTGATGGCTGGAATGCTGGCGCGCTGGGTCGGGGCCCCTTTGAAGTGTTCAATCAGGGCAAGCCGATGGGACTGCTGCGCTTGCAGCTCCAGGGTGCGCACAACCTACACAATGCGCTCGCGGCTATCGCCGCGGCGCAGGCGGCCGGCGTCGATCCGGAGCAGGCCATCCAAATACTCGCTCGCTTCAAGGGTGTCAGACGCCGCATGGAGCTGCGGGGCACCGCTGCGGGCGTTGCAGTTTGGGATGATTTCGCGCACCACCCGACAGCCATCGCCACGACGGTTTCAGGCCTGCGGGACAAAGTGGGAGAGGCGCGCATCTTGGCCGTTCTCGAGCTACGCTCCAACACTATGAGAGCCGGGCTCATGAAGGACCGCCTGCCCGTGAGTCTCGAGCAGGCGGACAGGGTTTTTTGCTATGGCGTGAACCTCGGCTGGGACGTCTCAGTTGCGCTCGCACCGCTCGGCGACGTCGTGAGGACCGAGAGCGATTTGGAGCGGCTGGTCGCGGCCATCGTTGCCGAGGCGCAGCCCGGCGATCAGGTGCTGGTCATGTCGAACGGGGGATTCGGGAGTATCCATGAGCGCTTGCTCGCTTCGCTCTCCACGCGGGCGGCCCCGGCGACCGGGGCATGATCGTCTACCTCCACGGATTCAACAGTTCGCCGCAGTCTGCCAAGGCACAGTATTTGAAGCGATACCTCGACGAGCGGGGCAGGGGAGCGGAGTTCATCTGCCCGCAGCTGCCTCACCGACCCGACCTCGCATTGGCGGCCGTCGAGACCGAAATGGCGCAACCGCTCAAGGAGAAAATCACGCTGGTCGGAAGCTCGCTCGGCGGATTCTATGCGACCTGGCTTGCGGAGAAGCACGACCTGCGCGCGGTGCTGATCAATCCGGCGATCGATCCGCATCTGGGCCTACGCGCCTATCTCGGTCCGCAAAGGGCCGTTCACGGCGGCGAGGGCTATCAGCTCACGGAGGAGCACCTGCGCCAATGGAAGGAACTCATCGTGAGCACAGTGCGCCCCGAGCGCTATCTGCTCCTCGTCGAAACCGGGGACGAACTGCTCGATTACCGAGCGGCGGTGAGAAAATACAGAGGCGCGAAGCAAGTCGTGGTGCAAGGTGGAGATCACAGCCTTGCGAGCTTCCCCGAACATATCCCTCTGATACTGGAATTCGCCGGAATGAGTTGATTGCTACTTCGACTTCAGCATCTTCCAGACCGCTTTTCCGTCTTCGAGCCCGTAGCGCGCAACGGCCTTTTCATCGAATCCGAACCCGAGGCCCGGCGTCTTCGGCAGAATCAGCATCCCGTCTCTAATCCTGAGCTGAGTGTCGATGAGACGCCGAAAATTGAGCACTTGGTCATCAGGGAAGAACTCGACGTAGCGCGCGTTGGGTGTTGCTGCTACAAGCTGCGCGTGCAGGTCATGAAACCAGTGCGGGCAGACGGTCACGCCGTAGCTCGACGCCGTGGCGGCAATTTTTCTCCACTCGGTTACCCCGCCGCATACCAGAGCGTCGGTCTGCAGGATCTGCGCTGCGCCCTTATCGAGGATTTCCTTGAAATGCCAGCGCCCGGTCCCGATCTCACCCGTGGCAACCGTGACGCGCGTGAGTTTCGCCAGGCGCGCGTGGTTGTCGATGTCATCGGGGAAAAACGGCTCCTCGATCCAATAAGGGTCGTAGAGTTCAAAGCGCTCCATATAGCGCATCGCCGTAGGCAAATCGTGCCAGGCGTTGTTTGCATCGAGCATCAGCTCGACGTCGGGTCCGATCGCGTCGCGCGCCGCTTTTACGCGAGCTTCCTCCTCCTTGGGCGAAAGCCGCCCCACTTTCATCTTCACGGCACGAAAACCGGCTTTTGCGTAGCCTGCCATTTCCTCGCCGAGCTTTTTCGGCGTCTTGCCGGGGAGGTAGTAGCCGCCACTTGCGTACGCGGGCACGGCCTCATCCACCACGGCTCCCAGATATTTGTAAAGGGGAAGTTTCGACGCGCGCGAATTCAAGTCCCAAAGCGCACAGTCCAAGATCGAGATCGCACGCATGACGCTGCCGGCGCGTCCGTGCAGCAATGTTTCCTCGAACATGCGCTGCCAAAGGCCTTCGACGAGCAGACTTTCGCGGCCGAGCAGACCCGGGGCAAGCAACTGCTCCACCGCGTGCGCAACGAGCGTTCCGCCGGAAGAGCCTGCGTAGCAAAATCCGATGCCCTCGAAGCCTCCGGCGCACACTTTGACAAGTCCGTAGTCGCGCGCCGAAACCGTGCGCGTGGCGAAGCTTGTCACCTTATCCAGCGGAACTCGGACGGTTGCTACTGCAATTGTTTCGATCTTTGCCATTGGGCGGAGGCTTTGGCGTGTTCGTCGGCGCGAGGGGGAGCAATGCTGCGCTATAATTATCGCACTCATCGGGCCGCCGCGACGCGGCTCCTTCCCGTTTGGCTCCATCCCGTGAACGTTCTCTACGAAGAAAGCGGTGCGTTTAAGGTCGCCACGGTGCTCGCCGACAGCGACAACGCAGTTCAGGTCGAAGCGCCGCACGGGAAGCGCGCCAAGATCAAGTCGAAGGACGTGCTATTGCGGTTTCCGGAGCCCAGTGCGGCGGATCTGCTCGCGCAAGCCGAGGCGCTGGCGGGCGGGATCGACGCGGATTTTCTGTGGCAGTGCTGTGGCACGGAGGAATTCGGGTTCGCCGACCTCGCGCACGAATACTGTGGCCGCGCGCCTTCAGCCGTGGAGGCAGCCGGTATTCTGGTGAAGCTGCACTCGGCGCCGATGTACTTTTACCGCAAGGGCAGGGGGCGCTATCGGGCTGCGCCGCCCGACACGCTGCGCGCGGCGCTGGTTGGCATCGAAAGAAAGAAACAACAGCAGGCGCAGATTTCAGCCTGGGCCGGGCAACTCGAGCACGGCGTGTTTCCGGAAGAATTCCGGCCGCTTCGGGAGCAGCTCCTCTACGGGCCCGATCGCAACCGCGCGGAGACCAAAGCGCTCGAGGAGGCCTGCGCAAGGACCGGCTTGTCGCCGGCGAAGCTCATGGAGCGCTGCGGGGCGCTGCCCTCCACCCACGACTACCACCTCAACCGATTTTTCTACGAATACTTTCCCAAGGGAACGGATTTTCCGTTGAACCTCGAGATTGCCGAGCCTCGCGGTTTGCCAGTCGCTCAAGCCGATGCATTCAGCCTGGATGACACGGCTACGACGGAAATCGACGATGCGTTCTCGCTTACCCCCCTTGCGGACGGCCGCTTTCGCGTCGGCATTCACATTGCCGCTCCCGCACTCGGGTTCGCACCCGGATCGCCGCTCGATGCCGTGGCGCGCGAGCGGCTCTCGACGGTGTACGTGCCGGGCCGCAAGATCACCATGCTGCCGCCCGAAGCAATCGAGCGGTTCTCGCTCACCGAAGGCGCCGAGCGCCCCGCATGTTCCCTGTATTTCGATCTACACCCTGACGATTTTGCCATCGAGGCCCACCACACCCGTGTCGAGCGGGTGCGCATTGCGGCGAACCTACGCCATCAGGCGGTCGAGGAGCTTGATGCCGCGTTTCTTGCCGGAACGTCGCGGGGGGACATTCCCTATTCACGTGAGCTGAACACATTGTGGAAGTTTGCCGGCGCGCTCGAGCGGGGACGCGGCAAATCCTCTTCGGGGCTTGAACGTCCTGACTACACCTTCCGCGTCGAGGGTCACGGGGACAACGCGCGCGTCGACATCGTCGAGCGTCGTCGCGGTACGCCCCTCGATAAGTTGGTGGCCGAGCTGATGATCGCGGTAAACGGCACCTGGGGGAGGCTGCTCGACGATCACGATGTCGCGGGGGTCTACCGGGTACAGTCGACTGGCAAGGTCAGGATGACCACTTCGGCCATGGCGCACCTGGGCCTGGGAATCAGCCACTATGCTTGGACGAGTTCGCCCCTGCGCCGATACGTGGATCTGCTAAACCAGTGGCAGCTCCTCGCGCTCCTCAGCGGGCAGCCGCCACCGTTTTCGCGGAATTCGGACATGATGCTGGCTGCGGTGCATGATTTTGAAACGACCTACGCCGCCTACGACGATTTCCAGCGGCGCATGGAGCATTACTGGTGCTTGAGGTGGCTGCTTCAGGAGGCGATCGATATTGCGGGGGCCGAAGTGGTGCGCGAAAATCTCGTCAAGTTCGACGGCTTACCGCTTTACGCCCGGGTGCCGTCGCTGCCCGAACTCGCGCCGGGTACCGGCGTCGAAATCGCAGTGACTGAAATCGATCTCGTCGGAGCCGACCTCAAGTGCGTGTTCCGTAGCTGCAAAGAGGCTCCGAGCTCGGAGGCCAGCACACATGAGACAAAACTCGAAAGAGAGCCTAGAATTACATGATTCTCCAAGCTTTTAGGGGCTGGAAAGGTGAGCGTCTCTAACGCTCTCGAGTGGTCGTGGCCGCAGCCGCTTGCCAGGCTGGACCCCGACTCGCGTGCGCTGGCGATGGCGCTGTCCATCTCGATCGTTCTCCATGCGATCGTGCTCTCGATCCATTTCAAGCTGCCCGACGCGCTGCGCAGGCTCAGTCCATCGCAGCTCGAAGTCGTGCTGGTGAATTCGAAAACCCGCTCGAGACCCGCCCGCCCCGAGGTCAACGCCCAGTCCGACCTTGACGGCGGCGGCGATACGGATCTCGATCGTCGTGCGAAATCCCCCCTTCCGGTAACGCAGCCGACGGAGCGCGGCTCGGACTTGAAAGAGGCGATCCGCCGCGTGCAGGAGCTAGAGGCGCGACAAAGGCAACTGCTCGCACAAGCGCAGTCGCGTAAGGAGATCGCATCGGCCGAGCCCGAACCACAGGCCGAGATGAAGTCGCAGCTCTCCGGGACGGATCTCGCCGAAAGCGCCTTGATCGTCGCTCGGATGGAAGCGCAAATCGCGCGCCAGATCGAGGAATACAACAAGCGTCCCCGCAAGACCTTCGTGGGCGCGCGTGCCGCCGAGGTTCGCTACGCACTTTACGTCGAGGACTGGCGCCAGAAGATAGAGCGCATCGGGAATCTCAACTACCCCGAAAGTGCGCGCGGCAGAATCTACGGCAGCCTCAGGCTGACCGTGTCGATCAATTCGGACGGGACGCTGGCGGCGATGGATCTCGAGCGATCCTCCGGGCACAAAATCCTCGACGCCGCCGCACAGCGCATCGTTCAACTCGCGGCGCCCTACGCCAAATTCCCCAGCGACATTCGCAAGGAAACCGACATCCTGGTAATCACCCGCACCTGGCATTTCGCGCGCGGTGATAAAGTTTTCAGTGACTAGGAAGGGATGTGCCTTTTCTGCAGTGCGAGCTGAGCGGCCGAGGTAGCGCAAGGCGCCTGCAGAATGAGGTTGCTCGTTTCATTGTGGAGGATGTTCTGCTACACCGCGGGGACGGCGGTCCTTGGCCTTGCGGTCTACGAGTTCTGGTTCTTGGCGCAGATTCTGTACTGGGTCGAGCACAATCCTGCGACGACGCGAACCATGGATGCTCGTCTGGAGGCCATGCGACCGAACAAGTCCCAGGCGCTCGAGCAGAAATGGGCCGATTACGAACGAATCTCGATCCACTTGAAGCGCGCCATCATCGTCGCGGAGGACGCAAAGTTCGTCGAGCACGAAGGCTTCGATTGGGAAGGCATTCAGCGCGCGATGGACAAGAACCAGCGTCGCGGGAAGTTCGTCGCCGGCGGCTCGACCATTACGCAGCAACTCGCAAAAAACCTGTTTCTTTCGGGCGAGCGCAGCCTGCTGCGGAAGGGGCAGGAAGCGATTCTCGCCGCCATGCTCGAAGCCGCCATGGACAAACGCCGCATTTTCGAAATCTACCTGAACGTCGCGGAATGGGGGGAAAACGTCTTCGGAGCCGAAGCGGCGGCACGCCACTACTTCGGCGTGGACGCAGCCAGCCTCGAACCCGAGCAAGCTGCGCGTCTCGCTGCGATGCTCCCGCGCCCGCGCTACTACGACCGCAATCGCAGCTCATCCTATTTGACGAGCTACAGCGAGAGCATACTGGCGCAGATGTCCGCCGCGCAGGTCCCCTAGTCTTGCGCGGCTACGACTGCTAGGACCGTTCGGCCGCGCGCCGACCGCGAGGGACGTCGATCCCTGGCAGCAAGAGAAGACCGGCCACGAAGAATCCCCCGGTCGCCAGCATGGCGAGACGATGGTTGCCGTCGGTCATCCAGGTCACCGTGCCGTAGGTAATCGGCCCCAGAATCGAGGACAGCTTTACCGCCAGCCCCCATAGTCCGAAAAACTCGGCATGCCTGTCGGCGGGGCTCAGGTAACCCACCAGCGCCCGGCCGGCCGACTGCGAGGAACCGAGGCACAATCCGGCAAGATTGGCGGCGATCCAGAAAAGCCCCGGCCCCGTGGACGCCCAGGCGATCAGCGTGGTCGCGATCCAGAGGACAAGCGTGAGGGCGATGGTGCGCACGTGCCCAAGGCGGTCCTGGATGTGGCCAAAGGCGAAAGCGCCCAGGGCCGCAGTCACATTGACGACCAGGATCAAGGTAATAGTATCCTTCGTCGAGAAGCCCAGGGTCTGTTCGGCGTAAATTGCAGCGAGGGCGATCACTGTCTGGATGCCGGCCTGGTAGAAAACAATGCAAAGAAGAAACCGCGCCAAGTCCCGATAGCGCGCCGCTTCCCGCACCGTCTGCGCGAGTCGCGCAAAGGCTACTCCCGCGATGTTTTCGCCGGGGGCGGACGGCGCCGGCCGAGCGCGTTCCCTAAGCACGAGGAAGGTCGGCAGGCTCGCCGCAGCGAAGGTCGCTGCGGTGATTAACATCGTGATAGGTACGAACTGCTGCGCCTGCACTCCGTGAGCCTGCGCCCAGCTCACGTAGGCCAGGCAAAGCCCGAGGGTCAACAGGCCTCCCAGATAGCCGAGACTCCAGCCCCACCCCGACACTCGTCCTAGCGCTTCGCCTTGAGCAAGCTCGGGAAGGAACGCAGCGATGAGGTTCTCGCCGGTGCCGAAGCAGAAGTTCGAGATCACCAGCAGCGTTACCGCGAGCACCAGCGTCCCGGGCCCGGTAGCCGCGAGTAGGGCGGTGGCGGCCACGCAGCCGACCGTGGTGAGAACGAGCAAGCGCTTTTTTGCCGCGCGCAGGTCGGCGTAGGCCCCGAGGACGGGTGCAGTCAGCAGAATGCAGGCGTACGAAACCGACAACGCAGCCGTCCAGGCGAAAGTCGCCCAGGGCGCGTTGCCTGCGATGACGGCGACGAAATAAGCGTTGAACACAGCCGTGATTACGACTGTCGTGTATCCAGAATTCGCGAAGTCGTACATCGCCCAGGCAAACACTTCAGCAGGGCGTACGTCCTCTCCGAGAGCTGTGTGCTGGGGTGCCATCGGGCGAGATTTTTCTATCGCCCATCATACAGCTGACTGCTAGAATCGCCGCAGCCGCGCGGCGCGTCGGGCGTTGTCCGCGGCAAACTCGGGGACCATTTCACGGCGAAGGGCCGGCTCGCATGATCGAAACCCTCAGCCCGAAGAAGGAGCTCGAAGACCTCCAGGCCGACTTGCGTGAGGTTCAAGAGCTCCTGCGGCGGCACCGCCTGGTCGAGCACCTGGTGGAGCGCCAGGAAATGCCAAAGCACGAGCTGGTGGAATCTCTCGTGCATCGGCAGAACGTCGCCGAACTTCGCGCGAAGCTCGACACCATGCATCCGGCCGACATCGCGTACGTGCTTGAATCACTGCCCCTGGAGGAGCGGCTCGTCGTCTGGAATCTCGTCAAAGCGGAGCGCGACGGCGAAATCCTGCTTCAAGCCTCCGATGCGGTGCGCGAGACGCTCATCCGCGGCATGGATTTGCAGGAGCTGGTCGCTGCAGCCGAGCAGCTGGAGGCCGACGAAATCGCCGACCTCGCGCCGGACCTCCCCGAAGGGGTCATCCACGATGTCTTCCAAGCCTTGCCGGTCGAGGAACGCGAGCAGTTGCGCGCGGCGATGTCGTACCCCGAGGATGCGGTCGGCGCCCTCATGGATTTCGACGCGGTCAGCGTGCGCGAGGACACCGCGATCGAGACCGTGACGCGGTACCTGCGGCGCTTCGATGCTCTGCCGCACCATACCGACCAGATCTTCGTCGTCGACCGGGACGAGCGCTTGAAGGGCGTGCTGCCGCTCTCCAAACTGATCGTCTCCGAGCTCGAGCACAATGTCGGAAACGTCATGGTGAGCGACGTCGTCACCCTTCAGTCGGGCGACAAGGCGCAAGACGCCGCCAAGGCCTTCGAGCGCTATGACCTGGTTTCTGCACCAGTCGTGGATGAGCGGGGCAAACTCGTCGGCCGGGTGACGGTAAACAAGGTCGTCGACTTCATCCGCAGCAAGAGCGAAAGCGAGCTCCTCACGCAGGCGGGGTTGCGCGAGGAGGAAGACGTCTTTTCCTCGGTCTGGGCGAGCGTGAAGAATCGCTGGTCGTGGCTGGCGATCAACCTCGTCACCGCATTCGTCGCCTCGCGGGTGATCGGCGCCTTCGAGCACTCGATCGAGAAGCTGGTGGCGCTCGCCGCGCTCATGCCTATCGTGGCGGGCATCGGCGGAAATTCGGGCAACCAGACCATCACCATGATCGTGCGCTCGATCGCGCTCGGCCAGGTGCAAAGGGAGCACGCAAAAAAGTTGCTCGCAAAGGAGCTGGGCGTCTCGCTTCTGAACGGCCTCATCTGGGGCAGCGCGCTCGGTTTGCTCGCTTATTGGCTCTATCAGAAGGTGTCGCTCGGCCTGGTCATGACGGCGGCGATGACGCTGAACCTTGTGCTTGCTGCAACCGCCGGAGTGCTGATCCCGCTTACCATGATTCGGCTCGGGCGCGATCCCGCGCTGGGTTCCTCGGTGCTGATTACCGCGATCACCGACAGCGGCGGGTTTTTTATTTTCCTCGGCTTGGCGACGCTGTTTCTGGTGTGACGCGGGCGAGCCGCCTGCACCGGCTAGGACATCGAACCGAACGCCGCGTCGGCCGCGGCGATCGTGACTGCAAGGTCTGCTTGGGAATGCGAAGCGGACACGAAACCCGCTTCATAGGCCGATGGCGCGAAGTACACGCCCCGCTCGAGCATGGCGTGGAAAAACCGGTTGAACGCCTCTTTGTCGCATTGCATGACTTCGGCGTAGGTCGACGGCGGCGCAGCACGAAAATACAGACCGAACATGCCTCCCACGGACTGCGCGGAGAATGCAATGCCGCGCGTGCGCGCCGCCGAGACTAGGCCCTCGCAGAGCTTGCGCGCTGTCGCGGCAAGACGCTCATAGAATCCCGGCGCTTCGACTTTTTTCAAAGTCGCAAGTCCTGCGGCTACCGCGAGCGGATTGCCCGAAAGCGTACCGGCC
>Ga0075436_100003114_pt1 | contig 11373 bp, 20 predicted proteins | sample RhiMethybrSRZTD5_FD_75303 | JGI IMG/M metagenome (GOLD analysis project Ga0075436, IMG submission 75303) | Populus rhizosphere microbial communities from Tennessee, USA - Rhizosphere MetaG P. TD hybrid SRZTD5 | ecosystem: Host-associated > Plants > Roots > Rhizosphere > Soil | place: USA... | reverse complement strand
ACGGGGACGGGGACGGGTACGGGGACGGGGACGGGGACGGGTACGGGGACGGGGACGGGGACGGGTACGGGGACGGATGAACCCTAACCGATACCTAACGGCTCGTGTAAGGGCCCGGTTCGCCGGGCCTGGCTTGACTCCTCAGAAGAATAACTCCCCCGTCTGAACAAGCCCGTTACATATGTCTACCCCTCTCCATTGCCCTCTGGGCGCGGGTGAAGACGGGGGACGGGCCCTAGGACGGTCCGAGTCGCCTTGGGCGTCACGTGTGTGGACCGATTCGGTGAGCGGACGCCTGAAGCTCGAGAGCGTCCGAGCGTGCGAGGGGCGTCGGTGGAGTCTCCTGCTCTGGAAGTCTGGGGGTGAAGGTCATGCCCAGATCCAGGCCGTCGCCTACCGCTGCGGGTCCTGGCGCTGCCGTCGCTGTGCATGGGTCGTCGCCCGCCAGGACTACCGCCGCGTCGAGCACGCGACCTGCTCGCGTCCATGGTGGATCTACGCTGTGCTTACCTTCAACCCTGGGCAGTGGGCGTGCGCCTGGGACGCCTACCGCGGCGGAGCGCGCCTCTGGGACAAGCGCCTTCGCCGCCGGCTGGAGAAGTCCTACGGGCGCCTGGAGTACCTTCAGACCTGGGAGCGCCACCGGTCGGGTTGGCCACACCTGAACCTGCTCCTGCGCTCTGAGGCGCTGCAGGAGCGCGTACAGGCTCTTCCGAGTGATCACCCCTGGATCCCAACCGGGAACCACGGGGCTGGTCGCCGGGCGCACCGCACGCGCTGGCGGCGCGAACTCGCGCGCATCGCCCCAGAGTGTGGGTTCGGAATGCGCGTCTGGGTCGAGATCGTGGACTCCCGAGAAGCCGTGTCGGCCTACCTCGTCAAGATCGCCGACGAGATCAGCCGGTCCACATTCAAGACGGGGGATCAGCGGCCGCTCGGGGCGCCCCCGCACTTCCGCCGCATCCGTGCGAGTCGCGGCCTGCTCCCTCCGCGGACGCGCGCGGTCTACCAGGAGCGCGTCGACGACCGCACGGGAGAGGTTCGTCGATGGCTCGCCGAGAAGCCCGTCGACGCGGGCTCGACGTATTCGGGAGTGCTCTCGCCACATCCGCCGGAGAGCTTCGAGGGAAGACACATCGGGTGGGGTACGGACGTGGCCGACGCCTGGGAGTTCCAGGCGAACGGCTGGCGCCGGCGCCGCGAAGTTGCGGCTCCGGTCTTCGAGTGATAGGTTTCGGAGGATCTATGGAGGAAGGCATGGCACACGACGACGCACAGGAGACCGACTACGAAGTGATCGGGGGCACCCACGCGGACGATCTGCCGACGGACGAGCTCGCGGAGCGGATCCGTTCGGAGTACCAGGACGCGCGCCGCGCAGCGATCGCGCTGCAGGGGCAATGGTCGATCGAGGATCTCGTGATCCGACTCGTCACCCAGCATCGATGCGAGGTCGCGAGTGCGCCCTACAAGACGCTCATGCTCGAGACGGGCCGACTCGTGCTCGAGCTCGGCGCTGTTCGGAAGGAACTCTCCGACGCGAAGGCGTTGCTCGATCGCTACCGCGTGGAGGAGAAGGTCCGCCGAGTGGGGAGGCTCTCGAACTAGTGGACGCACCCGACAAAACCGACGCGCTGCCGCCCTCGGATCGTGCGCTCGAGATCGAGAACCGCGATCTCAAGGCGGAGAACGATCGACTGCGAAAGCAACTCGCCGACGAGGACGCTGAAGAGGATCGCGCGCTCGAGGCGCACGACGACGAACCCGACGACGATCAGATCGCCGCCGACGAGGACGACATGGGGAGCCTCGAATGAACTCTCCCCAGAGACGGAGAACGAGTGCGCGCAGGAAGCGTTCGGCGGTCGAGCGGATCAACCGGGGCGAGTCGACGGTCGAAGAGGAGGCGCGGAAGCTCCGCGTCTCGACCTTCGCCGTTCGCAACTGGCGAACCCGATTCGCGAAGGAGGCTCGTGCGGGTGAAGCTGAGCGGGATCGAGTGGATGGTACCAGTGTCGCGCCTCGAGGAGATGCCTCCTCGTCTGACGTAGACGCTGCTGATGATTCGGACAGCTCTCCGCGCCTCGAGCGCGCGCTGAGCTCCGCGGGGGTCGACGATGGATCGGACAACGGCGCCTCTCCTGACGCCGCGGGGGTCCCTCCGGAGTCGATCCCCGCGCCTGACGCCAAGGCGATGGTCGCGCTCGCGGCCGTCGTCCGCGAGCAGCTCCTCCGGCTCACCGCCGGCGTGATGGGCCTCGACGTCTCCCATCCTCGCGTGCGAGAGATCTGCGAGCTGTCGGACGAGACTCGCGCCGCGCTCGAGCCGTGGGCCGAGTACGTCGCGGCGCGCTTCCCCCAGATGGCGAGCGAGTCGCAGGACCTGCCGCTCTACATGTTCGCCGGCATCCTCGGCTCCTCGTGCGTGAACGCGGGGTTCGAGTTCTGGAGGATGAAGGCGAAGATCGAAAAACCGAGTCCGCCTCAAGAGCCGGGGCGGGTCCGGACGATGGACATCCAGGCTCAAGCGGTGCCCTAGCACCGGAAAGGTTCTCACCTGTGAAGATCGCTCGTGCTCTGTTCTGTCGGTTCCTCGAATCCTCGGTCGGCGGCGTCGCGCTCGTCGCGCTCGTCGTCTTCGGGATCTTCGCCTCCGCGTTCCTGGCTTCGACTGCGCACGCGCAGGGCGAGGGTGTCGGGACGCTCCCGGTCATCGTGCATCGCAAGTCCTTCGCCGTGAACCCGGGCGTCGTGTGGACGATGCGAGACGGACCGCGTGTTATGGTCGTGACCTCTGCGGCCGACTCGTCCGACTCGTTCACGTCCGACCCGGCCGCGACGACTCACACGTTCAACTGGACCTCGAAGCACATCAGTCACACGCTGACCGTGAGTCGCGGGCCCGGCGAGACGTCCGAGTCCTTCGAGGCTCGCTGCGCCGAGGAGCTGAACGCGGCGCTGCGACACTTCCCGGCCGATGCCGGCATGGTCGGGTGGATCCGGACCGGTTCGAGAAGTAGGCTCCTCGAACCGTGGAAGACGCCGAGCCCCGTGCTGCAGGCGGCGTAGCCGTCGACGAACCTCCTCCGCGCGCCGGAGATCGGGCGGAGGGGCTAGAGCCGCAAGGCGCCGCGCGGGAGCAACCTGCGGTGCCCGACTCCGAGACGCCGATCGCGGATCACCCTCCGCGGTCGGCGTCCTCGTCTTCGGTGTGGCTCACGCCGGAGAACGATCCCGCGCGCGCGGAGGAGGCCGAGACGATCCGGACGGGCGAGCTCACGGGCACGCGCTGGTACGTCGGCTGCAACAAGTCGGGGAAGACCTCGCTCGCCAAGGACCACCTGAAGCTCCTGATCCGTCGCAACGGGTGGCCTGCGCTGATCCTAGACTCGCAGGGCGTCGATCAGCTTGCCGACGTCCGGCACGCGCGCACGATGCGCGAGGCGCTCGAGTGGGTGTGGGGTGCCGGCCAGCACGCGGCCTACGTCCCGAAGAATCAGGAGGAGGTCGACGCGCTCGCGCGTGCGTGCCTCGACCCCGGCGAGGTCAATCTGTTCGTCGACGAGGCGCACCTGTGGCTGCGGGCGCGCAAGGGCGCCGACGGTCCGCTCGTCGCGCTGATCCGCGGGCACCGACACGCGAAGGCGAACCTGCTCCTCACGACCCAGCACTACACCGCGGACGTCCCGCAGGAGGCTCGATCCTGCGCCCCGCGCCTGCACGTCTTCCGCTGCACGGGGCAGGCGGTGCTCGACGAGTTGAAAAAGCTTGGGGTGGATCCAGAACGGGCTAAGTCCTTGGAGCAAAATAGGTTCGTGACGGTCTACGACGGGTTCTAGCTCCTGGGGCCTTGACGGAGGAGCGGCCCAGGGGCAGCCTCGGGGTCGAGCGGGGTAGACAGGCAGTCGCGCGTGTTTCGCAACATCCTGGTCGCATCGGCCGGGGCGTGGGTGGGGGGGATCGCGGGGGGATTCGTGGCGGGGATGATCCCCGTCCCGCAGAACCCGCTTCTCGGTAAGGTCGTCACCGCCTCGATCAGCGCGGTTCCGGCCGGCACCGGCGCCTACCTCGCGCTCAAGTGGTTCGGCCACAAGCGCCACATGGGGCGGTGAGCCGTGGGACGGATCACCGACTACAACTCGTCCGGGAAGACGATCGCGGCTTCGACCACGGTCACCTTCACCGCCTCCGACTGCCCGAGTGCGGGCGTCGTCGCCTACCACATCGTGATGACGGGTGCCGGCAACACGTTCAACGCGCTCTCGCGCATCCGCGTGAAGGCGAACGGGGTGCCGTTCTACGACATCGCGCCGGACTACTTCCGGTCGTGGATGCAGCGCTTCACGCACGGGCAGATGCACTACCCCGCGAACCAGGCGATCAACAACCTGAGCGCGGCGGGCACGCCCGTCGACTGGCGCCGGCTGACGATCCCCTTCTGCTTCATCGACCGCGAGAAGTCGGAGGAAGCGGACGTCTGTCAGTTCCCGGTCGGCTCGCAGCCGACCGTCGAGCTCGTCTTCAACGCGAACGGCGTCGCGGGCTCGGCCTTCATCGGCTGGACCGAGACGGACATCCCGGCGCGTTGCTGGCCGAAGCTCCGCGGCGAGCAGGCGAACATCAGCGCCAGCGTGACGAGCGGGCGCTTCCCGATCGTCGAGGACGGAGTCCTTCGCGGCTTCGGTGTCGAGACGACCGGCTGCTCGCGCGCTCGGTTCGTGTTGAACGGCCGGCAGGTCTACCACGCGCAGGGACAGCCGGCGAACTCGACGACCGTCACCGAGGACGTGATGCTCCTCGAGACCGAGATGGCCTTCGGTGGTGCGAGCTACGCGGTCGTCGCGGGCACGGCCGCGCAGGACAACTCGATCCAGGATCCCGCGTGGATCAAGGTCACGAGCGGCGACCGCGGCTCGGCGGGGCGGTCGTTCTTCGAGGCGGGCACGACCGCCGCGTGGAGCGGCGCGAGCTCCGAGCTCGGGATCTACGCGATCGTCCCCTACGAGAAGTAGGCGATGCAGAAGCGCAAGGCGCCGCCGCTCCCGTTGCACGTCGTCCCGCAAGGGAAGACGCCGACGGGGGCGGTGCCCAAGCACGCGAATCCGACGCTCGCGGTGCCGACCTCGGGTAAGGTGCTGGGCGTTCCCTTCGGGAGTCCGACCTCGAAGCTCGCGATCGCGAGCTCGCACGAGAAGCAAGTCGCCAAGACCTCGGCTCTCTCCGGGCACGCCGAGAAGCGAGCGATGGCGGTCGCGAGCGCTCGCGCGATCACGAACATCGCGAAGAAGCATTCGAGCGCCGACCTCGTGCGCAACGCGACGCCGGCCGGGATCGACGTCTCGACCGGGCGGCGCGTGTGGACGTCCGCGTTCTCGCGCATGCCTCATGTCCAGCCGTTCCAGATCAGCCGGAACCTGGGGATCTCCTGGGGGTAGCCTAGATGGCCCTCCACTGGAGGCCCGGAGTATCCCCCGCGCAGCAAGCGGCTCTGACCGCGGCCGAGCAGGCGGAGCGAGCGCGGCTTCCGGCCGACGTTTGGCACGCGCAGTACCAGAACTGCTATGGACATCCTGACCGAATCACCTCCGCCACGCCCGCGCTGCGCGCCTACTGCCTTGCTCGATGGGAATCGAAGCCGAAGTCGGGGCTCGGAGGCCTCGGCTCTCTGCTCGGACCTGCGATCGGATTCCTCGAGGGCGGGTCTTCGGGCGCGCTTGGGGCCGCCGGAGGATCCCTCGAGAGCTCGGGGCTCGTTCCGAGCGGTGGACTGCAGTCGTTGCCGATCGCCGGCGCGCTGATCCCCGGAGCGGCGCCCTTTCTCTCGGGGGCCGCGGGTCTCGCCGGCTCTCTCGGATTCGCAAGTGGAACAGGAAGTAGCACCATGAACCTCGACGACATCCTCTCGACTCAAGGCTCGGACCAACTTCCCGATTGGCTCCGGACCGTCGAGCAGATCGGCGGCTCGATCTTCGGCTCCCAGGGCCAGCAAGGCCCCGAGAACCCTCCGCCGACGGCGCAGGCGATGACCTCGAGCATGGGGTGGATCGTGCCCGTGGCGATCGTCGGCGTGATCGTGGCCGTCGCTCTGAGCGCGAGGCGCTGAACCGTGGGCGGGGGATTCCAAGCCTTTCAGGACTCCGCGATCGCGGTCCCCCCGGTCCGTACGCCCCCCGTGCGTCCGTATCCCCCGCCCGGCGCATCTACTCCGCCGAATCTGGTCGGCCCTTCGAGCGAGCTCACCCCTCCGATCATCAAGGAGCTGTCGGCCAAGTCCTTCAAGACGGGCCGCTGGTACCTGCGAGCGGGCGAGTACAAGTCGATCGAGGTCGACCGGCCTACGCTCTTGTGGCTCGTCGCCTCCAACGGGGGCGTGTGGCCGACGACGAACGAGCCGCTCATCTTCTACAACTGGGGCTCGAAGCCCGAGACGAACACTCAGGTCCAGTTCGCCGACAAGGGCGGACTCGTCTTCCTCTCTGCGCCGGGCACCTGGTGGATCACGACGATCACGACGGACGCCGACCTCCTCATCATCGACGCCTGGAACCCGGCAGAGGCTTCGAAGTACTTCAACCTCCCCGGCTCGGGGATCGTCTCGGAGTCGAACGTCGCCGTCACGAGCACGGCGGCGGCGACGCAGCTTCTTCCCGCGAACCGCTACCGCAAGGCAGTGACGCTGCAGAACGTGAAGCCCTTGGCGACCGCGGGCCAGGTCGTGCGCGTGAGCATCAACCAGGCGACGAGCTACCTCGCCACGGCGGGAGCCTGGACGGGTGCCGGTATCTCGCTCGCGGTCGGTGCGTCGATCACCTTCTCCGGTGATGGACTCGGTTTCGGAGACATCAATGCCGTGCTCGAGTCCGCCGGCTCGACCAACGTCGAGGTCCTCGAGTTCAGGGACGGAGGCTAGGTGTCGCAGTTCACGACGGGGGCCCAGCTCACTCCTCCGGCGGTGAGTCTCGAGTTGGCCTGGGAGGGGCAGTGGGGATACCGTCTCAACCTCTCCAGCGCGACGACGATCACCGTGGTGCAGGTCGCGGCGCACTCGGTCGCCGGCCTGGTCGCCAACGGCGCCGTGATCCCGTCCGCGGGTCAGTTCGCCGCGGTCTTCGACATCTCTTCACAGCACGCGATGGACAACACCGCGGCGGACACCGGCGCGATCGTGAACGCGAGTCTCTCGACCACGTTCGCGGTGTACTGGTGTACCGCGGGCGCATTCGCGGGCGGTCTCGGCTTCTCGACTACGATGCCGACGCGCGTCTCTGGCGTCTACCTCCTCGGCAACGGAGGGAACGCGGCTGGGTGCTTCTTCCTCGGCTGGATCCGCGTCGACGGGTCCGGCAACGTGAACAACACCACCGCGAACCGCGGGATCATCAACTACTACAACCGGCAGAGCCTCTCGCTCCTCGCGACTCCGGCTTACGTCAACGACAACGCCGAGACGACGTTCGCGATGGGCGCTTCGTTGACCTGGGCGCAGATCAATGGCGGAACCGGAGACTCCGTTCAGTACATCGCGAACGGCGAGGACGCGATCGACCTCGGAATGCAGGCCGTCCTCGGCGCAGCGGCGCCAGCGGGAGGGCCCTACGAGTTCGGGATCGGAGACAACTCGACCACGAGCGCGGACTCGTCGGCCTGCCTTCTCGGTGCGGCGGCGAAGTATTCCTCCGTGAGCAGCCTTCTCACCATCGTCCCCTCCGCGGGCTACCGCACGGCCAACATGCTCTGCATGAACAAGAACAACGGCCTCACGTTCATCGCCGACCGCGCGCGCAACGGGGCGACGGTCGATCCGAAGGGAACGTTTCTCGTGGGCTCGGTCCGTGGATGAGCGTCTCAGGCGAAAAGGTTTTGCGGGGGATCCAGATCGGGACGCGCGCCGGGTGGCTCGCGCTCGCGGGCCTCGCGGGGTTTCTGATCTGGCGGTATTTCAGTCCGGCGGCTCAGAAGAAGACGGATCTCCTGAATCCGGTCCCGCCCTCGCCCGACCTTGGGGCTCCGCCGGATCTGCCGATGGAGACTCCGCCGGGCGTGTCGGCCGGGACGCATGCCTCCGCGCTCATCGCCGAGATCATCGATCCCGGCGAGAACGGCGAGGTCTCGAGGAGACCTCTGCGGTCGGTGTTCCCGGTCACGATCCAGGTTGCCAACAACTCGAACGAGGACCGCGCGGCCCAGCTCAACATCGTGGCGGACTTCTACGAGTGGACTGGCGGCCAGCGCTTGGGGATCCACACGCTCTTGAAGACGGAGACGATCCGCGCGCGCACGGTCTCGCAGATTCAGGCCGAGATCGAGAGCGGGAACACGGACATGCTTCTCTTCGAGTTCGGCAAGGCGACGGCGGTCGTGCAGGTCTACACCGATCAGGTGATGACGCAATCGACCTCGTTCGTGGTGACGTGATGGGAGTTCCCTTCTGGCCTGCAGGCCTGCTCGAGGCGGCCCATAGGAGACACCGGAAATGTCGGCAGACTGGATCCCCTTGCTCCTGTCGGCCCTGTTCGGAGGAGCGGTCTCCTCTGCCGGGTGGCTCGTCTCGAACGCCGTCCGTCTCGGTCGACTCGAAGCTGTCGTCGACGGGATCGCCAAGCAACTCGAGCGCGCTGATCACGAGCGCTTCCTACTCTCTGAAAAGGTCGACCGACTGATCGAAAGGACCCTATGAAGCATCGGACCTATCTCGCCGCGGCGACGCTCTCGGCGCTCGTCGCGACCGTTCTCTCCTTCGCATCGTGCAAGGCGGTGCGCACGGAGTTCGCCGATCCCGAGGTCACGGACAAGTTGCAGGCCAAGCTCGAACAGGTCGAGCAGGTCGCCAATGCCGTGGCGGCGACAACGGCCACAACCCCGGGCCTCGGGACCATCGCCGGCATCTCGACCGCGGTCGCTGGCATCGCCGGCCTCCTGCTCAACGCCTGGCGCAACCAGACGCGACGCACGGACCCGACCGTCTCGAACGCTCTCGCGGCGCAGGCGAGCTCGACGTCGAGCCCCGGAGGATCGTCATGACCGAGGGTGCCGTTCAAGAGCTGTTCGTGCGGGAGAACGACGATGGGAGCTACTCGCTGCTCCTCACGTTCGCGGGGCACGGCGACCTGCTCGAGTTCGAGCTGACGCCGAAGATCCAACCCGCCCCTCCGCCGCCTCCGGGGCCGTGACATGGCGCGGCGTCGACGTCGGTACTGCTTCACCGCCGCGCGGCGCCGCGCGGCCAAGCGCAACCTGAAGAAAGCTCGCCGGTCTCGTCGCCGGCGACGCTAGGGCCTCCTTCCGGCCCGCTGCGAACCCCCGGGAGAGCCTACCCCGCTCCCCCGGGGGGAGCAGCCTTGACACGTACCGCGGATGAGGTAGGCTTCGGGTGCCTTGCGGACCCTAACCGGCCGCCGCAAGGCGGGCGCGGTGAGGACCCGCGGGGGGCCGGGGAGTGATCCCCGGCTCCGCATTCCTCCGCCCTGTCGGTCGGTCGAGGTCCTCACCTTGGAACGTGCGCTCGCTTCTCCCGGGCATTCCGCCCTGATTCTCTTGCGCGAGATCGTCGCGCTTCTCGACCGCCACCCGGCCGCTCGCCAATACGCGAAGTCCCCCGCGGTGCCTGGCCTGCAGCAGATCGAGCGTCGCGCGCGCGAGCTCGTCTCGACCCTGTCGAAACCCGCGAGTCGCGGCCAGGTCGGGGTGGAGCACGAGTTCTGTGGGTTCTGCCGCGGCTACCACCATGCACCGACGTCGCTCGAGGTCGCGCCGTGAAGCTCACCGACGATCAGAAGATTCAGCTCTTCGGTCAGATCCTATGCGCCCTGATCCCGAAGGGCCCGAAGACGACGCCACCGCCGAAGGGCGGCAAGGCGAAGCCCGCGAGCATGCAGTTTGCCGCGGCGTGCTGGGCAAAGCGCTACCTCGACTCGGCCGTCTACGTGCTCGAGCATGAAGGCGAGCAGCGCACCGTGAGCGATCCAGGGCAGCCGGTCGTCGACGACACGCCGTTCTAGTCGTGGAGATCCCGGAGTTCGCCTGGGGTCCGGCGCCGCCGATCGCGCGCTTCCCCTACTACGCCGAGAGCCCGCTGGGACAGCCGGAGCTTCGATTCGTGACGGCGCAGGGCGGGTACGCCATCATCGACATGTACGCCTGCGCTGCAATCACCGGTCTCGTGAGCGTGGCAGAGTTCGAAGGAGAGATCGATTTTGCCGAATCGCATTGCAACGAGCTCGCGCAACGGGCTTGGAGGCTCGCCGCGGCGATGGCCCGTAACCGTCCCCCGAAGCCGGAGATCCCACCGAGTGGCCAGAACAGCAAGCCTCGGCTGGTGAAGCCGTGATCGCGATCGCTTTCATAGCTTTCATCTTCGGTGTCCTGATCGGCGGGATGAACCGGAGGGCGCGATGAACCTGCGAAAGCAGCTCGAGCTCTTGCAAGAGTTCTTGCGCCGAGCGCAGGCGCTCGAGCTCGAGGCACGCAGGCTCCGCACCATTGCGAGACGGCTCGCCTCGGCCTGGGATTCAGCGGACCGGCGACCGCACCGCGGCCGTCAAATGCGCCTCGACGGTGATCTGCCTGGAGGGGGACCGCCGGCGTGAACGATCGAGCCTGCTCGAAGTGTGGCTGTTGGATGTGTCCGCACTGCGGAACGTGGCACTACGTTGACGGAGAGTTCCAGCGAGCCCCCACTGTGCCCTCCCCGGCCGGTTCGGGGAGCGAGCCGAAGGCGAGCGGGGCGGAGCCCCGTCCGGCTCCTTACGTTCCGATGTGCGATGGCGTCGAGACGACGCTTGACCGCTATGCGTCGGCGTTACGAGATCGCGGATGGGGTTCTTCGTCGATCGATGGTTTGCTGGCGGAGCTCGGGGCTTGGCGCGAGTGGTCAAGGAGGAATCCGTGAGACACACCAACAAGAAGGGTCAATCAGTGAAGAAAGTGAAATCGGAGTTCGTGCTCGTCAGAACGTACTCGGCCGGTGTGCACGTCGGCCGGCTCGCAAGTCAGGAGGGGCGCCAGATCGTGCTCGAGGTTGCTCGTCGGGTGTGGCGGTGGCGGGGAGCCAACACGCTCCACGAGCTCTCTCTCCACGGAGCGTCGGAGGACTTCACCCGGATCTCCGAGCCGGTTCCTCTGATCCTGCTCACCGAGGTGATCGAGGTAATCCCGTGCTCCGCGGAGGCTCGCAAGAATCTGGAGCGGAGCCGGTGGGGGGCGTAGTCGGGTCCGGGTCCGGGTCCGGGTACGGGGGCGGGTCCGGGTCCGGGTACGGGGGCGGGTCCGGGTCCGGGTACGGGTCCGGGGACGGGGACGGGGACGGGGGCGGGGCCGGGGACGGGGACGGGGACGGGGCCGGGGACGGGGACGGGGCCGGGGACGGGGACGGGG